>LUMW01000074.1_pt1 | contig 31992 bp, 30 predicted proteins | sample 729761 | NCBI WGS metagenome assembly LUMW01 (sample SAMN03860302, study PRJNA289734) | marine metagenome | biome: seawater column; feature: ocean; material: water; isolation source: Red Sea water column Station 192 - depth 500m | place: Saudi Arabia: Red Sea | collected 2011-10-15 | depth 500 m
CCAACGGACTCACCCCTCAAGATCCGCCTGCTCCTGCATCTGGATCAGGCCTGTCCCTTCCCTGCCCATGATTACTGAGTAACGTTGTAGCGAGGGCTTGGTCGGGAGGGGGGCTGAAAGGTCTTTTTGTTCTAAATCTGACAGAATCGCATTTTACCATCAAATTTACCACCAAATAACGCAGGAAGCAGGAGAACTTTTGGGAACACTATGGGAAAGTCAATAATACTAAAGCAAGAATTTGCAAGGCGTTTTAGTTGGTAAATGGGATAATTTGAGCTTGGTTGGAATAGTGGTGTGGCGGAGGGAGAGGGATTCGAACCCTCGGTACACTTTCGCGTACGGCACATTAGCAATGTACTGGTTTAAGCCACTCACCCACCCCTCCGGAAGAAATTAAGGAAACATCACATATGTGAGTTTTCAATTACCTGGGCTGCATGAAGAATCTTATCATCACAGATTCATTTATTTTTAAATAATTAGCAGGCATTTGGCAAGTTTTTCTTGAGCTATTGTCTTCAGATCAACTCTCATGCACTGATTATGAATGCGATCTGTGGGGGAGATGTCAGCAAACCATGCCAGGATAGTGATGAAGATGTAACCTTCTTACAGAGAGATTGACTTGCCGTTGCTCCATTATTTCTGCTACCTTCATGCATCGTAAATTATAGTATTTAGGTTATTTATAAAGAAAAATATTAGCAGGAGAGAGATGGTGGATAAAGATAAAGTACTGCATGGTGTACAAATGCTGCTTGATGGTTTGGGGGTAGATTTGCAGAACAAGCATTTTCAAAATACTCCTGAAAGAGCAGCAAATGCATGGGTTGATGAAATATGTTCCGGACTGGGCGAAAAAAAATTCAGCCTGACCACATTCCCGGCAGGAGAAAATTATGAGCCGAGCATGGTGGTACTGCAGCACATTCCGGTGAAATCAGTATGTGCCCATCATTTACTTCCGTTTATAGGTGAGGCAACAGTGGCATATATTCCGGATGAATTGCTTTGTGGAATTTCCAAGCTTTCAAGGATTGTTGATTATTTTTCCAGGCGTCCGCAGGTTCAGGAAGAGTTGACCAGCGATATTGCCAACTTTCTATGCGAAAACCTTGCTCCTCAAGGTGCGGGAGTGATCATCAAGGCAACTCATTTATGCATGGCCATGCGCGGGGTAGGCCATGATGGAGTGATGACAACCAGTTCACTTAAAGGTTCATTTCTAAGGGAAAGCAATGTGCGTGCTGAATTTATGGCTTTGGCGCACACTGAAAGTTTGAATAAACTGTGAGACCGAAACTCTTTAAACCACACAATTACTCAATTTTGTAATTATGCCTGTCTATTCGGAATCCTGATGTCTTTCTGCGTCAGGAGTCAACTCTTCTACGGAAATTCGACTTTGGGTTTCTTCAGTTCCTGGTAATGATTCAGAATTTTCTGTCTTGAACTCTGTGCAAGCTCAATTGCTTCCTGACGCAGGTAGTTATCATCTGGTTTCCAGTTTCGTGTGCGCAAACGATACGGCCTTAAACCTAAATCGATGTCGTCGGTTTTACAGAACAGTTCATCAACCGGAGGACGATTAATCCAAGAGTTCTTTAGATTAAGTTCCAGCGCATAATACCAGCGTGCAAAATTCAGCAGGCGCTGATCTTCAAAATATCCAACCGGATTAAGTGATTCCACAAACTTTCTGAGCGCGGGATTATGCTGAAATCTGTCATAATCTACCACATACAGGCTTTCTGAAAGAAACAATGGCGCTCCATGCAGCAGCAGTCCTTTTGATTTGAGCGTGTTTCCGGTTTGCACAATTTCCAGACCAACACTGCCTTTTTCAGCATTCATCACAGTTTCCTCTACATCATCCACCGGATCCACACGAAGCTGGGGATATGCAGCCATCACGATACCGCTGAGTGTCTCAAAATCAATTGGACTGCGGCGGCTTCCTCCTTTTTTTGAGATCAGGAAAAATCCCACCATGTCCTGCACTTCACCGCCTAACACTTCATTATAACTGGTGAGCATAGCTGATCCTGCCACCCGAATGCTGGTGGGTTTTTCCAACTGGTAGTTGTACATTCCCCATTTTGTCACATGTGTTGGGTCACCCAGATAATGCTGTGTCATGGAAAGCAGCTCGTCCAGTCCAACAACAGTGAAATCAACCTCGTCCAGTTTAATCAGTGAGGATCCGTTATGCGGTTCCTCTCCTTCAACACGTATTTTGGTTTTTCCAATCTGCCAGTCATAACCCAGAAATCCCAGCCGATAAGGACGGACTTTTCGTTTTCGATCTACTGAAATTGAAAAACAGGGGGGCGCCGTGTTGGATATTTCCTGAAGAAAATTAAGTGCTTCAGGCAGGTCAGTTGTACTTCTGAGTTTGCTCTCTGATAGTACTTTTAAAATTTGATCAATTTCCTCTGCATTTACACCCATACTCTTCAGCTTGTTCAGGAAATTATGCAGTGTGCGTCCTGTACGAGGAACAGCACATGTCAGGTCAAAAGAAGGCTTTTGGTTGGATGCGGTCAAGATTAATTCTTCCTGTACTTGATTGTTCTTATCTGAAAAAAACAGTTATTATCTGCATAAGACAGCCCCATTGTTACAGTCAATAATTGGAAGGGTAATTCTCTTATCAATGCAGAAAACACACAAGATGTTTGTAAACCCAATACGGGAAGCAAACCAGACAAATTCAGACAGTAAACGGCCACAAACCGCTGAATCTGCCCTGCAGTTATTTTTCTATATGACGACTTTATACCAATCGGCAGATTATGAACTTTCCCTTGTTGATTTAATCTAATAACTTTGAAGAACACTGGTGTGTCAAATGAACTACCCCGCTGCAGAGCTGCGGGGTATCGGGTAGCTGTCATTCTCGACATGATCCGGAATCCAGGCACGACGAATCTCGGCCCCCGCCACAGTCCAAGTTTTTGGATACCCGCTTTCGCGGGCATGACAAACTTGGCAAACAATGGGGAATTTAACCCAAAAAAGAATTAAAACAGAGGTTCTAAACAAAAAACATTTGATCATACCTTGAGCTGAATTAGAAAAATACATTTGCGTGAGAGTTAAGAAAAATGCCTGATTCCCAGCAAGAGAAAAACAATTCAAAAAACACATTGAGTGATCTGAAATTAAACAGTTCGGATTCAGTGGAAAATAAAGTCTCCGCTGCTTCGGTAACTGACACCGAGGATACTGTGTTGGAAGGGAATTGGCCGCTGACATTTGCAGGAAAAGGTTCAGAATTGTTTGGAATATTTATTGAAAATATTTTCCTCAATTTGTTGACACTTGGCATATTTTACCCTTGGGCAAAAGCCAGGCAGCTTCGTTACTATTACAGCTCCACACACATTTATGACAGCAATTTCCAGTTTAGCGGCACCGGCAAGGAAATGTTCTTTGGCCTGGCAAAAGCGCTTGCTCTATTGTTTTTATTAAATTTTGCCTACGAGACACTGCTTGCTGGTATGGTACTGGACTGGATGCTGATATTGTCCGGACTGCTGTATTTCCTGTTTTTTTGGTTATTGATTGTGATTGCCTCTGTGGGAGCCAGGCGGTACCGCATGAGCCGTACTTCATGGAGAGGTATCCGCTTTCGTTTTGAGGGTACTTTCAAAGAAACTTCTGTTTTGATCGCCAAAGGCTGGCTGCTGACCTTGCTCAGCCTTGGTCTTTACTATCCGTATTATCGTAACCGTTTCCAGGCATACTGGACTTCAAAAAGCAGTTTTGGAAACATTGCCTTTAGCTATGATGGACAAGGCAAAGAAGTTTTCCGTATTTGGCTTTGGGGGATACTGCTTTCAATACTTACATTGGGCATCTATATGTTCTGGTTAAAAGCAAATCTGCAGCGCTATTTCTGGAACCACACTGCTTACAGTGATTCAAGAATTATTTCCAGTCTGTACGGAGGAAAGTTGCTGAAAGAAACCATGATTTATATGCTGCTGGTTATTTTCACCTTTGGATTTGGTCTGGCCTGGGCCGCAGTGCGTTACAAAAGGTTTTACCTGGGAACATTAAGCCTTGAAGGAAAAATTGACCTTGCCGCAATCAAACAGTCTGAAGCCAAACTGACGGGTGCAACAGGCGAGGGGATGGCAGATTTATTTGATCTGGAAATGTAAGAAATGGCCAAACAATGGAAGGCAGATTATTATGACGGCAAAACAGCAGCCCGCCAAATGGTGGAAGTTCGGACAGTTTCTCAAGGAGTTCATATTAAGTTTACTGACGGCAGAATTCGTTTTTGGTATCGTCATGAATTTCGTGTGCTTCAGGATCACCCACAGGGGCCAGTCAGGCTGGAGTATGGAGAATATCCTCCGGAAATACTTGAAATCCAAGACCCTTCATTCCGGGAAGTACTAAAAGGGAGACATCTGAAAAGGCCGCCGTATTTAACGTTGTGGCTGGCCCTTTTGGCTGTGATGATAATTCCGGCGATAATTTACTGGGGCATTCCCAATGCTTCCGGATGGTTCGCGCGATTCGTGCCTGTTTCCGTTGAGGAACAGCTGGGGAATTACGTCAAAAACGAATTGTTCCCAAACCGCCGGATTTGTCAGGCTGATGCAGGCAGACAAGCCTTGGATGAACTGGTCAGGCGTTTAGCCCCCGAAGAATATGAATACAATTTTAAGGTTGAAGTTGTGGACTCAGACTGGGTTAATGCCGTCGCTTTTCCAGGCGGAAACATCCTGATCTTCCGCGGATTGCTTGAAAAAAGTCCCTCCACGGATGCCCTTGCTGGAGTGCTGGCTCATGAGATGCAGCATATTCTGCAGCGGCATGGTACGGAAAACTTAATAAGCCAGACTGCCCTCTCAGGGCTTTTCAAACTGATTTCCGGAGACGCAGGATCGTGGGCCAATACATTATTTGATGGTGTACAGATTCTTTCTATTCTCAAATATACCCGTGAACTTGAAACCGAAGCAGATGAATCTGCTATGAATCTTCTGCTACAACGGAGAGTGGATCCAACGGAAATGATTAAGATGTATCAGGTATTAAATAAACACTCCTCCTCATTTCCGGAAGCAATATCAACACACCCGGATATGTCCTCAAGAATGGAAAGATTGAAAATCCTGATTTCACAAAATCCGAAATTTGTGAGCGAACCTGTCCTGTCAGAAAAAAATTGGGAATCCCTGAAAAATATTTGTCAAACATTAGAGAATAAATGAGTTTGGAATCTTTATCCTCTATGCAGAATACTGTTCGATTTTCGACTTTTTGGCAGCCCGTGCTAAATCCAAATCTAGTGTTGCTAATGCAATATTCTGTCGTATTGCCAATTCAAGGTATGAAGCATCATAAGCATTAATTCGGTATTTTCTGGCCAAACCAAGAGTTTGCTCCATATTCTGTTCCAAAGGTACAGAAATGACAATGGAAATTAAAGCAGTTAATCTTGTATTTTTAAAGAGTCATTTTATATTGATGCTATGGCATCAAATATTTACTCTGAAACTTTTTCAATAGATAAATATGCGTACTACACTTAATTTAGATAATGATGTACTTGAACAAGCACGTTTGCTTGCACATAATTTGAGACAGCCTTTTAAATTTATTGTAAACGAAGCTTTGCGCACCGGGCTCAAACAAATTGAAAAGCCTTTACGGCAAAAAACATACCGGACTGTTCCACAAAACATGAAATTAAGGCAAGGTGTGAGCCTGGACAGTATTCCAAAACTTCTCTCAGAAATTGAAGATGAGGATCATTTATGATTATTGTTGATGCAAACCTTTTACTCTATGCAGAAAATAGCTCAAGTCAACTACATGATAAAGCTCGTTTATGGTGGGATGAACAACTTTCCGGGAAGTTTCCAGTTTACTTGAGTTGGACTGTATTAAATGCTTTTTTAAGTATCAGTACAAATAAGCGAGTGATTAAAAATCCATTAACAATGAAGAAAGCATCTAACCGAATACAAAGTTGGTTAGATCAACCATGTACACGACTGGTTAATCCCACTAATAACCATTGGACATTATTTAAGCAAATTCTTTTAGAATGTAATATAAAAGGACGTTTGGTAATGGATGCTCACTTAGCTGCATTAGCAATGGAGCATGGATGTACATTGTACTCTACAGATTCCGATTTTGCTCTCTTCCCGAAATTGAAATGGAACAATCCGCTAATATAATTGCAGAATTAAAGGTTTAACTTCCCTCAACTGCTTCCAGCACAATTTCTGCCACATCTTTTGTTTTCACGGTTTCGCTTTTGCCTTTTGCTGTAATTCCGTCGCTGATCATTGTCATGCAAAACGGACATGCCGTGGCTACAGTAGAAGCGCCGGTACTTAATGCTTCCTCCGCACGTGTTTCATTGATGCGTGAGCCGATTGTTTCCTCCATCCACATTCTTGCTCCGCCTGCTCCACAGCATAAGCTTTCAATGCCATGCCGCTCCATTTCACGGAGGGACTCATTTCCGGATTTATTGAGCAGCTTACGTGGTGCTTCATATTCCTGGTTGTAGCGTCCCAGATAGCAGGAATCGTGGTAAGTGATAGTGTCTTTCAAATTGCTTCCGATTGGCAAACGGCCTTCATCAACAAGCTGTTGGATGAACTGTGAATGATGAAAAACCTCATATTCTCCGCCAAGCTGTGGATATTCGTTTTTAATGGTGTTCAGGCAATGTGGACAGGATGTAACAATTTTTTTGATATTGTAGTTATTTAGTGTTTCAACATTTTCTCCAGCCAGCATCTGGAACAGCATTTCGTTTCCTGAACGACGTGCCAGGTCCCCTGTACACTTTTCTTCACTGCCCAGAATCGCAAATTTAACTCCGGCTTTCTGGTAGAGTGACGCTGTTGCTCGGGCAATTTTCTGGTTTCTGCTGTCAAAGGCACCAGCGCAGCCAACCCACATCAACACATCAATTTCCCCGGACTGACCTTCGGTTTCAGTATTTGTTTCTGACATCAAAGGAATTTCCAAGCCTTCAGCCCAGTCTGCTCTCTGGTCGTAACCTATGCCCCATGGATTGAAGTTGCGCTCCAGTCCTTTGAAAGTATTTGCCATTTCCGGAGGATAAGCCTCTTCCATCATGGTCTGGTTTTGACGCATTCCTATAATACGCGGGACATGTTCAATGGAAACCGGACAGGCTTCTTCACAGGCACGACAGGTTGTGCATGCCCAAAGAGTATCCGGATGAATAATGTCTCCAACAAGTGTTTTCTCCTCATCTGTTGATCCTTTCAGGAAAAGAGTGCTTTCTTCATTTCGTAAATGGTAAAGCAGGGACTGGTTAAAGCGTTTGAGCGTGAGTGGTTTATCTGTCAAGTATGTGGGACATACATCATGACAGCGTCCGCATTCAGTACAGGAAAAGAGGTCAAGGCCCTGTTTCCATGTCAGGTGTTCCAGCTTATTGACGCCAATACGTCCCTCTTCCCACAAAGTCTCATCCTCCAAATCTGTCAACGGTGTAATGGCGTGTGGATAATCCAGCGAACCTAAAAACACGTTTGGCAGCGCGGTTATTTCATGAAACTGTTTTGTGTGAATCAGCACATTCAGGAATAAGAACATTGAGGCTACATGTCCCCAGTAACCGAAATGATAAAAAAAGGCGTTCCCGCCTTCTCCAAAAACATTTAATACCGTGGCCACCAAAATACTGAACGGAGCCCATTGCCATTCCGCACCATATTCAGTGCTGTTTAAATAATGCAGATTGTGACCGTAATTTTCCACCAGGTTAAGGCGTGCTGCGTCAAATAATATATCGGTCAGCATGATGGAACCGATAAAAAGCAAAACATAAATTCCTTCCCAGTTAAGTTCCAGCCGCTCCGGCTTTGGCCATATTCTCCTGTAAAGTGCTACCAAAACCATGGACAGCACCAAAACTTCAGCAATGTTGTAAACAGAAATGTAAATGTACCCCAGTATAGAATCTGAACCAAGCAGCGGCAGATATTCCTGGAATCCACTGATAAAACCTTCCCCCATTAAAGTAAGCTCCCTCACACCTATCAGCAGGGCGCCCCAAAAAATAAAGGCGTGCATTATTCCGCTGCCACGTTCTCTGCTGCGGCCGATCAGTTTTTCCTGTCCGAAACCTGTTTTGAACAGTCTGCCGATCCTCCGGCCAATATCGTTAAAACGGTTTTCCGGTGCCATTTTTGTCAGCGCCCCAAACTTGACGGTAATTTGCAGTGCAAAAATGCCCCAGACGATAATCATCACCAAAATCATTAACCAGGGATTCATCTTTTCTCCTTATAATAAATTGTTGTTACGGCACATTCTGCTCATTGTGTAGATGTACACGAATGATATTTTTGTATATTCGTTAAAAAATAGAACTTCTTTAATTTTTTGGCAAGGCAATTACTATCCTCGTTTCTTTTTTGGAATTACTGCTGTAATGTTGATTTCTCACCATTCTGTTTCAAATTATTCAATCATCAATTTATTATAATTCTAAATATTACACGCACGGAAACAAACTGTTACATCTTGTATTGGCTCAAACAAACTTTTTTACTATATAATTCAAAGCATGAAACTGGACATTTACCTTGAACATCAGCAATGCAAACCCGTATGCCGCGACTAAAAAAGATTTTTATATTTTTCTCAGGACTGCTGTTTTTCATTACAGGCTGCAACACTGGAAAAATGTTTTATGACTATGGAGATGAATTAGTCTCTTGGCAGCTCGACCATTATTTTGATCTGACGTCTCAACAGGAAGAATGGATTGAGGAACGTATGAAGTTGCATCTTGAATGGCATCGTAAAGAGGAGCTTCCCCGCTACATGCGCTTTTTAATTGATGTGCAAAACAGCGCCCGAGACGGCCTGACTATGAGTGAACTGGATGAAGGTTATGCCCGAATTGATCAGAAAAGGATGCGTACGCTGAATCGTTTGATTCCGGACGCGGCATCATTTCTGGCAACAGTAAGCCCGGAACAGATCAATACTCTGGAAAAAAGAATGATTGAAGAAAATGAAGATATGAAAGAAGAACTGGATTCTCCGGAAAAGCATTCAAGGAAGAGAAGGGAAAGGTTCTGGGAGCAGATGGAAGACTGGTTTGGAGATTTCAGTGAAGAACAGCGGCAGAAGATTAATCGCCTGCAGACGAAATGGTTCGCGGGTGCAGCCGATCCCCTGACCGTGAGAATGGAACGTCGACTTAAAACACAGCCACAGTTTTTAGCTTTGCTGCGTTCTTCTCCGAAAAAGAAAGATCTTGAAAATTGGCTCAGCCGGTCAGTCAACAACTGGGGAGGAGAAACTGATGCAGAGAAACAGGCTCGAATTCAACGCAATAAAAAGAGGATTTTAGATGTTGATAAAGTTTTAACACCAGAACAGCGTCATCACGCGGTTAGAGAATTGGACGAATGGATAGAATTTCTGGATAAAACAATCAAACAAGAGTGATGCTGTATATGCCTAATAATCTAAACTGTTCTTGAAATTTGGCTGATTCTGGGTTCTAATGTAATTCCTTGAAATCAACTTATAATCTTAAAAAATCTATGAATGAAATGTTATTTACTTCCGAAAGTGTAACGGAAGGTCATCCGGATAAAATATCTGATCAAATCTCAGATTCCATTCTTGACGCGCTGCTTGAGCTGGACCCTTCAAGCAGAGTTGCCTGTGAAACGCTGGTTACCACAGGTATGGTTGTTGTGGCAGGAGAGGTCACAACTAAAGCCTGGGTTGACATGCAGAAAGTGGTACGAAATACCGTAGAAGAAATCGGCTATGTTGACTCTAACATGGGCTTTGATTTTAACACATGCGCAGTACTGATCAGCCTGGATAAGCAGTCGCCAAACATTGCCCAGGGTGTCAACGAGGGAGAAGGCGCGCATACCGAACAAGGCGCTGGAGACCAGGGATTGATGTTTGGATATGCCTGTGAAGAAACACCTGAATTAATGCCTCTTCCAATACAGCTTGCACACAGGCTCACTGAAAGACTTTCAAAAGTCCGAAAGGATGGAACAATGGATTACCTGCGTCCGGATGGTAAATCTCAGGTTACAGTGCGTTATGTGAATGGAGAACCAAAATCCATAGACGCGGTCGTAATCAGTACACAGCACGCGGAGGATGTGAGCCAGGAGAAGCTGCATCAGGATATTATTAACAATGTGATTAATGAAGTTATTCCTGATCAATACCTGAATGGTTCTCCAAAATTTCACATCAATCCTACCGGACTTTTTGTTATTGGCGGACCACAGGGAGACTGCGGGCTCACAGGACGCAAAATAATTGTGGATACTTATGGCGGCATGGGCAGACATGGCGGGGGCGCATTTTCCGGAAAGGATCCCTCAAAGGTTGACCGTTCAGCAGCGTATGCCGCGCGACATGTGGCAAAGAACGTGGTTGCTGCAGGACTGGCATCACGCTGCGAGGTACAGCTGGCATACGCAATTGGTGTAGCCGAACCTGTTTCTGTTTCGGTGGATACCTTCGGCACAAACAAAATTGAAGAAAAAGCAATCATTAATTTGATTCGCAATAATTTTGAACTTAAACCGGCCGGGCTGATTCGAGCTCTAAACCTGCTGCGTCCGATCTACCGCAAAACTTCTGTTTATGGCCACTTCGGCCGCGAGGTTCCGGAATTCACCTGGGAAGCAACGGATAAGGCTAATGATCTGAGAATTCAGGCAGGATTATAAAGGATGCTCAGCCAGGAGATTACCATCATAAATCGTCTCGGGCTGCATGCTCGTGCGGCAGCGCAGCTGGTGCGTATGGCAAATGAATATCCCTGTGATATTCACCTTGATAAAGATGGTCAGGTCTCCAACGCAAAATCTGTGATGGAGGTTCTGATGCTAGGCGCGACAGCTGGAACTTCCATCAAAGTGAGAGCTGACGGTGACAAAGAGGACGAAGCTCTAAAGGCTATAGTAAACCTGTTTGACGCACGTTTTCACGAATTGGAATGACGGAATCAATCAGCGGAGCAACCTTAATATATGGTGTAATCGGTGATCCTGTGCGACACTCATTTTCTCCACGGATGATGAATGCCGCATTTGCTTCTTTAGATATGGATGCCCGTTATCTGGCATTCCCTGTAAAGTCAGAAAATATTCAGGATGCCTTAGCTGGAATCAGGGCTTTGAATGTTTCCGGAGTAAATGTCACGGTTCCGCATAAAAGTTCTGTAATTCCTCACCTGGATGAAGTCACTCCTTTGGCGGAAAAGATAGGCGCTGTCAACACAATCAGCAATGTTCAAGGATGTCTCACCGGAACTAATACAGATTATTCCGGATTTATCCGCTCACTGAAAACTCTAAATTGTTCTCCACAGAACAAAACGATCGCGCTTCTCGGCGCCGGTGGTTCAGCGCGGGCATTGCTTGCCGGACTTGCTGACGCTGGCGCTTCACGCGTGCTTGTTAATAACCGTACTGCTGAGCGTGCAGAAAAACTGGTGTCAGATATTTCTCAATATTTTCCAGAGACAAAGCTGGAGTCAGTGTCATTGCAGTCCATACACGAAACACCACTGGATCTGCTGGTGAATACCACCACAGTCGGCATGGTTTCAACTGAAAGCCCGCTTGATTTAGCTCAATGTCAAAACATAGGACTGCTGGTTGATATCATTTACAGCCCAAATCAAACACCGCTTCTCAGGCAGGCTGAAGAGCTTGGTATTGCCTCAGCTAATGGTGTTGGCATGCTGCTTTACCAGGGCTGTGACGCATTCACTTTCTGGACTGGGAAACAGGCTCCGGAACAGGTGATGCGGGAGCAGCTGCTCAGCCTGATTGAGTGATCGAAAAGGTTATTGCCATGCAGATTCCTTTCGAAGTTGATCCTCCCAAAAAAGACGAAGATTCCCCTTTAAAAACAAAAGACGCAATCCAGTCTGATACTGAAGCAACCAAACCTTTCCAGCCCCCTAAGCCGCTGACAGTCACTCAGCTGACGAAACGGATTGCTCTGCTGCTGGAGGGGGAGTTTCGTTCGCTGACAGTTGAGGGAGAGCTTTCAAACGTCAGCAGGGCTGCTTCAGGACATTGGTATTGCAGTCTCAAAGATAATCAGTCACAGATACGCTGCGTGATTTTTCGGAATATCGCGGAAGGGTTGCGCTTTGATCCGGAAGATGGTTTGGAAGTGGTTGTTCGCGGACACCTCAGTGTTTATCAGCCGCGTGGTGAATATCAAATCACGGTTTCCTATCTGGAGCCAAAAGGTCTGGGCGCGCTTCAGCTGGCCTTTGAACAGCTGAAAGCAAAGCTTGAAAAGGAAGGATTGTTTGATCAGCAGCATAAACGCCGGATTCCTTTCTTGCCGGGGAGTATAGGCATTGTTACTTCACCAAAGGGTGCTGTGATTCACGATATGCTGACTGTGCTGGAGCGCCGTTTCTCCGGAATTCCGGTTCTGTTGTTTCCCACACAGGTGCAGGGGGATTCAGCTCCAGAGATGCTGGTTGAAGGCATTCGGCATTTGAACAGTCTTCGTGAATCGCACCAGCTTGATGTTTTGATCGTGGGCAGAGGAGGAGGTTCAATTGAGGATTTATGGGCTTTCAATGATGAACAGCTGGCAAGAGCGATTTTTTCCTCAGAAATTCCGGTCATTTCCGCAGTGGGTCATGAAACTGATTTTACTATTGCTGATTTTGTAAGTGATGTGCGGGCTCCGACACCATCCGCGGCGATGGAAATGGCTGTTCCCAATAAAGTTGATTTGAAATACACTGTTAATCAAAAAGAGGAGCAGCTGCAGCGCATTATGTTTAATCAGCTTGAGCGGCTCAGTCAGTATGTTGAAGCAATCCGCCAGAGACTGTCGTCACCAGCCGCGGTTGTTCAGCAGTATGTGCAGCAGGTGGATGATCTTGATTCATTGCTTCGTGAAAGAACCTGGCATCTGTTGGATAATGTAAACAATCGTGTTTCCGGTATTTCTGAAAAACTTTTGCTGCTTAATCCCGGACGTGAGCTGGCTTCACAAAAACACAGTGTTGAGCAGCTAAACGACCGTTTGGTTCGTGCCATTCAACTTTTACAGGAAAAGCTGGAAAATTCGGTGCAGCAGCAGACTGATTTGCTTGACAGTCTCAGCCCGCTTTCTGTGCTGCATCGGGGCTACAGTGTTGCAATGGACAGCGCAGGTAAATCACTGCGCTCAGTGAAGCAGGTTCAGTCAGGAGAAGAATTGCAGGTGCGTCTTGAAGATGGTACTCTTCAGACAAAAGTTAAGTCAGTCAAACCTCAACAATAAACCAGGTTTAATAAATGGAAATCATTACTATTCCCTGTCTGCAGGACAATTTCGCCTACTTGCTGATCTGCCCGAAAACAGGTGATGCCGCAGTTGTGGATCCTTCTGAAGCAATACCAGTTAAAAAAGAAATAAAACACAGGAATGTGAAATTGACAACCATTCTGAATACTCATCACCACTGGGATCATGTGGGAGGAAATAAAGAACTAAAGGCTGATTATCCGGAATTGAAAATCTATGGACATGCCTCTGACCGTGGAAGAATTCCGGAACAAACTGAGTTCCTGGAAGACGGGGATGATATACGGTTTGGCGGGCAGTCCGGATCATTTTTGCATAATCCCGGACACACTTCCGGCGCGATTACTTATGTGTTCGGAAAAAGTGCCTTTACAGGAGACACGCTGTTTGCGGCAGGCTGCGGGCGGCTTTTTGAAGGAACACCGGCACAAATGCATGATTCACTTAATCAGCGTATCGGTCAGCTTCCGGATCAGACTGAACTGTATTTCGGACATGAATATACTGAAACTAACCTGCGTTTTGCCCTGAGCGTTGAGTCTGGAAACACTGAGATCTCTAATAAACTGGCGGATGTTAAAGCACTGCGCGCATCCGGAGCATTTTCCACTCCTACAACAATTGTGGAGGAGAAGCAGACAAATCCATTTATGCGCTGCACCTCGTCTGAAATCCAAGCTTCAGTCAAATCCAGTGATCCGGGCAATGATCTCTCCGAAAAAGAAGTATTTCGGACATTACGTGAATTGAAAGACGTTTTTTAGCAAATGCATACAATTGATCTCACAGAAAAACATGCTTTGAGCGTCACCTGGCTTGGTTTGCTGGCAAACCTGATTTTGGCTGTCGCGAAAGGTTTTGTAGGCACCATCGCTCATTCATCCGCTTTAATCGCGGACGCCGGACATTCTGTTTCGGACCTGCTTTCAGACCTTATAACACTGTGGGCAGTGCGAATGGCCGGCATCCCAAAAGATGAAAACCATCCTTACGGACACGGGAAATTTGAAACCGTCGGGACCTTCATTGTCGCCCTAATGCTTGTTTTAACAGGGATTGCTGTGGCCTGGCATGTTCTGAACAAAATGGATGCTCCGGAAGTCCCCGGAGAAGCCGCGCTATGGATGGCTGCAATCGCGATAGTAGTCAAAGAGGCTTTGTTTCATCTAACACGTATGGTCAGCAGGCGCAGCGGAAGCCGTGTTTTGCTGGCAAATGCCTGGCATCACCGATCAGACGCGATTTCTTCTGTGGCGGCGCTGGTGGGAATAGCGGGGGCGCAATGGGGTGTTCCGCTGATGGATCCGATCGCGGGAGTGCTGGTTGCAGGACTTATTGTAAAAACCGGAATCGATATTGGTTATGGAAGTCTGCGGGAGTTGACCGATGAGACCGCGGAAGATGAAGTCATTAGTGAACTGAATAAAATCCTGACTGATGTTGAAGGAGTGGATCATTATCATGAAATGCGTGCCCGCAGAATGGGACCGCATTTGCTGGTGGATCTGCATATTGAAGTGGACAGCATGATGAGTATTTCTGCCGCGCATCAAGTAGCGGAAAGGGTGCGTTTACGTATTCTGGAAAAACTGCCTGCTGTTAATGAGGTGCTGGTGCATGTGGACGCCGAGGATGATTTTGTGGAAGAAGAAGGAGGCGATGCCGCAAAGGATATTGTACTTATGCGTCCGCAAAGCGAAATAGAAGCTGATGTAAAAAATGTTCTAAACAAGATTCCGGAAATTCTTGGCACAACTCATATTTACTGCCACTATCTGAATCAGCAGCTGACCGTTCAGGTAAACATCATGCTTGATGCTGAAATGCGCATAAGTGATGCTCAAAAAATCGCCTCAAATGCACGCATCAAAATTGAACAGATCAAAGACATCGATGATGCTGATCTGCATCTTGAATTAGATGATTCTTTGCATTTGGTATAATAGTAACTGTCACTTACCACAATAATTCAGTTCAATAACCACTTCCCTGTACAAATTAATACCTCGGTAATCTCATCTTTACTAAAGCCACTTTTTAAGACGATTCCTATTGTCACTATGAGAGTATATTGGTTGGCCTTTATAAGTGCGATTCATCTATCTTCATAACAAACATTTTTGTGCTTTTTTATATTTTTGTTGACAAATAAAAAAGATTAATATATGCTTCCCCCTAGTATCAACTAATGATCCAGTCATTCCAATCTTAAAGAACCCAGCCAAAGGAGACATCATGATACCACCTCCCTATGAATACCTTAATCCAAATCAATTATCTGAAGCAATTTCTCTGCTTCAAAAGCATGGTGAAGAAGCAAAAATACTCGCTGGAGGTCACAGTCTGATTCCAGCCATGAAACTCAGATTTGCACTGCCGGAATATCTTATTGACATCAGCGGCATAGAAGGAATGGATTTCCTTCGTGAAGAAGAAGGTCAACTAAGAATAGGTGCCATGTCTCGTGAATCTTCCCTTGAAGAATCTGAGTTAATTAGCGAAAAATATCCTTTGCTATTGGATACGGCAAAGATGATTGCTGATCCGCAAGTAAGAAACATGGCCACTGTTGGTGGCAACCTTGCACATGGTGATCCTGCAAACGATCATCCCGCGGCTATGATTGCACTGAGGGCCAGGGTGGTTGTGGAAGGTCCAAATGGCAGTCGTGAGATTGGAATTGATGATTTTTTCACTGATTTTTTCACTACGGCATTACAGAACAATGAAATTCTCACAGAAATCAAGATACCTGCAGCACCTCCAAATAGTGGTGGGTCTTATCAGAAAATAGAGAGAAAAGTCGGAGATTACGCTGCTGCTGCTGTTGCTTGTCAACTTAGTTTTGATGCAGGCGGTACAATACAGCAAATTGGAATTGGTCTTACCAATGTTGGGCCTATTCCTCTTCGTTCGAACAGTGCGGAAGACCATCTGAGAGGGCAAATCCCAGATGACAGCCTGATCCGGGAATCTGGGCGTCTGGCTGCAGAGGACTGTGATCCGGTTGATGATCTGCGCGGCAGTGCCGAATATAAAAGAGACCTTGTGAATGAACTTACACAAAGGGCAATAAAGATTTCAATTGAACGTTCAGAAAGGGGTAGTTGATTATGTCAAAACATACAGTAACTATTGAGATAAATGGTTCCAGTATCACCAGAGAGGTAGACTCACGTTTACTTTTGGTTCATTTTCTCCGTGAAGAACTGGTAATGACAGGTACTCACATCGGTTGCGACACATCACACTGTGGTGCCTGCACGGTGCTCATTGATGGGCGTTCCGTAAAAAGTTGTACACTCTTTACAATGCAGGCTAATGGTAAATCATTGACAACAATTGAGGGTATGGAAACAGAAGGTAAACTACATCCTTTACAGGAGGGTTTTCATCAGGAACATGGTTTGCAGTGTGGTTTCTGCACTCCCGGGATGATTATGAGGGCTGCGGAGCTTCTGGATAAAAATCCCAATCCCACTGAAGAGGAAATTCGTTGGGGAATTTCCGGCAACCTTTGCCGTTGCACAGGCTATGTTAACATCATAAAGGCGGTCCAGTACGCCGCGGAAAAAATACAAAAGGAGGCAACATGAATGGACCGAAAACAAGTGTTGAAGTCGGAGGAATGGGCCACAACATAAAACGCAAGGAAGATGCACGTTTTATTCGAGGACAAGGAAAATACACAGATGATGTAGTTCTTCCAGGAATGCTGCATATGGACATTGTAAGAAGTCCGTATGCCTATGCAAAAATTAAAAGTATAAACACAGACAATGCCATGGCTATTCCAGGTGTACATGCAGTGATTACCGGTGAAGTATTGGAAGGATACAACCTTCACTGGATGCCAACACTGATGTCTGATACTCAGATGGTACTTCCAACAGACACTGTCATGTACCAGTCACAGGAAGTTGCGGCTGTGATCGCAGATGACCGTTACATCGCAGCAGATGGGGTTGAAGCCGTCGAAGTTGAGTATGAACCAATGCAGGCGGTTGTGGATCCGTTCAAGGCAATGGAAGCTGATGCACCGGTTCTACGTACAGACAAGGAAGGTAAAACAGATAATCACATATGGCACTGGGAAACCGGTGATGCAGAAAAAACTGAAGAAGCTTTTCAGGCAGCAGATGTGGTAGTGAAAGAAAAAGTTTACCTACCTCGAATTCACGTTGCATCCATTGAAACATGTGGCTGTGTTGCCTCTTTTGACCCTGTGGAAGGCAAACTTACGGTCTGGATGACTACACAGGCACCACATGCAATACGTACCGTGGTGGCTTTGGTTGCAGGGCACGTTGGACTTTCTGAAGAAAAAATTCGTATTATTTCTCCTGATATTGGCGGGGGCTTTGGAGGCAAGGTCCCAGTTTATCCCGGATATGTGATCGCCATTGCATCTTCTGTGGTGATCGGTAAACCGGTAAAATGGGTTGAAGACCGCTCAGAAAACCTGCAAGCTGATTCTTTTGCCAGGGACTATCATATGGACGTCGAGCTGGCCGCAAGCAACAGTGGCAAGATGGAAGCCTTGCGGATTAAGACAGTTGCAGATCATGGCTATACTGATGCTGCAGCAAATCCATCCAAGTACCCTGCAGGTATGTTTTCAATTTGCACAGGATCCTATGATATCAAGAATGCGTTTACTGAGATGGACGCATACTACACAAATAAGCCGCCTGGAGGTATTGCGTACCGCTGTTCATTCAGAGTAACAGAGGCAGTACACGCAATTGAACGCATCGTTGACGTGTTGGCTCTGAAACTTGGACGGGATCCTGCCGATTTAAGAATGCAGAACTTCATACAACCGGAAGATTTTCCTTATCAGTCAGCGCTAGGCTGGGAATACGACAGTGGGAATTATCCAAGGGCTCTTAAACTGGCCATGGAAAAAATAGGGTATGAAGAACTTCGGCGTGAACAGAAAGAAAAAAGAGAACGTGGTGAACTGATGGGCATTGGTATTTCCAGCTTTACCGAGATTGTTGGGGCAGGTCCCTCAAAAGATTTCGATATTCTGGGAATAAAAATGTTTGACAGCTGTGAACTTCGCATTCATCCGACAGGGAAAGCTATAGCTCGCTTTGGTACCAAATCACAGGGACAGGGGCATGAAACAACTTATGCTCAGATCCTTGCTGAAGAACTGGGAATACCGTCTTCTCAAATTCAAATTGAAGAAGGTGACACTGATACTGCCCCTTATGGGCTTGGGACATACGCCAGCCGCAGTACACCGACTGCGGGTGCCGCAGCGGCTAAGGCAGCACACAAAATTCGTGAAAAAGCCCGTAAGATTGCTGCGCACTTGTTGGAGGCTAGTGAAGAAGATCTGGAGTGGGAAGTTGGAAAATTCTTCGTTAAAGGCTCTCCGGAACAGGCCAAGACTATTCAGGAAATCGCCTTTGCCGCTTACACCAATCATCCACAGGGACTTGAACCTGGATTAGAGGCGACTCATTATTATGATCCGCCAAACATGACATTCCCGTTTGGATCTTACATTTGCGTTGTCGATATTGACCGTAAAACAGGTGAAATCAAAATTCGTCGATTCGTTGCGATTGATGACTGCGGAAACATCATAAATCCTATGATAGTAGAAGGTCAAATCCATGGAGGACTGACACAGGGACTGGCACCTGCTATGTATGAAGAATTGATCTATGATGAGCAGGGTAACATCCTGAATGGATCGTTCATGGACTATCTGCTTCCTACTTCAGTAGAGACACCCAACTGGGAAACAGAGCAAACTGTAACACCTTCTCCACATCATCCTCTTGGGGCTAAGGGCGTAGCCGAATCTCCAACAGTGGGCGCTCCTCCAGCAATTGCTAATGCCGTGGTTGATGCCCTTTCTCACCTGGGTGTTGAAAATATAGACATTCCGATCACCCCCTTTAAGGTTTGGCAAGTATTTCAGGAAAAGGGAGCAGCAGCCTGATGGAAATTATTCCCGGAAATGAAAAAATCGTTTCCGGGAATCCAGACATTTTTTCTTCAATTCAATGCACAGTTCCAAATTATTTCTATGACCGAAATATTTTTTCGGGAATACCTGAAGTTAATGGCAAAGCGCGAGTCATTTGCCACAGCCATTGTTGTTCAGCATGGTACACCCATTTCCGGCAAAGCAGGTGATAAAGCCATAATACGAAATGATGGGCAACTGTATGGTTGGATTGGGGGAGGCTGTACTAATGGCATAGTGATCGAAGAGGGCATGGCTGCAATGAGTTCAGGGGAATCAAAATTGATTGTAATTGATCCGGAAGAGCAGAAAGCTGAAATTGCAGGTGTAAAACATTTTAATATGAACTGTCATAGTGGAGGATCATTGAGTGTATACATTGAACCGGTTTTTCCGCGACCACTTATTGTAGTGATGGGAAATTCACCTGTTGCTAAAAGCCTTCTCAGGTTCTCATCAGAACTGGGTTACCAAACCATCTGGGCAGTAGATTCTCTATTAAAAGATAAAAAATTTGCAGTTGATAAGGTAATGGAAGGTTTTGATCTGAAAGATATCAATCTCTCTTCTCCATGTTTCATCATTATCTGTACTCAAGGGGAAAGTGACATGGAAGCCCTTGAAGCTGCTTTAGAGACTTCGGTTGATTATCTGGCTTTTGTTGGCAGCCGTCGAAAAACGAATTTTTTGAAAAATGAACTTTCAGAAATTGGGATTTCTCAGGAAAAGTTGGAAAAGGTGGTCAATCCTGCAGGAATGGACCTCAATGCAAGAACCCCTGCAGAAATCGCATTGAGCATTCTTGCGGAAATTGTAAAAATTCACAGAAATGAAAAACCCTCAATTAATGAATTTCATCCTGAACAAAAATTGGATTTTATCGATCCAATTTGCGGTATGAAAGTAAATACTGATGACACAAAACATTTCATAAAATATAAAGAAAAGGATTATTATTTTTGCTGCAAAGGCTGCAAAACCAAATTTGAAAAAAATCCTGAACACTATCTGATCACCAGCAGAATCTGAATCCCTGGGGTTGAATTCAAAATCCAATATTAACTCTGTTTTCAGAAAAACTTTCCTGCCTTAAAAAATTGCTTTTGTCTCGTAAACTGATTACCCAATAAATATAAATATATTGCTTGCATTTTTATCTAATCTTATGTAACAGTACAGGTTGATTGATTCGAATGATTTTTTAGACATTTCTTCAGAAGGTCTGGTCATGCAACTCTACTCAACTCAACATTTGGGCCAGAGATAAATTTTGGTTTCCAAAATTCAAGTTTTTTCCTTCCTTTCTCCGCACTCTTCTTAACCTTTTCCATTCCTCAAGGGATTTTTCGTTTTCCTGTTTTTGTGGATGGATTCCCACTGCCGGTTCAGTCATTAGATGGGGAATGCTTAATTTTCTGATTATATTTTTGCCAGCAGTATTTCAGTCAGGAAATTCACTACTTTATGCGGTGCCAAAACTAGAGATAAGGCAGGAGCTGAAACAAACTTCAGTGATTACAGGAGAGGAACTGCTGGGCTCAATCTTCATAAAATATTCTGGTGATCAGCCGCTGAAAATACTTGGCGTCAGTTCAAGCTGCGGATGCACCACACTTCGTTTGAAAAAACGACTCGTTCCGCCTGAAGAAGAAATTGAATTGCGATTCATTGTTGATACAAGGGGCAAGCTGGGACAAATAGAATAAACTGTGACACTTCACATCAATACTCCAGAGTCACCACACACTGAAACAATAACTTTTCACGCCCTTCCTTCCGGTATGGGCGGCGCTGACACTCAGCTGTTTTTGAACCGCCATGCGCCGAATGTCATATTGAAAATGCAGTCGGCAAATCCGGAAGAGGGCTATTTGAGGCGGTTTGCGCCATGTGCCATTCGGTTGTGAAGTTTCACACAAAATATCCCGAAGCATTCAATACAATGATTTCCTCCGGGAACGCCCATATCGGAATGCCTGCTTTTGGGGAATATTTAACTGAGAAACAAATTCATTCTTTAATTCAATTTTTGTCCAAAATAGAGGATTTACAATGAAACAATTAATGAAGAATTTCACAATTATATTCTCACTTTGTCTTTTGCTCAGTTCAAGCTCATTTTCTTTTGTCTCTCAATTAGTGGTGTTTACCATTCGCGATGAAAATGTTCGTCTCATCGGATTACGAAAAGCTAATACTAGAGAGGTAAAACAATATGAAAAAAAAACCTAAAAATATTTCTCAAAAAGATTGGAATGAAGCAGAAATTCCTGAATTGACAACTAGTGAAATGTCAAAGCTGCGTCCTGCCAAAGAAGTATTGCCCGAAGTGGTTGCCGCTTATAATTCCGGAACATTAAAAAGAAAACAGGGGCAGCGTGGTTCGCAAAAGTCCCCAACAAAGCAAGCTGTTTCCATTCGTCTTTCTACCGAAGTTGTTGATTTTTTCAAGAAAGGTGGTAAAGGCTGGCAAACAAGAGTGGACGATGTTTTACGGGAATATGTTGGTTCAAATTGACATTGAATGTGATATGAATTGTACGAATTAAGAGATATTGTTCCGACACGTAGGACGGGGCAACCGTTCGGAATATTTATCCACCATAGTCCTTCCCCGCCACGTAGGGTGGGGCTACCGTTCAAGGTTGGAGGTTAAAAGGAAAAAGTAGATGACATGGATAAGGCAAAAGGAAGATGGCAAATATGATGGTTACAATATGCTCCGATAATGTAAAAGAGATTCATGAGTTTAAGGTGAGTACTTCAGTTATTTCACGATCGCGCATTATCACAAAAGATATACAGTCGGTCAAAGAAAATGATTTATCATCATATTGCTTAAACACTTCCCAACCCTTACGGAACAAAATTGAATCGACAGGAACCATTGTTACCAAAGAGCTTTGAAGAAGGCGATTTCCAATTTCAACTGCTTTACCGTGTTTGTTGCGCGTGTTGAAAAAAGTGACTACCTCATCGAAAATCCAAGTCGATGTGACCAGGGGCTGCATATCAGCTATCAATGCTTTCCAATGAACTTGAGAGGAATTATGATGCAGATCATCATGGGCTTCTAATGCAATGAGATAACTGGTATCCAGAAACAAACTCTTCATTCTGAATGACTTGTTAAATACCAGTCATGCTCAGTTGAAGCATTCATAGAATTACATGCAACAGGTGTTGTCCCCAATTGCAAAATAATGTCCACTTTAGAATCAATATCTTCAACAATTAAGTGAACTTTTGCTTCAGGAGGATGTGGCAATTTTTCCAGGTGTTTTGGCAAATCAGCAAGTGTGGTTTCAATTTCCATAAAAATACTCGTTAAGTATCAGTTAGGTGTAAAGTCGCATATTATCATAATCAGCACTGAAACAGCAAGTTTTTCACTTGAAGCAGGTTCAATACAAAGGGCTAATGGCTCAAAGAACAAACAACAAATCAGAATAATATAAATAAGAACCAGGGAGACCAGAAAAGGTTCAAGGGATTGGAAAAAAAGTTGTTATCTTTTAACAAAGGCTATCACGTACTAAGCGCGTAAATCTGCAGAATGCGGATCAGTCTGTTCCCGCGCCGGGTTTCAATCTCGCCCAGATAATTCAAGGGCATTCGGAAACGATCATAGAAATCTTCTCGTGCATCCCAGCATTCCTGCAGTTCACAGACGAAAATTGCCTGATTTTGTTTCACCTGCTCTATCGGGCTCCATAAGTTCCTCTCTGGTTTTTCAATGCTGTGCGGCCAGGGCCGGTTTGTCAGATAGAAAGACAGCGCGCTGCTGAGCTGGTATTCACGCGTTACAACATAAGATATTTGAGGTATCCCGTTTTGTTCCAGCAAATTGTTTAGCTGCTTTCCGGTAATGTCCCAGTCAAGCACTCTAGTCAGACGATCCGCGGATACATCCATTGCTGTTTTCCGGATTAACTCCGCGTGACTCCGAAATTCTTCCGCTGAGAGTACTTCCCGCAAATGTTTCAAATATTTTTCACTGCTGTGGACGCGTACATCATGATTTTTCAGCTTTGTTAAAGTTGTTTCCGCCACACCATTGTCTCTTAAGTACTGGTAATTTTTCAGTTCATAGGGCATCCAGTCAATAACAGGATTTAATGTTTGAAGCAAAACAAGTCCGATTAAAAGAACATTCAGCACAATTCCCGCACTTAAATAAACGTAAACAACATTTTTTTTGAGCTGATACAGCATTTCATTTCCCAGCAGAATAGCAAATCCCAGGTAAGCCAGGTTTGCCCAGTGTGGATCAGAAATAGTCCCCTTCAGACTCATCAATGTAAAAAACAGCAGCGGGAAAATGGATACTACCGCAATTACGGATTCCGCATGGTTAGCCTCTCTCAGTCGGTCCCTGAGCCACCAGATTCCAGTAATACCCAGCATTGCCCAGAGAGGTGAAAACAAAAACAGGTGTCCAACAGTGAAAGCCAGGGTGTTCTGGCCGAAATCTGCTCCGGATGTGCCTTTTTCAAGCTGCCAGCGGAATGAAATCCAGTCATGCTGAGCATTCCAGATTATGACCGGAACAAATATTAGCAGCGAAACAATTCCGGCAAAATAAAGCCATGGATTTAGAAGTTCCCGGCGGGTATTGCGGTAAATCAAAAGGTGCAGAAACAGCCCTATGTAAAAAAGCAGCATGATGTATTTTGAAAGCGCACCGAATCCTGCCGCCACTCCAATCAGCAGCAGCCATTTTGTTTCCGGATGCCGGTGATAGCGCACCAGCAGAAAAAGCGCCTGAGTCCAGAAAATCAGGAATGGCTGGGTGATATGCAGAAAGATACTGCCGAGAGTGAAATACGGCATCCCGCATAAAATAAGCAGTGTAATCAGCGCGGCATCTCTTCCATATAAGCGAAAAGTACCTGCATAAACCAGAACAATGATAAACAGAGTTACTAATTGCGAACCAACTTCAAGGGCGGTCTCAGTCTGCCCTCCGATTAAGGTGATTCCCCGTATCAGCCAGGCAATCATTGGCGGGTGTTCGTAGTAGGAAAGGCTCAGAAATCGCGACCAGACCCAGTGGTCAAGCATGTCCGGATGAGGATTCAAAAATTGATTAACTATATAGAAAATCAATAAATGAATAGTCAGAATTGCCAGGGCGGGATAATGTTTCACAATTTTATATGTTTAATAAAAGGGCTGCGAAGTTCAAAAACCTGGGGTCAGAATCAGGCAAAAACAATGGCCTGCAGATTCAGGTGTCGGGAGGACCATGATGCCAGCTGATGACACAGCCATAAGCGGTTTCCGCGTTTTACCGGATTCTCATCCATCACCATCACATCTTCAAAAAAACTTGTCACAACCGGTTCTATTACATGCAGTTGCTTCAGATAATTTTCAGGTGTGGAACGTGAATTCTGGTCTGCATTCAGAATAGGCTGCAATGCTGCAAAAAAGTTTTTTTCTTCAGTTATTTCCAATTCGGATTCAACCAGTTTCTCAGCAATAATTTCCGGATTTTTACTACTGATATTATCCGCACGCACAATTGCTTCTACTGATCTTTTGAATAGATCTGTTTCAAGATGTTCCGATAAATACTCTGCAAAATTTAGCTGTTCTACAGGCAGTGAAGTACTTCTCTGAGTTTCCTGCGACTGTCGTGAATCAGATCGGCTTTGCAGCACAGCATCAATTAAATCGTAGCGAAAACCCTGCTCCTGCATAAACCAGCGTTGGCGCTGTTGAAGAAACTCAAGCAGTTCCTGCTGAAGCTTTGGCTGGTCAAGATTCAGACTCTGCTGGTCATCAAGAATACGAATTGCTGCTGATGTCAAATCACGCGTATCAAGAGAAAGTCTCAAGCCAAGGATCAACTGGATGATGCCCTGCGCATTTCTACGCAGAGCGTAGGGATCCGCGGCTCCTGAAGGTATCATTCCAAGAGAAAACGCAGTGGTCAGCAAATCCAACTTATCTGCAATTGCCACCGGAACTGTTACTTGATCTCCCGGAAGCAAGTCTTTGGCATGGCGAGGGAAATAATGTTCTCTTATGCCCCTGCATACAACATCCTCCTCGTTTTCCAGGCCGGCATAGTTCTGACCCATCACGCCCTGCAGTTCCGGAAACTCGGAAACCATCCTGGTCTCTAAATCAAACTTACAAAGTTCAGCAATGCGCTGAACCTGTTTTTGCTGAGATTTGGAAATTTTAAGTCTGTCCGCGATGAATAAACTGAGCTCGGACAGGCGTTGTATTCTTTGATGCTGTGAGCCACGAGACTGAAAAAACACAACTTTCTCAGCTTTATTACTGAACTCATCAAGCGGACTTTTCTGGTCTTCCTGATAGAAAAAACGGGCATCACTCAGCCTGGCCCGCAATACTTTTTCGTTGCCACGGCGCACGGTTTCCAGTGATTTGCTGTCCCCGTTACGAACAGTGACAAAATTCGGAAACAGTTTTTTTTCTCCGGCGCTTTGTTGATTACTCTTACGGAATACAGGAAAGTAACGCTGATGTACCTCCATGCTGGTAATCAACACTTCAGACGGCAGTTCCAGAAATTCTTCTTCAAAATCTCCCATCAGCACGGTTGGCCACTCGACCAGATTTGTTACTTCTGTAAGCAGTTTGTCATCAAGTTCGACTTTGCAATCATTTTGTTCTTCCAGTTTATTGACCTGTGAAACAATGGATTGCCGCCTTTTTTCAAAATCTGCAATCACTTTCAGTTTTTTCAGCTGCATTTCATAATCAGCAGCATGATTGATCGTGCTTTCTGCTGAACTCAAAAAACGATGACCTCGTGTTTCATTTCCTGCTGCCAGCATTTCCAGTTTTATCGGCACCACAGTTGTGTTCCAGAGAGAAACAACCCAACGGACAGGGCGGATAAAGCGAGTTCTGTATGATCCCCAGCGCATATTTTTTGGGAAACTGAGTTTTGAAATCCATTCTGCCGCATATCCCTGAAAAAGTTCCGGAACATGTTTTCCCAACTCACTGTGCTGCGCAAACAAATACTCTTTTCCATCAAATGATTTGGTTTCAAGGTTGTCCAGGGATATTTTGTTTTTTGTCGCAAAACCTTCTGCGGCTTTTGTCCAGTTATTTTCAGTATCCCTTGCAATCGAGAGTGGAGGGCCTTTCAGTTCAATTTTTCGATCTTCTTCTTTGTCAGGAAGTCCTGAAAGCAGGATTGCAAGTCGTCTTGGTGTGGAAAAAGTCTGGATATCACTTAAACTCAACTGATGCTGCTCGCAGGTTTTTTGTGCCAGAGATTTTAACTGCTCAACAGCCGGCAGAATCATCTGTGCCGGCATTTCTTCCAATCCAATTTCCAGTAAATATGTGTTCACAAAGCAGCTAAAGATTATTGTTCAGTGTCAGTTCTGCCACCCATTTTTGTGCGGCATCACGATCTTTCATCAGCGGGAAGGCCAGTTTGCAGCGTTCTTCCAGAAAAAGTCTGGCAATTTTTTGAGCAATGTTACGAACACGTCCGATATATGAGGCACGGGCAGAGACGCTTATGGCTCCTGCCGCGTCAAGCTGGTTAAAGGTGTGGGAGCATTTAAGCACATAATCGTATGCCGGGAAAACAAGTCTTTCTTCGAGGGCACGATTTGCTTCCTTTTCATAATCATTGAAACGGCTGAACAGCATTTCTGTATCGGCAACTTCAAATGTATATTTTGAATGCTCATATTCCGGCTGCCTGAAAATGGCGGCGTAACTTACTCCTTTTGTGTATTCAAGTTCAAAAACATCATCCACATCCTGCAGATATGAGGCGACTCTTTCAATTCCATAAGTCAGTTCAGCGGAAACCGGCTGGCACTCTATTCCTCCCACTTGCTGAAAGTAAGTAAACTGGGTGATTTCCATGCCATCCAGCCAGATCTCCCAGCCAAGACCCCAGGCACCAAGAGTAGGAGCTTCCCAATTATCCTCTACAAAGCGGATATCATGCTCCAGTGGATCAATTCCTAAGGCCCGCAGTGAATCCAGATAAAGCTCTTCCACATCATCCGGTGACGGTTTTAGAATTACCTGATATTGATGGTGTTGATATAGGCGGTTAGGATTTTCTCCATAGCGTCCATCTGCGGGACGCCGGGAAGGTTCTACATAGGCTACATTCCATTCTTCCGGACCAAGCGCGCGCAGGGTTGTCATTGGATTCATTGTGCCGGCACCTGTTTCCACATCATACGGAGAAGCCAGGATGCAGCCCTGTTTGTGCCAGTATTCATTCAGCAGCATGATTATGTCCTGCATTGAGTGTGAACTGCTCATTCTGCTGCACCTGATACAGTGTTTAACAAATGAAGATCACGAAATATAAGATCTTTCAATGAAACATGAAGCCAGCGCAAAGCCAGCTCATTTTTTTTATTTTCGATCATCTTCAAATCATCTTTTGCCTTTTTAAGAATCATCTTATGCCTGTTGAAGTCCTTTTCAGCTTTTTTCTTTTCCTGTTGAGTTTGAAGGCAAATTTTTTCGAGATGTTTCCGGGCAGCAGCTTTAACTATCAATGATCCCGGACTTAAATAGGAACGTATCATTTTTGAGTTCAGCTGTGTCAGATCCTCCGGTTTTTGTAGTTTATATGGATTTACCCAAAGTTTTCGCTGAACATGTGTTAATTTAAAGTTCATTTCTGACGCGGCTTTTTCATCTTCACAAAGCAGCAGCACTCTTGGAAACTTGATTCCCGGTGCTTCCTCAGCTGCACTTTCCCAATTTGTACTTTTGGACAAAGCAGAGCTCAGCAATTTTGAAAATGGTTCTATTTTTTTCAGCACATCAAACTCCTGAGAGTACAGTAATTGATCGCTTTCAGCATACATGTTCAATGTTGCAGCCTTTTTTTCTTTTCTCAACAATTTTTCCCGCAAACCCTCCAGTTCATCCTGCTGGATTGGTAAAAGCTGGCTGCTCCCTCCTATTTTCAGATCATTCAAATACACAAACTGACTGAGCGGTTCCAAAATATTGTATATTTCTTTGCTCCAGTCAATGATCTGACCTTTGAAATCTGAATCTGCCAGATCTGTATCTCGGAAGTCGTTCAGCTTCAACAAAACAGCTGAATCTTTCAAATCATTATTCTGGTTCAAATCCGAAATTGAAACTACATGTTTATATCCGCTTCCCTTTAATATATTTTTCAGCAAAGAGCTGATTGCCGGAAATTTGCTAAAACAAAGAATTTGAGGGGAATTCTGTTTTGTTTGTTTTTTCTGCTTCAGCCCTCCACCATGTTCCCTGTTTAAACTTGCAATGAAACGCTTAAAAGGAGGGTTTTTAATTGTGAGTTCATCCATTCTAATCAGGTGCTCAACCCTGGTTTGTCCAATAGTGATATTCTGAATGGAGTTGAATGGGATGCCGGGAAAAAGATAACAGCCTTTTGTTTCACGTAGAATCCCCACCACCTGATCAGCATCAGCAATGTTCCCTTTGTCACTCATCAGGATTTGAAGCCATTTTTGAGGTGAAAGCTGAATTGTATTAGACTGAACTTTTTGAATGTTTTTAAAAGGGATGAGTGTATTGACCGGTATGTCATCAACAGTGTGTCGAACAAGTGTTCCGGAATGATCTGTGTATTCAATTATCTGAAAGTCAGAGTCTAAACGAATTCTGGGGAATCTTGGAATATGATGATTCAGCAGCAGCTCAGGTTTAGAAATATTAAACCGCATTTTGTTTACAAGTTCAAATTCAGGATGAAGTTTGAGGAGTGGAGCAAATTCTTCATTATTTTCTGCTATTGCCATTGCACAGCTTACATTTTTGTCAGACTCATTCTGAACCTCATTCAGAAAATCCAGTAAAATTTCCGCTGATTCAAATTCTCGCGGTGAAAACATAACCCAATCTGGATTTTGCTTAACAATCTTATCCACTAAATCCACTGACGCATTGGACAACCTCACCTGCTCAGAATCCGAATCACCATATAATTTACAGCTCAACTGAAATGAGAGGTACTTTTGCAGTTGTTTAATTAAAGTATTCCAGTTCTGGCCGGTAAAACCGATGCCTGCAAGCTGCATGTAGCGGATTGATTCAGACGGATTGAGAGGGAAATTCCAGTACAGGGAATGATAACATGCTTTGGTGATGAAGTAAATTTACTTGACTTCTTAAAGGTCAAAAAAGGAGAATGATCGGCTTACAAAAACATAAACATTTTTTTGAAAATTTGTCAGTGAATGATCAATCAAAGGGAATATTCTTCGCTTCGCTGGCGGTGCTAGGAGGAGGACTTTATGCCATCCCATACCGTCTAAGTCTGGAGACAGCAAATGCTCTTCCAGTTATATGGGGAGTTTTTTTGTGTGCTTTTTTATATTCCCTGCCTGGGGCATGGATGGCGCGTCGACAGACAATATATACATGGAAAATTGCAGGCATTGCTCTGGCAACCTCACTGGCAGCTGTACTGGGGAATTATTCTATCTGTCAGGCCTTGAATCTGTCTTCACCTACACTGATGGTTTTGCTGATGCGCAGTGAGGTTATTTTGGCGATGGTTCTTGGATGGCTGTTTTTGAAAGAGTTTGTGACAGTACGGATCGGCATTGCTGTGGCGGTGATCATAGTAGGAATTATGGTGATGAAGCTGGATTCACTCAGTTTTGAAATAAAGGAATGGTCTGCTGTACTTTGGGCTTTTTCAGCGGCATTTGGTTTTGCATTGATGCAGGTTCTCGCTAAAAGCATCATTCATGAAGTTCATCCACAGGTTTTGAATGTTTTTCGTTTAGCAATTGGACTTGTGCTGCTCTGGGGTGTGGAGGAAGTAAGAAATGATGTTCCATCTCTGCTTTTTTCAGAATGGATATGGATTGCAATGGCCGCCTTTTGCGGACCATTTTTGGGCAGGGTAACATTCACATATACCTTACGTTACATGACTATTTCAATGGCGAATATCATAACTTCTTTTGCACCTGTAATGACGCTCTTGTTTGAGCTGCTTGTTTTCGGAACAATGCTGAGCTGGTACGAAGCTTTAGGGGGTGCAATAATTCTGACAGCAATTATCTGGATTTTTCTTCCTGGACTTCGGCGTAATGTTAAACTGGCTGCTGAATGAACTGGAAATGCTGCATAAATGTTTTTTTTAAAAATATTTAATAAGGATAACAAGTGGAAATTTTAGTCCTTGGAGGTGGTGTTGTGGGAGTTAGCAGCGCGTATCAACTGCTGAAGGATGGTCATCAAGTAACTGTTATAGATCGCCATCCTCCCGGAACAGGTGGCGCCAGTTACGGCAATGCCGGGCTGATTGCCGTTGGACATTCGGTTGCCTGGGGTTCTCCAAAAGCTCTTAAAATCTGGTTCAATACATTATTTCATGATCATCCTGTCTTCAGGATGAAGCTGCGATTTGAACCGCAATTGATACGTTGGGGAATGAAATTCATTGCCCAGTGCACAAACGCCAAAGCGGTACGAAACTCACTGGATAAACACAGAATTTCTATGTATTCCCAGAAAATTCTTAATCAGGTGGTGGAAGAAACAGCAATAAACTACGAACAAAATAGAAATGGGTTGCTCTTTCTTTATCGGAATCAGCAGGCATTCGAAGAAGGAATTAAACACAGCCATTTGCTGCAGGGGGCTGGACAAATTTTGGAAACTGCAGGAAAAGAACGTCTGCTGGAAATTATTCCGGAATTGGAAATTTCAGAAGATCATATTGTAGGTGGTATTTATTCACCAACAGATGAGTCTGGAGACTCAAAAATTTTTTGTGAACAGCTGATGGAAATATGCAGGAGTATGGGAGGAACTTTTGAATCTGATGTCACTATAGAGAGGCTTGAAGCATCTGGAGATAAAATAAAACGTGTTGTCACCAATCGGGGTGTTTATACTGCAGATCGTTATGTACTCTGTTTAGGAGCGTGGAGTCCATTACTTGTTCGGGCTTCGCTTGGGATACGGCTTCCCATTTATCCTGTTAAGGGTTACTCCATCACAGTTCCGGTAGAAAAAGATAATACACCTCCACGGATTGGAGGATTACATGAAGAAGATTTTTTGGGATTTTCATCAATGGGTGACCATTTCAGAGTCAGTTCAGTATCAGAATTTTCCGGATACGACGTAGGACATACACCTGAGGATTTTGAACATATTTTTAACCGCGCGAAAAAACTTTTCCCAAATGCGGGGAATTACGATAAAGCAAAATGCTGGTCCGGATTACGTCCGATGACTCCGGAAGGAACCCCTATTCTTGGAACAGGACCACACTCTAATTTGTTCTACAACACCGGACATGGTCATTTAGGCTGGACTATGTCACATGGCACTGCGCGTATCACTGCAGATTTGATTGAGGGCAAAACACCTGAAATTTTAGTTGAACGGATGGGAGTACGTTAAAGACCATATTCATTCCTGAAGAAGCGCAGCGCAGACCAAGAATCCAGAGGTGTTGTTTTAATCTTCCCCTCACCCCGACCCTCTCCCCAGGGAGAGGGGGGACCGCACTCGGTGGGTGAGGGTCAGGCACTGATCTGATATCTGGATCCCGAATCATGTCGGGAATGAGTGCGCCTGGGAAGGCGCTTAATCAACACGGTGCAAGTCCGTGTGATGGTAAACCACAGCCATGTAGCTGAAGGTAACTGCGTCGCCTTGAG
>LUMW01000273.1_pt1 | contig 31222 bp, 33 predicted proteins | sample 729761 | NCBI WGS metagenome assembly LUMW01 (sample SAMN03860302, study PRJNA289734) | marine metagenome | biome: seawater column; feature: ocean; material: water; isolation source: Red Sea water column Station 192 - depth 500m | place: Saudi Arabia: Red Sea | collected 2011-10-15 | depth 500 m
ACCTGGATCTCGGCGACCCCCTCGGCCAGGGCGAGGGCCGCCTCCATCGACTCGGTGAGGCGGCGTTCGATGCCGTCGCGCAGGACCAGCCGATCGACGACCACCTGGATGGTGTGCTGCTCGTAGCGGGCCAGGTCCATGTCGTCGGTGAGTTCGTGCAGCTCGCCGTCGACGATGGCCCGGCTGAAGCCCTGCGTGGCGAGGTCGGCCAGGAGGGGGTCGTAGGTGCCCTTGCGGCCGCGCACCACCGGCGCCAGCACCTGGAAGCGGGTGCCCGGCTCCATCTCCAGGACCCGGTCCACGATCTGCTGCGGGGTCTGGCGGACCAGCCGCTCCCCCGTCTCCGGGTCGTGTGGGACGCCGATTCGTGCGTAGAGCAGACGCAGGTAGTCGTAGACCTCGGTGATCGTGCCGACCGTCGAACGCGGGTTGCGCGAGGCGCTCTTCTGGTCGATGGAGATCGCCGGCGAGAGGCCCTCGATGAAGTCGACGTCCGGCTTGTCCATCTGGCCGAGGAACTGCCGGGCGTAGGCCGAGAGCGACTCGACGTAGCGCCGCTGGCCCTCGGCGTAGATGGTGTCGAAGGCCAGGGAACTCTTGCCGGAACCGGAGATCCCGGTGAAGCAGATGAGGCGATCGCCCCGCAGCGCTCCGGACCCGCGACCACTCCGGTCAGGCGTGCTCGGCGAGGTCGCGGAGTTCCCGGCGGAGCTCGCTGATCTCGTCCCGGAGGCGGGCGGCGTACTCGAAGCGCAGGTCGCCGGCGGCCTCCTTCATCTCCTCCTCGAGGGAGCCCAGTAGGCGCTCGAGGTCCGCCCGGGGCAGGTCGGACATCTCGTCGACCAGGCGCTCGCCGCGACGGCGACGCCCCTTGGGCACCGGCGCCCCCTCCCGGTCGGGGCGGATCACCTCGAGGATGTCGCTGACCGCCTTGCGGACGGTCTGCGGGTCGATGCCGTGCTCCTCGTTGTACGCCTGCTGGAGCGCCCGCCGCCGGTTCGTCTCGGTGAGGGCCCGCTGCATCGAGGCGGTGACCTCGTCGGCGTACATGACCACCTGGCCGTCCACGTTGCGGGCGGCCCGGCCGATGGTCTGCACCAGCGACGTCTCGCTGCGCAGGAATCCCTCCTTGTCGGCGTCGAGGATCGCCACCAGCGACACCTCGGGCAGGTCGAGGCCCTCCCGCAGCAGGTTGATGCCGACGAGCACGTCGAACTCGCCGAGGCGCAGGTCGCGGAGGATCTCGATGCGCTCGACGGTGTCGATGTCGGAGTGCAGGTAGCGCACCCGGACGCCGTGCTCCAGGAGGTAGTCGGTGAGCTCCTCGGCCATCTTCTTGGTGAGCGTGGTGACGAGCACCCGCTGGTCGGCCGCGACCCGCTCCTCGATCATCCCCTGGAGGTCGTCGATCTGGCCCCGGGTGGGACGCACGACCACCTCGGGGTCGACCAGCCCGGTCGGGCGCACGATCTGCTCGACCACCCGGCTGCTGTTGTCGAGTTCCCACTGGCCTGGCGTGGCCGAGAGCAGAACCACCTGCCCGACCGTCTCGAGGAACTCCTCGAAGCGCAGCGGGCGGTTGTCGGCGGCCGACGGCAGCCGGAAGCCGTGCTCGATGAGGGTCTCCTTGCGGCTCCGGTCGCCGTGGTACTGGCCGTTCAGCTGCGGGACCGCCACGTGCGACTCGTCCAGCACCACCAGGAAGTCGTCGGGGAAGTAGTTGAGCAGCGTGTACGGCTGCTCCCCGGGTCCCCGGCCATCGATGGGGGCGCTGTAGTTCTCGACACCGTTGCAGAAGCCCAGTTCCGAGAGCATCTCGAGGTCGTGCTCGGTGCGCATCCGCAGTCGCTGGGCCTCGAGCAGCTTCTGCTCACCCTCGAAGAACGCCAGCCGATGCTGGAGCTCGTCCTGGATGCGCTCCATGGCCCGGGCCAGCACCACCCGGTCGGCGGCGTAGTGGGTGGCCGGGAACACCACCAGTTCGTCGAGCTCTCGGAGGTGTTCGCCGGTCAGAGCGTCCACCTCGGTGATGGACTCGACCTCGTCGCCGAACAGCGAGACGCGAACCGCCGTTTCCTCGTAGGCGGGGTGGATCTCGAGCGTGTCGCCCCGCACCCGGAACTTGCCGCGGCCCAGTACCAGGTCGTTGCGCTCGTACTGCATGTCGACCAGCCGGGCCAGGGCGGCCCGCTGGCCCACCTTGTCCCCGGCCCCGAGGTCCTCACCCACGCGCAGCACCAGCAGCTGGTCCTTGTACATCGCCGGGTTGCCGAGGCCGTAGATGCACGACACCGAGGCCACCACGATCGTGTCCCTGCGGGTCAGCAGGGCCGCCGTGGCCGAGTGGCGCAGACGGTCGATCTCGTCGTTCACCGACGAGTCCTTCTCGATGAACGTGTCGCTCGAGGGCAGGTACGCCTCGGGCTGGTAGTAGTCGTAGTAGGAGACGAAGTACTCGACCCGGTTGTTCGGGAAGAAGGCCCGGAACTCGTTGGCCAGCTGGGCGGCCAGCGACTTGTTGGGGGCGATGACGAGGGTGGGGCGCTGGACCTGCTCGATCACCCAGGCCAGCGTGGCGCTCTTGCCGCTGCCGGTGATGCCGAGCAGGGTCTGGAAGCGCTCACCGCCCAGGATGCCGTCCGACAGTTCGGCGATCGCCTTCGGCTGGTCGCCGGCCGGCGGGAAGGGCGCCTCGACGACGAAGCGCTGCTCCTCAGCCTGATCCTCGGCCTTATCGCCTGCAGGTTCCTCCACGGGCGCAGCGTACCCACGGGGGGGTGACGGCCTCCCGGGCCTCAGCCCTCGCCCCGCTCCACCCGGCTGCCGAGCCGCCGCACCTCACCGCCCGGCTCCGGCCGCTCGAGCATGCCGATCCAGGTCCAGCAGCGGTCGACCTCGCGCTCCAGGTCCTCGGGGGTGCCGGAGTTGTCGACCACGAAGTCCGCCTTCGCCAGGCGCTCCTCCCGGGAGGCCTGCCGGGAGATCCGCAGCCGGGCGTCCTCTTCGGCGTAGCCCCGGTGCTCGACCAGCCGGCGCACCGCCACCTCCGGGTCGACGTCGACGACCACGACGCCGCCGAGGCCCTCGTGCCCCGACTCCACGAGGAGCGGGATGTCCAGCAGGACCGTGGCGTCGGTGGCGGCGAGTTCCCCTCGACGCCGGGTCATCTCGTCGCCGACGGCCGGGTGGACGATGGCGTTGAGCGCCTGCAGTTCCTCGTCGTCGTCGAACACGAGGTCTGCCACGGCCTGCCGGTCGAGCGTCCCATCGGCGGCCACGATGCTGTCGCCCCAGCGTTCGACCATGGCGACGAACACGGGCCGGAGGGGCTGCTGCAGGTCGCGCACGATGGCGTCGGCGTCCAGCAGGACAGCGCCACGCGCCACGAGAAGCGCGGCGACTGTGGACTTGCCGGAACCGATGCCGCCGGTCAGGCCGATCTCGAGCACGGCGCCTCCCTGGGGCTGCGCCGCAGGGGTCAGGCCCCGGCGGTCGCCTCGTCGGCGACGGGATCCTCAGTGGCCTCAGCCTCGTCGGCAGGCGCCTCCTCGGCGGCCTCGACATCGACCTCGACGACGACGGGATCCTCAGTGGCCTCGACCTCGACCGCAGGCGCCTCCTCGGCGGCCTCGACATCGACGGCAGGCGCCTCCTCGGCGTACACCTCGGCCCAGGCGGCCTGGGCCTCGCTGCCACCGTCGCCCGTCTCAGGGGACTCGGCCACGTGCGACTCGTCGGCGGCGACCTCGCCACCCACGTAGTTGCCCTCCTCGTCGAAGGCCTCGTGGCCGAAGTGACCGCGCCACTCCTCGGCCACGACGCCGCCCTCGGCGGCCTGCTTGATCGAGAGGCTGATGCGTCGGCGCTGCAGGTCGAGGTCGATGATCTTGACCCAGAGCTCCTCGCCCGGCGTCACGACCTGCTCGGGCAGGTCGACGTGGTGGGAGGACATCTCCGAGATGTGCACCAGGCCCTCGATGCCGTCGCCCACCTGCACGAAGGAGCCGAACGGCACCAGCTTCGTGACCCGGCCGTAGACCAGCTCGCCCACCTGATGGCTCTCGGCGAACTCGTGCCACGGGTCCTGCTGGGTGGCCTTGAGCGACAGGCTGATGCGCTCGCGGCTGCGGTCGATGTCGAGCACCTGGACCTCGATCTCGTCGCCGACGGTCACGACCGAACTGGGATGGTCGACGTGCTTCCACGACAATTCGGACACGTGGATGAGGCCGTCCATGCCGCCCAGGTCGACGAAGGCGCCGAAGTTGACGACGCTCGAGACCACGCCGGAGCGGACCTCGCCGGGACGCAGGTTGTTGAGGAAGTCCTCGCGCTGCTCCTTCTGGGTCTCCTCCAGCCAGGCTCGGCGCGAGAGCACGACGTTGTTGCGGTTCTTGTCGAGCTCGATGATCTTGGCGTCGATGGTGGTGTCCATGTAGGGCTGCAGGTCGCGCACCCGGCGCAGGTCGACGAGGGAGGCGGGCAGGAAGCCCCGAAGGCCGATGTCGACGATCAGGCCGCCCTTGACAACCTCGATGACGGTGCCGGAGACGACACCGTCGCCCTCCTTGATTTCCTCGACCCGGCCCCAGGCCCGCTCGTACTGGGCCCGCTTCTTGGAGAGGACGAGGCGTCCCTCGCTGTCCTCCCGGTTGACGACCATGGCCTCGATGCGGTCACCGACCGCCACGATCTCGCCGGGGTGCACCCCGTGGCGGATCGACAGCTCACGCGGGGGGATGACGCCCTCCGACTTGTACCCGATGTCCAAGAGGACCTCGTCGCGGTCGACCCGGACCACGGTTCCCTCGACGACCTGGCCGTCGGCCACGTCGACCATGGTGGCCGAGTAGGCGTCGTCCAAGGAGAGGGCACCGAGGTCGTCGAGGACGATCTCGCGGGGGGTGTACTCGCCGCTCGCATCGAAGGTGCCCATTGGGGGCGAGTCGAGGGCGGAATCGGGGGCAGTCAGGTTGGTCACGGGGGCTTTCCGGTCGGATGGGGGTCGGGAATACGGACGTTGTTGCACGCGCCTCGTGGCGCAGACCGGAAAAGCCTATCCACAGGCCCGGAAAAGCCGTCCCGGGGCTCCGCAGACACTCAGGTCGGCCGCTGTGCCACCAAAAGGAACTCGGGGTGCTCCAGGTCGGGTGGACGGCGGGCGTAGTCGCCCGGAGCCACCGCCCAACAGTCCTCCACCCTGAGCCCCGCCCGGCCGGCCAACAGGCGCAGCTCTCGGGGCGTGAAGCAGCTGGTCCACAGTTCCGCCGCCCGGACCGCCCCGTCGGGGTCGCGCAGTTCGGTGTGCTCGTGGTGGACGCCCCGGTCGGCGTCGAAGTCGTCGAGTTCGCCGAGGTACCGGACCTGGAAGTAGGCCGAGAAGGCGCTCAGGGCCAACCGGCCGCCCGGGCGCAGGGCCGCCGCCATCCGCTCCAGGATCACCCCGTCGGGGTCCGGCGCCGCTGGGTCGCCGACCGGGGCGGCCGGGCCACCCGCCAGTCCGAAGGCCCCCTGGCAGAGCGAGATGGCGGCATCGAACTCCCCCGCCCAGGCCATCTCCCGGGCGTCGAGGCAGTGGAACTCGGCGCCGGCGGGGGCGTCGGCGACCGCCAGGTCCACGAAGGTCCGCGACACGTCCACGCCCACCACGCCGATGCCGCGGCTTGCCAACTCGTGCGCGTGGCGGCCGGGGCCACACCCGACGTCGAGCACCCGGTCCCCCGGCACCAGGCCCAGGGCGTCGATCAGGAAGTCGACTTCCTGCACCGTCCCGTAGGTGAACGAATAGCGCAGGTAGGCGGAGCCCAGGTGGTCGGCAACCTCTTCGAACCAGTGTCCGGGCACCCGGGGCCTCAACCCTTGGCGTCGGCCCAGGTGGCGCCGGTGGCGACGTCCACGGCCAGGTCGACCCGCAACTCGTGGGCACCTGAGAGGATTTCGGGCACCACCCGGACGGCCTCGTCCAACTCGTCGTGCACCACCTCGAGGATCACCTCGTCGTGCACCTGGAGGATCAGCCGGCTCGCCATGCCCGAGTCCTCGAGATGCCGGTCGAGGCGGACCAGCGCCACCTTGAAGATGTCGGCCGCCAGGCCCTGGATGCCGGCGTTCATGGCCTGACGCTCCCCCGCCTGGCGGACGTTGAAGTTGGGCGACGACAGTTCGGGGATGCGGCGTCGGCGGCCGAAGAGGGTCTCGGTGTAGCCCCGGTCGCGAGCCTCGGCAACGGTGCGGTCCATGTACTCCCGCACGGCGGGGAACGCCGCGAAGTAGCTGTCCAGGATGTCGGCGGCCTCGTCGACGGGGATGTCGAGGCGCTGCGACAGCCCGTACGCCTCCATGCCGTAGGCCAGCCCGTAGGCGACCATCTTGGCCCGCGAGCGCAGTTCTGGGGTCACCTCGTCGGGCTGGACGCCCCACGTGCGGGAGGCCACGGCGGTGTGCACGTCGTCGCCGGCGACGAAGGCGGTGATCAGCCCGGGGTCCTCGGCCAGGTGCGCGATGCAGCGCAGCTCGATCTGGTTGTAGTCGGCGACCAGCAGCGTGTGGCCGTCGGCGGGGACGAACGCCCGGCGGAAGGCCCGGCCGGCCTCGGTGCGGACCGGGATGTTGTGCAGGTTCGGGGCGTCGGAGCTGAGACGCCCCGTTCGGGCGACGGCCTGGTTGAAGGTGGCCCGGATCCGGTCGCCCTCCCCCACCTCGGCCAGGAGCCCCTCGCCGTACGTGGAGCGCAACTTCTCGACCTCCCGGTACGCCAGGAGTCGCTCGACCACCGGATGGTCGTCCCGGAGCCGTTCCAGCGTGGCGGCATCGGTGGAATAGCCGGTCTTGGTCTTCTTGCCGGGCGTCAGCCCCAACTTCTCGAAGAGCACCTCGCGGAGTTGCTTGGTCGAGTTGACGTTGAACTCCTCGCCGGCAGCCTCGTGGATCGAGGCCCGGAGGCGCTCACAGTCGGCGGTCAACTCGTCCCGGAGCCGGGTGAGTTCGGCCACGTCGACCCCCACGCCGAGCAACTCCATGCGTGCCAGCACCCGGACGAGTGGCAACTCGATATCGGTGTTGAGGCCGTCGACGCCCTGCTCGGCGAGGGCCGCCAGCAACGGTTCGACCAGCAGCGCCACCGCCCGGGCCCGTGGTGCCGCGACCTCGCCGACATCGACGGATTCACCGGAGAGGTCCAGCTGGCCCTCGGCCGGCCCCGCCTCCGGGAGCCGCCAGCCACCGTGGCGCTCGAGCAGGTCCTCGAGGTCGACCCGCGGGTCAGCCGGGTCGAGCAGGTAGGCGGCCAGCCGGGCGTCGAGGACGGGCACCACCGGGTCGATGCCATGGCCGATGAGGGCCTTCACGAGCGCCTTGCCGTCGTGGAGGGCGACGCCGCGAGCGCAGCAACCGCCGCCTCGGCGTCGGCGGGCCGCAGCACCTCCACCTCCAGTGGGCCGCCGACCGCCGCGGCTTCACCCCCCTCGCCATCCGAACCGAACTCCACGCCCAGCAGCTCGCCCAGGCGCTCACGGGCGGTCCGGAGCTCGAGCAGATCGAAGAGCTGCGCCGCTCCTGCCACATCCACCTCGCCGAAGGCGAGGTCGTCGACACCGAGGCCCAGCGGGACGTCGCGCACCAGCACCATCAGTTCGGCGTTCCGGCGGGCACGCTCCTCGTGCTCCACCAGGTTCTGGCGCAACTTCGGCGTCTGCTCGTCGGCGGCAGCGAGGATGCCGTCCAGGCCCGGGTACGCGTTGACCAGCTTGGCCGCGGTCTTCTCCCCCACGCCGGGCACGCCCGGCAGGTTGTCGGACTGGTCGCCCCGCAGGGCCGCGTACGTGACGTAGTCGGCGGGCCGGACCCCGGTGCGCTCCTCGATGCCGGCCTCGTCGAACAGGGCGTACTCGGAGACGCCCCGCAGGTTGTAGAGCACGCGCACGTGCGGGTCCTCGACCAGCTGGTAGCTGTCGCGGTCGCCGGTCACGATGATGGCGTCCCGGCCGGCGTCTCGGGCGGCGGTGGCCAGCGTGGCCAGCACGTCGTCCGCCTCGAAGCCCTCGGCGTCGACCACCCGCAGGCCGAGGGCCTCGACGAGCTCGCGCACCAGGGCCAGTTGCTCGTAGAGGATGTCGGGCTGCTTGTCCCGATTGGCCTTGTAGGACGGCTCCCGCTCGTGGCGGAAGGTGTCGCCGGGAAGGTCGAAGGCCACCGCCACGCCCGCCGGTTCGTGGTTTCGCAGGAGGGTGGCCAGCATCGAGCAGAAGCCCGTGACGGCGTTGGTGACCTGCCCCGATGCCGTGGTGAGGTCGGTCGGGAGGGCGAAGAAGGCCCGGTACGTGAGCGAGTTGCCGTCGATCAGCAGCAGCGGTCGGGACACGTCGCCGACCCTACTCCGGGGTTGGCGCACCGCCGGGTGGACGTCCACCCAGGGGACCGGTCAGGGGCGGCGGCCGCCCTCGATGACCTGGTTGGCCACGTCCACCATGCTGGACCGCTCGTTCATGGCCGCCTGCTGGATGAACCGGAAGGCGTCCGCCTCGTTCATCGAGGCCTCGTCCATGAGCACGCCCTTGGCCCGATCGATGACCTTGCGGGCCTCGAGGCGATCCGAGAGCGTCTGGGCCTGGTCGGTGAGGGCACGCATCTCCCGATGCCGGGCCCGGGCGATCTCGACCGCCGGCACCAACTCACTGCGCTGGAACGGCTTGACCAGGTACGCCAGCGCCCCGGCCTCGATGGCCTGGTCGATCAGGTCCCGCTGGCTGAACGCCGTGAGGATGACCACGGCGGCGTCCTGCGAGTCGGCGATGCGCCGGGCCACCTCGAGCCCGTCCATGCCGGGCATCTTGATGTCGAGGATCACCACGTCCGGGTCGGTGTCGGCGACCAATTGCAGCATCTCGTCCCCGCGGCCCGTGTCGCCGACAACGGTGTAGCCCTCCTCCTCGAGGGTCTCCCGGAGGTCGAGGCGGATGATGGCCTCGTCCTCGGCCAGCGCCACGCGCACCTCGTCGACCACGCCCCCCGCCCCCGGTCAACCGTCGACCGACATGCGGTCGAGGAGCTCGTCCTGGCTGATCTCCAAACGCAGCAGCTCTGCCAGAAGGTCCTCGCGGTGGCGGGCCATCGCCTGCGCCTGCCGTTCGGCCTCCCGCCGGCCCCGCTCCGACAGCGGTGTCTCGGCGACCAGGTGCCGCACCCGGGCGTCGTCGGCCTCGTCGTCGAGGTGCGCCAACTGCTCCTCGGCGACCGCCAGGTCGCCGCGCAGGCGAATCAGGCGCTCTGCGACCTCTCGGAGTCGCCGTTCGATAACCGGTCGTGCCATGGGGCGGGCAGTCTACGCGGAGCGGCGCACTGCGCCCTCTCCGCAATCCTCGATACCGGTGCCCGGGGCGGGACTCGAACCCGCACGATCTCACGATCAGAGGATTTTGAGTCCTCCGCGTCTGCCAGTTTCGCCACCCGGGCGCGGCCGGCAGCCTACCGACACCCCCCTGCGAGGTGTCCGGTGCCCCGCCCGGCCTCGGGGCGAATCCACGCGTATTCGGTCGCACGCCGACGCTTCGCCGCCAAGTGGGCCACAATGGCGGTCACGCCGGAGGAGGCGTAGGAGGAACCCGTCGATGATCGTCTTCACCTACTCGGGCCAGGGCAGCCAGCAGCCCGGCATGGGCGCCGCCTGGCGGGAACATCCGTCCTGGGAACTCGTGGAGGAGGCCTCCGAGGAGGCCGGACGGGACCTCGCCTACCTGCTGCTCGAGGCTGACGCCGACGAACTGCGCCAGACCCGCAACGCCCAGTTGGCGACCTTCCTGACCAGCATGGTGATCCTGGACGCCGTCGAGCGTCTCGGCGTCGACGCCGCCGGGCACGCCGGCCACAGCCTCGGCGAGTACAGCGCCCTGACAGCCGCCGGCGCCCTCGACTTCGGCGGCGCCGTCGGCCTCGTCGTGGAGCGGGGCGAGGCGATGCAGACTGCCGCCGGCGAGCGCACCGGCACCATGGCGGCGGTCCTGGGCCTCGACGACGAGGGGGTCGAGACGGCCTGCGACGGCACCGACGGCGATGCCTGGGTCGCCAACTACAACGCTCCAGGCCAGGTGGTGATCGCCGGCGACCCCGACGCCGTGGCAGCCGCCGGCGAGGCCGCCAAGGAGGCCGGCGCCAAGCGGGTCACCCCCCTCGAGGTCTCCGGGGCCTTCCACACCCCGTTCATGGCCCCGGCGGGCGACCGGTTGCGGGAGGCCCTCGATGGCGCCGACATCCGCCGCCCCGAGGGCACGGTCGTCGCCAACGTGGACGCCCTCGAGCACGAGGATCCCGAGGCCTGGCGCAGCCTGCTCAATGCCCAACTGGTCCGGCCGGTGCGCTGGCACCAGTCGCTCCAGCGCCTCTCCGACCTGGGTTTCACCACGTTCGTCGAACTCGGCCCGGGCAGTGTCCTCACCGGCCTCGTCAAGCGCACCCTCCGCGACGCCGAACGCCTCACGGTCAACGTCCCTGACGACCTGGACCGCCTCCTCGAGGCGCTCGCCACCGCACCTGAGGCCGCGCCGCCGGAACCCCACGAGGGCGAGCACCTGTTCGCCACCGAACGGCTGGTGGTCAGCCCCGCCGCCGGCGTCTTCACCCCCGTGGACGGGCTGGACGTCGGCACCACCGTGGCCGCCGGCGACCTGCTCGGCACCATCGGCAACGAGGAGGTCCGCTCCCCCTTCGCCGGTGCCCTCATGGGCTGGCTGGCGCTCGACACCGAACGCGTCACCTCCAGCCAGCCCATCGCCTGGCTGCAGGTGCACTGATTCCCGCCCCTTCCCCCGCCCAGACGACAGGAGACCCTCCCGATGACCGAACGCACCGTGCTCGTGACCGGGGGCAACCGCGGCATCGGCCTCGCCTGCGCCCTCGCCTTCGCCGAACAGGGCCACCGGGTGGCCGTGACCTGCCGGGGCGAGGCCCCACCCGAGGTGGTCGAGGCCGGCCTGCTTCCCGTCGCCTGCGACATCACCGATGCCGCCCAGGTCGATGCCGCCTTCACCCGGATCGAGGAGGAACTCGGCCCCGTCGAGGTGCTGGTGTCGAATGCCGGCATCACCCGTGACGGCCTCGTCCTGCGCATGTCGGACGAGGACTTCGCCGAGGTGCTCGACGCCAACCTGACCGGCGGCTTCCGCGTCGCCCGTCGTGCCGTGAAGGGGATGATGCGGGCCCGCTGGGGGCGCATCGTGTTCGTGTCCTCGATCGCCGGTCGCATCGGCCAGACCGGACAGGCCAACTACGCCGCATCGAAGGCGGGACTGGTCGGGCTGGGTCGGTCGCTGGCCAAGGAGTTCGCCAGTCGGGGCGTCACGGTCAACGTGGTGGCACCGGGCCCGATCGTCACGGACATGCTGGAGGCGCTCCCCGAGGAACAGCAGGCCTCCTATGCCGAAGCCGTCCCCCTGGGACGGCTGGGACGCCCCGAGGAGATCGCCGCCGCCGTCGGCTTCCTGGCCTCCGAGGAGGCCGGGTTCGTCACCGGCGCCGTCCTGCCGGTGGACGGCGGCCTGTTCATGGGCTGAAGACTTCCTGGACTGACGACCTGCGCTTCGACGGAGTTCGCTCGCCCTGAAGGCCCGCCGGTAGGTGTGACCCTTGACAGGCCCCAATCCGTCGTCCACCCGCGGATCCCGACCTAGGGTGATGCCCGACCATCCACCCCGTGCCGCCCCAGGGCGGCCGCTGACAGAACGGAGTTCCCGGTGAGCGACGCCAACTTCGAACGATTCACCAAGTGCGCGGTCGAGGTCCTCTCGGTCGAGGCCTCGCAGGTCACGCCCGAGGCCCACTTCGGCGACGACCTCGACGCCGACAGCCTCGACCTGGTCGAGTTGGTCATGGCCCTGGAGGAGGAGTTCGACGTGAGCGTCGAGGAGTCGGAGCTCGAGGGCATCGAGACCATCGGCGCCGCCTTCGACCTCATCGTCGGCAAGCTCTGATGACCCGACGGCGCGTCGCCGTCACCGGGCTCGGGGTCGTCGCACCCTGCGGCATCGGTGTCGAGGCCTTCTGGGACGGCCTGAACGGCCCGGCCCCGGAAGGCGAGCGGCGCGTCCACGACTTCGATCCGAGCCCCTGGTTCGACAACCCCAAGGACGTCCGGCGCACCGACCGCTGTACCCAGTTCGCCATCGCCGCTGCCGACATGGCACTCGAGCAGGCGGGCGAACTCATCGCCGATCCCAGTCGCAGCGGCGTCTGGATCGGAACCGGCATCGGCGGCATCCAGACCCTCGAGGACCAGATCCAGATCCGCCTCGACCGCGGCGAGCGCCGGGTTTCCCCGTTCCTCGTCCCGATGATGATGGCGAACGCCCCCACTGCCGCCGTCTCGATGCGCCACGGCCTCCAGGGGCCGGCGGAGAACACCTGCACAGCCTGCGCCGCCGGCACACACGCCGTCGCCAACGCCACCCGGCTGGTGGCCTCCGGCCGCTGCGACGTGATGGTCGCCGGAGGCAGCGAGGCGGCGTTCGTCCCGACCGCCCTCGCCGGGTTCAGAAACATGACCGCCTTCTCCTCGGCGGGCGTCTCCCGACCATTCGACGCCGAACGCGACGGATTCGTCATGGGCGAGGGTGCCGGCATCCTGGTCCTCGAGGACTGGGACACCGCCACGGCACGCGGCGCCACGATCATCGCCGAGGTGCTGGGCGGTGCCAGCACCGCCGACGCCCACCACATCACCGCTCCCTCCCCGGAGGGCGTGGGGGCCATCTCCTGCATGGAGCTCGCCATGGAAGAGGCCGGCGTGACCGCCAACCAGGTCGGCCACATCAACGCCCACGGCACCTCCACCCCGCTCAACGACATGGCCGAGGCCCGGGCCATGGCCAAGGTCTTCGGAACGCCGGGACCGCTGGTCACCTCGACCAAGGGCATCACCGGCCACGCCCTCGGCGCCGCCGGTGCCCTCGAGGCGGTCGCCTTGGCGCTGTCCCTCCAGAAGGGCCTGATCCCGCCGACGTCCGGCTACGCCACACCGGATCCGGAGATGCCCCCCATCAACCTCGTGACCGGCGAGGCGGCGTCGTGGGAGCCGACCGTGGCGCTCTCGAACTCGTTCGGGTTCGGTGGCCACAACGGCACGATCGTGATGGGCCCCGCCCGGGCCTGACCCGGGATCGCGCCGGTCAGGCCGCGTCGGCGAACACGAAGAGCAGGTCGCACTCGCAGGCCAGTTCCCCGTCCACCGAGGCCTGGCCAGACCCGCGCCCCGCCCGGGCCGAGACCCGCCCCAGGTCGACCTTCAGGTCCAGGCGGTCGCCGGGGAGCACCTGACGACGAAAGCGCACCTTGTCGATGCCGCCGAAGAGCGCCAGCCGACCAGCGAAGGCCGGGTCACTGAGGAGGGCGTAGGCGCCGAGTTGGGCGATGGACTCGCACTGGAGGACCCCGGGAAGTGTCGGCCGCCCGGGGAAGTGTCCGGCGAAGAAGTCCTCGTCGCCGGTGAGTTGCCAGTAGCCCGAGGCCGCCCTGCCCGCGTCGAGATCCGTGACGGCGGTCAGCAGCAGGAACGGCGGCCGATGGGGGATGACCGCCGACGGCTCGGGCAGGTCCTCGGGCGTCATCCGAACACCAGCGATCCAGGCACCGGAGGCGATCCAGGCACCGGAGAGTCGGGGAGCAGGGGACGCGAGCAGACGGCGGCGCAGACCCGGGAGCCGGATCGACGCCGCCGCACCGCCTGCGGGTTCAGTAGGCGGCGGGCTCCTCGTGGGCGGCGGGCTCCTCGTGGGCGGCGGGCTCCTCGGCGCCCCCGCCGGCGGCGACGGCGTTCTTGAGCTTGGCGCCGGCCTTGATCTTCACGGCGGCCTTGGCCGGCACGTGGATCGGGGCCCCGGTCTGCGGGTTGCGGGCCATCCGGGCCGCCCGGATGGTGTGCTCGAAGGAGAGCCACCCGGGGATCGAGACCTTCCCGCCGCCGGCGACCTCGCCGGCCACGACGTCGCAGAAGGCGTCCAGGCAGGCACCCGCGTCCTTGTTCGACACCCCTGCCGCCTCCGCGACTGCAGCAGTCAGTTCGCTCTTGTTCATCGACCTGCTCCCTTCCTGGGACTCTCCGTGCCGTCGGCGGACCCGCCGGCACACGTGGTCAAATCACATCCGACTCGCTTTTGGGCTCCATGTCAAGTATTTCCCATCTGAGAAACCGACCGTTTTGGGCTTCTGGGGCATTCCGTCGAGGCCCGGTCGAATTACATGCGCTGAGACGAGCCCCCGGGGGCGCCTCAGCCGACGTCGAGGGCGGCCCGGAAGCCCGCCACCAACTCCGCCACGCCGGCCGGCCCGGCGCCGTCGACCATCCGTTGGACGACGGCGGAGCCGACCACGACCCCGTCGCCTGCCGCCGCCGCCTCGACCGCCTGGCCAGGCGTCCCGACGCCCACGCCGACCAGCACCGGCAGGTCGGTGACCTGCTTGAGTCGGGCGGCGATCACCGAGGCGCTCGCCGCCAGCTCGTCCCGCACGCCGGTCACGCCCAGCAGCCCCACGCCGTAGACGAACCCGCGGGAACGCTCGCAGACCCTGCGCAGCCGGTCGTCGTCGCCGGTCGGCGCCGCCAGCAGGATGGTCTCGACCCCGGCCGCGTCGGCCGCTTCCGCCCACGGACAGGTCTCCTCGAGCGGCAGGTCCGGGAGGATGCACCCCGACACCCCGGCATCGGCCAGCGAGGCGGCGAACCGCTCGAGTCCCGTCCTGAAGGCGATGTTGTAATAGGTCATCACCGCCAGGGGCGCCCCGGCGTCGAGCCCGCGCAGCCCGTCCAGGATCCCCGTGGGCGTGGCCCCCGAAGCCAATGCACGGTCGTTGGCCGCCTGGATGGTGGGGCCATCCATCACCGGGTCCGAGAAGGGGATCCCGACCTCGACGGCGTCAGCGCCGGCGTCGGCCACGGCCCGGAGGGTGTCGGTCCAGTCGTCACCGAGGCCGCCCGTCACGTAGACCACCAGCGACTTGCCGCCGGCGTCCCGCCGGGCCCGCAGGGCCGCCTCCACCGATCCGGGAGCCATCACACCTCCCCTCCCCCGTCGGCCGGGCGCAGCACGTCCATCATCTGGGCGACGTCCTTGTCGCCCCGGCCCGAGAGGTTGAGTAGTACCGACCGGCCCGCCAACTCGCCACGCGCCCGGGACACCCAGGCCAGGGCGTGGGCAGGCTCGAGGGCCGGGATGATGCCCTCGGTGCGGCTCAGCAACTGGAATGCCTCCACGACCTCCGCGTCGGTGACCGCCTCGTAGCGGGCCCGACCCGAGGCGGCCAGGTAGCTGTGCTCGGGCCCGACGCCCGGATAGTCGAGGCCGGCGCTGATCGACTCGGCCTCCAGCACCTGGCCGAACTCGTCCTGCATCAGGTACGAGACCGACCCGTGGACCACGCCGGGCACGCCCCGGCCGATGGCCGCTCCGCCGGCCGGCTCCACGCCGACCAGTTCGGTGGGCGCGTCGGCGAAGCCGGAGAAGATCCCGATGGCGTTGGAACCGCCGCCCACGCAGGCCACCACCCACCGAACCCAGGCAGTAGTGCGAGCCCTCGACGGTGGCCACCCAGTCGCGCATGGCCTCGTTGACCGCGTCCTTGAGCGTGCGGCTGCCACTCAGCGCCGACCTCACCTCGGCGCCCAGCAGTTGCATCCGGAAGACGTTGAGTTCCTGGCGGTGGATGTCGACCTCGCCCATGTAGACGCAGCACTCCATGTCGAGGAGGGCGGCGGCCGTGGCGGTGGCGACGCCGTGCTGGCCGGCGCCGGTCTCGGCGACGAGGCGGGTCTTGCCCATCCGCTGGGCCAGCAGGGCCTGACCCAGCACGTTGTTGATCTTGTGGGACCCGGTGTGGTTGAGGTCCTCGCGCTTGAGGAGCAGACGGCAGCCCAGTTGCTCGGACAGGTTGGCGCACTCGGTCAGGGGCGACGGCCGTCCCGCGTAGTCGCGCAGGAGGTCGTCGAGGTCGGTGCGGAACGCCGGATCGGCCCAGGCCTCCCGGAAGGCCGCCTCGAGGTCCTCGCAGGCGGGCACCAGCGTCTCGGGGACGTAGCGGCCGCCAAACTGCCCGAAGCGGCCATCGGGCGTCGGCTCAGCGAGCCCCACGGCTCCCCTCCCCCTCTGTCTCGCAGGTCAGTCCCACCGGTGCTCCTCCCAGTCGAAGGGGCGGCGCCCGCCACCCTCGTAGTCCTCGAACGTCACCGAGTGTGCCGCCTCGAGGAAGGCGCGCAGCAGTCGGGGATCCTTGCGCCCCGGCGACGCCTCGACCCCGCTCGCCACGTCGACCCCGAAGGGCCGGACCCGCTCGATGGCCCCGGCCACGTTGTCGGGGTCCAGGCCGCCGGCCAGGAGCATCGGGCGGTTGCTGGGTGCCCCCTCGGCCAGAGACCAGTCGAAGACGGTCCCCGATCCCGGCGTCGGCGAGTCCAGCAGGAGCAGGTCGGCACCGAAGTCGTCGATGCGCCGAAGGTCGGGTGACCCGGCGGGAAGCGCCCGGATCGTGACAGGCACCCGGTCGGCGATCCAACGGCAGGCGTCGGGTGACTCGTTGCCGTGCAACTGGGCCGCACGCAGGCCGATGCCGTTGACGGTCTGGACCACCTTGTCGCGCCCCTGGTCCCGGAACACCCCGACGGTCATCACCTCCGGAGGCAGCTGGCGCACGATGTCCCGGACGGCCTGGGCCGCAACCTGGCGGATGGAGGGAGCGAAGATGAACCCCACGGCGTCCGCCCCGAGGGCCGTGGCGAGGAGGGCGTCCTCCTGGCTCGTGATGCCGCAGATCTTGACGAACACGCTGCGACGCTACCCTCGGTCGGCCGGTGCGGCGGGGGCAGTGCGTAGGCCGGCCACGGCTGCCGCGCGGTCGTCAGCGGTCACCACCGACTCCCCGACCAGGACCGCGTCGTAGCCAGCAGCCGCCAGGCGTCGGACGTCGTCCGGCCCGGTGATCCCCGACTCGGCGACCGAGGGAACCCCGTCCGGGATGGCCGCGGCCACGCGAACCGCACGATCGGAGTCGACCGCGAAGGTGACGAGGTCGCGCTGGTTGACCCCGACCAGGTCGACCTCGACCGCGAGGGCCCGCTCGAGCTCGGCCTCGTCGTGGACCTCGAGCAGCACATCCAGACCGACCTCGTGGGCCAGCACGGCGAAGTCGGCGAGCTCGCTGTCGTCGAGGGCGGCGGCGATGAGGAGCACGGCATCGGCACCCATGATGCGGGCGTCGCAGACGTCGCGTGCGTCGACGGTGAAGTCCTTGCGGAGGACCGGGACGTCGACGGCGGCACGGGCCGACGCCAGGTCGGCGGGCGAGCCGCCGAAGGCCTCGGCGTCGGTCAACACCGACAGGCAGGCTGCACCACCGGCCACGTAGTGGGCCGCGGTCGCCGCCGGGTCGAGGTCGGCTGCCAGGTCTCCCTTGGAGGGCGAGCGGCGCTTCACCTCGGCGATGACCGCCACTTCACCCTCGGGACGACCGGCGATCGCGGCGGCGAAGCCGCGGGCGGGTGCCTCGCCGCGTGCCAGACCGAGGACCTCCTCCAGCCGGCGGGAGTCCTCGGCGGCCGCGGCGCGGTGCGCATCGAGGATCCGGTCGAGGTAGGTGGCCACGGGCCGAGGCTACCCAGCCGCCGGCGACCGACAGCCGGGGGTTTCGGGGATCAGACCGGGGTGAGGTGCACGACAACCGGACCGGCGGGCCCCTCGACCTCGGCAACGTCGACATCGGCGGCCGCGCGTCGCCTCCAGCCGAGGGCGACGAATCCGTCACCGAGCGTCGCGACGCTGGTCCGATCGGCCCACGAGGCCCGTGGCGCCCGGGATGGTGTCTCCGTCGATCTCGCTGCCCATGGCGGGGATCCCGGCCGCCAGCCGGAGCGGCTCCCAGTCATCCGTCGCCGCCGCCCGTGCCACCTCGGGCCCCAGGAGGTCCAGCGCCTCCACCCCCTCCCAGTCCAACGGGATGGCCACGCCACCGGCCGGCGCCTCGCCCTCCGTGGTGCCCCAGAGGGTCACGGCCTGCCAGTCCAGCGGCTCGACCGTGCAGTCGGTGCGGAGCAGGAAACGCCGCAACCGATCGAGCAGCGCACCGCCGTAACCGCCGTCGACGTCGAGGAGGAAGTGCCCCGCTGACCGGCAGGTGATTCGCAACCAGGCGTCGACCTTGCCGGCGGGCTGGAGCACGAAGGTCCAGGCCGAGTCGCCTTCCGCCAGCGCCGCCACATCCTGACTGAGCTGGCCCTGCAGGTAGGCCTCGGCATCGGGGCCGCGTACCGCCAGCACGTCGCGGTCCCGACGGAGTACGACCGGATCCGTCATGTCGCCCTCCGATGCTGGGTCGTCATCGGGAGGACGATGCGCCCATTCACGACGCGGACCCTCGTCGAGCGGTCATCCGGCGTGCCGCCGGGATCGCCGTGAGCAGCGCCCGGGCCTTGTTCTGGCACTCCAGGTGCTCGAGGGCCGGGTCGCTGTCGGCCACGATGCCGGCGCCAGCCTGCACGGACGCGACACCGTCCCTGACCAGCATCGTCCGGATGGCGATGGCCGTGTCGATGTTGCCGGAGAAGTCGAAGTACCCGACCACGCCGGCGTACGGGCCACGGCGGACTGGCTCCAGTTCGTCGATGATCTCCATGGCCCGCACTTTCGGTGCCCCGGACACGGTTCCGGCCGGCAGCGTGGCCCGCAGCACGTCGATCGAGGTGCGCCCCTCGGCCAGTTCCCCAGCGACCTGGCTGGTGAGGTGCATCACGTGGCTGTACCGCTCCAACGTCATCATCTCCTCGACCTGTTCGGTGCCGAAGGTGACGACCCGGCCGACGTCGTTGCGGGCCAGGTCGACCAACATGACGTGCTCGGCCCGTTCCTTGGGGTCCTCCGCCAACTCGGCGGCCATGCGGCGATCCTCCTCCTCGGTGCGGCCGCGGCGGCGCGTGCCGGCGATCGGCCGGGAGATCACCTGGCCGTCGAGGAGTTGAACCATCGGCTCCGGCGAGGCGCCGACGACCGAGAGGTCCCGGTCGCGGAGGAAGTACATGTACGGACTGGGGTTGATCTGGCGCAGCACCCGGTACACGTCGAACGGCTCGGCCCCCAGTTCGACGTCGAAGCGCTGGGACAGGACCACCTGGAAGATGTCGCCGGCGAGGATGTACTCCCGGGCCGCCTCCACTGCGGCCCCGTAGACCTCGGCGCCCATCGTGGAACGCACCTCGGGGGGCTCGTCGTCCGGCGAGGGCGGCAGCATGAGCGGCTCGTCGAGGGGGCGGGCACCGTCGGCGGCCAGCTGTTCGAGCCGGGCGACGGCCTCGTCCCAGCAGGCGTCGAGGGCCTCGTCGTCGGCCCCCTCTGGCACCACCACGTTGGCGACCAGCACCGCCCGCTGGCGCCAGTGGTCGATGGCCACGATCTCACCGATCACGGCCATCACGGCATCCGGAAACCCCTGGTCGTCCGGCGGGGCGTCCGGGAGGTGCTCGACCTCGCGGACCACGTCGTAGCCGAGGTACCCCATCAGCCCGTTGTGGAGCGGGGGGAGGCCCCCGACGTCGGGCGTGGAGTGGAGGTCCAACAGCGCCTCGAGGGCGGCCAGCATCCCGCTGTCGGTCGGCACCCCCGCCGGGAGGTCGCCCTCGACCTGAAGTCGGCCGTCGCGGAGGCGAAGGGTCAGCGACGGGTTGCGGCCGATGAAGGACCAGCGGCCCCAGGTCTCGCCGCGATCGACGCTCTCCAGGAGGAAGCCCTCGCCGTCCCCCACGCACCGGGCGAAGAGGCTGACGGGGGTCGTCAGGTCGGCCAGCAATTCGGCCCAGACGGGGACGACGCTGTGCTCCCCCGCCTGACGGCGGAACTCCTCGCGGTCGGGTGCGGCGACCAGCGCGGCCACGGGCTCAGTCGGTCGGTGCGTCGGGTCCGAAGGCCCGGAAGAAGCAGCTGTACTCGCCGGTGTGGCATGCGCCCCGGCCCTCCTGCTCGACCGCGAACAGCAGCGTGTCGCCGTCGCAGTCGTAGAAGGCCTCCCGGACGTACTGCCGGTCACCGGAACTCTCGCCCTTGCACCAGTACTCCTGACGGCTGCGGCTCCAGAACCAGGTGCGGCCGGTCTCGAAGGTGCGGCGCAGCGACTCGTCGTTCATCCAGGCCATCATCAGGATGCGGCCGGTGCCCTCCTCCTGGACGATGGCGGGGACGAGGCCGTCGGCGTTGAACGCCACGGCGGACAGTTGCTCGTCGGTGACGGCGATGGGGGTGCTCTCGGGCATGGTCAGGCAGCCTACGGGGCGGCCCGCGGCCCCGGTCGTGGATTTCGGCCCCGACTCGGACCGCCGGGACCGCGGTGCCCTCCTACAGGTAGAGGCCGGTACTCCCCTCCTCGAGGCGCGGTGCCGCCACGGCGTGGACGTCGCGCTCTCGGAGGATGATGTAGTCGGTGCCCCGGACCTCGACCTCGTAGCGGTCCTCGGGGTTGAAGAGCACCTGGTCGCCCACCTCCATGGCCCGGACGTTGGGACCCGTGGCGACCACCTCGGCCCATGTCAGGCGGCGGCTCATCTGGGCGGTCGCCGGGATGAGGATCCCACCTGAGGAACGCCGTTCGCCCTCGCCGGTGTCGAGCGCCACCAGGATGCGGTCGTTGAGCATCTTGATCGGAAGGCCCTCGTGGTCGGCGGGGCCGGGCACGGGAGCGAGGCGGGGACTGCTCACGGGGGGAACGGTACCGGCGGCCGTCGGGAACGGCGCAGGTCGGGTCAGGGCGAGGTCAGCCGGCGGCGGGTCGCACCACCACGCCTGCTGCAGCCAGGTGGGCCTTGGCCTCGGCGACCGAGTGCTCCCCGAAGTGGAAGATGGAGGCGGCCAGCACGGCGTCGGCGCCACCCAGGCGGGCACCATCGACGAGGTGGTCGAGGGTCCCGACGCCGCCGCTGGCGACCAGCGGGACGGCGGTGGCGGCGCCGATGGCGCTGAGCATCTCCAGGTCGAAGCCGTCGCGGGTGCCGTCGCGGTCCATCGAGGTCTGGAGGAACTCGCCCGCCCCCCGCTGCTCGGCCTCCACCGCCCAGGCCACGGCGTCCCGGCCCGTGGGTGTGCGACCCCCGTGGGTGAAGACCTCGAAGCCGCTCGGCGCGGACTCACTGCGTCGGGCGTCGATGGCGACGACCACGCACTGGCTGCCGAACTCGTCAGCCAGTTCGGTGACCAGTTCGGGGCGCTCGACGGCCGCCGTGTTGACCGAGACCTTGTCGGCGCCCGCCCGCAGGATGCCGCGGGCGTCCTCGACCGAGCGCACGCCGCCGCCCACGGTGAACGGGATGAACACCTCCTCGGCAGTGCGCCGCACCACCTCCAGGATCGTGTCGCGTGCGTCCGAGGAGGCGGTGATGTCGAGGAAGACCAACTCGTCCGCCCCCTCCCGGTCATAGCGGGCCGCCAACTCGACGGGGTCCCCGGCGTCGCGCAGGCCCACGAAGTTGACGCCCTTGACGACGCGGCCACCGTCCACGTCGAGGCACGGGATGACGCGCACGGTGTGCATCAGCCGCGCCCCCCGGGTTCCCCTGAGGCACCGGCCAGTCGGCCGATGGCGTCGGCCAGGTCCACGGTGCCCTCGTAGAGCGCCCGGCCGACGATCACGCCCGACGGGCGCCGGCCCCCGACAGTGAGGGCGGCGACCCGGTCCAGGTCCGCCGGCTCGCCGATGCCGCCGGACACGACCACGTCGAGGTCCGTGGCGGCCAGGACCTCCCGGTACAGGCCGAGGTCCGGCCCTTCGAGGGTTCCGTCGCGATCGATCTGGGTGATGACGTACGCCTCGGCGCCCCGACCGTCGAACTCCTCGAGGGCGTCCGCCAGGTGGAGGCCGCTCCCCTCGGTCCAGCCGTGCACGGCCACCTCACGGCCGCGGACGTCGAGCCCGACCGCCACCCGGCCGAGGGTTGACACGGCGTCCACCAGGCCAGGGGTGGCGACGGCGGCCGTGCCGAGCACCACCCGCGTCACGCCGGCAGCGAACAGCGCCCGGGCGTCCTCGACGGTGCGCACGCCGCCACCGGTCTGCACGGGCACGTCGACCGCCGCAGCGATGGCGGCCACGACCGGGCGGTTGACGGGCTCGCCGGAGCGGGCGGCGTCGAGGTCCACGACGTGCACCCATGGCGCCCCGGCCGCCACGAAGGCCCGGGCCTGTGCGACGGGGTCGTCCCCGTAGACGGTCTCCTGCTCGTAGTCGCCGAGCAGGAGTCGCACGCAGCGACCCCCGCGCAGGTCGATGGCCGGGAGCAGTTCGGGGCCGCGCTCGAGGCTGTTCACGCCGCCACCGCTGCCACGAAGTTGCCGAGGACCGCCAGGCCGGTGTCGCCGGACTTCTCGGGGTGGAACTGGGTGGCCCACAGCGAGCCGCGTGCCACCGCAGCGCAGAGCGTCCCGCCGTACTCGCAGGTGGCGACCGTGTCGCCGTCGACCGGCGCCGAGTAGGAGTGGACGAAGTAGACCCACGGTTCGTCGCCCAGTTCGGCGAACATGGGGTGGCCGGCGTGACCGGACTCGTGGTCGAGGCGGTTCCACTGCATCTGGGGTCGCTTCACGCCCTCCGGGAGCAGCGCCACGGTGCCCTCCAGCACCCCGAGACCAGCGGTCCCGGGCGACTCCTCGCTTGCGGTGAACAGCAACTGCAGGCCGACGCAGATCCCGAGGAAGGGACGACCCCCTGCTCCGGCGTCGAGCGCTGCGGCCCGGGCCACCTCGGTGAGGCCGCTCGCTTCCAGCGCCTGGCTGCACCGTCCGAAGGCACCGACGCCGGGCAGTACCACGCCGTCGGCCGCGGCGATGTCGGCGGGGTCGGCGGTGAGGCGGGCGTCGGCCCCGACGCGCTGTAGCGCCTTCTGGGCCGACCGCAGGTTGCCGATGCCGTAGTCGAGGACGGCGACCGAGGGGCCCCCTCGGGTCACAGGCTGCCCTTGGTGGAGGGAACGCCCGAGCCCTCGAGGCGGACCGCGTCACGCAGCGCCCGGGCCACCCCCTTGAAGCCGGCCTCGATGATGTGGTGGGTGTTCTTGCCGCGGACCATCGTGACATGGAGGGTCAGGCGGGCCGCCACGGCGATGGCACGCCAGAACTCCTCGACGAGTTGCGGGTCGAACGGCGGGTCGCCGAGGATCTTCTCGCCGGGGAAGTCGACCTCGTAGTGCAGGTAGGGGCGACCTGACAGGTCGAGCGCCACGTCGAGGAGTGCCTCGTCCAGCGGAACGCGCACCGAGGCGAAGCGACGCACCCCGGCCTTGTCCCCCAACGCCTCGTCGAGGGCCTCCCCGATGGCGATGCCGACGTCCTCCACCGTGTGGTGGGCGTCGATCTCGAGGTCGCCGTTGCAGCGCACCCGGAGGCCCATCCCGCCGTGGCGGCCCAGCTGCTCGAGCATGTGGTCGAAGAACGGGATACCCGTCTCCGCGGACACCTCGGCGCCCGTGGCGGCCCCGTCCAGGTCGACCTCGACCTCGATGGTGGTCTCCTTCGTGGTGCGTCGTCGCTCGCCGGTTCGGCTCATGGTTCGGTTCCCTCCGTCGTGTCGTCGAGCACCTCGCCGAGGGCGGCGAGGAAGCGGTCGTTCTCGGCTGCGGTCCCGATCGTGACGCGCAGGCAGCCCTCGAGGCCCTCCCAGGATGCGCAGTTGCGGACCAGGACCGAACAGTCCAGCAGGCCCTGCCAGACGTCGTGACCGGAGCGGGCCTCGGGCCGGAAGAGCACGAAGTTGGCGCCGGAGGGCCATACCCGGAGGGACAGGCCGCCGAGCGCGGCCGTGACCCGCTCCCGCTCGGCGACGAGTGCCGCCACCCGCTCGCCCATCGCCGCCTCGTGGCGGAGCGCCAGCACGCCGGCGACCTGCTTGAGGGCGTCGAGGTGGTACGGGAGCACCACCTTCTCGAGTTCGGCCAGGCACCAGGCGGGTCCCAGCAGGTAGCCCAGCCGCAGTCCGGCGAGGGCCCACGTCTTGGAGAACGTCCGACTCACGACCAGGGGGCGCTCGTCATCGACCAGGTCGACCGCCGAGGAGTCGGCGAACTGGCCGTAGGCCTCGTCCACGACCAGCAGGCCGCCCGACGCATCCAGCGCCTCGAGGGCGGCCGGCAGCACGTCGGCGGCATCGATGGTCCCGGTCGGGTTGTTGGGCGAGCAGAGGAACAGGACGTCGGGTCGCTCGGCGGCAACCAGGTCGCGTACCGCCGCGGCGGTCAATTCGAACTCCTCGCCCCGGCGTCCGGCGACCACACGCGTGCCGGTGGTGCGGGCGATCTGGGCATGCATGGCGTAGGTGGGCTCGAAGACGGCGGCGGTCCGACCGGGGCCGCCGTAGGCCAGCAGCACCGTCTGGAGCACCTCGTTGGAGCCGTTGGCGCAGAACACCTGTTGGGCATCGACGCCGTAGCGAGCCGCCAGGGCACCGCGCAGCTCGCCGGCGGCCCGGTCCGGATATCGGTTGAGCCGAAGGTCCCGCAGGGCGTCGGCGAGCGCGTCGACCCAGCCCTCGGGGGGTGGAAACGGCGACTCGTTGGTGTTGAGGCGGACCTCGACGTCCACCTGCGGCGAGTGATAGCCCTCGAGGGCCGCGATCTCAGGCCGGGCGCTGGGTCGCTCAGGCATCGGTCGCCTCCTCCAGGACGGCCAGCCGACGGCGGACCGACTCGGCGTGGACGTCGAGGCCCTCGGCGCCGGCCAGGGCCACCACGTGGGGACCCAGGTCGGCGAGGGCGTCGGACCCGGCGGTCACCACGTGCAGGTCCTTGGTGAAGTCCGCCACGGTGAGCGCGCCGGAGAAGCGGGCGGTGCCGGCCGTTGGCAGGACGTGGCTGGGTCCGGCCACGTAGTCGCCGAGGGAGGCCGGCGACCACGGGCCACAGAAGACTGCGCCGGCGTGTCGGACCCGGGCGGCGACCTCCTCGGCGCCCTCGACCATGAGTTGCAGGTGCTCGGGGGCGATCAGGTCGGCCACGGCCAGGGCCTGCGCCGGCCCGTCCACCAGGACCGTGTGGCCGGCCACAGCCAGGGTCGCCTCGATGTCCGCCCGGCGCGGCGAGGCCTCGGCAACGGCGGCGATCTCGGCCTCGACCGCATCGGCGACCTCCTCGTCCCAGGTCACCAGCCATGCCAGTCCGTCGGGACCGTGTTCGGCCTGGACCACGACGTCGACGGCGGCGAAGGCCACCGGGGCCGAGGCGTCGGCGATGACGACGACCTCCGAGGGACCGGCGAAGGCCGAGGGGACCCCGACGCGGCCGGCGACCTCGCGCTTGGCGAGGGCCACGTAGACGTTGCCGGGCCCGACGACCACGTCGACCGGCCGGACACTCCCGGTCCCGAAGGCGAGTGCGGCGATGGCCTGGGCGCCACCGATCGGGTGGAGTTCGTCGACGCCGGCGATGGCGGCGGCGGCGAGGGTCACGTCGGGCACCCGTCCGTCGCCACCCGGGGGGACGCACACGACGACCTCGTCGACCCCGGCGACCCGCGCCGGGACGGCGGTCATCAGCACCGTCGACGGGTAGGCGGCTCGGCCGCCGGGGACGTAGCAGCCGGCGCGCTCGACCGGCACGGCCCTGGACGAGACGGTCAGGCCACCCCGTGACCACTCGTGGGGTTCGACGACCTGTCCCTCGTGGTGGAGGCGCACGTTCTCGGCAGCCGCTTCCAGTGCGGCGCGGACGGGCGGCTCGACCCGGTCGAGGGCGGCGGCCAGGTCGTCGGCCACGATCGACAGGGACGTGGGGCGGACGCCGTCGAAGCGCTCCCCCAACTCGAGGAGGGCGGCGTCGCCCCGTTCGCGGACGTCTGCGACGATGGCGCGCACGGCCTCGACGGGTCCCTCGCCGTCGACGACGGGGCGTGGGAGTAGGCCGGAGAGGTCGCCCTCGTGGCCGCGCAGGTCGAGTCGCCGGAGCACCCGGCCACGCTACCGGTCCGACCGCGACGGCTCCCCGGTGGTTTCCGGGGCCGAGGTCACCGGGTGGCGTCCCGCACGCCGCTGCAGCAGACTCCCGCCATGGCCCCCGACCCGGCGACACCCGCGCCGTCGCCCTCTGCCGCCGACCTCTCCTCGGTGACCGGCCAGATCGACGCCCTGCTGACCTGGGTGGAGGAACTCGTGGGCACCCTCGACTCGGCGGACCGCACCGGCGACGTCGCCGGCCTGCTGGAGGTCGAGCGCCACCTCCGAGGCGCCCGACGGGAACTGGACCGGGTCCGCCGCCGACTGCGTTGACGCGTGGCCCGGACCCGGACGAGCGTCGGGACCGATACCGCGGTGGGTACGGGGCGAAAAAGGGCTCGACGCCCTTCAGAGAAGGGCGCCGAGCAGCGAGGTGGGTGGCGGGACCCGTTCCTCGCGGGCCGGGTGGCGGGAACCCGGCGAGGCGAAACCTACCCCAACTCCGAAAGCCCGTAAAGAAGTCGGAAGTGAGATTTTCCGCTGAGTCAACCGGGCGGCATCTGTCCACCCACGATGCGGCCACCGCGACCCGGGCGGCTCAGACCTCCGAGGCCGGGCAGAAGTCGTTCAGGACGCACTCCCCGCAGCGCGGCCGACGGCTCGGACACACCCGCCGCCCGTGCAGGATGAGGCGCATCGAGAAGTCGCCCCGGTCGTGGGCCGGGACCATCGGGTTCAACTCGAATTCCACCTTCACCGGATCCGTCTCCTCGGTGAGGCCCAGGCGACGCGAGAGTCGCCCGACGTGCGTGTCGACGGGCAGGCCCGGCAGGCCCAGTGCCACGCTGCGGACGACGTTGGCGGTCTTGCGTCCCACGCCCGGCAGCGAGGTCAGGTCGGCCATGCCCCCTGGGACCTCGCTGTCGTAGGCCTCGACCAGGCGCTGCGCCATCCCCAGCAGGTTGCGTGCCTTGCTGGCATAGAAGCCGGTCGAGCGCACGACCTCCTCCAATTCGGCGGGCACCGCCCCGGCCAGGTCCTGTGGCGTGGGATACCTGGCGAACAGCTCCGGCGTCACCATGTTGACCCGCTTGTCGGTGCACTGGGCCGAGAGGATCGTCGCCGCCAGCAACTCGTAGGGGTTCCGGTGCGTCAGTTCGCACTCGGCGTCCGGATACTCCTCGGTGAGACGGCGGTTCGCCTCGCGCGCCCGGCCTGCCGGTGAACGTGGTCTTCCCATACGTCCGAAGGTACCGCCATGCCGGGGACGGGCCTGCCCCGAGCCGGCGCCGCCCCCACTCCCCGATCCGGGCCCCGGTAGCCTCGCCGGCGATGGCAACCGAATCCGACCGCCTCGAGGTCTCCGACGGCACCGACACCGCCGTGCTCACCGCATCGCGCAACGGCTGGCGGGTCGACCTCCGGGTCGAGGACGATGACGACGTTCGCCGGCAACGACTCCTCGAGGCCGCCACGCAAGCCGTCATGATCGACGGCGGCGGCCGCTTGGAGTACTGGGTCGAGGACGCCGACGCCTCGAGCAACCGGGTCCCGTTGGCGGCCGGCTTCACCCCCTGGCGCGACCTGTGGTGCCTCGAGCGGCCTCTCCCTGCGCCCGACACGGACCTCCAGACCCGCCCCTACACGCCCGCCGACCTCGAGGCGTTCCTCGAGGTCAACAACCGGGCCTTCGACTGGCACCCCGAACAGGGCGGGATGACCCCCGACGAGGTCGCCCAGCGCACCGGCGAGCCCTGGTTCGATGCCGACGGCTTCAGACTCCTCGAGGACGAGGCCTCGGGCCGCCTGGCGGGCTTCTGCTGGACGAAGGTCCATGACGACCGGAAGCCTCCCGCCGGCGAGATCTACGCCATCGCCGTCGACCCCGACTTCCACGGCCAGGGCCTGGGCCGACCCCTCGTGCTGGCCGGGCTGGCCTGGCTGGCAGGACGCGGCCTGCGCCACGCCATGCTCTACGTCGAGTCCGACAACATGCACGCCAACCGCATCTACGAGGAACTCGGCTTCCGCCGGGCGGCCACCAACCGCGCCTTCCAGCGCATCGTCCGGTGAACGGGACGGCCGTGGGCCGGCTCCCGAGCTCCTGCTACGACCACGACCACAGCGCGCTCGAGGCACTCCTCACCGATCTGCTCGGCGCCGCACCCGGCTACCGGCTCGACCAGCTCTGGCAGGGCCTGTACGACGGCCTGCTCGACCTGGCGGCGATCACCACACTCCCCGCCAGCCTGCGCTCCGACCTGGCCGAACGGCTCCCGGCGGGCCTCGTCGAGGAGGCCCGCTCGGTCGGCGACGGGGGTGAGACCACCAAGTGGCTGTGGCGACTCGCCGACGACGCCCTCGTCGAGACCGTCCTCATGCACTACGCCGACCGCTCCACCGTCTGCGTCAGCACCCAGTCGGGGTGCGCCATGGCCTGCGGCTTCTGCGCGACCGGACAGATGGGCTTCGACCGGCACCTCACGACCGGCGAGATCGTCGAACAGGTCGTCCGCGCCCAGCGCCAGGCTGGGGAACGGCGCGTCTCGAACGTGGTGTTCATGGGCATGGGTGAGCCCCTCGCCAACTACGACCGCACCTGGGCCGCGGTCGAACGCCTGCACGAGGCCCTCGGCCTGTCGGCCCGACACCTCACGATCTCGACGGTCGGCCTCGTACCCGGCATACGACGCCTTGCCGAGGAGGACCTCCCGGTCAACCTGGCGGTCTCGCTGCACGCTGCCGACGACGAACTGCGCGACGAGCTGGTCCCGATCAACCGCCGCTGGCCGCTTGCCGAGTTGGCCGATGCCTGCCGGACGCACATCGACGCCACGGGCCGTCGCCTCTCGTTCGAATGGGCCCTCATCCACGACGTGAACGACCGCCCCGGCGACGCCCGGCGCCTGGCCGCCTACGCCCGACCCCTGGGTGCCCACATCAACCTGATCCCCCTGAACCCCACGCCCGGCTGGCCCACCCGGGGGTCCTCCCGGCAACGGGTGCTGGCCTTCGCCGACGAACTGCGGAACCACGGCGCCAACGCCACGATCCGGCGCACCCGAGGGACCGAGATCGACGCCGCCTGCGGGCAGCTGCGGGCCAACCGCACCGTCACCCCGGTGGCATGGCCGGGCAGGCGGCAGACCGACGGAACCGGGTCGGCGGACGGACCGCAAGCCGACCTCCCGCTGCCAGACTGAGCCGATGGAGTCACCGCGCCGCTGGATCAACCGCTACCAGCCCCAGACCCTCGTGATGGGCACGATGCTGCTCTACCTCGAGGGCTTCTTCAGCCTCCTTCGCGGCTCCTCGGTCCTCCTGGTGACCGGACTCGCCATGTTCCCCGCCGGCTTCCTCGTTGCCAACGACAAGCGCATCGGCTGGCAGGTCGGCGTCGTGGCGGCGGCCGTCGCCGTCCTCGAGCGGATCCGGCTGGTCGGCTTCGAGACCCGCCTCCTGATCGTCCTCGTGTTCCCCGCCGCCCTCCTGGCCCTGCTGCTCCACCCCATGAGCCGCGAGCACCAGCGCATCTGGTTCGAGTGACGGATTCGCCGGACTTGGGCCGGAACGACGAGGGCGGGGACCCCCTCCCCCGGGGCGACAAGGCGACCGCCGTCCGGTCGATGTTCGACGCCATCGCCCCCCGGTACGACCTCCTCAACCGGCTGCTGACGTTCCGACTCGACGTCGCCTGGCGGCGCCGCACCGTGCGCGACCTCGCCCTGCCACCCGGTTCCAGGGTGCTGGACCTGGCCTGCGGCACCGGTGACCTGTGCCGGGACCTCGCTGCCGCCGACCATCGGCCGATCGGCCTCGACCTCTCCTGGGGGATGCTGGCCGCCGCCCGCACCGACGCCCCCCTCCTCCACGCCGACGCCCTCCGGCTCCCGGCCCCGGACGGCAGCGTGGACGGGGTCACCTGCGGATTCGCCCTCCGGAACCTGGCGGCACTCGAGCCCTTCTTCACCGAACTGGCCCGGGTGCTCCGGCCCGGTGGACGCATCGCCCTCCTCGAGGTCGACCGGCCCCGCAACCCGCTGCTGCGGGCCGGCCACGGCGTCTACTTCGGCCGGGTGGTCCCGTTCGTCGGCGGCCTGCTCTCCGACCGGCAGGCCTACCGCTACCTGCCGAAGTCCGTCGTCTACCTCCCCGACGAGGCGGCACTGCTCGGGCAGATCGCCGACGCCGGCTTCACCGACGTCGCCAAGCGGCGCCTCTCGGGCGGCATCGCCCAGCTGCTCACGGCCACGCGGGCCTGAGGGAGCGCTCCCCCGGTCGGAAGGTCAACCCGAGAGCGCCAGGCCGAGGGCCAGCAGTCCGCCACCCACCAGCTGCGTCCGACCCGTGAGGGCCAGCACGCCGATGAGCTGCGCACCGGCGGCGCCCCCCAACACCCGCCGCACCGCCATCCCGGCCAGACCGCCGCCCACGAGGACGAGGAGGCACCAGGGGCGCCACAGGGCACACAGCGAGCCCAGCACCAGCGCCCCGTCGAGGAAGGCCACATAGAGCCAGCGGGCGGCCCGGTCGCCGAGGCGTACGGCGAGCGTCCGCTTGCCCGCCTCGACGTCGGTGGGGATGTCGCGCAGGTTGTTGGCGACGAGGATCGCGCAGGCGAGCGCGCCGACGCCGGCGGCTGCCGCCCAGGCCTCCCACGGCAGCCCCTCGACCTGCACGTAGACCGTGCCGAGGACGGCGACCAGCCCGAAGAACAGGAAGACGCTCACCTCGCCGAGCGCACGGTAGCCGTAGGGGTTCGGGCCGCCCGTGTAGGTCCAGGCCGCGCCGAGGGCGGCGACGCCGACGAGCAGCAGCCACCACGTCGTCGTGGCCGCGAGGGCCAGGCCCAGCAGCGCGCCGAGGCCGAGGAAGCCGAGCGCGGCGGCCTTGACCGCCGAGGGCCGGGCCAGCCCCGACCCGACCAGCCGCAGCGGACCGACGCGGTCGTCGTCGGTGCCGCGGATGCCGTCGGAGTAGTCGTTGGCGTAGTTCACGCCGATCTGCAGCGCGAGGGACACGCCGAGGGCGAGCAGCGCCTTGCCCCAGACCACGTCGGCCACGTACGCCGCCACGCCGGTGCCGGCCAGCACGGGGGCGACGGCGGCGGGAAGGGTGCGGGGACGGGCCCCCTCGACCCACTGCGAGAGGGTCGCGCTGCTGCGGTCGTTCACGATGCTCCTAGGGTTCAGCGGACAGTGTGCCAGCGCCTAGGGTGGGGGGATGACGCAGCCGCCGTTCCCGTTCGTCCTCGTGCTGCTGACGGGCATCTTCGTGTGGCTCGCGGTGACGTCCGACG
>LUMW01000338.1_pt1 | contig 31189 bp, 27 predicted proteins | sample 729761 | NCBI WGS metagenome assembly LUMW01 (sample SAMN03860302, study PRJNA289734) | marine metagenome | biome: seawater column; feature: ocean; material: water; isolation source: Red Sea water column Station 192 - depth 500m | place: Saudi Arabia: Red Sea | collected 2011-10-15 | depth 500 m
TCTCAGGAGTAAGCTTTGGAAACAACACCTTCGTTGCAGTGGGTTCTTCCGGCAACATTGTGAGATCTGCCGATAATGGCACATCCTGGGTAAATACAACCAACAATAGCATTTCAAAGCTGTATGTGAGTTGGAGCGAAGTGTCACAAGTCGGCAGCATCAGCCAAATCAGGGTCAAGAATTACGATAACACCTCTTGGAGCACAATTGATGGAGATGGCAACAACGGTATTAATTTGATCAAATCACGCAATGCAAGTCATCCATCACTGGCAGACAACGGTACGCATCTTTTTGCCGTTTGGAGCGAAGACAACGGTGCAGGTAAGGGATTGATCCGTTCTGCAGTATTCGATAACACTACCACCTCCTGGGATTTTCAAATCAGTAATTTTCAGCCTCTTAACAATTCAACAAGTTATTCAGCTAATAATCCTCAATTGTTGCATAATAATTCATCACTTTATGCAATTTGGAGTGAAAACAATGGAACCGCAAATCAGGTTCGGGTTAAGCAGTTTGACAACAGCAGCAGTTGGAATTTGGTAGATAATATTGGTTCCAGCACCACTGGTATTAATAAAGACACGAGCAAGAATGCACTAAATCCCAAAATGCATAATTTCAACTCTGAAATTTATGCTGCATGGAGCGAATCAGACGGTACTGCATCACAAATCCGTGTGGCAAAATTTGATAACAGCAGCAGCTGGAGTTTTGTGGACGGCAACAGCAGCACCGGAATTAACAAGGCAACAGGTAAAAACGCAACCGAACCGGCAATGGCAGTACTTAATAATAAACTCTACATTGCCTGGAGTGAAACTAATGCAGACAACAGGACACAAATTCGAGTCAAGTCATACGATGGAAGCAGTTGGAGTTTTGTGGATGGAGATAATGCAACGAAGGGAATTAACAAGGATTACACGCAAAATGCTTCATTTCCGCACTTAGTGAAAGTTACTGACGAAAACATTGTTAGATCTACGGACAATGGAATTTCCTGGAATAATGAAACTTCCAACAGTTCAAGCTCCAAACTTTATGCGGTTTGGTTAGAAGAAAACGGTAACACTCAGGTACGTGTTGCAGAATTCGATGGGACATCAACGTGGAGTTTTAAGGATGGAGACGGTTATGACGGCTTGAACATCAACACAGCCAAAATTACCGGTAAACCGAGTACCGCAGCCTACCTCAACAAACTAATTGTTGCCTGGTCTGAAATCAATAATCTGGGAGTGTCACAGATTCGTGTTGCCAGATCTCCTTTTTAAGTGAAAACAAACAATAATTGAAAATGTTGTTTTCAGTAACTTGTTTGTGATATCTCTTTTTAACAGGCCATTGTTATTATAAATAAAGGAAAAATAAACATGCTGAAGATGAAGCAGGCTGCTGAACAGGTTTTGTTTCTGGCAGAAAAAAAGAGACTTAAAGATACAGATGTTGTAGTTGAGCACAATGAATCGCTTGATCTGGAAATTCAGGAAGGCAAAGTGGAAAAAGTAGAGCAGTCCACCAGCCTTGGACTGGGAGTGAGGGTGCTTGATGAAGGACGAACCGGGCTTGCCTCCACAGAAAGGCTGACTCCGGAATCAATCGGCCTTGCGTTTGAAAATGCCTGTGAAAATGCAAAACTTCAGGATCCCACAGAAGTGGTGATGCTGGACGCACCACCTGTAATTCCGGACACTGCCTCACTTGAGCTTTACAATCCGGAACTTGATCAGCTGAATTCGGAGCAGTTGACAGAACTTGGATTGTCAATAGAAGACACAGTAAAATCAGCAGACAAACGCGTGGTTTCAATTCCGTATCTTGGGGTTTCACGAGGAAGAAGTGAATCACTTTTGCTTTCCAGCAGAGGCGTATTCTGTACTCAACAGTCGAATGAAGTTGCCGCATGGTGTGGACCTCTCCTGCAGGAAGGAGAATCAAGGAAGTCCGGAATGAAAATTATTCATCGGCGTGAATGGGATCCGAACGCCGGGAAACGAGTTGGCGAAGAAGCAGTGGAAAGAGCGGTGGAACTGCTGAATGCCTCACCGATTCAAAGCGGATCGATACCCGTGGTATTGGATGAATACACCGCCCCGAGTTTTCTGGCGATGTACTTCAGGGCTTTTTCAGCAGAAGCGGCACAGAAAGGCATGTCGCGCCTGAAAGGAAAACTGGGACAAAAAATTGCCGTTCCTGAGTTGTCTCTGCTGGATGATCCGCATCGTCCCGGCGGGAATCGTTCCTGTTTTCTGGACTCTGAAGGATTTTTAACAAAACCGTTTCATCTGATAGAAAACGGTGTTTTCAGCAATTTTTTGTATCACGTCGAGTCCGCACGCAAGGAAAACAAGACCTCAACCGGACATGCCTCACGCGGATATTCCGGGGGAATCGGTACACGTTCTCACAACCTGATTTGGCCTACTGGTGAACACACTCTGGAACAGCTTTGCGGGCTGGAGAAAAAATGTTTGCTGGTAACAGAGCTGGAAGGTCAGGCCGGATGCAATCCGGTCAGTGGAGATATTTCGATTGGAGTGCAGGGCTTTCTGATGGAAAACGGTCGCCGTGTGCAGCCTGTGGACAGTGTTACTGTTGCCGGAAATTTTTTTGATGTGTTAAACAACATCCGAGGATGCGGAAATGTGTATCAGCCTGAACTAACCCATTTATACATTCCGGCCCTGCTGATTGAGGGGCTGACTGTTTCCGGATGAGTTGATGAAAATCCGGACTTTTGTGTCGCTGGAACTTCCTCATACGGTCAGGAAAAAATTGTCCGAACATACAGAATTCATATCCGGACATGACAAACTCCAGCAGATTCGCTGGTTGTCGAAGGAAAACTACCACCTGACTTTGGCTTTTCTGGGGAATGTTGATTACGTGATGGTCAGCAGTCTGCAATATGCGCTGGAACATAAACTCTGTACCACCAATACCGTTCCATTTAAATTTTCGGAAATCACTCCATTTCCTTTTTCACGATCTCCAAAAATCGCCGCAGCCTTACTTGAACGCACGGATGAATTGATTCAGCTGCAACTTAATGTGGCTGATTGCGTACGCAAGATTGGAATTTCAATTGAGAGACGACGCTTTACACCGCATGTGACTCTTGGACGCTTGAAATCCGGTAGTCGAAAAAGTTTAGCATTTCAGCCGCGGCAAATTAATTTAGAGGGAGTTTCAAAGAAGGTGGTTATCTTCCAAAGTGAACTTAATCCGCAGGGAGCTGTTTACACAGCATTGGGAGAGATTTCTTTGGGGTGATTTCCGGAGGAGTTCCCATGAAAAAGTCGAGGGTGTTTTTTTATGTCACAGCGGATTCTTCAGAATGCTTTTTTCTCTGATTCTGCACAAACTCAATAAAAAAGGCCAGGAAGATTCCCAAGAAAAGGCCTACTACTGAGCCAAGCGAGACAATCAATCTGCGGTTGGGTTTGATCCTGTGTTTTGGCGGAAAAGCGGCCTGATCGATTTTTACTGAACGCAGTCCATTTTCATTGATATGTATGGAGTTCAGCAGTGCAAGCTGCTCCTGCAGATCACGCAAACCTTCAATGAAAGGGTCGTCTGATTTTATCGATCGCAGCTGGTCTAACTGCTCCTGTAAATCACGTAATCCTTCGATGTTTAACCCTGATGGAATGAAAGGATCATCAGTTTTGATTGATTTTACTCTTTCCAGATTTTCCTGCAAATCACGCAGTCCAGATATGAAGGGGTCATCAGATTTTATCGATCGCAGCCTGTTCAGGTTTTCCTGCAAATCACGTAAACCAGGAATAAAAGGGTCGTCATCAGTTCGAGATTTAAGATTATCTAGTTCCGCATCAAGTGCATCATACCCAATGAAGAAAAGTGGTGTTGTTGCTGTGGCTATATCTACGTTCATTTGAGCAATAGGAGAAGAGTCAGTTTTTACTCCATTTTGTGTTGTCGACTTAACTATCCCGGAAATTGGTTCAACCAATTTCGTTTGCTGAGTAAACCCTGTCATGATTCCCAGTGATTTTGCAGTCTTAGCTGCCTCTTCATAGCTTTTAATCAGATCCTCCCTTCGCTGTTTTGCCATTTGTCTTTTTGATGAGATAGAGTATTCAATTTCCTCTATCTTATCCTCCCTTCGCTGTTTTGCCATTTGTCTTTTTGATGCGATAGAATATTCAATTTCCTCTATCTTATCCTCCCTTCGCTGTTTTGCCATTTTTCTTTTTGATGCGATAGAGTATTCAAGTTCATCAATCTGATCTTCCCTCCGCAGCTTTACCATTTGACGTTTGGAAGCTATTGTATATTCAATGTCCCTGATCCGGTTTGCAATAGTATTGCGTGTATTTGCCACCAGACGACTGATGGTTTCTGTGTCAAAGAAGTTAATTAAATCATTCACCCATTCAGCGGCAATTTCAGCATCATGCAGCTCTATGGACAATGAGGTGCTTCCATTTACTGTCCCAAGCTCAAACAATTCGGCGAAGCCCGCGTAGATGTCTTCATCTCTTGTTTCCGGAGTTCGTTCTGGAGCAAGAAGTTCCATCAGATTATTTTCCAGAATAAATTTCTTTTGCAGAGTACGTGAACTAAGATTTTTTTTGAACTCACCAAAAACTCCTGCTGGGGTTATTCCGGAAACACCTGCCACTCCAGGAATGTTCAATGCCTGTATATCTTTTGCTCCGGGCGGAAGCAGCAATGCTTCGGCTTTGTAAACAGGGGGTTGCAGCAGCGCATACACTATGGAGCCTAAAGCTGCCACAACTGTCACAGCGATAACCAGCCATTTCCTGTTCCATAGAGTAAGCCAAAGTTCATATAAGTCTATGGTGTCATCTTCAAACTGCTGGGGATAAGGTGCGGGATAGGGGACAGTTTGAGCAGTTTGCGGATGCTCCTGTCCGGAAGAATTTTTGGAGTCTGTTTGTGCCATTGCAATTTTTTAAAGAAGGTCGAAATTGAAAAGAGCGGCTGTTCCCGCAGCAATTTCTGGAAGAGTTAAGATTTTATTTTCATAAGACTAATTTAAATGAAAACAGCTGGAAAACAGCAATCAAGTAATTAAGTACAGGGGGAAATTCTAGCTGAATTTTTTCTGGGAGGCAATTGAATTCTGAATTTCCGGAATTGTTACATACTCAAGATAGCGCAGAATTTGACCAAGCAGCAGCGGGAATCTCTGCTGCATCAGCAAAGCAATTTCCAGCTGTTGTTCTGTAATAGAACCGCTTCGTAGCAACATGCCGCCCAATTTACGCTTTGAAGATGTTACGGAAGATAAGTGGTTTTTCAGTTTTGACATCGGTTTGAGAATGGCAGTCTTCCATACTGAAGTTTGCTTGAGGAGTATCTCAATGACCTGTGATCTGTTTGTCGCATCAATACGCTCCAGTGCTTTGATTGCTGCCGCGGAGGTTTCTATGGAGGTATTCATCACAAAAGGAAACAAATACCGATTTACCTTTTTAATACCGCATTGGCCTAGAGCCTGTATCACATCAGTCTGTTTCGAGGGATCAGAGTTCTGCAGCAGATGCAGCAGATAATTAACCCCACCGTTATCTTTCTTTGCAGCAATTGCTTCCAGTGCAACCTGACGCACATATTGATTTTCTGAGAGTTCAACACAGTTAATCAATTCTTCAAGTGACAGATAGGTGGTCTGACGGTTGACTTTGATTTTTTCATCATTTTCCTGTGGAACAGTTATTTTTTCCCACCATGGCCTGGAAGGTTGTGTTTGCTGCTGTTTCTTTTTATTAAAAACCGAAGTAAATTTTTGTCTTAAATTTGAGGCCCTGCCGGCAGTTTTTTTGCCCACATGTGAAGTTTGAAAGGCATTCATTTTCTGCAACAGCTGATATGCTTCTGTCACCTGTCGGAATTTTTTTGCACTCCCATTTCCTGAAGCCTTGTCAGGATGGTAGCGCATTACAGACTGGCGGTATGCCTGTTTCAGCTGCTGAGGAGTCACTCCGGGCTCCACACCAAGTTCATAATAAGGATTTAGTGTTTGTTGTTCCATGACTTATGTTACGAATAATTTGCAAAAAACCTTATACTGTACTTTTTGCAAAACACAGTCCAATTTGATTTTGGCTTATTCTGAAAGAGTCAGGAAACAGAAAATTTTACTTCCGGATGGAGCTTCAAAAACTTCCGTGTTGCTTCTTCATGATCGACAGCAAGCGCTTGCGGTTTTTCTCCTTTTGAAACCCTGAGGAGATTGTCCAGCGCGTTGCTGATAGTGCGGATATAGCACTCCCTGTCCGGAGCACTGTGTGGAGTCAGTACAACATTATCAAGCTTGCAAAGGGGAGAATTTTCATGGAGTGGCTCCTCCTCAAAAACATCAAGTCCTGCACCGGAAATTTTTCCTGAAGTCAAAGCCTCATAAATCGCTTCTTCATCTTGAATATCACCGCGTGAGGCATTGATCAGCAATGAGTCTGCTTTCATTTTGCTGAGGGATTTTTGATTTATGATTTGGCTAGTGTAACTGGTTTTCGGCACATGGTAACTGAGAATGTCGGATTGCTGCAGCAAATCCTCCGGAAATACATATTCCAGCCCCATTTCATTTTCAGCTTCAGTTTGTCGCACGACATCAAAGTAGATGATTTTTACACCAAAAGCAGATGCCCGTTGTGCAAGTGCTTTCCCGGTGTTTCCAAGACCAAAAATTCCTAGAATTTTCCCGGAAAGACCACGGTTTTGGTATTTTAAACAAGTCCATGGACCTTGTGTTACAGATTTGTGATGGAAAAGCAGCTGACGGTAGAGCGCCAGAATCAGCATCAATACATGCTCAGCCACAGATTCTGCGTTTGCGCCGTTGTTGTTGGCAACATACACGTTGTGCTGTTTTGCTTTTGCCAGATCAATATGTTCAAATCCGGCGCTTAATGTTTGAATTATCTGCAGCTTGCGCGCACATTCATATTGAGAATCGTTGAGATTTATCTTCTGCCCGATAACAGCGTCGGCCTCAGCAAGCTGTCTATTCAGGTTTTCATCAGGACTTGAAAAATCAACCAGCCTCATGGAAAAAGAGTCCGGCGCCTCGGCCTTTAGTGTTTCAAACAGCCATTCGTACTCAGTGTTAACAAGAATATTGAACATCAGGAATTTCTAAAATGTATATCCGATGCCGATGCCGTATTCTGTTGATTGCAAAGCAACATTCTTACGCTCGCCGTCACGCAAAACCGTAAGCTCATCAAAAGTCAACTCCCTGCGCTGATAAAACAGCAGAACATCCATGTTGCCGTAAATAATGCCTGATCCAAAAAAATAACCCATTCCGCTTATGGAATCTGCTTCACTTGATTCCGGATTACCTTTTACATCGCCCTGTCCACTTACAGGAAACCTGGTGGAGGCCTCAAACAGCAGAGATATTGTTCTGGTGAGTTCAAATCCGGAATAAGCTGCACCTAATTGCAGCAAGTGTGCGCGGAACACTCCTGTATATGCTTCAGTTGATGAGTCGGGATCTTTGATCCTGGCATTGAAATATGAATATCCAAAATCCAGCTGAGTGCTTTTGGATACAGGCATCACGAAGGCCAGTACAACTTCAGATGTGCTGAGTTTTGAATTCTCAAATCCATCGGTGACGCTGCTCATGCTGACAGGAAATAGAAAACGCAATTTAGCTTTCACCGCCCACGCCTGTGTTGCGAAGCACAACAGGCAAACAGTGAGCAATAATTTTTTAGACACAACGGTCATGAATTCTCATCATAATTTCATTTTGTTTAAAAATGGTTTACGCGACAGCATCGATTTTGCAAATTACTGACTGGTCTTGAGAATTTTCTCAAATTTCCTAAAATGTTTTTCCCAGCCATAATTATTTCCAGCAGAGATCCATAATGAAAAACAGCGCCGAAACAGATCATCGTCCCTGGGGCTTCTACACAGTTCTTGCTGATGAACCGGACCACAAAGTCAAACGAATCGTAGTTTATCCCGGCAAGCGTCTCAGTCTGCAAAAACATCAAAAGAGGTCAGAGCACTGGTATGTTGTGTCCGGTGAAGGAATCGTAACACTTGATGGACAACGACTCAACAAAAAAGGGGGTGAGTCAGTTAATATTCCATGCGGATCAACACACCGCATTGAAAATACCGGCACTTCCGATTTATGTTTCATTGAGGTGCAGACCGGTGATTATTTCGGAGAGGATGATATTGAGCGTCTGGAAGATGATTACGGAAGGAGCTGAGGAAATTCATTAAAGCTACAGCCTGTAATACAACTCATTCCTTTGATGGCTCAGATTTAGTTTTGTGCTAAATAATTGTTAGCAGCAACACTCTAATCCAGACAGGTGATATGCGGCAGTTCACGGTATTTTTCCGCGTAATCAAGTCCGTACCCAACCACAAAACGATCCTCAATTTCGAAGCCGATATATTTAACTTCCACCTGAACCTTATCCGGAATCTTTTTGTTCAGCAGGGCACAGATTTCCAGTGAATTCGGTTTTTGCAACTGAAGATCCTCACTGATATGTTTCAATGTCAGTCCGGTATCAAAGATATCTTCAACTACAAGAACATCCTTTCCGCTCAAATCAAGATTATGCATCAGGATTACTTCGCCGCTGCTTACACGTTGATCTTTGTAGCTGGAAGCATGCATAAAGCAGATATGACAGGGAATGCTTAGATGACGCACAAGGTCAGCCAGAAACATGAAGGCGCCGTTAAGCACACCCACCAGATGCAATTCCCGCCCCTGATAATCAGCGGATATCTCATGTCCTAACTGTTCCACTCGGCTGTAGATTTCCTCTCGGGAAATCAGAACCTCTTTTGAGAAAATATCTATTTTTTCCTCATTGGCGGAACTCGTATTCATGCTTATTCTGCCTGCAGCTTTAAATTTATGTAATCAGATAAAATCGCCATACTTTCGTTTATGTAATGATCGCGATTAATTCCCTTTTTATTTTCCACTTGAGTCGTTTCAGCAGTTACGTCTTCCGCCTCTTTCTCTGTCGCACTTACAAGTTCCTGTTCGCGTTGGGTCTTGCGTCTGATATCATCCTCCTGCATTTTGAGGATTGAAGTATATCCAAGCGGTTTCACATTTGTCAGATATTCCTGAGTATCCTCATCAATTTTTTGGAAATAATCAGAATTAGCAATACGCTCTTCGGAAAGCTGTTTGAGGGGGGAAATTACTTTTTTCAAATTTCCTTTCACCCGATACGTCACAGGATCAATTGCACGCCAGGGCAGTGCATGGTCCAAAGTGGATTCCCCGATTTCCCTCACATTATTCAGTGAAGGTAAAATCAGGCTGCTTTCAACTCCTCGGTTTTGCGTGGACCATCCGGAAACACGGTAAAACTGCGCGATAGTTACTTTTAACGCACCATAACCTTCCGGAAGCTGAAAGATATTCTGCACCGTACCTTTTCCGAATGTTGTGGTGTCGCCGACTAAAATCGCGCGCTGATAATCATGCATGGCGCCCGCCAGGATTTCGGAGGCAGAAGCACTGTAACGATTCAGCATTATAATCAACGGTCCGTTATATACTTGTCGTTCGCGGCTGCGGTGCACCGTTATTCTTCGTCCCCCGGACTGCCTGACAATCACCACCGGATTGTGACCGATGAAAAGTCCTGCCATGTTGATTGCTTCATCAAGCCCGCCGCCGCCGTTGCTGCGTAAATCAAGGATCACTCCATCAACATTATTCATTACAAATCTTTTAAGATGCTCTTTTACATCTCTGGAGGAACTTTTGTAATTATTCGGATTTTTCCTGCGGTCATTGAAATCAATATAAAACGAAGGCAGTTTTATCACTCCGTATCGGTATGTTTCTTTATCACTTTGGTTTCGCGGAGTAACAGCATGTTCAAAAATTTCTGCTCTTGCCTCTCCGTCCTTGAGCACAATTTTGTCGCGTACTATGAAATATTTCAGCGTATCAAAGCCTTTTTCTGTTTTTCGCAGAATTTGCAGTCCGACCTTGGTTCCTCGTTTTCCACGTATCAGCTGCACCACGTCATTCAGGCGCATATCAATCACGCTCTCAAAAGCCTGTTCTCCCTGGGCAACCGCAATAATCCGGTCCTCGGCATTCAATTTTCCATGCCTTGAGGCGGCACCTCCGGGAACAATTGAATTTACAACCGTGTATCCGTCTTCCCAGCGCAATACCGCGCCAATCCCCTCAAGCGAGAGTTTGATTGAGATGTCAAAATTTTTCAGATCCTGAACAGCCAGATAGGAGGAATGCGGATCATAAGCTGCCGCCATTGAATTAAGAAAGAGGGAGATGATATCATCATTTTCATACTGTGAATAATCCTTCCACAATCCTCGCACGCGTTTCATCAAGCGTTCTTTTCCTTCTTTTATGCTGGTATCCGCAAGTTTAAGTGTAAGCAAATCAAACTTGATTTTGGTACGCCATATCTTCCGGGCTGCATCTGATGATTCCGGATACGGCAGTTTCTCACGATCAAGTGTCCATTTTGCGTCACGGCTGAAATCAAAGTCCTCACTGAGAAATTCCTCCATCATTATCAGGCGTTCGGACAAACGTGTTTTAAAGCGTTCAAAAATATCCAATGCCAGCTTCACATTCCCACTGAGAAGCAGATCGTCTATGCGTGTTTCGTACTTGCGAAATTCATCCACGTCAGAATCAAGAAAATAATAGTGAGCCGGATCGAGCCGGTTCATGTAGAGCGAAAATATTCTGGATGACATTTCATCGTTCAGAGGCTGCTGGGCGTAATGCATGCTGACAAACTGTTCAACGATACTCTTGACGACTGAACCGCTGAGTTTCTGTTTCTCTTCTTTGGCTGTTAAAAAGGCAGGGAAAAGGAAAAAAAGGAGAGCAAAGCTGAGCAGAAGATGCCTGGTAAACTTCATCTATAATTTATCTTTTTGACATTCAGGATTTCAAATGGAGTACATTTATTTCATGAATTCCAAGAAATATCAATCAATTTGCCGATTATCTTTCAGATTTCAACACTTGCTTAAGAAATATAGCACTTGGCCAAACGAGTGTTATTTGTGGTGGATGAAACAAGTGCAGGTGGTAAAAACTGGCAAACTTATTTTAAGGCAGTATAAGATGTTATTGTTGGATTCCTTTGAAGGACTTTGAAACAAGTCCGGAATTGTCTGAAGCATTAAAATTTAATCACGGAAACCGATCATAAATTAACGATACTAAAACGAAGAAAAAATTCACAGCGCTGCTTTACTGAAATCTAACAATCTACAGACAGGATTTTACCATGGAAGGAATGACACTATTTATTTTTCATGTGATAGTGGTTGGGATCGTTATGGCGGTCACGGCTTTTATTGCCTATAATGCCGGAAAAAATAAAGGAAGGTTTTTATCAGAGGAACAGGATAAAAGATGACTCTCAGCATCGACCACATTGTTTTAACAGTTAATGACATCGATAAAACAATAAAGTTTTATCGTGACGTGTTAGGGATGACTTTGAAGGAGTTTCAACCTGCAGATGGAGGTGAAACAAGAAAGTCACTTATTTTCGGCAGTCAGAAAATCAACCTTCATTATGCGGACTCCCCTTATGTTCCTCATGCAAATAACCCTTTGTCCGGAACCGCGGATATTTGCTTCCTGAGTTCAGCGCCGCTGGAAGAATGGCATTTAAAATTTACAGAAAACAGCATTGAAATAGAAGACGGCCCTGTACGAAGAACAGGCGCGACAGGAGCAATCATTTCTTTATATGTCAGGGATCCGGATAAAAATTTGATAGAAATTTCAAATTTGATAGAAACTTAGAAAGTCAATATGACGACCTCGTCGGAAGGAAGGAGTATTTAGTGGTCAAGGAACATACTCATTCTCTAATGGGATGAAGTACGTAGGAAAATTTAGGAATGCAAAATATAATGGTCAAGGAACTCTTACTTTACCAGATGGAAGAAAAGTAATAGGTGAGTTCAGCAAAGTGGGTAAATGGAAAGAAACAGTAATAAATATCTAAAAAAACTAATCAATTATCTCATTTGATGGCTACCTTTTATTCTTCACTGTCAGACAATCAACACCAGCATTATTAAAAATTGGAAATCAGATAAAATGCAGGTACTCCTCTATGTTTCCCAAAACAAAAACTGCGATTCAAATTTATCAGGGGAAGTGGTATATTATTTCTGTTGGAAGAAATGAAATGCATGATCGAGTAAATAATTTATGAAGAAAAAATTTCTCGTATTCACCATCTTCTATCTGATATGCAGCACTCAGTTGTTTGCTGAAATCGTTGAGGTAAATAACAGTAGAATTAAAATGCTCCTTAAAGACGGAGTCCCCTTAATTGATATCAGGACTGAAGGTGAGTGGCATCAGACAGGTGTGATTAACAACAGTCACCTGCTGACATTTTTTGATAAAGACGGCAATTATGATTTTAAAAAATGGATGTTTGAACTTGGAAAGACAGCAAATGAAAATGGACCGGTTATTATTATCTGCCGAACCGGCAGGAGAAGCCGTATTGTATCAAACATGATGATCCAGCAAGAACACGATTACCTGATTTATCATGCAACCAATGGGATTAAATCCTGGATTGAATCCGGGAATAATACGTTTAAACCGGATTAGAGAATTAATGTTAAAGCCCATGATAGCCGGAGCATCACTTTGTCCTGGATGGGCTTACGATTCAGTGCTGCGGTTAGATTTGAGGAGCAGATTGACGCCTTCATCAAGAGCGTTGATGGCCTGAATTTTTAACTCAGCTTTTGAGGCACTGCTGATCGGGTGACTGATGACAATAAAAGGATAATTATCTGCCCCCAGTGCACGCGATATCATCTCCGCCGCACTGGCAAATTGTGAAGTCATTATTCCAAATGAAGGGACGCCCAGCTGCTCTGACTTAATCGAATCATGCAGACTGCATGATGAACAGCTTCCTCAATCTCCCACTCCGGCAATTACGGCGTCCCATTTTTTCACCTCCTTCATAATTTCTGTTTCAGCAGGAGCGCTGTAGTTCTTTTTTACCATTCGAACCACTTTGCTTACTGCATGGTTTTTAATCAGCAGTTCCTCCAGTGCATTGAAAAAATGGAAAGTGCCTTTCTTGCCGTTTGAGATGATGCCGACCTTTGCGCCATTGAGGTTTTTTAGTCCTTTGGCAGCAATGAAAGGTTTGGATTCAGTTTCATGAGTCGGATCCAAAACTTGTATTGTCATGTTTTGCAGAAGTAAAAGTATAGTATTTATTCAGGTCCGCAATCCAGGCAAAGCCCAAGCGGTTGAGTGACAGCTTTGCTCTTGGTTCCAAACCATGGAGGAATGACGGCGCCGAAACCTCCTGCAGGTCCGCCGGCGGCCACTACAAGTAAATGATTTTCATCAGTCAATGCATTATATTCTTTTTCGCCTTTATTTCCAACAATTGCACTCTTACCGCAATCACTCCATTCTTTTCTCTTGATTCTCGCGTGTTCAAAAACATATCCGCGTATATCCTGCTTTGACCAATGTGCTTCTTCAAAGTGGACGCGGAGCTGTGGAGGAATAACGATGGCGTAATTGCCGGGCCAGATTGAGTAATGTCTCATGCATGCTTTAATTTCGGCAACAAAGGTATCAAGTATTTCTTCCGGACTTGTTGTCCACTCATTCATAATTTGCCGGGCAGAACCTGCTGCCATTACAGTTATTGCAGACACTCCGCTGGGAATCTGCCTTTCTTCTGCGAGAGATAACCAGTTTGTATTTTCTTCATCTTCAGCGATGCAGAAACTGAATTTTCCCGGGTGGCCAAGAGTAGATCGGTCTGCATCTCCAGGCCTCACATCCAGTAAATTGCATAGAGTTAATCGAATCGCCCTGCCTATTACTGTAGTAGCACGGTCGCTTGATCCAAGAGCATTAAAACTACCCTTCATTCCAAGTTGCTGCCTGACGGGGCCGTTTATTATTACAAGCACAGCGCATCCTCCAGTACTTGCTGTAGCGCCATGAAGAAGAAATGGTTCTTTCAGCATTGCGGAAAATGCCTCACAAACCAAGGGGAAATGTTCCGGGAGACAACCGGCCATCACAGCATTTATTGCAAGTTTTTCCGCAGTTATTGCCCTGTTTCTTACAGGCTCAATGCCAATCAGGTGTTCCGGATCAATTCCGGACCATTCCAGCAAATCTTTGACTACTTCCGGAGTTGGAGGCACAACAGGAAGTCCGTCCGTCCAGTTTTGTGAATGGAAATATTCCTGTACTGCTGCAAAATTTTCCAGCTGGTGAGACCTTGATTTGAGCATCTTAGATTTCAGATTAAAGAATTTACGAAGCTGAGCAACAATCCTGATGATAAAGAGAATACAACAGCAGTCAGTAAATTGGGACCAAAAGCAAGCTGACGTGTTTCCACCTGAAACAGGTTTGAGCAGGTTAAAATCGACAGCGAAGCCACCGAGCTCATTGTTCCTGCCGCCCACCCTATCAGGTGTGCCTGCATCAGCAGCGCGGGATGAATTTCGGCTTGTAATGTTGTCAGCAGGGACAACGCGATTGTGCTTGAGATCACAGGATGAATTCCCATGAAAGAGAATAACGTTATGATCAGGGGGGTAATTGCCAGCAGAGACCACGTGGGAAACAATGCTGAGTCAAGCAATAGGTTATATTCATTTATAGTACTGGAACGGCTGATCAGGTAACCCACCAGCATAGCGATGCTGATAACCGTGATGTCGTCTGAAGAATTAAGCAGCCATGATTTGGTATTGGAATAAACCTCGATAATATTGTTAAGGTTAAAAACAAGATAAACGGCTATCAGCACAGGCATCACCAGCACCACCGCAGACAAAGCTGTAAAATCAAAATAAAGCGAAACGGATAATACAGAAAACATGATCAATGTCAGTATCGGGAATACCGGACTGAGGCATGCCAGGGAATATTTAATTTTGTTAAATGTTGACCCAAAAGCAAAAACCGGCAGTGAAACAAGATTAAATATTATCCCCACCAGAATTCCGCAACCCATTGCAATCCAGGAATTTGTCTTGTCAATAAATGCCTGACCCACCGCGAATGCTACAAAAAAAGGAGACCAGGTGGCCGAAGTGTTCATGCCGCGCAGACATGCTTCAGCGATGGTCTTGCGGTAATTCTTATCACTGTCTTCCGGAAGCGCCGCGGAAAGAATGGAAAATGTTCCGGTGTTAATTACACTGCCGAAAAAATGTGAAGCAATCTGGAAGCCTGAAGTAGAGATGTTTGTGGGAAGATTTCTTAATAAATTCTGGGAATTTCTGATTCGGTCCATTTTTAATGAGGCAGACCGGACCAGCGTCATGGTTGGCAGCAATGCCGCAAAAACAAGTGTAAAGCGTCCTGCGGACAAAAAGTCATCAAAATTTGGAAATCGATCAAGCAGGATAATTGCCACAACAAGCAGAATTATAATGATCGAAATGCTTTCCTTTTTGAGACGGCTGAATGTTAAGCCAAAAAACAGCAGCAAACTCAACACACCTGCATTTGCCAGAGTAATTGCCGATTGACCGAAGATCACATTAATTATTGCTGTGAACCATGCAATGCAAAGCAGATACAAGCGGATTTTGTCAATGTTCATTGAAATTGAAAATGGATTTGACGGGGCTGTCTGAGGAGTTTAAAACAGGAGTCAGCCCTTTTTTCAGGACGGCAAAAAGGTTATGGAAATATGGTCCTATGCCGCCATTCAGCAATGACGGCATGATCTGTATAAAGGAAATCAGTTGAGTTCAACTGGAAGATCGAAATTATTTCAGTCAAGGCGTGAATTTACCAAAGCACGTTTGATGAAGTTTCCTCCGCCTTCAACTTTCTGCTCATTTTTTTCAATGATTACCCGTCCGCGGCTGAGCACTGTTTCCGTGAAGCCCTGCACTTCAAAACCTTCATAGGCTGAAAAGTCCACTCGCATATGATGCGTACATGGATTATCAACACTGATTGTTTCCTTGCGCTCCGGATCAAAAATCACAATGTCCGCGTCGGTGCCTACTGCGATTGTGCCTTTTTTAGGAAACAGCCCGAAAGCCTTGGCCGCGGCAGTGGAAGTGACTTCAACAAATCGGTTCAGGTCCATCCTGCCCTTAACAACACCACCGTTGTAAATCAGGCTCATGCGGTTTTCAACTCCAGGCGCGCCGTTGGGAATTTTGGTAAATGTTTCCAGGCCAAGTTCTTTCTGCTCCTTGAAACAGAAAGGACAGTGATCGGTGGCGATGGTTTCAAGGTCACGGAACTTCAGTCCCTGCCAGAGTTCATCCTGATTCCATTTTTCTCTCAGGGCAGGAGTCATTACCCATTTCGCGCCTTCAAATCCTTCCTTTTCGTAGTAGCTCTTGTCCAGGAACAGATACTGCGGACAGGTTTCAGCCAGCACATTCACCCCGCGCATCCTTGCTCTTTTTACTTCTTCCAATGCGTCAGAGCATGAGAGATGCACAATATACAATGGAACATTGGCCACTTCGGCAATGGCAATCGAACGGTAAACTCCTTCTGCTTCCATCCTTGTAGGACGAGTCAGTCCATGCCATTTTGGTTCAGTATGACCATCGGCAACAGCTTCCTTGATTATTTCATCAATCACAATCCCGTTTTCCGCATGCATGCAGATGCGTGTACCGTTTTCTCCAGCCTGCCTGAATGCCCGGTAAAGTGTTCCGTCATCCACATACAGAACTCCGGGATAAGCCATGAACAGTTTATAGGAAGTTACTCCTTCATCGGCCAGTGTGCGCATTTCACCCAGCCTTGAATCAGGCATGTCCGTAATGATCATGTGGAAGCCATAATCAATCAGAGGCTTTTTTCCAACTGCTGCCTTGGCGTGCCAAGTGTCCAGTCCCTGAAGGGTTGATTCTCCCTTGGTCTGGATTGCAAAATCAATCACGCAGGTTGTCCCTCCGAACGCCGCTGCTCTTGGTCCGGACTCAAAATCATCAGCGCTCATTGTTCCGCCGAAAGGCATATCAAAATGTGTATGAGGATCAATGCCTCCGGGAATCACGTATTTCCCTTTGGCGTCTATCACCTTGTCCGCTTCCATCTTCAGCGATTTCCCTATTAAAGAAATTTTCTCATCTTCAATGAAGATGTCTGCATGATAATCATCTGTTGCAGTAATAACTCTACCGTTTTGAATCAATATGCTCATCTGGTCTCCTTTATATCTTTTTCGCTCTTTCGGTTGGTATAACTTTTGTTACAAAGTCACTTTACTATTAAACTGAGATTCTGGTTACAGTCTAACAGTAACCAAACTGAAACCAATTTTCAAACAATTTCAAACCTACGCGTAACATAGCATATTCTTGTAAAACAAATCAAATGATGTTATAAATTTATGCTCCGTTTAAGACCATCTTTTAAATATTGAACGTAGAGGTGTGACTCTAAATCGATTTCCTATACATTGCTTTGTCCTGGATCCCGGAGCAAGTCCGGGATGACTATTTAAGCAGAAACAGGTGGAAGGAATCCAGGGCAGTTGTTTCATATTTCGCCCTCACCCTGACCCTCTCCCCCGGGAGAGGGGGGACCGTGATACCTGAGCGAAGTCGAAGGCAAGGTGGTTTAGGGGAAAAATAAGTATATGGATCACGGAGCAAGTCCGGGATGACAATACGGAACACATAAAGAATGAATGTCATGCTTATTCTCCTGGAATCCTTCAGGGCTACAGATATGGACAGTTTTGGAAGTGAATTGGGACTGACACCTAATTTTGGAAAATGGAAACAGAAACGAATATTTTTCAATAATGTTTATGCAAACGGTTTCCAGACGTTCTGTAATGCCGAATTATGGAGAGTCTGTGTTCAGCCACTATAATAGGAACCATTTCCTTTGCCTACCTGAGATCCTAAGAAGGAAAGGATATTCCACTTCATGGATTAACGGCGCAGATGCAGCCTATGACAACCAGTTGACCATGTTTCGCAAAATTGGGTTTCAAAAAATTATTGATCGCTTTGATTTCCCATCTGATACAGAAACCCTGGGTTGGGGATTTTCTGATGAGGCTCTATTTGAAAAGTGGATTAAACTTTTGGATCAGGAAAAAGAACCTTTTTTCTCTTCAGCACTGACCACCACCAATCATCACCCCTTTGATGTCCCTGAAAAATTTCAACGTTATGAAAACCGTTCTGTGCAAAATAAATATTATGAGGCCGTCAATTATGTTGATTCAATGCTTAATCAATTCTTAATTGCAGCATCCAAAACCAAATGGTTTAAAAACACTTTGATATTTATTACCTCAGATACATCAAATTATCAGAATCCTCAAAAACCTTTCAGCGACTTTGAAGATTTTGTAAAAACCAGATCGAAAATCCCTTTGCTTATCATAGGGGGAAACATCAAAAAGCCATACCAGGAGAAGCGTTATTTCAGCTAAATCGACCTTGCTCCAACAATAATGGATATTTTAGGCTTCCCCTACACGAATTCATGGATGGGTAATAGTATGATGAAAAGTAGCAATGATTCTTTGGCCTACACCAATCGTCCTGGGAATTACTGGGCCGTAATGAGCCTGCAAGGACGGTATTACAGTGAGGCAGATCAAAATGATCATTTCTTTGGTTTCAATAATAATCAAAATATAAAACTCGAATATAAGCAAATAGGAAAAGACTGGATTGATACTGTAAAATGGTTACTGCAGGAAAATAAAATCTGGTATGAAGAATAATCAGCTCTTAAAAACATCTGAAGGATTTATAACTAATTTGGTGAATAAAGTATTTTGAAGTAACACTTAAAATAGATTTATAATGTTGATTTTATTAGGATATATTTTTCTTTAATAAACTAATTTAATTATTTATTTTAATGGAGTATTTAGATGGCCAATAAAAAAATACAGACTGAAAAAAGTAGGTCAAAGCTTGTAAAGATTCCTGCACGTCGAGGTGTTGCTGTACATATTTGTAAAGGAGAGAAAGTTAAAATTATTAACACGCATGGCAACCAGGTTGTCGACTTTTGGGCGTTCAACTCAGAACATTCCGGAGAATTTATGTCAATGGAACACTGCCGGGTAGGATTAGGCCGCCTGTGACCGATACCGCTACGAACAACTGGGGTGTACTGATTATCATGACAACTGTACTGACAACCTTTGGAAGGCTCTTGTGGCTGTTTGCTTTAAACCCACAGAAACACCGTGTCCGTTTAATCTCTGGCAGAACACCCCGGTCGATGCAAACGGAGAGATTGAACAAATGCCTACAGTATCAAAAAGAGGTGATTTTGTATTATTTAAGGTTCTTATGAATGCCGTGCTTAGTTTCTCTGCATGTCCTCAGGATATTGTTCAGATAAACAGCGGCAGACCAACAGATGCACACTACCAGATCATTGATTGAGGATCTAATTATAAAAACTGTATAGCGAAGAGCATAATTGTTAAATTTCCTTTTTGGCCTTGATTATATCCAATCAAATAAAAGCTTTGAGATTCAGATTATAGAAATAGAGTCCATCAGTATCAGCGGATATGCTGTCAGAAGATAAGGGGGGATAATACTGCCCCCTCAAAGATACAATATGTGTTAGGTTTTATTAAAACTGATAATGGTGGATTTGGACTCTGAATCAATGGCTTTACATTGACCGAAAAGTCAATGCCAGTTGACGCAGAACGACAGCAACACCCGCAAGTACATCCCAGCCTGATGTATGGCCGATTTGGTTAATTGCATCAATTCCAAGTTCAAGCTGTGTCTTATTTCCCTCGAGCAGCATGTTAAGTACTTGGTGCAGTGACTGACTAACTTCACCAAGGGCAGTGGCCTTCAGGTGTGCACGGCTTACCGGACCCGTGCTATCAAGCAAGGACTCTACCTGGGTATAGAGCTGCTTCTGAACTGTTTTTTTCCCGCAAACATTCAGCGCGATCAGCATGCCTCCCAGAAAATCATCACCCGACGGTGTGAGACCAGGCCCCAGCCCAATTAACGCGGCAACTGCTTCTTTGTCTGGTGTAATCGGCATTTGAACTTCAAAACTTTCCTTAACCCAATTCTTCAAAATTCCAATTGAGTTTGCCGCAGCCCGGCTTTCATCTGATGCTTGAAATATGTCCGGACATTCAAAAACATATCGGCCAAGCCCTTCATCAGGGACCTTTGACTCTGCGAGATTTTCCAGTGCACGCAGTCCGAGCGTCAGGGAGATTTTTGTCCATGCAGGTCTCTTCTTAGGATGCCATGATCGTACTCCTTTAGTAGAGATAATAGGAGAATCGTCAATGCTGATGCCGACAGGAGAGAATTTCACCAGTCTGCCAATGCTGAAACTATTAATCCACTCCCTTCCATAGTTACCCTTAGCACTGACTGTCAACGGCCCAAATCCAAGTTTCGCATCGGCAAGGCAGATCCAGCTGCCGTTAACTTCAAGATAGAGACTATGCTCGAAAACCGCCGTCACTCGGCCAAAAATAGCACTGTCCAGTTCACGCTTCGCAACAGTTCCAATTGCAATTGCCTGTGCTGCAGGGGATACCAAAGTACCGCCCACGACTGCAGAACTCTTCCTGGTGATAGTGTCAATCTCAAACATTCCTGCCAATGCAATGAAGGGCTAATTTTGCTGCATCAGCATTTGATGGGGCTACTAGGATCCCGGCATCAGTGAGCTTGTCTTTTTGGGATTTGCGTCCCTGCGGGTCTTCATCAGTACCCGTTACTGATGCAACCACAACCGGTCTGTCCTTTTGCGCTGCCAAAACAACACGTGCAATTTCTCCCGCAGGATCAGGATGAGCACCGTAACCGATCACAACGTCAAGCAGTATCACCGCAACCGTTGGATCTGTCAGTGACTGGACTATTTCAGCTTCACGCACTGCTGGAGCAATCATTGGATGCGGGCGCCCTTTAGTGTATTCATCGCTGCCTAAATCAAGAAGAACGTGTCCAGTCGCAGCATCAGGTACCATTGCCCCTGCAATTGGGACATTTGACGACACCGGAACCCCTTGGTCTAGGAATATCACCTGTGCTTCTGCAGCCAGTGTCCCTCCACTGAAAAGTCCCTTGACCAGCTTCCGACCTGAGGCATGTTGGGGAATGGTATACTGTAATTCAATTTTTTCCTCCTTGCCAGAACTGCCAGTTGCCACTTCTGCAGCAGCCTTCAATGTCCGTGTAAAACTTACGTTAGCAGGCAGTGATGGTTCAACCGCACCAATAAAACAGACCGTTGCCGTTTTTTTGCTGTGTGCCAGCGCATCAACTACACGCTCAGCAACAGCTGGCGACGGTGGCTTGGAAACCAGCAAAATATGGCGGGTGGCAGCATCCGCCTCCAGCATTTCGAGTGCCGCAAGAGTACTGAGAGCTCCTACCATGTCACTTAGGTCGCGTCCCCCAACACCAACAGCATGCGATATTCCATGTCCAGCTTGGGCGAGCAGGCAGGAGATCTCCTGCAAGCCAGTCCCGGACGCACCCACTATTCCAATGTTACCTTGTGGAATCCGGTTGGCAAAGCCCAACATTACACCCCCGATGACAGAAGTTCCGCAGTCTGGTCCCATTACCAGCAGTCCCGCCTCAGCCGCTTCCCTCTTTAGCTCCACCTCTTCTGAAACCGACACGTTGTCACTGAAAAGCATAACGTGCAAACCAGCACGCAGGGCCTTGCGTGCCTCAGCCGCAGCGAAGTCCCCTGGAACAGAGATTAGCGCCAGATTGGCATCTGGAAGGCTGTCCAGTGCCGAGCGCAGTGTTCGGGGCTGTAAATCAACAGTTTCACTCTGAGCAACCACAGGTTGTTCGAGCAATGACTCTGCCTTTGCCATCGCACTTGCCGCAGTTGCATCATCCTTCGCCCTTACAGCAATAATCAAATCTCCACCAGTAGCCTTCCGACTCGTATCTGACAAAAGTCCTGCATTATCCAGAAGATCGAGGTTGGACGGAGTTCCAATCATAAGAGCTGAGTCATCTACCCCTTTTAGGCTGGCAATGCTGCGGGAAATCTGCATCAACACAACTGAATCAATAAACAGACCTGGACAGACACGATTAAGTATGTTGCTCATCTCAAACTCCCAGCCGCATGGCGAGTGCCCTCAGTGCCTTTTCGAAACAGACAAGAGGTGCTTTCACGACACCTGCACCCACCTGGCCGACACCGGGTTTACGATGGGCAATTCCGGTGTTGATTGTTGGAGCAATGCCCGTTTCAACAACCAGACGGATATCAATTCCTGTTGGAACTCCTTGATAATCCAGTGACGGAATCGTCCACTCGGGGTTTTTGGCGAGCGTAATCTCGCCCATAATGCGTGTAAAATCAGCAGCGCTGGAAGGGGTGCCAGCACCTACGAACCCGGCAACAGCAGGTGAGGCCGCCATGGCAAATCCTCCCAGTCCTATCGTTTCCACAATTGTAGAATCCCCCATGTCAGGATTGGCATCTTCAGCACTAAAACCTGGGAAGTAAAGACCCTCGGGCATCTCCACAGGGGCAGTGAACCACTCTTCACCAAGTCCACTCACGCGGATGCCAAAATCAGTCCCGTTACGACTCATCGCAGTCACCACGCTGGAGCCTTCAATGTTGCACACAGGATCCATTATCGCCTTGCCCAAAACCATTGCCACATTGAGAAAAAACTGATCATTTGAACCGATAAATGCCAGCATTTCTGCAAGTTCAGTACGATCATACACATTTCGGGAAAGTTCAGGTGCCAAGGTTCTCAAAAGCAGACTTGAACAGCCTACGTTGCGCTGGTGCATCTCATCTCCCATGGTTAGTCCACGGGCAACAAGCGATTTTAGTTCAATCCCCTTCCCAGAACGAAGGGCCGAACCTATTGCAGGTCCAAGTTTGTCCCGCAGCCATCCCAAACGTTTTATTACGGATGCATCGTTGCCTCCAAAACGCATTACCTTCCCAAGCCCCTCGTTGATTGTGCAGTACGCACGATTGCCTCCGGAACGGTTCTCCACGACCAACACCGGCTGGCTTAATGTGGTCATGCCGGTCATGGGACCAACTGCCCCATAATCATGGTTTGGTCGGAATTTGAATGATCCTGATTCAGCAATATTTTCTGCTTCGGAAAGATCTTCAGCCCAGCCTTCAAAAACTGCGATGCCAGCGACTGCTCCCCTCATTGGTCCGCACATGCGATCCCAGTCAATCGGTGGACCGGCATGAAGAATCATACCCTCCTCAAGGTCTGGAATTGCCTCACTTGCCGTAACCACATCAACCAGTACCGGCTCAGCTTCCAGCATCCGTTTTACAGCTTCCGAATTAGCTTCACGTATGGTATCTCCGAGCGAAAAAGATGTGCTCATTTGTAACTTAACTTTGCAAGGAGGTTTGCGAGTTCAATGTCCCCGCGGGCAGGTGGAGACCAATCTACATTGACCATTTCTGCATCTTGCTTCTTCAGATCATCGGCAAATAAAGAAAGACCAACGTTTATCACTCGCGGAGGGCCTTCCAGAAGAGGATGCGGGGTATTTTTATCCGGAATTTTTGTCTCACTTTTCGGTTGTTTAGAAGTCATAGTCATTGTTCGAAAACTTTGTATGCGGCATCAACACCTTCTCCCGGAGGCACTTCAAACCCATTGCGACGTAACACAGCCTCAAGCGCACTAAGGCAGCGTAGAATGTTTGTCTTGCGGCACACATAACCCATAGTTCCAATGCGCCATATTTTACCTTTAAGCGGACCAAAAGAAGTTCCAATTTCGATTCCAAAGTCTCCCAGCAGTTGACTCCGTACCTGCTCACCATCTCCAAGAATTTTGGGAATAAAGACTCCCGTGACATTGTCCATCCTATGGCTTTCGTGCCCAAAAAGTTCCAAACCCATGGCAGTCAGTCCCTTGCGTATGGCCTGACTGGTGATACGGTGACGAGCAAATCCAGCCTCAAGCCCCTCATTTAGAACAACCTGTGCACAGGTATGAGCGGCATAGAGCATGGAGGTAGCTTCAGTGTGGTGGTTAAGACGCATAGGGCTCCAGTAATCCATCAGCATGGCCAAATCAAAGTAGTTCGACTGCACAATCGGCCCATCTGCGTCAATCACTCCATCAGGTCTTATACCGGCCTCGACATGCTTACGTGAGTTAACGATTTCAGCAACACGGTCATTGATTGTGACTGGCGAACACCCCGGAGGACCGGAAAGGCATTTCTGTAAACCTGAACTGACAGCGTCAAGACACCATTTGTCTACTTCGAAGGGCATGCCTCCCAGGGTCGCTGTCGTATCCACATAAACCACTGTGCCAGCTTCCCGACATAATGGGCCGATCTCATCAAGTGGCTGGGCCATTGTTGTTGAGGTGTCACCATGCACCAGTGCGACAAAACGCGGCTGGTGTTTGCTTACTGCATCAGCAATCTGGCCTGCTTCAAACACCGTTCCCCATTCTGTTTCGATGTTAATCACCTCTGCCTGACAGCGTCTGGAAATTTCGGTAAGAAGATGACCGAACCTGCCGAAGATTGGTACAAGGACCCTGTCTCCTGGTGAAATCATCGAACTCAAACATGCTTCAATGCCGGCACGTGCAGTGCCATTAACCAGGAACGTCCACTTGTTGCGAGTGCGATAAATCTGCCTGTATAGCGACATGATCTCATTCATATAATCCGTGAACTGGGGATCAAACTGACCCAGCATCGGCAGAGACATGGCACGCAACACGGCTGGATAAACATTAACCGGACCAGGTCCCATCAAAAGGCGTTGTTCGGGTTCCAGAGTTTTGAATCCGGAAGTATTCATCAATTTGCTCTTATTGTAAGGAATTAACTTTAACTCATGATTAATTAAGGTTTCCTAATCTGGTATTAGATGTGTTCCGGTTACGCTTCGGAGACCTTAAGCTGATCAAGCTCCTGCTGCCCAAGCCTGCCTAAGTAAATCCCCACCAATGAAACGGCAGTCAGGATGATGAATGGAGTTACCACCCAAGGAAATAATCATGAGTTTGGGGATTATTCCTGCTAAGGCCATGCTTAAATTTCTGCTGCAATACTGCTCTATTTTAACTGTACAATTTTTTGAACAGATTGACGATTTCAGCAGTTTGCAGGCCATCTTCCAGAGCCAGGGACAAAAGCAATGCTGACTTCTGAGGATTCAGGAACCCTGACGGGACAGCATTACAGCCTTCAATTTGTGTCATGGTTTCTGACATCACCATCACTCGAGGCACCCTGGAAGAAACAACGATCACAAATTCAGAAAGTTCCATTTTGGCTATTCGGTTTGCCACGGTATCTGGTAAGGTTCCGGCTCCAAAACCTGCGATGACCACGCCTCTGCAATCCTTCTTAATCCAGTCTTCAATTAGTCCTTCTTCATACCCTCCCCGTAGAAATATCACTCTCACCAATGGCAATTTGCTGTCCTTATTCAAATGATCAGTAAATCTCCCTGAAAGTGGTAAGGGACAAGACTCACCGCTGACAATCAATCTTTCTCCGGAAATACGCCCAATTATTCCATTCGGATAAGCGGAAAAAGACTCCAATGCAGCAGAATCCGTCTTGATAGCCTGCCATCCGGGAATGACTGTCCCGTTCATTACTACCAGAATACCATGACCCTTAAGCTGAGGAGAGGCTGCGGAAAGTATTGCCTGATATAGATTCGCTGGACCATCTGCGCTCAGGGCAGTTGCGGGCCTCATGGCCGCCGTCAGGACCACAGGCTTGCTGGGTTTACAAACAAGATCCAGAAAAAAAGAAGCTTCTTCAAGGGTGTCGGTTCCATGAGTGACAACAACACCATCAACATCCCTGCTTTTCGTTAATTCCTCAATTCTGCGGGCCAGCATTCTCCATTGAACCGGACCAAGGTTTTCTGAACCAGTGGCAAACAGGTTCTCGGTCTCAATGATCGGAACTTGTGACAGCCCCTCAACTTCAGCAACCAATTCTGAAGCCTCCACCCTGCCCGACTCATACGCTGCTGCAGTTGCAGAGGAACCGGATCCTGAGATGGTTCCACCCGTTGCGATCACATGGATTGTCGGTTTTCCGCTCATAATTGTACCTTCTTAATTTATTGGCGGTGCTAAACACCACAAATATTCACGAGCAGGGACATTCTAAGAGGTACAGAGAAAGCAATTTGCTTGAAATAAAGTTCATGTTTACTTGCATCTATCGAAAAATCGAACTCTCCATCGTTACGCGGCAGTGAATGCATCAGTCCAACCGTCTTGCCACTCTTCTGCTTTATCCTCTGAAGCCCATCGAGTGTGAAATAGTATTCAGCCATCTTTTTCATGAAGTCGTCGCGGCCAGAATCTCCCTTCTTTACAGAACAGCCAGGAAGATAGACAAGATCCACACCTTCGTCGGCAATCATTTCCTCGTGCTGACCAATCGTCAGATCATTAACTTCCGAGAAGTTAGCATTCATTGCTTTCAACTTTTCGCGAATGACGTCTGAGGTTTCCAGGCCCGTGGTACCTGAGTAAATCAGCCTGGCTCCCATGCGGGCCAGACCAAGTCCAAAGGACTGCCCGGAGCGCGCCCGTGAAAGATCAGGTGTTGCAATCATGACAGTCATTTTACTGAAATCACTACCCAAAGCTCGATATGCAGTGTACATATCAAGCAATCCCTGGGTAGGATGTGTTACATTTCCGTAACCACCGCAAATGATTGGAGAAGAATCTCTTCCCAACATCTCAATTGTCTTGATAACATCCTCATCAGGATGACGCAGGACAATAATATCCGAGTACTGAGAAGTAACCCTGAGTGCATCATAAAGAGACTCTCCCTTTGCGGCTGATGAGCTGACCAATGGATTGGATTCGGTAATGACATGACCGCCAAGTCTGAACATAGCAGTTTCATGGCTGAATCTTGTTCGAGTACTTGGCTGGAAAAACTGTGTGCAGAGTACCTTGCCTTCAAGCACTGGAATCCGACTGCGCCAATACGGTTCTAACATCTCCGCAGTCCTGAATATATTGTCGAGCTCTGCAGATGAAAAATCGTCTATAAACGTCAGGTGGCGTCCCTGGATGCAGGTTTTTTCAACCTGCTTCCTGAGTTCATTAGGCCCAAAATCAATTGTCAAAGTCATGTCTGGTAATCAGAAATAAGAATAGGGGGAAAAAGGCGTGGTGGTCAAATTTTCGTACAAATATAGGGCAGAAGAAGTAAAGTTAGCACGCTTTAAAAGATTGTTTGGAAAATTGTAAATAGTTTTTCAGCTGTCATAATTTGCCCCCCTCACTTTAGTCCTATTTTGTAAGCTTTGGCTGGATCTTTTAGTTTACGAATAAAGGGCTGAATTGTAAATAATCAAAACTTATGATCAACAAAATTTATTCAGCTTAAATAATATAATTCGGCCCTTTATTCTCTTCGAACTACATTAAAGTCTAGAGGCTAGGTAGCGGTGGCAATGGCTGGCCAAACCACTTCATGGACAATTCGTTCAGATCACCCCCCAGAGTCTTGTGCAAGATGAAAACGTTAACCCACTGTAACATGTTGGTTTCTCCCTGTCTTACACCAATAAAGCATGGTGATTCTCGCATAATAAATTTTGGTTCAATTTTTTTACCAGGGTTTTCTGAGATCACCTTAGCAGCAACTATATTTCCTGTAATCAGCACATCAGTCTGACCTGCTACAAATGCTGAAATGTTTGCAGCATTGTCCCCAAATCGAACGATGTCAGTACCATTGGGTGCTTTTTCTGTCAATGTCAGATCTTCCAGTGTTCCACCTGTGACACCAACCTTATAATTTTTTAAATCCACATAGTTAGAAACATTAACTCCCTGCCTTGCATATGCGCCAGAGAAAAAGGGTGCATATGCAGAAGAGAACCAGATCGATTTCGCGCGTTTAGGATTTGCCCCCATAGACGATATCACAAGGTCAACCTTTCCAGAGCTAAGGAAAGGAATACGTTGTTTGGAAGTTAAAGGCACTACCTTCAGTTTAACTCCCAGGTCCTTTGCGATCAGACCAGCTACATCAACATCATATCCTTCATGATTAAAATCCTTTCCAACAGATCCGAATGGAGGAAAGTTTTCAGGAACACCAATGGCAACTTCGCCTCTAGCCAGAATTGATTGGAGCTGTTCAGCGAACACTGGTGTTGAGAGTGTTGCAGACATTGCCAAAATAGCAATGATTCGAGTAATTAAATTTAACATGTTTAATCTCCATTTATATTAATATTTAAAAATAATATTTAAGTATATTATTGCTGAATTGATTATTTTACATGACTATCCTCCTTTGTTAATTGTTAGCATTAATTTATTACTATCTATGTTCAGGCTTTGTTCAAGGCGCCTAGATAGTAACGTCAGTGGGAAACACAATAAGAAGTATATCAAAGCGACCAGCGGAAAGACAATAAAAGGTTCGGCACCATCGATTTGCGAGTTGCCGATTTTCTTACCCCAGCGCATCAGGTCATTGAAGTCAATTATGTAAGCCAAAGATGTCCCCTTTATAACCTGAACCATGAAGCCAACTGTTGGCGGTGTAGCTATTTTTAGTGCTTGGGGAGTGATAACATATCTGAGATTCTTGACAAACCCCAGCCCGAGCGCTCGACCTGCTTCCCACTGCCCAACATCGATTGACTGAAGAGCCCCGCGCCAAACTTCTGACATATATGCACTGGTAAACAAGGTCAGTGAAACCGTTGCAGCCATCCAGGGGGGAACATTAACTTGATAAAAAATCGGGATTCCCAGGCCGGTCAAGAATAAAAGCATCAGCAGGGGAACGGACTGGAAAGTCCAGATGTAGGCAACAGCAAACTTCCGAATCCAGTTTATTGGAGTAATGCGCAGCAAAGTGAAAATCAAACCGATCAGCCCACCGCCAATAAAGGCTGTTAGTGACAAATAAACAGTCCATTGAGTTGCACTCAAAAGTACCGCCAACATTTTAGCGTGGAAAGGCCCGATTAATGTGGAAAGAAATTCAATCATTTCTCTCTATACCATGGAAAAACCAGCTGACCTGTGGCTGTAAGTACTCCGCGAAACATTACCGACAGTAATGCATACGTAATTGTAAGCACAATGAAAACTTCAAAATCACGAAAATTTCGGTCGGCAATATATCGCCCTGCCCAGGTCAGATCTTCAACTCCTACTTCAGAAATGATCCCGGTGGTCAGGAACAAAAACACAAACTGACTGACAAGTGATGGATAAACCTTTGCAAGAGCTTGCGGAAGCACGATGTAGGCAAGGATGTCATTCTTTCCCAGACCCAGGGCGCGTGCAGCTTCAGACTGACCGTACTCTACATTGTCAAAACCTGCTCGAATAATTTCAGCATAATATGCAGAAAAATTTAGACACAAAGCAAGGAGTGCTGAAGCAAAAAAAGGCCAGCGGTATTCAAATATCATCGGCAGACCAAAACAAACAAAGAACAATTGCACTATTAAAGGGGTATTGCGTACGGACTCAATAAATGTTGCAGAAGGAATGCGTAGAAATCTTATTTTCGAACCCCTTGCGGTGGCAAGTGCAAGCCCAAAGATAAAGCCAATAATTCCGCCAAGTATCATCAGCAAGATGCTTGTACCAATACCATTAATTAGTTTTTCAACAAAAATCTGTTCCCTCCAGATTTCGTAGAATCTCAAATCAATCATCTATATACCCTAGCCTAAAACCCTGCTGAGAAAGAACTGTGTACGTTCATGAGTTGGCTCTGAAAAAAACTTTTCCGGAGTGGCAATCTCAATTATCTTTCCTTCATCCATAAAAACTACCCTGTCAGCCACCTGTTTAGCAAATCCCATTTCATGGGTCACACAGATCATGGTCATTCCTGTTTCAGCAAGATCAACCATCGTATCTAATACCTCAGTAACCACCTCGGGGTCCAACGCAGATGTGGGTTCGTCAAACAACATCAATTCAGGTTCCATGGTCAAAGCACGTGCAATAGCAACCCGCTGTTGCTGACCTCCGGAGAGGTCTGCAGGGTATTTTGATGCCTGTTCTGGAATTCGTACTCGCTCAAGATAATGCATGGCCTTTGCTCCAGCTTCGTCATCAGATAATCCCAGTACGCGGCAAGGTGCAAGGGTACAGTTTTTCAAAACACTTAAATGCGGAAAGAGGTTGAATTGCTGAAACACCATTCCGACTCTACGCTGGATATCTGTCGCGTTCCTTCCGTTTTTTTCAACACTGATTCCACAGACATTAACAGACCCAGACTGAAAAGGTTCAAGTGCATTGACACAACGAATCAGTGTTGATTTGCCTGAACCTGAAGGTCCGCAAATTACCACTTTTTCTCCAGTTGAAATAGTCAGATTAATTGAATCCAGAACTTGGAAATCTCCAAACCATTTGTTAAGGTCATTCAGGTTAATACAAGTTTCCATAGTAATTTCTGAAAAATTTTTTATCGGCCAGTCTAAGGTTTTTTACATGGGACCTCTGAACCATTATGTTTAATGTTTTTTAGACTTAACCATCTTGTCTCAGACAATACATATAGGTGAAAAGCTTTGAGAGTCAAGGGAATTTGAATCAAACATTAATTCCAATTTCCTGAGAACAGGTTAGCTGTAGAATTTAGAAAAGAATTTTTTTAGATTGTATTATTTGAGATAAGAAAATAATTGGTCTGTCACCTTCCATAAACCTTTCAATCATGGTTGAAAAGTTTGAAACAGACCAATATACGGTTTTGAACGTGGAAAGGCATAACCATTAATTTTACTGGTTTGCAGTCGAAGAGCAACTAAACTTTCAACAAGCTTTACCGCAGCGGAAACTCCATCAATCACTGGTACACCGAATTCTTTTGATAGTTCCGCAGCAAGATCTGCCATTCCTGCACAGCCAAGGACAATGGCTTCAGAACGGTCATCATCCAATGCTTCCTGAATTTCAACACGTATGAGTTTTGAGGCTTCCGAGTCTGGATTCTCCAACTCCAATACCGGAACGTCTGCAGCCCGGATACGTTGGCATTTTAGAGACATACCATATTTCACCGTAAGTTCTTCCAAAGCAGGAATCGAGCGCCTGAGTGTGGTCACTATCGAAAAACTTTTGGCAAGCAGAGATGCTATTTGCATGGCAGCTTCACAAATGCCAACTAC
>LUMW01000171.1_pt1 | contig 31155 bp, 27 predicted proteins | sample 729761 | NCBI WGS metagenome assembly LUMW01 (sample SAMN03860302, study PRJNA289734) | marine metagenome | biome: seawater column; feature: ocean; material: water; isolation source: Red Sea water column Station 192 - depth 500m | place: Saudi Arabia: Red Sea | collected 2011-10-15 | depth 500 m
CCTCGAACGTCAGCAGCTCGGAGCGGGGTAGCCACTCGAGGCCCTCGGCGGGCATGCAGTAGCCGCACCGGAAGTTGCACCGGTCGGTCACCGAGATCCGCAGGTCGCGGTGGCGGCGACCGAAGCCGTCGATCAGGGGGCGGTCCACCCGGCAAGCGTAGGGCGGCCACCCACCCCGGACCACGGCCGGAGGTCCCGCCGTGGCGCGGCGAAGGACCGGGTCAGGCCAGGAGCAGGACGTCGACCTCGCCGCCGTCGGACTCGCCATTCCCGTCGGGCAGCACGGCCAGGCCGTCAGCGGCCGCCATGGCCGTCAACTGGTGCGACCCCTGTCCGCCGGCCGACGTCACCCGGAACCGTCCGTCCACGGCGGACACCCGCACCCGGGCGAAGTGCACCTTGCCGTCGGGATGGCGCTCCAGGCCCCCGTCGACGACGGCCCGCACCCGGCGACGATCCAACTCGGCGTGTCCGCCCATGGCCCGCAGGGCCGGGCGGGCGAACAACTCGAACGACACCATCGACGACACCGGGTTGCCCGGCAGCCCGAAGACCGGCACCCCGTCGACGGTCCCGAATGCCAGCGGCTTGGCCGGCCGGATCGCCACCTGCATCCAGCGCATGTCGCCGATCCGGTCCAGCACCACCTTGACGTAGTCGAAGTCGCCCATGCTCACGCCCCCGGTCGTCAGCACGGCGTCGCAGCCGGCCACGCCGTCCCGGAGGACCGCCTCGATGGCGTCCTCCCGGTCGGGCACCAGCCCCAGGTCAACCGGGGTGAAGCCCGACTCGGCGACCAGTGCCAGCAGTCCGGGCCGGTTCGAGTCGCGGATCTGTCCCGGCGCCAGCGACGAGCCGTCGGCCACCAGCTCGTCGCCCGTGGACACCACACCCACCCGGGGCCGGCGGAAGGCCCGGACCTCGGAACGGTTGACGCTGGCCAGCACGCCGATCCGGCCCGGGACCAGCGGGATCCCGGCGGCGAGGACCACCTGACCGGCAAGGAGGTCCTCCCCCGCCTGCCGGACGTGGTTGCCCACCGGCACCTCCACCTCGACCTCGACCTGCTCGCCCGCCCCGTCGTCGAGAACCCGGGTGCGCTCGACCATCACGACGGCGTCCGCACCGGGCGGCATCGGGGCACCGGTCATGATCCGCACGGCCTCGCCCTCGCCCACGGCCACGTCGGGTGCGGCACCTGCGGCGACGGTACCGACCACCGCCAGGCACACCGGCGCACCGGCCGTATCGCCCGCACGGACGGCGAAGCCGTCCATCGCCGTATTGGCGAACGGCGGCACGTCCTCGGCGGACACGACGTCCTCGGCCAGCACCAGCCCGAGCGCCCCGGCCAGCGGCACGGACTCGACGACCGGCGACGGACAGCGGCTGCGGACGTGCGCCTGCGCCTCGTCGAGCGGGATCATGCGGTGGCTCCGGGATCGGGGGCGGACGCCGCGAAGGCTAGCCAGCCGACCCGTCGGGCTCGCCGCCCGAGCCGCGCCACGACGACTCCTGTCCGGAGGCCAGGCGCCTGATGTTGCCCTCGTGCCGGACCAGCACCAGTCCGGAGATCAGGATCGCCACGACCACCTCCCGGCCGGTCCCGCCGAACGCCCAGATGAGGGGCGGGCTCGCCACCGCCATCGTGATCGACCCCAGCGAGGCCGTCCGGCTGAACCGGGCCACGGCGGCGAACAGCACCATGTCGATGGCGGCGACGGCCGGGAAGAGCACCCACACGCCGCCGCCGGCGGTCGCGACGCCCTTGCCGCCGCGGAGGCGGCGGGTCACCGGCAGCACGTGGCCCAGCGTGGCCGCCAGCCAGCAGTACAGGCCCCACGGCCGCGAGACCAGCGCCCAGCCCAGCCCAGCCGCCAGCGCCCCCTTGCCGACGTCGGCGACGAAGACCAGCAGGCCGGCCCGGCGCCCGGCGGTCCGGTAGACGTTGGTGGCGCCCGGGTTGCCCGAACCAGCCCTCGTCGGATCGATCCCCCGCCGGCCGGCGACCAGTTGGGCAGACGGAAAGGTGCCGACGAGGTAGGCAGCGGCGAGGAACAGCAGCGCCAGCGGCGACCCGTCGGTCATCCCCCCATGATTCCCGCTGGCGGCGCCAATGCGGCGGATGGGGCCGCCGGCGGGGCGCCGGTAGAGTTGTCCAGCACGACGGCGTCGCCGCGACGCCGGCCCGTACCCTCCCCCCCGCCGCCACCGACCCAACCCGCGATCGAGCCATGCCCACGTACGAGTACCGCTGCCAGCAGTGCGCCACCGAGTTCGAGGTTCGGCAGTCCTTCACCGACGAGCCGCTCACCGACTGCGTCGACGAGTCGTGCGGCGGCAGCGTCACGAAGGTGTTCCGCGGCGTCGGGATCTCGTTCAAGGGCGACGGCTTCTACAAGAACGACCACGGCTCGTCCTCGTCCGGCAACCGGTCGAGTTCCACGGTCGACGCCGGCGCCAAGTCCACGGAGCCGACTTCCGGCTCCACCTCGGGTTCCGACACGGGCTCGGGCTCCTCGTCCGACGCCGGATCGGGTTCCACCTCAAGCGCCCCGGCCGCCGCCGGCACCTCCTCGGGCTCCTGACCCCTCGGGGCGCCCAGCCCCCGCCCCACCTCCCCCACCGCACGCACTCCATCGGGAGGCGCCATGGCGTACCTCCTCGCCCGCGTCCGCATGTGGGCCGCCCACCACCGCCTGGCCTGGTGGTCCGCCGCCGGCCTCCTCGCCATCCTCACCGGCCTCGCCGTCGACGACGCCGCCTCCGCACCCCCGTGCCCGGACGTGGCGGGGGCGACTCCTCGTCAGCGCCGCCCGCGTCCTCGCCCTCGACGACCGGACGGTCACCGTCGCCGTACCACGGCGCGACGTCGGCACGGTCACGGTCGCCCGACGCTGGGGCGACGTGGCCCTGGCCCTCGTGCCACCGGCCGGGTGACGGCCGCTCAGCGGACGGCCAGCACCAGCAGCACGGCCAGGCCGGCCAGCACCCGGTAGGCGACGAAGCCGCCCATGCCCCGGCTGGCCAGCAGCCGCAGCATGCCGTGCACGGCGAACCAGCCGCTCACCGCGGCGGCTGCGGTCCCGACGGCGAACGCCGGCCACCACTCGGCGGGTACCCGGACGTCGACGGCCGACGCCAGCCCGGCACCGGCGATGACCGGCAGGCTCATGAGGAACACGAACCGGGCGGCCGCCGCACGCTCGACGCCGAGGAACCGGGCCGCCGTGAGCGCCGCACCGGCCCGCGACACCCCCGGCTGGAAGGCCAGCCCCTGTGCCACCCCGAGCAGCAGGGCGTCCCGGACCCGCAGGGACCCGACGTCCCGGTCGCCCGGCCGTCGGTCCGCCACGCCCAGCAACAGGCCGAAGCCGATCAGGCACGCCGCCACCAGCCAGGTCCGGTCGCCCAGGTCCTCGGTCGACGACAGCACCAGCAGGCCCAGCAGGCCGGCGGGAACGGCCGTGACGAGCAGCAGGCCGCCCAGTCGGGCCGACGGCGCGTCGTGGGGCCGGCCGGCCAGCGACGCCAGCAGTGCCGTCCCGTACCGGCGTACGTCGTCCCGCAGGTAGGCCAGGGCACCGAGGAGGGTGCCGAGGTGCAGCGCCACGTCGAAGGCGTTCTCGAGCGCCTGGTCGCCGCCGAAGTCGTCCCACCGGAACAGCCACGGCACGAGCGCCAGGTGGCCGCTGGACGAGACCGGCAGGAACTCGGTGAATCCCTGGACGAGGCCCAGCAGGAGTGCGTGGAGCAGCGACATGCGTTCCCTCGCCCCGGCCCGTCAGGCCCCGGACACCGTCACGTCGCCGATGACGAGCGAGACGCCGGCGGCGCGCATCGGCAGCCACTCGAGGTCGCCGCCGACCTCGGCGACGTCCTGGAGCATCCGTTGGAGGGTGGAGGCGATCGTGAACTCGCGGACGGGCTCGGCGAGGGCGCCGCCGCGGATGCGGAGGCCCTCGGCGCCGGTCGAGAAGTCGCCGCTCACGGGGTTGACCCCCGAGTGCAGGCCACTCACCCCCTGGACGAGGACCCCGTCCTCGACGTCGGCGACGAGCTCGGCCTGCGACCGTGACCCGGGTACGACCGCCAGGGCCTGGACGCCGACCCCCGGCGTCGAGGCGTAGCCGCGTACCGCCGAACCCGTGGAGGCGCCCCCCGACTTCCGACCGGTGTAGCTGTTGTGGACGAAGCCCAGCAGCCGTCCCTCCTCGAGCAGCACGTTGCGGCGGGTGGCCAACCCCTCGCCGTCGGCGGCCGTCGCGGTGAAGGCGGCCACATTGGTGGGGTCGTCGACGAACGTCAGCAGCGGGGCGGCGACCTGCTCACCCACCCGGTCGGCGAACAGCGACCGCCCCTTGAGCACGCTCTCGCCGTTGAGGGTGGAACCGACGATGCCGAGGAACTGCGCGCTCACCCACGGGTCGAGCACCACGGTCAGGCGGGTCGACGGCGGCTTCACGGCACCCAGCAGCCGGGTGGCCCGTTCGACGGCGTCCGCCGAGGCCCGTCCGGGGTCGAGGTCGCCGGGGGTCCGGCCGATCGAGAACCCGAAGCCGGTCTGGGTCTCGTCGCCGTCGCCGGCCAGGACGTGGGCCGACAGGTGGCAGCCGGTCTCGCGGGAGGTGGAGCGGATGCCGGTGGTGGTCACCACCGCCGACTCGGCGACGGCGTCCGCGTACTCGGCCGACTCGACGCCGATGATGCGGGGATCGGCCGCCGCGGTGCGGCGCTCGAGGTCGAGGGCTGCCTCGACCTTGGCGTCGGTCGGGTGGTCGGCCAGGGACTGCCGGTACAGGTCCAGGTCGGCGTGGGCGACGCCGTCGGGTTCGGCCAACGCGCACCACTCGTCGGGCGTGGCGAAGGCCACGTTGTCGCGTGCCTCGGCGAGGGTCTCGGCGAGGACGTCGAGGTCGAGGGTGCCGGCGTGGGCGAACCCCTGGCGGCCGTCACGGACGACCCGGATGCCGACGCCCTGCGACTCGGCCACGGTCAGCGCCTCGACCTCCCCCTGGTAGGCCCGGACCTCGGTCTCCCGCTCGTGGACGGCGACGACCTCGACCTGCTCGCCGTCGTCGGCCCAGCCGACGACCTGCTCGGCCAGGTCGAGCAGCTCAGGCACCGTGCGGATCCCGGTTCGGTGCGGCCGGAATGGTCGGAGGGAACGCCACCTCAGGCCGCCGTGCCGCCGACGGTCAGGCGGACCACCCGCAGGGTCGGCGTGCCGTCCCCGACGGGGACACCCTGGCCGTCCTTGCCACAGGTGCCCGGCGAGCCCATGGCGAAGTCGCCGGCGATGGCGTCGATGCTGCGCAGCACCTCGGGGCCGTTGCCGATCAGGTTGCCCTCGCGGATCGGGGCGGTGATCCGCCCGTCCTCGATCAGGTAGGCCTCGGTCATGCCGAACACGAAGTCGCCGGTGGCCGTGTTGACCTGTCCGCCACCCAACTGCGCCACGTACACGCCGGAAGGAGTGTCGGCCACGATGGCGTCGGGGTCGGCGTCACCGCCCTCGAGGAAGGTGTTGGTCATCCGGACCATCGGCAGGTACTGGTAGCCCTGCCGGCGGCCGTTGCCGGAACTGGCCCGCCCCTCCTTGACGGCACGGAGGCGGTCCCACATGAAGTCGGTCAGGACGCCGTCCTGGATGAGCACGTTGCGGCCGGCAGGCCGGCCCTCGTCGTCGATGGCGTAGCAGCCCCACTCCCCGGCCATGGTGCCATCGTCGACCAGCGTCACCTCCGGGACGGCGACCCGTTCGCCCACGCGGCCGGCGAACACGGAGGCCGACTTGGCGACCAGGTCGGCCTCGAGGCCATGGCCGCAGGCCTCGTGGAACAGCACCCCGCCACCTCCGGGGCCCACCACGACCGGCATCTCGCCACTGGGGGCCGGCACGGCGTCGAGCTTGGTGATCGCCCGATTGGCCGCCCGGCGGGCCAGGTCGGCAACGTCCACCCGGTCGAACAGTTCGAAGCCCACCGTGTGGCCGACGGATTCGCGCCCCGTCTGCATCCCGGCGTCGCCGTCGGCGACGCACGACACCGAGAACAGCGTGCGGACCTGGTCGTCGCCGGTGAGCAGTCCGTCCGAGTTGGCGACCTGGATGCGACGTCGGCTGTCGGCGTACCGGGCCGACACCTGCCGGATGGCGTCGTGCTCGCCACGGGCCACCCGGTCGGCCTCCTCGAGCAGCGCCACCTTGCGGGCCTTGGGGACGTCGGACGGCAGCACCGCCACCGGGCCGGGCGCCGGCCCGACCTGGTCGCCGAGGTCCACGGTCCGGTCACCGCCACCGCCGCCACGGGCCGCCGCCGAGGCGGCCTCGGCCGCTCCACGGAGCCCCTCCGGCGACAGGTCGGCCGTGTGGGCGAAGCCGGTGGTCTCGCCGACCACGACGCGGATGCCCGCCCCGCGGCTGCGACCGCCGGTGAGTTCCTCGACCCGGCCGTCGTCGAAGAGCGCCGAGGTGGAGCGCCGGTCCTCGACGAACACCTCGGCGAAGTCGCCGCCAGTGCGCAGCGCAGCGTGGAGCGTCCCCCGGAGCACGTCGGGCTCGAGGAGCCGCCCCGTCCGGTCGTCGGCGCTCGTCATGCCTGCACTCCTCGCCTCATCGTCGACTCGCCCTCTCGTCGGCCGGCTGCCGAACCGAGGATGCCGGGCGTTGGCCGGTCATCTCGCCGGTCCGGGCGGATGCGTATGGTAGCGAGGTGCCCGCGACCGCAGGACTCCAGGGGCGCGCCGCGTTGACGGTGGGCGAGGCCGACACCGCCATCGCCCTCCGCTCGGGCGAGGTGCCGGTCCTGGCCACGCCGCGCCTCGTCGCCCTCCTCGAGGAGGCCACCGTCGACGCCCTGGCGGGTCACCTCGACCCAGGCCAGACCACGGTCGGCATGCGCGTCCAGATCGACCACCTGGCGCCCACGGCCATCGGGGCCACGGTCCACGCCGAGGCCACCCTCGAGGCCGTCGAGGGGCGCCGCCTGACCTTCGCCGCCGAGGCCACCGAAGACGGCGCCCCGGTTGCCACCGCCACCGTCACGCGGGTGGTCGTCGACACCGAGCGGTTCCTCGGACGGCTGGGGTGACACTCTCCCCTCCCGACGACGCCCCCGCGGTCGAGGCCGACGACCGTCGGGGCCAGCTCGGACAACGGCTTCGGCGCCTCTCCGACGAGGGGGTCGGCACCGGCCTGCACTGGTGGGCCGAGGCGCTCCTCGTCCTCGCCTTCTACGTCGTCTACACGTGGAGCCGGAACCAGTTCGGCTCGGCGTCGGTCGACCCGTCGGTCGCCCTCGACAACGCCCAGCGCGTCATCGACCTCGAGAAGGCCATGGGCCTCTTCCAGGAGCTGCGCATTCAGGAGTGGTTCCTGGACTGGACCCCCTTCCTCCAGGGCTGGAACCTCTTCTACGGCACGTGCCACTTCGGCGTCACCATCTTCACGCTGGTCTGGCTGTACCGCCGCTTCCCGGTGCTCTACCCGCGGTGGCGGTCGTCGTTCCTCTGCACAACCGGCCTGGCGCTGGTGGGCTTCAGCCTCTTCCCACTGATGCCGCCGCGGCTGCTCGCCGACTGCGGGGAGTTCGGCGGCTGCCTCGCCGCCTACCCGTTCGTCGACACCCTCGCCGAGGTCGGCGGGCTCTGGTCGTTCGACTCGGGCACCATGCAGAAGGTGTCCAACCAGTACGCCGCCATGCCCAGCCTCCACTTCGCCTGGGCCTCCTGGTGCACCCTCGCCCTGTGGCCGGTGCTGCGACGCACCTGGACCCGGATCCTCGTGGCGGCCTATCCGGTGGCGACCCTGTTCGCGGTGATCGTCACCGGCAACCACTACTGGATCGACGCAGCCGGCGGCGTGGCGGTCGTCGCCGCCGGCGTCCTGTTGGGCCGGCTGCTCGCCGACGGCTGGCACCGCTGGTCATCACGCCGCACCTGACCCCGCTCCGACCACACTCTCCGGCCCCCTCCCGGGGCCCCGTTCCCGGGTCCGGCGGCTACCGTTGTCCCCTCCCTCGACTACGGAGAACCTTCCTTGCGCCTCGACTCGATCCGGACCCCGGCTGACCTGCGTGACCTCGGCCCGGCCGAACTGCGCGCCCTGTCCACCGAGATCCGTTCCCGCCTGGTCGAGGCCGTCGACCGCTCGGGCGGGCACCTGGGGTCGAACCTGGGAGCCGTCGAGCTGACGATCGCCCTGCACCGGGCCTTCGACAGCCCCAACGACATCATCCTGTGGGACACCGGCCACCAGGCCTATGTCCACAAGATGCTGACCGGCCGGCTGGCCGACTTCGACACACTGCGCCAGCCGGGCGGCCTGTCCGGCTACCCCTCGCGGGCCGAGTCGGACCACGACTGGATCGAGAACTCGCACGCCTCCACTGTGCTCTCGTACGCCCACGGACTCGCCACCGCGCAGGCGGCCACCGGCGGCGGCCGGCGCGTCGTTGCCGTAATCGGCGACGGGGCGATGACGGGCGGCATGGCCTTCGAGGGCCTCAACAACCTCGGCCACAGCGGCCTCGGCGTCACCATCGTCCTCAACGACAACGGACGCTCCTACGCCCCCACCGTGGGACGCCTCTCCGAGAGCCTGATCCGCATCCGCTCCAACCCCACCTACATGCGGCGGCAGCGGCGCCTCGAGGAACTGGCCGAGCACCTGCCCTGGGTGGGCGAGTTGGTCGAGCGGGGCATCAACGCCACCAAGGCCGCCATCCGGGAGATGCTCGAGCCGACGGCGTTCTTCGAGACCCTCGGCGTCCACTACCTGGGCCCCTTCGACGGGCACGACGTGGCCGAGGTCGAGGAGGCCCTCGAGAACGGCAAGGCCTTCGAGGGGCCCGTCGTCGTCCACGTGCTCACCCAGAAGGGACGCGGCTACGAGCCCGCCGAACGCGACCCGATCAAGCACATGCACGACACGTCGGGCATCAAGCCGGGCAGCTACACCGAGGCCTTCACCGAGGCGCTGGTGAAGGCGGCCGAGTCCCGCCCCGAACTCGTGGCGATCACGGCCGCCATGCCCGACTCGACCGGCCTGTTGCCGTTCCGCGAGCGCTTCCCGGACCGCTGCTTCGACGTCGGCATCGCCGAGCAGCATGCCGTCACATCGGCGGCGGGCATGGCGATGGGTGGCCTGCGGCCGGTGGTCGCCGTCTATTCGACCTTCCTGACCCGGGCCATCGACCAGGTCAACCTCGACGTCGCCCTCCACGGCCAGCCGGTGCTCTTCTGCCTCGACCGGGCCGGCATCACCGGCGACGACGGCCCCTCGCACCACGGCCTGCTCGACCTGGTGCTGCTGTCCAAGGTGCCGGGGATGACCGTCTTCGCCCCGTCCTCGTACCAGGAGTTGCAGCAGATGCTCGAGGACGCCCTCGAACTCTGCGACGGACCGGCGGCGATCCGCTGGCCCAAGACGGCCGCCCCGCACGTGGGCTGGGACGAGGTCGGCTGCGGACTGTCGGGCCGCAAGGTCCGCGAGGGCACCGACGTCTGCCTGCTGGGGGCCGGCAAGATGCTGGCCGTCGCCTCGTCCGCCGCCGGCCTGCTCGCCGCCGAGGGCGTGTCGGCGACCGTCTGGGACCCACGCCTCGTCCGCCCCCTCGACCCCGCCCTGCTCGAGGACGCCGCACGCCACCCGCTGGTCGTCACCGTCGAGGACGGCTTCGCCGAGGGCGGCTTCGGCACGGCGGTGCGCACCGCCCTCGCCGAGTCGTCGCCCGACACCCGCGTCGAGGTGCTCGGCGTGCCGGTGGGCCACCACACCCACGGCCGGCCCGACGACCTGCTGGCGTCGTTCGGACTGGACGCCGAGGGCGTGGCCGAACGGGTCCGCGGTTCGCGCTGACGCCTGCTCCGGGGCCGACGCGTGACCCCGCCGCGGTCAGCGGGGGGTCAGCTGTAGAAGGGGTTCTCGCCGGCCGAGTGGTCGGTGGCGTCGACAACCTCGAGGACCTCGGGCACGGCCTCCAGGATGGCGGCCCGGATGCCCTCGGTCAGGGTGGCGGCGCTCATCGAACAGCCCTGGCAGCCGCCGCCCATCGTGACGTAGGCGGTCGAGCCCTCGACGCCGACCAGTGTGGCGTAGCCGCCGTGCGACGCCAGCGAGGGGTTGATCCGCTCGGCGATCAGCTGGGCGACCCGCTCGGGGACGTCGCCGCTGAGCTCGAGGTTGCCGAGGTCGCCCAGCGGGTTGGGCCGGTTGGGGTTGCGGATCACCAGTCCGCCCTGGGCGGGGTTGCTGGGCAGGTCGAGGGTGGCGCCGGCGAGGCGTTCCCGGTCCTCGGCGGGCACCAGCATCGACAGGTCGCCGACCTCCCAGCGCACGTCGTCGTCGGGGGCGGCGGTGAGCTCGAGGAACGCCAGGTCGTACACGTAGTCGACGCCCTGCGAGCCGGTGATGGCGACCCGCAACGCCAGGTTGGCCGGGTCGTCCTCCTCGTTGCGGACCTCGAGCACCTTGGCCAGCGCCGCCTCGGTGACCACCAACACCTGTTCCTGCGTCTCGATCTCGCTCATGCGAGGAGCCTACCCGTGCCCGCCGGACTCACTTCGGGGCACCGGGCGGCCAGCCGGTAGGTTGCGCACCATGAGCGATGACCCCTCCTCCAGCACCCCTGCCGATGCCCCGACCGACCTGGTCACCGTGGAGCGGCACGGCGACGTCGCCCTCCTCGCCTGGGACGACGGCAAGGCCAACGCCCTGGGCTTCGAGGCGATCGACGCCCTCCTGGCGGCACTCGACGAGGTCGACGGCAACGCCGACGCCGTCGTGCTGGCCGGTCGGCCCGGCCGCTTCTCGGCGGGCTTCGACCTCAAGGTCATGTCGGCCGGTGCCGACGCCGCACAGGGGATGCTGACCCGCGGCGTCGACCTGTTCCTGCGCCTCTACCTGTACCCCCGCCCGGTGGTCGCCGCCTGCACGGGCCACGCCATCGCCGCCGGCTCGATCCTCCTGATGTCGTCCGACCTGCGGATCGGCGCCCGCGGCGACTTCAAGATCGGCCTCCCGGAGGTCACCATCGGGATGCCGCTGCCGTTCTTCGCCACCGAACTGGCCCGCGACCGGATCTCGAAGCGGCACTACGCCCGCGTGACCGCCCTCGGCACGATGTACGACCCCGACGGGGCCGCCGACGCCGGCTTCCTCGACGAGGTCGTCGACGGCGACGTGGTCGCCACGGCGATCGAGCGGGCCCAGGCCCTGACCGGCGTGAGCCGAGGCGGCCTGCGACGCACCCGCGAGACGGCACGGGGCGCCATCGCCGCCTCCATCCGGGCGGGCCTGGCGGAGGACCTCTCGCACTTCTCGGTCGCCGAGGGCTGACGCCGGCGGCGACGCCCATGGACGACCCGGTCCCCTACGACGCACTGCTGCTGGTCGCCTTCGGGGGCCCCGAGGGTCCCGACGACGTCGACCCGTTCCTCCAGCGGGTCACCGCGGGACGGGCGATCCCCGCGGAACGCCTGGCCGAGGTGGCCGGTCGCTACGAGCAGTTCGGCGGCGTCTCGCCGATCAACGGCCGGCTGCGGGCACTCGTCGCCGGCGTCACGGCCGAGCTCGGACGGCGGGGCATCGACCTGCCGGTGGCCTGGGGCAACCGCAACGCCGACCCGCTGCTGGCCGACACCGTGGCCGCACTCCGCGACGCCGGCGTCGGCCGGGCCCTCGCCTGGGTGGCGTCGCCCTACAGCTCGTACTCGACCTGCCGCCAATACGGCGAGGACCTCGAGGCGGCACGACGGGCGGTCGGTGAGGGCGCCCCCCACATCGACCGGATCCGCCCCCACCACGACCACCCCGGCCTGGTCCATCCCGCCGCCGACCGGTTGGCCGAGGCACTCGACCGCCTGCCGGCCGACCGGCGCGACGGCGCCCACCTGCTGTTCTCGGCCCACAGCATCCCCGCCGGGCTCGCCGCCACCTGCGACTACGCCACCCAGGTGGCCGATGCCGCCCGGCTGGTCGCCGATCTCGTCGATCCCGAGGGACGCCACCCACGCGAGGTGGTCTGGCAGTCGCGCAGCGGCCCACCGCACGTGCCCTGGCTGGAGCCCGACGTCGGCGACCGCATCGAGGCCCTGGCCGGCGAGGGCGCGACCGCCGTGGCGGTGTCCCCCATCGGGTTCCCGGTCGAGAACTTCGAGATCGCCTGGGACCTCGACGTGGAGGCCGCCCGACGCGCCGAGGCCGCCGGCGTGGCGTTCGTCCGGGCCGGCGCCGTCGACGACGACCCCCGGTTCGCCGCCATGGTCGTCGACCTGCTCGAGGAACGCCTCGGCGGCGCCATCGACCGGCCCGCCCTCGGCACCCTCGGGGTGCGGCCCGACGCCTGTCCGGCCGACTGCTGCCCCGCTCCGGCCTGAGCCGGCGTCCTCCCCCGGTCACCGGGATCGGGGAACGCGGTCCACGTTCCGACGGGTCCCGGCACCTAACGTCGGGAGGCGATGAACCACAGCCGGATCGCCGCCGAGGTGCTGCGCTTCCGGTTCGGGACGCTCGACGACCATGCCGGGGCGCGGCGCGGCCTGCCCTTCGACGTGGACGAGGCCGCCGAGGTCGTCGTCGCCTGCGGTGACCCCGGCGTCGACCGGGCGCTCCGGATGGTCGGCGAGGCCTGGCAGGCTGCCGGGCTCGACCCCGGGGCGATCGACCACCGCTGGGCACCGGGCGACGCCGCCCGACCCGCACCTGAGGCACAGGGCCGAGCAGGCCGGACCCGCACCTGACGGCCGGCGCCCCCGAAAACCCGGGAGTCGCCCGGATTCCCGGCCGGGCATACCCCGGTCCCCACCCCGCTCCGACTACCGTCGGCCCGACGGTCGGCGGGGCCTGTCACAGGGCCTCGGCAGGCTGTCACCACGACTTGACACGCCCCCACGCCCACGACGACCCCGAGCCAGCTCTCCGAGGACCCCACACCCATGGCCCAGCAGCAGAAACTGCTCGACGACGCCGCCCCCTTCGCCCGAGACGTCGTCGACGTCCCCGTCGCCACCGAGATGCGCGAGTCGTTCCTCGCCTACTCCCTCTCCGTCATCACGTCGCGGGCCATTCCCGACGTCCGCGACGGACTCAAGCCCGTCCAACGGCGAATCCTCTACTCGATGCTGCGCATGGGCGTCCGTCCCGACACCCCACACCGCAAGAGCGCCCGCGTCGTCGGCGACACCATGGGCCGCTACCACCCGCACGGAGACGCCGCCATCTACGACGCCCTCGTGCGCATGGGCCAGGACTTCGCCCGCGGCATCACGTTCGTCCACCCGCAGGGCAACTTCGGCTCCCTCGACGATCCCCCCGCCGCCGCCCGCTACACCGAGTGCCGCCTGAGCGAGGCCGCCATGGCGATGGTCCGCGAACTCGACGAGGACACCGTCGACTTCCGGCCCACCTACGACGGCGAGGCCGAGGAGCCGGTCGTGCTGCCCGCCCTGCTGCCGGGCCTGCTCCTCAACGGCACCACCGGCATCGCCGTCGGCATGGCCACCAACATGCCCACCCACAACCTGGCCGAACTCCACGACGCCATCGAACTGGTGATGAAGAAGCGCCGGCCGAAGCCGACGACCGACGAGTTGCTGGCCTGCTGCCCGGGCCCCGACTTCCCGAGCGGTGGCATCGTGGTCGATGACGGGATCCGTGAGGCCTACGAAACGGGTCGGGGCAGCATCCGCATCCGCGCACGCGCCGAGGTCGAGGACGTCGGCAGGGGCCGCCAAGCCATCATCGTCACCGAACTCCCCTACCTCGTCGGTCCCGAGCGGGTGATCGCCAAGCTCAAGGAACTCGACGAGGCCGACCGCCTTCCCGGCGTCACCGACTTCAAGAACCTCACCGACCGCTCCACCGGCCTGCGCATCCAGATCATGGTCCGCAACGGCCACAACCCCCAGGCCGTGCTCGGCGAGCTCTTCCGACTGACGCCCCTCGAGGAGACCTTCGGCATCAACAACGTCGTCCTGGTCGACGGCGAGCCCCGCACACTCGGCCTCTACGAACTGTGCCGCCACCACGTCGACCACCGGCTCGACGTCCTCGTCCGCCGCACCCGGCACCAACTGGCCCGGGCCAAGGACCGGCTCCACATCGTGGAGGGCCTCCTCACCGCCCTCGACGCCATCGACGAGGTGGTGGCCATCATCCGCGGATCCGAGGACGCCGCTGCCGCCCGCAAGGCGCTCATGAAGCGCTTCAAGCTCAGCCAGGTCCAGACCGACCACATCCTCGACATGCCCCTCAAGCGCCTCACCGCACTCGAGAAGCTGCGGATCGAGGAGGAACGCGACGACCTGAACGACACCATCGCCGACCTCGAGAAGCTGTTGGGCTCCAAGGACCGCCAGCGCACCACCGTGCTGCGCGAACTGGGCGAGGCCGTCGAGCAGTTCGGCCGCCCCCGCCGCACCGAGATCGTCCACCCCGACGACCTCCCCGTCTACGAGGCCACCGCCGTCGCCGACGACGTCGCCGACGAGGCCTGCGTGGTCACCCTCTCCACCTCGGGCCAGGTCGGCCAGGTACCCGTCGACGGGGCTCGCCGCGCCAACCCGGGACGCCACGACGTGCTCGTGGCGTCGGTCCTCTCCCGGACCGTCGAGCCGATCACGGCGGTGACCTCCGACGGCCGGGCCCTGCACGCCCTCGTGGCCGAGCTCGGCGACGCGGCCGGCCGCACCCGAGGCAGCGGCGCCGCCCAGGTCTTCGGCACCAGCCGGGGCGAGTCCATCCACACGATCGTCGCTGGCGGCGACGAGCATCTCATCGTGGTGACCGCCGAGGGGGTCGCCAAGCGGCTCACCCAGGAGGAGGTCCGGGGAACGAAGCACGGCAAGACGATCGTCTCGCTCAAGTCGGGCGACCGCGTGGCCGCCGCCTTCTGCGCACCGGCGGGCATCGACGTCGTGATCGTGGCCAGCGACGGCCAGGTGCTGCGCACCGCCGTCGACGGCATCAGCGTCCAGGGTCGCGGCGCCGGCGGCGTGGCCGGCATGAAGCTACGGGCGGGGGCCACCGTCGTCGGTGCCGGGCCGGTGCTCGGCGACGACCTGCTGTTCACCGTCGGCGAACAGTGCACGGCCAAGGCCACCCCGGTCGCCGACTTCGAATCCAAGGGGCGTGGCGGCGTCGGCGTGCGGGTCGGCAAGTCGGCCGACGGGCCGCCGCTGACCCTCGCCCGGGTCGGCCAGCCGCTCGGCCTGCTGGCGATCATGGCCGCCGACGACAACCCGAAGAAGCCGGATCCGACCCCGGTGCCCCTGCTGCTCGAGCCCAGCCGACGCGACCTCACCAGCGTCACCACCGAACGCCAGGTCCTCGACCTCGGCCCGGCGAGGTGGTGAGCGTGGCGACGAAGGCCCCCGCCAAGAAGGCCCCCGCCAAGAAGGCCCCCGCCAAGAAGGCCCCCGCCAAGAAGGCTCCCAAGGGCGGCGCCCGGGCCTCGGGCAACGGCTACGACGCGGACGCCATCCAGACCCTCGAGGGGCTCGAAGCCGTCCGGAAGCGGCCCGGCATGTACATCGGCGGCACCGGCAGCCAGGGGCTCATGCACCTGGTCTGGGAGCTGGTCGACAACGCCGTCGACGAGGCCGCGGCCGGCCATGCCACCAAGGTCGAGATCACGCTGCACCGGGACCACTCGGTCGAGGTCGCCGACAACGGCCGCGGCATCCCCATCGACCAGCACGCCAAGCGCAAGGTGTCCGCCCTCGAGGTCGTCTTCACCGAACTCCACGCCGGCGGCAAGTTCGGCGGCGGTGCCTACGGCGCCTCCGGGGGGCTGCACGGCGTGGGTGCCTCGGTCGTCAACGCCCTGTCCTCGCGCCTCGTCGCCCAGGTGGACCGCGACGGCAACACCTGGGAGTTGGCGTTCCGGGAGCGGGTGGCCGGCCAGTGGGACGGCGCCGCCTTCAAGGCCGGACACACGCTGCGCAAGGTCAAGCGGATCGCCAAGACCAAGTCCGGCACCCGCGTCCGGTTCCTGCCCGACCGCGAGCTGTTCGACGACGACGCACGCATCGACGTGGACGAGATCTGCGAACGGGTCACCCGGGCCTGCTTCCTCGTCCCCGGCATGAAGGTCCGCGTGGTCGACAAGCGGTCCGGCGGCCGCAAGGAGCCCTTCGAGTTCGTGTCGCGGGGCGGCCTGGTCGACCTCGTCAACGAGTGCTCTGAGGGCGACCGCGCCTCCGAGGTCATCTCCCTCTCGGGCATCGAGCCGTTCACCGAGCGGGTCCCGGTCGACGGCAAGATGCGCGACGTGGAGCGGGACTGCACGGTCGAGGTCGTGCTCCGCTGGGTCAAGGGCTTCGATTCCTCCTTCCAGTCGTTCGTCAACACGATCCCGACCGACCAGGGCGGCACCCACGTGACCGGCTTCGAGCGCGCCCTCACCCGGGCCGCCAACGACGTCCTCCTCAAGGACGCCCGCAAGCTGGCCAAGCTGGCCAGGGAGAACAAGCACCGGGCCACCAAGGAGGACGTCCAGGAGGGCCTCGTCGCCGCCCTCAAGGTCGAGTTCCCCGAACCCCAGTTCCGGGGCCAGACCAAGCAGGAACTCGGCACCCCGGCGGTCGAGAAGATCGTCTACGACGTGGTCAAGTCCGGTCTCGCCGACTGGTTCGCCGGCGGCGGCCCCAAGACCCACGTCAACGCGGTCCGCGACAAGATCGCCACGGCGGTCATGAACCGGGTCGCCTCCAAGCAGGTGCTGGAGAACCGCCGCAAGGCCGCCAGCATGGGCTCGACCGGGATGCCCGACAAGCTGGCCGACTGCCGGGTCCACGGGCCCGACTCGGAACTGGTGATCGTGGAGGGCGACTCGGCCGCCGGCCCCGCCAAACTGGGCCGCAACGCGGAGAACACGGCCATCCTCCCCCTGCGCGGCAAGGTCGTCAACGCCGGCAAGGCCACCCTCAAGCAGGTCCTCGACAACGCCGAGGCCCAGTCGCTGTTCACGGCGATCGGCGCCGGCCAGGGCAAGGAATTCGACCTCGAGGGCGCCCGCTACGGACGCATCGTCATCCTGTGCGACGCCGACGTCGACGGCAGCCACATCCGCTGCCTGCTGCTCACGCTCATCCACGAGTACATGCGTCCGCTCCTCGAGGACGGCCGCGTCTTCGCCGCCCAGCCGCCGCTGTACAGCTGCCGGGTGGGCGACACCCTCCACCGGGCGTTCTCCGAGGAGGAGCGCGACGCCATCACCGCCGAACTCACCAAGGGCCGGCGCAAGGCCACCAACCTGACCTGGAACCGCTTCAAGGGCCTCGGCGAGATGAACGTCGAGGAGCTGGCCGAGTGCGCCCTCGACCGAGACACGCGCGTCCTCCGGCGCCTCACCATGGAGGACGCCAAGCAGGCCAAGGAGGCGGCCCACCTGTTCGATGTGCTCATGGGCAACGACGTCGGCCAGCGGCGCGACTTCCTGATCAGCAACAGCACGCTGCTCGACCCGGCGGCCCTGGACATCTGAGCGCCCCGTGGCCGACCTGCCCCGCTTCTTCTCCCCCTCCGCCGCCGGCACCTACCGGCAGTGCGCCCTGCGCTGGAAGTACCGCTACGTCGACAAGTTGCCCGACCCGCCCGGCGAAGCGGCCCTGGTCGGCACCTTCGTCCACCGGGTGCTCGAACTGCTCTGCGAGGGACCTGCCGCCGAACGCACGGCTGATCGGGCGAGGTACCTGGCCGCCCAGGCCTGGCCGGAGACAACGGCCAACCCCGAGTTCCGGGACCTCGGCCTCGACGAGGCCGCCGAGCGGCAGTTCCGCTGGAAGGCCTGGACTGCCATCGAGGCGCTCTGGGGACTCGAGGATCCGGCCGGCGTCGACGTACGCGCCACCGAGCAGCACGTGGCCACCGAGGTCGGCGGTGTTCCGTTCCGCGGCGTCATCGACCGACTGGACGACACCGACGACGGCCTCGTGGTCACCGACTACAAGTCCGGCAATCCCCCGCGCCACGACCGGCGCGACGCTGCCCTCGACCAGGTCCTGCTGTACGCGGCGGCCGTCGAGGCCACGACCGGCGAGCGCCCGGTCAGCGCGCGCCTGATCTTCCTCGGCGGCGCCCAGGACATCCTCCAGGCCCCGGTGGACGACGAACGGCTGGCGTCCGCCACCAGCGGCTTGGCGACAACCTGGGCGGCGCTGGAACGGGACTGCAGCCGCGACGAGTTCACCCCGAACGCCGGACCGCTCTGCGGCTGGTGCCCCTACGTGGACCGGTGCGAGACGGGGGCCACCGAGGTCCGGCAGCGGGCCGCTGCCGGTCGCCTCCGCGACGACGCCCCTGCCCGCCGCCTGCTGGACCTGGTCGGGACCTGAGTACGGTCCGATCCGGGCTAGCGCCGGCGTCGGCGCCGCCGGAAGGCGACGAGCACGAAGAGTGCCGCCGCCACGGTGGCCAGTAGCCCCAGCCGATGCAGACGGTCGGCGTGCTCGTCGGTGCGCTCCACCGGCGGGGTTTCGAACGGTCGGACCTCGCCGTCGGGCCGCTCCGGTTCGGCGGCCGCATCGGCGCCTCCGGTGTCCGGTTCCCCGACAGCCGCCTCGTCCACCTCGTCGACCGGGATCTCACCGTCGACCGGGTCGTCGGCGATCAGGTCGACGGGTCCGTCGTCGACGACCGGATCCCTGTCGGGCTCGTCAACGGCGTCGCCGAGCAGCGAGTCGATGGGACTGGTCGCTGTGGGCCGGGTGCGGGCCCGCCTGGCCTGGGGGTCATAGGTGGCCATCAGGTCGTGTCCTCGTCCAGGGGGTCGTACGTGGTCATGTCATTGCTCCCTCGTCGAGCACCCGGTCCAGCAGCACGTCGAACTCGGCGGCCGCCTCGGTTGCGCCGGGCCGGCTGCCCAGCCCGTGGATCGGCAGCGACTGGGCGGCCGCCTCGGCGACCGCGGCCCGCAGGTGGACCGGGGGCAGGCAGGTCTCGGGATAGGTCTCGACCAGCTGGTCGTGCCAGTAGCGGGCGTCGCGGGTACGGCCCAGTCGGTTGACGGCGATCCCCACCAACCGGGGACTCCCGTCGGTCCGTCGGAGTCGGATCCGCTCGATGGTCTGCAGCATGCGGACCACCCCGTCGGCGGCCCAGGCGCCGGGTTCGGTCACGAGCAGGGCGCGGTCGGCGGCGAACAGGGCGTTGATGGTGAGCAGCCCCAGCGACGGCGGGCAGTCGACGATCACCAGCGGCCAGGCGACGCCGTTCATGGCCAGCTGCAGCCGGTCCTGTCCCCCCAACGGATCGGTGGCCAGCTGCGCCTCGCGGACCGAGAGTTGCGGCGACGAGGCAGCCAGCAACGGCGATCGACCACACGTATGGGGCCAGCCCGTCGACTCGACGACGGTCCGCAGGCCACCCGGCCGCTCGTCGGCCAGCACGGTGTCGATCCCGCGGGTGGGCTCGAACACCCCGAGTCCGGTCGAGGCGTTGCCCTGGGGGTCGAGGTCGATGACGAGCGCCTCGATCCCCCGGGCGGCGGCGGCCGAGGCCAGCCCGAGGACGACGGTGGTCTTGCCCACGCCGCCCTTCTGGTTGACGACCGCGACGACTGCCATGCCGGGCAACCTAACCCACCCCGCGGCACCGCACGGGACCCCCGATCGGGCACACGGTACGGTCGCGACATGCCCGAGCTGCCCGAGGTCGAGACCGTCCGACGGCAGCTCGAACCCCTCCTGGCCGGACGGCGGATCGTGGACGCCGAGGCCCATCCCTCCCCCAAGTTCGCCCCGGCGGTCCGGGCGGTGGCGCACCGGGTCGGCGGCGTCCGCCGGCGGGGCAAGTACCTGCTGTTCGACCTCCTCGACGGCGGCGACACCCCGCGAGAGCTCGTCGTCCACCTGGGCATGACCGGTGGCCTGCACGTCGTCGACGCGCCGTCCCCGGACCCCTACCGGCGTGCCCGCTGGGAGCTGGACGACGGACGGAACCTCGTCTTCCGAGACGTCCGCCGCTTCGGTCGCATCGCCGTCGTGCCGGCCGGGGACCACCGGTCCCTGCCCACGCTCCACGACCTCGGACCCGAGCCGTTCGACCCCGTCCTCGACGCCGGGGGCTTCCACGCCCGACTGGCCGGCAGTCGACGGCGCGTCAAGACCCACCTGCTCTCGCAGCGACCGATCGCCGGGGTCGGCAACATCTACGCCGACGAGGCGCTCTGGCGGGCCGGCATCCACCCCGGCGCCCGCCGGGTCGGCCCCGAACGGGCCGACCTCCTGCTGACCGCACTTCGGGACGTGCTCCGCGAGGCACTGGACCACGACGGCACCACGTTGCGGGACTACCGGACGGTCGATGGCGGGACGGGCTCCAACCAGTTCCGGCTGGACTGCTACGGCCGTGCGGGGTCGCCGTGCGCCCGCTGCAGGACCCCCCTCACCAGTCGCCCGCTGGACCAGCGCACCGCCACCTGGTGCCCGTCCTGTCAGGCCCGCTGAAGAGCGGTATCGACCTGGGGTGCCCCCTTCGGTGCAGGGCCGGCCTCTACGCTCGGCGCCGTGCCGCACCGTCCCAGCCGCCGCCTCGTTGGCGCGTCCGCCGCCCTCGTGGCGGCCCTCCTGGCGGCCCTCCTGGCGGCGACGTCCGGTGCCGCCGCCGGCCCGCACGACGGCGACATCGCCGCCCTGCAGTCGCAGATCGCCGGCGTCGAGGGCGAGATCGCCGACGCCCAGGCGCGGATCGGCACCATCGAGGCGGAGATCGCCGCCCTGAACGACCTCCTGGACCAGGGCGACCAGGCGGTCGACGAGCTCGAGGCGGCGGTCGCCGAGGCCGAGGCCCGCATCGACGCCGAGGAGCGCCAACTCCGGCTCCTGCCGGTCCGGATCGAACTCCTCGCCGACGTCGTCATCGACCACTACCTCGAGCTCGAGGAGCCCACCCAGGTGCGCCACGCCATGGCGATCGACTCGTACGTCAAGAACGACGAGCGCATGAACGCCGTGCTCACCCAGTCGGCCGAACTCACCGGCGAGGCCCTCGACGGCCTCCGCACCCAGATGATGTACGAGGCGGTGATCGACTCCGCCACCGACGACCTGGAGCAGGTCTACGCCCACCTGCGCCTCGACGGCGATCGGGCACTCACGCTGTACGACCTGGTGGCCACCTCAGAGGACCGCCACCGGGTCGCCGTCGACGACCGCCAGCGCGGGCTCGACGAGATCCCCGTGGTCGAGGGGCGCATCGCCTCCTCCGAGGGGGAGATCACCGACGCCGCCGGCCGCATCGACGCCGCCCGGGCGGAGATCGAACAGCTGGCCGCCTCCATCGCCGACACCCGGGCCGAGATCGCCCGCCTCGAATCCCTCAACGTGGCGAAGGCCTGGACGGGCCGACAGGGCTGGGACGTCGACCGTCCGGCCCTCGCCGTGAAGATCGACAACGCCACCTCGGCCCGTCCCCAGACCGCCATCAACGACGCCGACGTCGTCTACGAGGAGAAGGTCGAGGCCGGGCTCACCCGCTTCATCGCGGTCTTCCAGACCACCAGCCCCGGCACCGTCGGTCCGGTCCGGTCGGCGCGCACGTCGGACCCGATCCTCCTGGTGGGCTTCGACCGTCCCCTGTTCGCCTTCTCCGGCGCCAACCGCGGCACCAACGAGGCGATCGACGCCTCGCCGCTGGTCGACGTCGGCTGGGACGAGGCCTCCTCGGCCTACTGGCGCTCATCGCATCGGCGTCCGCCCCACAACCTGTACGCCTCGACCGACCGGCTCTGGGCCGAGCATCCCGACCGCACCGACCGGTCACCGGCGCCCTTCGAGTTCGGCTGGCAGGGCCAGCCCGTCCACGGTTCGGCGAACCCGGCCTCGGGTGTCACCATCGACTTCGGTCGGCTCACGGCCGACTACGCGTGGAGCGGCTCCGGCTGGGAGCGCTCCACGAATGGCCAGGCGCACACCGACGCCGACGGCGTCCGGGTGGCGCCGGCCAATGTGGTCGTCCAGTTCGTCGAGTACGGCTGGAGTGCCGCCGACTCCCGGTCGCCCGAGGCCCGCACCGTCGGCTCGGGCACCGCCTGGGTGTTCACCGCCGGCCACCTGGTCGTCGCCGAGTGGCACCGCCCCGACCCTGGCCGGCCCACCACGATCACCGTCGACGGCGAAGTGGTGCTCCTCCAGCCCGGCAACACCTGGGTGGCCCTCGCCGACGCCGACCAGCCCGGGAACGTGTCCTGGCGCTAGCGGGAGGCGGAACGGCGGGGCTCAGGCGAACACGTCGGCGGGTGCGGTCCCGTCGGGGAGCACGGTGAGGCGCTCGACGCCGTCGTCGGTCACCAGCACGGTGTGCTCGAACTGCGCGGTTCGGCGGCCGTCCAGCGTCACCGCCGTCCAGTCGTCGTCCCACAGGGCGCAGGCCGGGTGGCCCAGGGTCAGCATGGGCTCGACCGTGAACGTCATCCCGGGCACCAGCACCGTGTCGTCGCGTGGGTCGAAGTAGTGCTTGACCTGGAGTCCGCTGTGGAACTCGGTGCCGATGCCGTGGCCGATGAACTCGCGCACGACGCCGAGGCCCTGCTTTCGGGCATGCCGTTCGATGGCACGTCCGATGGCGTTCACCGGCTGGGCCGGACGGACGGCGTCGATCCCCTGGTCCATGGCCGTCCGGGTCTCGGCCACGAGGCGCCGCGAGTGGTCGTCGGCCTCGCCGACGAGGAAGGTCACCGAGGTGTCGCCGTGGACCCCGTCGAGGAAGATCGTCACGTCGATGTTGACGATGTCGCCGTCGGCGAGGGGCCGGCTGTCGGGGATGCCGTGGCAGATGACCTCGTTGACCGAGGTGCACACCGACTTGGGGTAGCCCCGGTAGTTGAGGGGGCTGGGGTAGCCGCCCCGGGCGATGGTCGCCTCGTGGACCACGGCGTCGATCCGGTCGGTGGTGACCCCGGGCCGGACGCTGTGTCCGGCCTCCACGAGGATCTCGGCGGCGGCGTTGCCGGCCCGGCGCATCCGGGCGACCTCGTCGGGGGTGCGCACGGTCGAGGACGACGAGGGGCCCGGGTCGCCGCTGTCGGCGTAGGGCGGCCGTCCGATCTCCGGTGGGACCGGGCGGGTCGGGCTGAGGAGGCCGGGACGGACCGGCGGCTCCGACACCGGTGCCGACGGAGTGCTCCGCCGCTTTCGCTTGGCCATCCGGAGAGGCTACTGGCGCGCCCGAGTCGTCCTCAGCGGGAGGATCGGCGGGTCCGGTCCCCGGTCGGCCTCAGCGGAGGAAGCGGCTGACGGCCTCGACCACGCAGGCGGGGCGGTCGCTGTCCTCGACCTCGACGGTGGCCCGGATGACGGTCTGGTAGCCGCCGGGGACCTCGTCGACCTCGACCAGTTCGGCGCCCACCCGGACGCGGGAGCCGACCGGCACGGGCGACGGGAAGCGGACCTTGTTGGTGCCGTAGTTGATGCCCATCGAGATGCCCTCGACGCTCACGACCTGGGGCAGGAGGCAGTTGGTGAGCGACAGGGTCAGGTAACCGTGGGCGATCGTGGTGCCGAACGGGCCGGCGGCCGCCATCTCCGGATCGACGTGGATCCACTGGTGGTCGCCGGTGGCGTCGGCGAACAGGTCGATGCGGGCCTGGTCGATCTCCATCCACTCACTGTGGCCCAGGTGGGTGCCGACGGCCGCCGGGAGATCGTCGGGGCTGGTGAACACGGTGGCCATCGGGGGCACTCCTCGGGATCGTCTCGGGATCGTCTCGGGATCTTCTGCGTCCGGTCCGTGGACCTCCGGCGACACTACGCTGCGGCCCGTCCCGACCCCCGACCAGGCGGAGTACCCGACCATGGCCGCATCCGGTGGCACCAAGGCCGTGCTGGCGGCGCTGTTCGCCAACGCCGGCATCGCCGTCGCCAAGTTCGTCGGCTTCCTCGTGACGCGCTCGTCGTCGATGCTGGCCGAGAGCGTGCACTCGCTGGCCGACTCGACCAACCAGGCGCTGCTGCTGTTCGGGGGCCGGCGGGCGAAGCGGCCGGCGACGCCCGAGCACCCGTTCGGGTACGCCCGCGAGCGCTACTTCTGGTCGTTCGTGGTGGCCATGGTGCTGTTCGCGCTCGGATCCGCCTTCGCCCTGTTCGAGGGCATCGAGAAGGTGCGGCACCCGCACGAGGTGAAGGGACTGGGCTGGGCCATCGGGATCCTCCTGTTCGGCATCGTGCTCGAGGGCTTCTCGTTCCGGACCGCCATCGTCGAGTCGAACCGCGTGCGCGGCGGCGCCTCGTGGCGGCGCTTCGTGCGCCACACCCGCCACGCCGAGTTGCCGGTGGTGCTGCTCGAGGACCTCGGCGCCCTCATCGGCCTGGTGCTGGCCCTCGTGGCCGTCGTGCTGGCCGAGGTCACCGGCGAGCCGCGCTGGGACGGTGCCGGCACCGTGGCCATCGGACTCCTGCTGGGCGTGATCGCCATCGTGCTGGCGAAGGAGATGAAGAGCCTCCTGATCGGCGAGTCGGCGGGACGCAGCGACCGGGCGGCCATCGAGTCCACCATCGCTGGCGCCCCGGGGGTGGTCGGCGTCGAGCACCTGCGCACCCAGCACCTGGGTCCCGACGAAATCCTGGTGGCGGCCAAGGTGCGGTTCGACCCGGGCCTCGACGCCGAGGGGGTGGCGGCGGCGATCGACGACATCGAGTCGCGGGTCCGATCGGCGGTCCCGGCCGTCCGGCCCATGTACGTCGAGCCGGCGCGTGCGGTCGTGGCGGAGGACCCGGCCGGGAGCTAGCGGTTCAGGGCCGGTCGGGCAGGTTCGTCCAGCCCCGGCCGTCGGCCCGGCCGTACCAACCACTGGCGGCCATCGTGCCGCCGTCGACCATGAGCGTGCTGCCGGTCACGAAGGACGAGAGGTCGCTGGCGAGGAACAGCACCGCCCTGGCGTAGTCGGACGGCTGCCCCCAACGGCCGAGCGGAATCCAGCTGCCGACCAGGTCGGGGTCCCGTCCGCGGAGCATGGCCTCGGCCGGCGTCTGGAGCGTGTCGGCCATGTCGGGGGCGATGCAGTTCACGCGGACGCCGTCCCGGCCGACCTCGACGGCCAGGGAACGCGTGAACGCCGAGACGCCGGCGTTGAACGCCGAGTAGGCGGTGTTCATCGGAATGCCGCGGAACGCCTCGACGGTGGACACGTTCACGATGGCGCCCCGCCCCACCGCCTGCATCCCGGGGAGGAACGCCCGGGTGCAGCGGAACACGTGGCGGAGCTGGATCTCGTACTGCGCCTCCCACTGCGCGTCGTCGGTCTCGACGAACCGGCCGTTGGGCCGGTAGTCGCCCACGTTGTTGACGAGTACGTCGACGGCACCCTCGGCGACCTCGGTGGCGGTGGCGTGGAGCCGTTCGACGACGTCGGCGTCGCGGATGTCGCCGACGACGGCGATGGCTGATCCACCGCCGGCCTCGATGTCGGCGACGGCGACGGCGGCCAGTTCGGCGTCTCGGTCGTTGAGCCCCACCGTCGCCCCGGCGGCGGCAAGGAGCCGGGACGTCCCGCCGCCGATGCCCCCTCCACCGCCGGTGACCACGGCCGTGGCGCCGGCCAGCGACACCAGTTCGGCGACCTCCGACGACCCCATGCCATGACCTCCGCGGCGTGCCCGGCCCGGTGCCGGTCACCCCTGCCTACCAGCCGCGTCGTGCCGCCCGGCCAGTGGGGTGCGTACGCTGCGGCCATGGCCCTCGTGGAGGCCCGACGGGTGGAGTTGCCGGTGGACGGCATGACGTGCGCGGGCTGCGCCTCGTCGGTGACCCGTGCACTCGAGGCCCTCGACGGGGTGGAGGAGGCGACGGTCAGCCTGGCCACTCGGACGGCGACGGTCACCGCCGACGAGCGGGCCTCCGAGGCCGACCTGCGCCTGGCGGTCGAGGCCGCCGGCTACGCCGTCCCGACGGGCGAGCGCAGCGACGAGGCGGTCCACCTGGATGCCCTGTTGCGCGTGGCGGTGCCACTCACCGTGCTGGCCGCCGTGCTGGGCATGGCGCCGGGGATCCCGACGGGCCTGTCCCGGTGGGGCGCAGCGGCCACGGCGCTCCCCGTGGTCGTCTGGGCCGGCCGGGGCATCCACCGGCGGGCGTTCATGGCCGTCCGCCACCGCGCCGCCCCGATGGACGTCCTGATCTCGATGGGCTCGCTGGCGGCACTCGGCTGGTCGCTGGCCGCCCTGGCGCTCGACGACGCACACGCCTACTTCGAGACGGCGGCGATCATCGTGACGCTGGTGCTGGTTGGACGCCGGCTGGAGGCCGGGGCCCGCCGTGCCTCCGGCGGTGCCCTCCGGGCCCTGCTCGCCCTGGCGCCCACGACGGCGCGCCTGTCCGACGGCACCGAGGTCCCCGCCAGTGAGCTCGAGGTCGGAACCCGGCACGTCGTGCGCCCCGGCGAGCGGCTGCCCACCGACGGCCGGGTCGTCGAGGGCCGCGGGGCGATCGATCGCTCGATGATCACCGGCGAACCGACACCGGTCGAGGTCGGCCCCGGTGACGAGGTGGCCGGCGGCACGGTCAACTCCACCGGCGTGCTGACCGTCGAGGCCACCCAGCCGGCCGCCGAATCGACGCTCGCCCGGCTGACCCGCACGGTCGCCGAGGCCCAGGCCACGCGGGCACCCGTCCAGCGGCTGGTCGACCGGGTCACGGGCGTGTTCGTCCCCGGCGTGCTGCTGCTGGCGCTGGCCACCCTCGTTGTGCGGCTGCTCCTCGGCGGCCCGGTGGACGACACGGTGACGGCGACCATCGCCGTGCTGATCATCGCCTGCCCGTGCGCGCTGGGCCTGGCGACGCCCACCGCACTTCAGGTCGGTACCGGGCGGGCGGCGCAGCTGGGGGTGCTCCTCCGCTCCGCCGACGTGCTCGAGTCGGCCCGGGAGGTGTCGGCGGTCGTGCTCGACAAGACCGGCACCGTCACCGAGGGCCGGATGCGGGTCGTGGCCACGACCGCCGTGGACGGGGTCGACCCGGTGGAGGTCCTGCACCTGGCCGCCGGTGTCGAGGCCCACTCCGAGCACCCGATCGGCCGGGCCATCGCCGAGGCCGTCGAGGAGCCGCCGGCGGCGTTCGGCGTCGAGGCCCGCCCCGGCTACGGGATCGTCGGCATGGTCGACGACCGGCCCGTCGAGGTGGGGCGCCCATCGTGGCCACTGCCCGCCGAGCTCGCCGCCGCCACGGGCGAGGCCGATGATGCCGGCCACACGGCCGTCCAGGTCACCGTCAACTCCCGGGTGGTCGCCGTGGTCGCCGTGGCTGACACGGTCCGGCCCGAGGCGGCTGACGCCGTCGCCGCCCTCCGGGCGCTCGGCCTCGAGGTCGTGCTGCTCACCGGCGACACCGAGGCCGCCGCCCACCGGGTCTCGACCGAGGTGGGCATCAGCCGCGTCCTGGCCGGCGTGCGCCCGGAAGGCAAGGTCGAGGCCCTCGAGACGCTCCGCTCCTCGACCGGGAGCGTGGCCATGGTCGGCGACGGCCTCAACGACACGCCCGCCCTGGCGGCTGCCGAACTCGGCATCGCCATCGGCGGCGGCACCGACGCCGCCTCGGCCGCTGCCGGCATCACGCTGCTGTCCGACGACCTCCGGGCGGTCCCCGACGCCATCGACCTCGCCCGCCGGACGGTGGCGACGATCCGCCTCAACCTGGTTTGGGCGTTCGCGTACAACGTGGCGGCGCTGCCCCTGGCGGTGTCGGGCACCCTCGCCCCGCCGGTCGCCGCCGCAGCAATGGCCGCCTCGTCGCTGTTCGTGGTGGGCAACTCACTCCGGCTCCGGAACATCACGGGCCGGCACGGCTGACCCGCCTTCCTATCCTCCGGCCATGCCACCCAGCGACGACCCGCTCCTGCGGCCGCTCGAGGTGGGCGGGCTGACGCTGCGCAACCGGGTCTTCTCCAGCAGCCACGCCCCCGGCTACTGCCGGGACGGCCTCGTCACCGACCGGTACGTCCGGTACCACGAGGAGAAGGCCGTGGGCGGGATCGGCCTGACCATGATCGGCGGCTCGACCAACGTGGCGCCCGATTCGCCATCGTTGTGGGGGCAGCTCTACGCCGGCGACGACGACGTGGTGCCCGGATTGCGGCGGCTGGCCGACGCGGTGCATGCCCACGGGGCGGCCGTGATGTGCCAGATCACCCACATGGGCCGGCGCACCATCTGGGACGACGGCCACTGGCTGCCGACGATCGCCCCCTCACGGGTGCGTGAGCCCGCCCATCGCAGCTTCCCGAAGGTCATGGACGAGGCCGACATCCGCCGGGTGCTGGCCGCCTACGCTGCCGGGGCCCGGCGGGTCGCCGAGGCGGGGCTCGACGGCGTCGAGGTCATCGCCTACGGGCACCTCGTCGACCAGTTCTGGAGCCCGGCCGTCAACCGCCGGACCGACCGCTGGGGCGGCTCGCTCGACAACCGGCTCCGCTTCGGGTTCGAGGTGCTCGAGGCCATCCGCGACGCCATCGGCGACCTCCCGCTCGGCATCCGGCTGTCGGGCGACGAGCGCCTCGCCGAAGGCCTCGACCAGGGGGCCTGCGTCGAAATCGCCAGGCGCCTGGCCTCGAGCGGGCTGCTGGACTTCGTCAACGTCGTCAGCGGCAACCTGGCCACCGACCCGGCCCTGGCCGAGGTGATCCCACCGATGGGCGCCCCGCTGGCCGCACAGTTGCCGGTGGCCGCTGCCGTCAAGGAGGCGGTCGACCTCCCGGTGTTCCACGCCGGACGCATCCCCGACCTGGCGACCGCCCGGCACGCCGTCGAGGCGGGCCTCGTGGACCTGGTGGGCATGACCCGGGGTCACATCGCCGACCCGCACATCGTCGCCAAGCTGGAGCGGGGCGAGGAGGAGCGGATCCGCACCTGTGTCGGCGCGTCGTTCTGCCTGAACCGGATCTACGTGGGCCAGGACGCCCTGTGCATCCAGAACCCGGCCACCGGACGCGAGGCGACGATCCCCCAGGTCACGCCGCCGTCGTCGGGTCCGTCCCGGCGGGTGGTCGTGGTCGGCGCAGGCCCGGCCGGGCTGGAGGCGGCACGGGTGTCCGCCGAGCGCGGCCACGAGGTGGTGCTGTTCGAGGCCGCCCCGGCCGTCGGCGGCCAACTGCGCCTGGCGGCCCGGGCCTCGGCCCGCCAGCGGGACCTGCTCGGCATCGTCGACTGGCTGGAGGCCGAGGTGCGCCTGGCCGGCGTCGACCTGCGCCTCGACACGCCGGTGGACGCCGAGGACGTCCTCGCCGAGTCGCCCGACGTCGTGGTCGTCGCCAGCGGAGGCTGGCCCGACGTCGACGTCCTGCCGTCGGGGGCGACCGGCGGTGACCTGCTGGTCGGCGTTGCGGACGTGGTCGCCGGACAGGCCGGCCCTGACGCGCCGGGCTCGTCGGTCCTCGTGTACGACGACCACGGCAATGTCGAGGCCCTCTCGTGCATCGAGTACCTGCTGGACCGCGGCCATCGGGTCGAGCTGGTGACGCCGGACCGGATGGTCGGCCATGAGCTCATCGGCACCGTGTACCCCGCCTACCTCGAGCGGTTCCACGCCGACGGCGTGGTCCTGACACCGGACCACCGGCTGGTGGCCGTGGAACGGGGGGACGCCGGCCTGGAGGCCGTGCTGGCCAACGCCTACACGGGCGCCGTGCAGCGCCGCACCGTGGACCTCGTAGCCGTCGAGCACGGCACCGTTCCCAACGACGACCTGTTCCAGGACCTGTCGGGGCGTGCCGACAACGGTGGGGTGACCGACCTCGACACCCTCCTCGCCCTCGAACCCCAGCCCGACGCCGGCGACGGCTTCGACCTGCACCGCATCGGCGACGCCCTCGCCAGCCGCAACGTGTACGCCGCCCTCCACGACGCGCGCCGCCTCTGCCAGATGCTGTAGCCGCCCGGAGGTTCAGGCGGGCCGCGTGGTCAGCCAGGCGCCGCCGATGAGGACCAGCGCCCCGAGCACCTGCCAGGCGACGAGGGCCTCGCCCAGCACGACGATCCCGAGCACCGCCGCAACGACCGGCACCAGGTAGGTGACGATCGACATCCGCACCGGCCCGACGCGCCCGATGAGCGTGGCGGCGGCGACGTAGGCGATTCCGGTGCCGCCAACGCCGACGGCCAGGTTGGCGGCAAACGCCTGTGTCGACCACGACGAGTCGGCCAGGCCGACGAGGCCGTATGGGAGGGTGAGGACCGTCGCCACCGTGGCGACGCGGGCAAGGACGGCCGGCGAGCCGTAGCGCCGCTGGAGCGGGCCGGCCAGGTTGGCGGCCACGCCGTACGAGGTGACGGCCGCCAGCACGAACACGACGCCGAGGCCGGTGGTCTCGCCGGTCGAGGCGGTGGGCAGTCCGATCATGGCGATGCCGGCGATGCCGACGGCCACCCCCAGCAGCTGCACCCGACCGGTACGAACCCCGAACAGCGTCGCCCCGACGAGCACGGTGGCGACGGGCATGCCGCTGTTGAGCATCCCGGCGACCGAGGAGTCGATCCACTGCTGGGCCAGCGGGAACATGGTGAGCGGGAACGCCATCCAGAGCGCACCGAGGGCGAGGATCCGCGACCGGTCGGCCCGGTCCACGGGGCGCCGGGCGGCCGGGAACGCCCAGAGGGCCAGCATCCCGAGGGCGGGACGCAGGAAGGCGATCAGGCCGGGGTGCTCGTGGTCGAGGGCCACGTCCATGAACAGGAAGGACGCCCCCCAGATGCCGGCGGCGGTCAGCAGGAGCAGCCAGTCGAATGCCCGGAAGGGGTTCGACTCCGGGGCAGGCATGTCCGGCATCGCCGAAACGTACCGGCGCCGGACTGGGAGGACGCAGGCGAGCGCGGTCAGACTCCCGGCATGCACCGCTTCCGCCTCCTCCTCCACGCCCCGCGCAGTTTCGACCTGCAGGGCGCGATCCGCGACTGGATCAGCCGCATCGACTGGCCGACCAAGGTGCGCCTGGCGATCGACATTGATCCCTATAGTTTCGTTTAAGCGCCAGGGGTTTACATCGCCCGTGCCGGCTGGCAGCTAGGGCGGCGGGGACCAGCGTTTCGGGGGGACGATCGGGATGCAGAAGGGGCTTTTCAGCGGATAAAAGCGAAAGTCCCCCAATCTGAGCTTTATCATTATTCAACTAGCTTACGCTCTTTAACTGGCGGTCGCGGGATTCATTCAGAAGAATTAAGCCACTATGATGA
>LUMW01000166.1_pt1 | contig 30618 bp, 25 predicted proteins | sample 729761 | NCBI WGS metagenome assembly LUMW01 (sample SAMN03860302, study PRJNA289734) | marine metagenome | biome: seawater column; feature: ocean; material: water; isolation source: Red Sea water column Station 192 - depth 500m | place: Saudi Arabia: Red Sea | collected 2011-10-15 | depth 500 m
TGTGCGCCTGAAAGCAGTACCGCCATCATAGTTGAGGCGCTTTCGTAACCGGCCTGGGCATCGAAGGTCTTTGCGCCGCCGAGCGTATTGGAGGTACGCCAAGGTACGTCATAATGACGCGCCATCTGCCCAATCATGAAGTTCATCAGTGAAATTTCCGGCGTACCAGCCATTGGTGCTCCGGACTGCATGGAGACGGTTGAGAGATAATGCCCGTAAATGGCAGGAGTTCCTTTACGAACCACTTGAGTATAGGCCAGGGCGGACAAGGCTTCGGCGTTAAGCTGCACCACAGAGGGAACAACAGAAGCAGGGGTGTTCGCACCTCCCAAAACAAATGGGGAACACAATACCGGCTGGTTTAGACGGGCAAAGGCACGTAACGCACCAAGCATAGTCGCGTCCCATACCAGTGGTGAGTTGCCGTTAATATTGCCAGTCACAACCGCGTGATCCTCCATAAAATCCGCACCAAATAGGATCGCACACATATCCAACACATCCTCTGCATTTTTTCCGGAAGTAGTCATGCCCATGAAGGTTTTGTCGGAGTGCTTCATGGAGGAGTAAGTAATACGCAAATGACGGTGCGGTACAGGGTGATCCATAGGTTCCACGATATGATGCGCGGAGGAATGAATCGCGGGAAGCATCTGACAGAGTTTGTGAAAGTTACCCAGATCAGCTAAAGTAGGATTGCGTCGGACATCGTCAAGATCACGCAGGAAAGGCGCTCCTGTCATAGGTACAAAAATAGAATCCGGACCTCCCAGCCTGACTGTTTTCTCCGGATCGCGTGCATAAAGGGTTATATGTGATGGTATGCTGGAGATCAGTTCACGGATATGTTCACGATCAAAATAGATTCGCTCGCTTTCAATTCTGGCACCGGCGGATTTCCAGTCCTGCAGGGCGATGGGATCCCGGAAAACAACACCTACCTCTTCGAGGATGCGCATGGATTCGTGGTCTATGCGCTCAATCTGCTCTTGTTCCAAAGGTTCAACAATCGGCAGGTTACGTGTGAGCTGTCCCAGCATCGGGTCCCGACGCTCTGCTGTAGAACGCCTTCTAGCCTGACTGCCTCCACGTTTTCGCGGGCGAGGAAAACTCATTTTATATTCTTACTATTTTGTTACTGTATTTGTTTCAAAAGATATTATTATAAACCTTTTTGTCCCGGAATTTTATCAGGCGGATAATGCGTGAAAATGATCTTTAAGTCAAGTTCAAAAGAAAAATATGCAGAGAACGATTAAGCATTTTACAGGTGATACTCAACAATGGTCGGTCATGCAAATCACTGATGTATATTGAATACCAATTCTCACCAATAGCCAGTTTATTCGAAAAATATGAATTGGAAAAATCTGATATGTCTATTGTTTGAATGTGTCCTGATAACCTGCCAATTTTCCCAATGATTTTGCAGAATATACTCCTCGTGCAATTGCTCTGGCAGCGCAATCTCCGGCCATCATGCCTAAACGTGCTATTTCGTATGATACTGAGTTGGAAAGCGGGATTTCTCCTGTTGATAAAACAAAAACTATGTCTCCATCAAAAGGCGTATGTACGGGTCGAATGGCACGGGCAAAACCATCCTGTGTCATGATTGCAATCCGTTGAGCTTGTGCTTTTGATAGCATTGCATCAGTTGCAACAACACAGAGAGTAGTGTTCATTGAGACACCCCCATCGGTTCCCTTGTTGTTAATTGAGTCTGATTTAGATGAATGTTCAGCTTGGCGGAATGGACTCTCAAAATCGAAATCAAGCGGAAGCTCATTAATTGTTTTCTTTTGTTTATCAATTTCAATTTCCTGGGAAAAATCAGGTGTTCCTCTTCCCCCGAACTCATCATCACGTTCAAATGGCCATGCCCAAAAATCACCTCGATCAGGTAGAGTCACCGAACCAAAAGAATTTACTACTGCAAGTGCACCTATTGTGTAACCTTTATCTTTTGAATTTCCAGAATTATATATCAACGAAGCATTACCAATTCCCCCCTTTAGTGCACCTGCTTTTGCACCTGTTCCCGCACCAACATTGCCAAGCTGACAGTCACTGTTGGCTATTTCCGCAGCCTTTTTGCCAAACTCAAAATAAGTATGTTCCGCATTTCTGGATTTTTCACCTCCATTCAGCAGGTCAAAGAGAATTGCCGCAGGAACAATCGGTACCGATACTCCCTTTGCTACAGAAAAACCTCTGCCATTTTTTTTTAGCCAGGCGGCTACTCCACTTGCCGCGTCCAGTCCCATTGCAGAACCTCCGCTTAACACTATTGCGTGTACCTCTTCAACAAAATTTGCCTGATGCAAAACATCCGTTTCACGTGTTCCCGGCGCTCCGCCTCGACAATCCACTGCTGCTACTGCTGCTTGATCAGGAAGAACTACAGTTGTTCCGCTCATCAATTTCATGTCTTGCGCGTGTCCAACTTTGATTCCTGGAACGTCTGTGATACTGTTTTTTGGACCTGGCTGCATTTTTTAATTTCTGTTGAGATTTTGGTTGCCAGTGTTTTTTGGTGGCGTTAATTCAATTACTAATGTGAATCTTATTATTTCATGGCCTTTGATCTTGGATTTCTGCTGTGATTTAAATTTGACCTGACTGGTTTCAGACATTTTTGATAATCTCAAAAATAAATCCACAGCGTGTATTGGTTCCAATGTCAGTAATTCCAAACGAAGTAGGCTATTGTTAAATTTAAAACCTTCCAGCCATGCGCCTTCGATTGATGACAAAATAGTTTGTAATGTTTTTTGCATCCAAAAGGCTTCATTGACAAGCTGTTTTGATATTTCCTCCAATTTTTCAAGATGTTGTTCACGTTTTGTAAATAACTTTGACGGAGAATTTTGAAGATGCTGTTCGAGTTCTAATTCGAGGCTGGAAAATTCATCTTGTAAAATATAATTTTGATTCAAAATTCTGTAATAAAATAAACCTGAAACTACAATTACTGATAAAATCAAAACACCTGCTGCAATCCTCCATGTATTAACCAGTTTTAATTGCCGACGTTTTTTTAAGGAAGTCCACCAGAATCCTGTTTGAGGGGATTTGGCCAGGCCTTTCCATTCTGACAATACATCCTCCATTTTAATAGTATTTTGCTTACTAACAGAAGTCGGTTGACCGATATGTTCGTCATTTTCAATTGTTTCCCCGGAATGTTCTTCAATATCATCATTTGGAAAAAGACTGATGATCTGAGGCGTGGTGTCAGTGGGTATTTGGTCTGCAACAAAATCTTCCCCTGTAACATTGCCCAGGGTTGGCAGTTCAACATATTTTTTGAGAATCCCATCAGTTTTATTTACAAAAAAAGACTGCTCAACACCTTTGAAAATCAATGTGTCTTCCGGACATTCCAGCAACTTAGGCATGCAGGCAACAATCAAAGGAACTGCCTCAACAGATATGTTTGTATCCTCTTTCAGTAATTTCTTTAAGCGAATACTTTCTTTAGAAAGAGAAGCGCAAAGTAGGCCGACACGATCCTGTTGGGCTTGTTTAAAAAATATTCCTCCCACGGGCATCTCCTCAGATGTTGGGTGGGTTATATGCTCAGGATGATTTTGATTTTTTCCTTGATCATGATCCGGAAATCCTAAACAGGATTTAGCATAAGTTATGAGTTCTTGCTGCGATAATGAAATTGTTATTTCATAAAGAGTCAGTACCCATGGAAATTCAAGAAACATTACTATCCTTCCTGGACCCAACTCACGACACAGCTCTACAATCAACTCTGTATCAAGAGGTTCAGGTGCGGGTTTAAGGCAGTGATGCTTCCCGGCAAACCAAAACCATGCTGTCTGCTTTGAAAGGAAAATATGGAGTGTTTTGTGCTGGATCATCTGCTGCAAAAAAAAAGGAAGGGGCAACGCAAGGTGCAGTAAACCAGCGCGCGTTGTTTCGTCAAGACACGGCGTACTGTCCGATTCCACGTTCCCGCATTACTTCACGAATTTCATCAAGTATTTTTGGATCATCGATGGTGGGGGGAACTGAAACTTCTGTTTCGATAGCCAGCTGTCGGATAGTCTTACGCAGTATTTTGCCGGAGCGTGTTTTTGGCAATCGCTTGACAATACCGGACTGTTTAAAGTAGGCAACGGCGCCAATATCTCTCCTGATTATATCGACTAATTCCATCTGCATTTGCTCCTGTGATTTCTCAATACCATCCTTTAACACAACAAAGCCTACAGGAACTTGTCCGCGCAGCTCATCATCAATACCTGTAACAGCACATTCCGCAACTGCAGGATGACCTGCAATCAATTCCTCCATCTCTCCGGTTGAAAGACGATGTCCGGCAACATTGATTACATCATCTGTACGGCCCATCACAAATAAATAACCATCTTCATCCTTGATGCCTTCATCACCAGTGAGGTAATATCCAGGATACTGTGACAAATATGATTGCCTGAAGCGCTCATTATTATTCCATAATGTAGGCAGGCAGCTGGGTGGCAATGGAAGGTGAATCACGATGTTACCGGTTTCTCCTGGTTTGCAAGTATTTCCTGCTTCGTCCAGTACCTGAACATTGTAGCCCGGCATAGGAAATGTGGGTGAGCCATTTTTGACATGCTGTGGTTCAATCCCCATTGGATTTGAACAAATAGCCCAGCCGGTTTCGGTCTGCCACCAGTGGTCAACTACAGGGATGCCATCTTCTGAATCTCCCTTTAATATGTCCGTAAGCCATTCATAGGTTGGTGGATCCAGCCTTTCCCCTGCAAGGAAAAGTGTCCGGAGTGAGCTGATGTCATACTGATTTTTCAGTTTTGCTTCTGGATCTTCTTTTTTAACAGCTCTGAAAGCAGTTGGGGCAGTGAAAAAAGTGTTCACCTTGTGTTCAGAAATTACACGCCAGAATGCCCCCGCATCAGGAGTGCGTACTGGTTTGCCCTCGTAAACTATGGTGGTACATCCATGGAGTAAAGGAGCGTAAACTATATATGAATGTCCGACCACCCAGCCCACATCTGAACCTGCCCAGTAAACATCTCCGGGATCAGTATTGTACACAGCTTTCATACTGTATTTCAATGCAACCGCGTGCCCGCCATTGTCCCGTACTACACCTTTTGGAAGTCCTGTTGTTCCGGAAGTATAAAGAATATACAAAGGATCAGTTGAATCCACAGGAACCGGTTCTGCAGGTGTTGCTTGATTAACCAGTTCAACCCAGTCGTTATCACGTCTGGATTGCATTTGTGCTTTTGCTTGAGGGCGCTGCAAAACAACTGTCTTTTCCGGAGGAAATTTGGAAATTTCCAAAGCTTTATCTACCAATGGTTTGTATTCAATGACGTTGGTAAATTCTATACCACAACTTGCTGTCACCAGTACTTTAGGTTTTGCATCATCTATTCGCACCGCCAATTCGTTGGGCGCAAAACCTCCAAAAACCACGGAATGCACTGCCCCCAGCCTTGCGCAAGCTAGCATTGCTATTACTGCTTCCGCAACCATAGGCATGTAAATAATCACACGGTCACCTTTACCTACACCTAAATTTATTAGACCACCGGCAAAAATGGCAACTTCATCGCGCAATTCTGTGTAATTATATTTACGCTGAGAGCCTGCTGCCGGAGAATCATAAACAAGCGCCAATTGATCACCACGACCATCTTCTATCTGTGCATCAAGTGCCAGATATGCAGTGTTCAGTTTACCTCCAGCAAACCAGCGATAAAAACCGTCCTCGTCCTGCGAAAGGATTGATTCAGGGAATTCATACCACTTGATCTGTTCAGCCTGTTTTCTCCAAAAAACCTCAGGCTGTTCTATGGATTGCTGATAAAGATCATGATAACTCATGGGGTTCTCATTTGATCATTAGGTTTTAGTATTACCAAATTAAAGCAAGATCAATTGCCAGGATTAATCAGCCTGAAGGACGATTAGCAATCAAATCATCAACCACAGATGGATCGGCAAGTGTGGAAGTGTCACCAATGCTGTCCATATCACTTTCCGCAATTTTACGCAAAATGCGGCGCATGATTTTTCCAGAACGTGTTTTTGGAAGTCCCGGTGCCCATTGAACTACGTCAAAGGAAGCAATCGGACCAATTTCACTTCGAACCAACTGCACTAATTCCTTCTGCAGTTCTTCAGTCGGATCAACACCCGTGTTTAAGGTCACAAAAGCGTATATGCCCTGTCCCTTGATTTCATGGGGGAAACCAACAACCGCTGCCTCAGCTACATTTTCATGAAGCACTAATGCTGACTCTAGTTCGGCGGTGCCCATGCGGTGTCCGGAAACATTCAGGACATCATCCACTCGTCCGGTAATCCAATAATATCCGTCTTCATCACGCCGGCATCCGTCACCGGTAAAATAAAGTCCTTTGTATGTGCTGAAATATGTCTGAAAAAATCGTTCATGATCGCCATACACTGTACGCATTTGACCGGGCCATGGGTGTTTGATACATAAATTTCCACTAGAAGCACCTTCCAGCTCATTTCCATCTCCATCCACCAATAATGGTTGAACCCCAAAAAACGGACGTGTAGCTGACCCAGGCTTAGTACGTGTTGCCCCAGGAAGCGGAGTGATTAGAATTCCACCTGTTTCAGTTTGCCACCAGGTATCAACTATCGGACATTCACCATGTCCAACAATATTGTGATACCAGAGCCATGCTTCCGGATTGATCGGTTCGCCTACTGTGCCCAGTAAACGCAGTGAACTTAAGTCACGTTTGTTAACCAGTTCATCACCTTCTTTGGCAATTGCACGAATTGCAGTGGGAGCAGTGTAAAATATGTTTACTTTGTGTTTGTCGCAAATGTCCCAGAACCGTCCAAAATCCGGATAATTCGGAACTCCTTCAAACATTAATGTAGTTGCCCCATTGGCCAGTGGTCCATACAAAATATAGCTGTGTCCGGTAACCCATCCTATATCAGCAGTACACCAATATATGTCTCCATCATGATAATCAAACACGTATTGATGAGTAATTGAAGTGTAAACCAGATAACCCGCGGTTGTGTGTAAAACACCTTTAGGTTTTCCGGTTGAGCCTGAGGTGTAAAGAATAAACAGCGGATCTTCCGCGTCCATTTCTTCTGCTTCACATTCTGAAGAGGCTTTAGCGATTTCTTCATGCCAGAAAAAATCACGTCCAGATTGCATTTCACATGCATCGTCAGTATGTTTCACCACTACGCAGCTTTCTATGCTGGTGCCTTCCATGGCTGCATCAGCATTTTGCTTAAGAGGTACACTTTTCCCCCCACGGACACCTGCGTTGGCAGTAACAAGCATCTTGCCTTTGCAGTCAATAATACGGTTTTTCAGGGCTTCTGCGCTGAATCCGCCAAACACAACTGAATGTACTGCGCCAATTCTGGTGCATGCCAGACAAGCAATTGCCAGCTCGGGAATCATGGGCATGTAAATCATTACTCTGTCACCTTTTTCCACTCCCAATGCTTTCATCACATTTGCGTATTTGCTGACTTCCGCATGAAGTTCTTTGTATGTAAAAGATCGATCAACGTTTGGATCATCTGACTCCCAAATCAATGCCTTTTGGTCTCCTCGTAATTCCAAATGTCGATCCAGACAATTATAAGACACATTAAGTTTTCCTCCTTCATACCAGCGGATATGTGCTTTGTTATAGTCCCAGTCAAGAGTCTTATCCCATTTTTTGAACCAATCCAATCGTTCAGCCTGTTTATCCCAAAAACCTTCTGGGTTTTCTACAGACTCCTGGTACATTTTCAGATATGTGTCATTGTCGATCCATGCTTTTTCTTTAGCAAATGCAGGAATTTCAAATATTTTCTGCTCACTCATTTCTCTCTCCACATTTTGTGATATTGGTGTCTTTTGCTGAAAGAACACACCTTAGCAAACTTTTTCTATTTTGTCCTCAAAAAAATCTAAAAAAATTTAATCAAAAAAGTGAAAAAATCACCATATTCATCTTGCACCTTCTTCTTGAATTTGAGAATGTTCGCACTTGATAGATTTTGTGTTAAATCTATCAATCACATTGGAAGTAAGTATGGGTGCGAATCCGTGGAAATTGCAGTCTGTACTGCTGATAATTTCCCTGATTTTCGGGGCGTGCAGCAAGGATTCAGAAGAGGAGTTTGGTGGAAGTGAAAAAGCTCTTTCACCTGATGGGACTTTTTATGTTATTTCCACAAACCCTGATGACAATGCCACAAATGTTTTAGTAAATTCATCCTATGTAATTAATTTCAATAATGAATTACAATCCAGCAGTGTGAGTGAAAAGAATTTTTATTTAAGCACGAATGGTACTGCAGTTCCAGCGACGCTTTCTCATTCAAAGACTTTTGTTGTCATCCTTCCATCTTCTGCTTTAAGTTACAGCACTTTATATTCAGCATATGTTTCCGGAGAAATTCAGGACACTACCGGAAACAATTTGGGGCAGGACAAAACCTGGGAATTTACTACCGTTGCAGTCTCTAGTGACAACTCCTCTGACAACTCAACAAGTTCCGGAAATGATACATCTACTGACACTACTCAGCCAAGTGTTACTTCTTACAGCCCTGCCGACAACACCAGCAGCATAGCGGTAAATACAGCAATTATTGTAGTTTTCAGTGAAGCCGTTTCATCTGATTCAATCAGCACCAGTACCTTTATGTTGCTGGATAACGCCAGTAATAGTGTTAACGGCAGTTTCAGTATTAGCGGTTCAACAGTAACTTTCACTCCTACAGACAATCTTACACATTTTCGTGATTACAGTGTTTCTTTAACAACAGGTATAAAAGACGCAGCTGGAAACACACTTGCTTCGGCAAAATCCTGGAGCTTTTCTACATTAAGCAATGTTGTTGTAAATTTAGCAGACAGCAATGGAATGGTAATGCTGAGCGGAGGAAGATTTGAGATGGGCGCAGATAATGAGTCACAAAATGATGGAAGTGCTAAATCAAGGGAATTGCCTGTTCATACAGTTACTCTGACAGGGCCATTTTATGTTTCAGATCATGAAGTTACAGCAAGCGAATACAAGGATTGTGTAGATGCTGGCAGCTGCAGTTACACAGGCAGCACAACGAATTCCAAGCGTACTTATGATGTTTCCGGCAAAGAAAATTATCCGATCAACTTTGTAAGTTGGAATGACGCCGCAGATTATACTGCATGGCTGACAAGTATCCGCTCCGGCACATACCGTCTTTGTACAGAAGCAGAATGGGAATATGCCGCACGGGCAGGCAGCACAACCAAATGGTCGTGCGGCAACGATAACGACAGCTGCCTGATTGATTACGCATGGTACGATAGCAATAGCCGCAGTGGACCCAATGATGTGAAAACCAAACTTCCGAATTCATGGGGTCTATACGATTTTCATGGGAATATCTGGGAGCTGACTGCAGATTATTACGGAGGGACATATTACAGTGATACTTCCGGAGGCTCGACTAATCCAACCGGTCCTGAAACAGGCAGTTCCAGATCAACAAGAGGAGGAGGTTTTTCCTCAGAAAAACAAAGTTTGCGCTCATCAAACCGTTATTACAAAAGTCAAACCAGTCAAAGTTCTACTTTAGGCTTTCGCGTATGTGCCACACCATAACCTGTCTTTTGCAGAAAAATATTCTATGCGAGGATTTTTATTGATTACCGTGATGGTGATTACACTTCTGATTGGAGGAGTAATGTTGAAATTGTTTGAACAAAGCATTCATCAGCGCTTCCAGAGTCAGGCATTTCTGGAATCTCAAATACTTTTCCAGGAATTAAATGGTGCTGCAGTGCAAGCACAGGCGTACCTACGGGAATTAACACCACAACAGCTGCGTGAGAATTCGTTTGTATTAGGGAGTACAGTGTTTGCTGATGACTTCATAGACTGGTCCGGAAGTGTGAAACATGAGGAGAATGATTTGCTTGTAACTCTACATGCCCCAAATGATTTTGGCGAAGCTAAATTTCAGATGCTTTTGAGAAACACGGACAACGCCTCAGCAATGGATTATTTGAAGACGAACGGTGTTTTAATTCTGGAAAACTGAAAATTGAAAAGCGGAATGATATAACATGCAAAATCAGCTTTGCTACACTTTACCTGCACTCACTAGGGAACTGAAAAAAGGGGAGGTCTGCGACCCAAAATTTGAGCCGCAAATGATAGAAATTTTAGATTCTTCCTTGAAGCATAAAAGCAATTACAAGCGCGTAAATTACCAGGGATTCAATCAACGCCAGTCCAATAATCATTGGTGTGAAGATTTTGTCATAAGCGTTTGGATTCCGGGCAATTCCTTCCAATGCACCCATCATTGCAATACCTTGACCGATGCCTCCTCCAAGTGCAGCAAGTCCAATTGACAGGCCGGCACCAAGTGCAATACCTAATGTCGCCATTTCTCCAAATTCTGCTGCGTACACAGGGAAACCGGCTGACAAAAATAATGCCAATAATAAAATTTTTCTCATTATACCTTTTTTGATGTTAATTTAAGCGCAATCAGTGTGCTTCACTCATTGCAAGTTCAAAATAAATAGCAGACAGCAAGACAAAGACAAATGCTTGCAGCACTGAAACCAAAACCCCCAAACCCATAAATGGAATAGGCAGTCCGATAGCCAGGATTGACGTAAAAATCATAACAACCTTATGGTCTCCTGTCATGTTACCAAACAGCCTGATTGAGAGGGAAAGCAAGCGCACACAATGACTAACTATTTCAATTGGAAACATCAGTGGCGCAAGTAAAGGCATGGGTCCCAGAAACTGCTTGATATAGCCGGCTCCATGCTGACGAAGACCCAGTACGTGAGTCATGATAAAAACAATAACTGCAAAAACGATTGTAACATTGAACTGATCTGTGGGCGGATTGAAGCCTGGTACAATGCCGGCCAGATTCAACACCAGAATGAACAACGCATAAGTTCCCAGTAATGGAAGAATAGGTCGCGCTCCGACACCATGCCGGATAATTCCGCTCAAAAAATTAAGTATAAGACTAACTACAATTTCTGAAAAATGCTGTAGATTTACTCTTCCTGAAGGCTCAAGCATTTCTGTTTGCCGAAATGGTTTGCCTGCAATATAGGCAAAAACAATCAATGCGACGGCAACGATAAACAAATCCAACATTGGTAAAGGGTCTATTCCCAGTTCCACCAGCGGAAGTTCTAACCAGCCAAGCAGAAAATGAGACCACGTGAATGCACCCTCAGCGGCAAAAACAGGAGAAGCTGTCAGTAATAAAATACTAATTGCAGTTAATCGTTTGTTCATCTGTCTTATTTTTAAATGTTTAAGCAGCTCATTGGGAACGCATCACTCTCATGAATGAATAAATAATTGTGGCAAGCGCAATGTTCGAAAGTCCAATCAGCAAACCCCCTGCAGAAAGATTTAAGTAATTCATTGCTGCAAACATAAAAACAACTGAAATTACGAATTTTGAGAGATAAAACAGTAAATCCAGCGGGAGTAATTTGCCTTCCTTTAACAGCTTGCGGACGAACTGCGTAGTACAGACATAATTAAAACCAATAACCAGACATCCTAACATAATTGAAGGCAGGAGGTCAAGCGTAAAAATTGCAGAACCAACAATTAAAACTATGCTAACACCAAGAAGAAGATTTCGAAAAAATTGGGCCTGTTTAAAAGGAAAGGACTGCTCCTCGTCAGCTGGGTCTTCCTGGAATTTAGATGTGGCTGAATCTTTTTGAGTATCAGGATTCACAACTTACTTCTGCTTCAAATTTCAATTTTGAAATCAAAATAATGAACCATTACTAAATGCATTATACAACTAGGTATTCATACATTTGTTCAGGATGAAGAACTAGAATTTTTTTCCTGCTCAGTTTCAGCATCAGATTGTATCCGTTTTACCATACGAAACATGCTCCGATATCCTGCTATGATTCCGGCAATCCCAAACACCAGCAAGAACCATGGCCTTGTATCCAGCCATTCATCCAGCCAACTGCCGATCAAGAAACCTACAACGACAGACAAACCGACTTCCAAACCCATCGTGCTGTAGATTATCCATTTTGGACTAGATTTGTGAAGCCGCATCATTACGTGGTGCTGTTCTGGAATGTAAATATTTTTAAATTGCTTTTAACGCAAATCACATTGAGTGCAGTATAGCGTTCGTCGACTGAAAATTCAAGATTGCACTTCCAAGTTCCTTGCACCTTGAGCGTTAAATCGTTATGCTGACATGACTTCAAAACGCGCTGTAATACAGCTTTAGTATCTAAGCATAATATGGGAGACAGTTTCGGAAATTTATTTCGCATAACCACGTGGGGTGAGTCACATGGCGCTGGAGTAGGAGTAGTCATTGACGGCTGTCCCTCGGGATTACCGCTGAATGAAGAAGACTTCCAAAATGAGCTGGATAAAAGAAAGCCCGGACAAAGTAAAATAACTACACAACGTAAGGAAAGAGATATTGCCAGGATTCTATCTGGAGTATTTGAGGGACGAACCACAGGAACAGCAATTTCCGTTATGGTGACAAACGAGGATGCAAAGCCACATGCTTATGATCACCTTAAAGAATTGTATCGCCCCAGCCATGCAGATTTCACCTATGACAAAAAATATGGTTTCCGAGACTGGAAGGGCGGTGGACGTGCAAGCGCACGTGAAACCATAGGAAGAGTGGCAGCCGGTGCAATTGCAAAAAAACTTTTGCATCACTGGAACAATATACGGACGATTGCCTGGGTAGAACAAATACATGATATTAATTCTTCTGTGGACAAAAAAACTGTCGAAGAAAAACAAATTGAAGCAAGTATTGTACGCTGCCCAGATAAAGATGCCTCCGAGGCAATGATCGAGCGAATTCATGAAGTCCGGAAGTCCGGTGATAGTGTGGGCGGAATCATCCGGGCAGTTGTACGCAATGTCCCCGCTGGATTAGGTGAGCCTGTCTTTGATAAATTGACTGCGGATCTGGCTAAGGCTCTGATGTCACTGCCTGCAACACGAGGGGTTGAATTTGGAATGGGATTTGACTCAGTTAAGCTTAAAGGCTCGGAACATAATGACCCCTTTGTGATGCAGGAAGGAGTTATCCGGACTGGTTCAAACCGTTCCGGAGGAATTCAGGGTGGTATCTCAAATGGTGAAGATATTGATTTACGGGTTTCATTCAAACCAACCGCAACAATAAACTTTGAACAGAATACTGTTACGCGTGATGGACAAGAGGTGAAACTGAAAGCCAAAGGCCGTCATGATCCATGTGTATTGCCAAGGGCGGTTCCAATGGTGGAAGCTATGATCAATCTGGTATTAGCAGATCATTATTTGCGAAACCAAAAAAGATTTCTTTAAAGATTTTTGAAAAAATCACGATATATAAATATTTAGAATGTTGGTTTTAATTGTGCAGAATTTTTTATCTGCATTTCAGGAAATGTTTTTCAGTATAATACTTTGAATTATGCCTCCCAAAATTAAAGCAAAGAAAGTTACATCAAAAAAAATACGACTTGCCGCCAACAGTCGTCTTAATTCTGTGATGGCAAATTCCGCAAGTAGATTCCTTTCTCCAGGCTCTGTTGCAATAATGGGTATTCTCCTGTTTCTAACCTTTGTTGTTGCACAAATCATATTCATCATCTGAATAGCAATATTTCCTGCCTCAATGCCTTACATTGACATCTTTAACGGAGATGCAGACGGCATATGTGCCTTACATCAATTACGCCTGAATAATCCTCGGAACAGCAAGCTGATAACAGGAGTAAAACGTGACACTCTATTACTGGATCGTGTCATTTCCATGAAGGATTGTGTGCTCACTGTACTTGATATTTCAACTCATGCCAACAGGAACTCTCTCATCAAGTTACTGGAACAAGGCAACACAATTCATTATTTTGATCACCACTTTGCCGGAGACATTCCAGAATCTCCACTTTTACATTCACACATTGATACCAGTCATGATGTTTGTACAAGCATACTTGTTGATCGATATTTGGAAGGTGAATACCGTTCCTGGGCTATAGTTGCAGCTTTCGGTGATAATCTTCACTCTTCTGCAAATAAACTTGCAGACAGTTTGAAACTTGACTCAAAGAAAACTGACATATTGCGGGAAATGGGAGAGTTAATCAATTACAATGCTTATGGTGAAACCATTGAAGATTTGTATTTTTCGCCAGAATCTATCTATTTGGCAATCCAGCCATTTTCTGATCCGTTCGACTTCTATCAGGCTTCCGGAGAATTGGTTCAATTAAGAGAAGGTTTCCGGAATGATATGAGCCTGGCTGAGGCTATACTTCCGGAGAGAAAAGCCTCATCAGGAAGAATTTATTTTTTCCCAAATTCAGCATGGTGCCGACGTGTTTGCGGCGTATACAGCAATCAAATTGCCCGGGAAGCACCGGCAATGGCACATGCTTTGTTGGTTGAACGCAAAGACGGAACATATCAGGTAAGTGTGCGTGCACCATTTTCCAGACCCTTTGGAGCAGAAAATTTATGCTACAAATTCTCAGGGGGCGGACGTGCTGTGGCGGCAGGAATAAACAGTTTAGCCGTGGAAGAGGTTGAGCGCTTCTTTCAAGAATTTGATAACCAATTTTCCAATTAAACCGCTACAACTTATTTATTTCGGTTTGTCCCAAGGTTTTCTATTTCCTCACTTGTCATTCGAGCAAGCTCTTTAAATTTCATTTCCAGTTTTTCGCAGAATGCCGGTACATCATCTGACTTCAGCTCTTTTGGCACATGGAATGGCTCACCATATGATTCAACAATGGACGCAAAAGGTTTGGGGATCTTGTGTTTATCCCAGCTGTTTAACCTCCATTGCTGACTGGCTTCATAGTGCCAGGGAATTATCGGAATTCCTGAGTATTTTGCAAGCAGCACAACGCCTGATTGAATTTTTTCCGGAGGCCCCAAAGGACCATCCGGAGTAATTGCAACAGATGTTTTTTGCTCAAGCAACTTAATCAATTGCTTCAGAGCGGGAATTCCTCCCCTTGTTGTAGAGCCTCTCACAGCCTGATAGCCAAAACGTGAAAAAACATCATATATGGCTTCTCCATCATCACTGCTGCTGATTAACGCAGTTAAGCCATGTTTCCGTAAAAGCCAGATACTGAAAAAAATGTTGTAATGCCAGGTTGCAATAATAACACTGCCGTATTCTTTTATCACTTCTTGCAGAACTTCCTTATTAATGTGTCTAACTTGAGCAGTATATCCTGTAATTCTTATCAATATTGAAAGAAGCTTTGTAATTAACCAGCGCTGAAATTTTTTTTCCCAAATGGGAGCTGATGCTTTCATTGATAAAAAAATTATTGAGTTGAATGAATGTATAAGCCTCTTTACAATAGTACCTTACCATAAACGGTTTGAGCTAAACAAATCACTTCGTGGTAATTTGTTTGTCTGTGATGCTTTTTAACATTAATATTTTTTGACTTTCATTTAAAATTACAGGTTTTGTTTTTTAAAAAGAAATTAATTGAAATACATCAACATGAAGTTGAACGGAAAGACTGGGAAAATGTTCTTGAAGCTCTCTTCCGTAACACTATTGTTAACAGTGTAAAAGGCATCGGAATCATATGTAATACATGCCGTAAACACCCCGGAGATGGAGAAGGCTTTGTGCAGGAGGAACTGATATACCACATCAAGCAAAATCGGGCTGATGAGGTCAGATCAGGTCTGAAAAAAATTGACAAGGAGCATTTTAAAAATATCTTCAAAAATTATTCAGAAGGCAATCAAAAAGGTCTTGATTTTTATCGCATAAAAAATATTCTTGCCAATGAAATTATTGTCTATCCATTATTGCAGGGAGAAACAAAATACGGACTGCTTGTATTTGATTATCCAATCGATGAACAAAAAACAAGCAAAGTTATTAAAGTTATTAATGGTGTATTGAAAAATCCGGAAATTCCATCCACACCGCCTCCAAAATCAACCAATGATGAGTATGTTTGAGGCAGGGGTTCATAAAAAACTAAATCCTACTTACTTGTCTCAGATTCTCTTCACTGTGTTTGAATGATTACCACATAATCACAGAAATCAAAACCAAACAATAAAAGGTTCGTTTCAAAAAATGAATCCCGCTTTTTTCCCGTCAGTATTGTAAATGCATTTTCGTTCAATTGCATACGTCATGGGGACATTGCTGTTGGTAACCAGCATCGCATTAATTTTGCCAATTGCCACTTCCCTGATTTATCAGGAAGATGATTTGGCAGCACTCATCATTGCCGCTGCAGTGTCTTTTGGATTGGGACTACTATTATGGAGGTTAGCGCCAAGTCATTATGAATTAACCTTTAAGGATGCAGTCCTTATTGCAGTATTTGGTTGGGTTTTAATTTCCGCAGTTTCCACAATTCCATTTATTATCCACGGTTCGATTCCGTCTTTTACTGACTCATTTTTCGAAATGATGTCAGGTTATACCACTACAGGAGCAACTATACTGAATGACATTGAATCAATGCCACATGGACTTTTACTTTGGCGCAGTGAAACTCACCTTTTAGGAGGCATGGGTTTTTTAACACTGACTCTGATCTTTTTGCCTCACGGCATGGCGGGAGTACGTATTTTTCGTGCGGAATCCAGTCCAGGACAAGTAATTACAAAAGAAAAGTTTCTTCCTCGTAACCGTGACGCCATTATTTGGCTTTGGTCAATCTATCTTGGACTCAACCTTGTGCAGACTTTAATGCTTTGGGCCGGAGGTATGTCATTGTTTGATTCACTTTGTCATGCTTTTAGTACAATTGCTACAGCAGGATTTTCTCCGAAAAATTCCAGCATTGGTTATTACGGAAGTGCTTATTTTGATTGGGTAATTATCATTTTTATGTTTCTTGGCGGTATGGCATTCATGCTTTTTTACCACATGTTGAAAGGTGAGTGGAAACTGGTTCAAATCAACACGGAATTACGTTGGTATGCATGTATCATATTATTTTTTTGTGGTGTTACATCCCTGATTTTATGGACGAATGGTACCTATGAGAATTTTTTTGACTCCTTGCGATATGCATCTTTTCAGGTAACTTCATTATTGACCACAACAGGTTTCACAACTGCAGACTATGAACTCTGGCCACAACCGGCACAAATGTTTTTGTACATTGTCTGCTTTATTGGCGCATGTGCCGGATCAACTACCAGCGGAATTAAAATTGTGCATTTTATAATAATCTGGAAATACATGTTAACTACCATCAAGAAAATGTTTTATCAGCCAAGGACAATCCTGCCAATTCATCTCAATCAAAGAGCCATTGACACTTTTGCGATCAACCTTTCAATCTGTTATGTCCTGGCCAATGTCTTCATAATTCTGGCCGGAGGCTGTTTGATGGTACTTTTTGAGTCTATGGATTTGCAAACAGGAATCAGTTCAGTAATTTCTGCACTAATGAATATCGGGCCTGGATTTGGAGAAATTGGCCCCACAGACAACTTTTCTCATATCTCATCTACGGGGAAATGGTTTCTTGCCTGGTTGATGCTGATTGGAAGACTTGAAATGTTCACTGCACTTGTTTTGCTTTTTCCTTCCTTTTGGAAAAAATGATTACAAAACGGTATTAATTCCTTTTCAAAGTTGTCTGGAAAGTCGGATTAAATGTCCTCGTTTTGATTATTCCGGATGTGAAGTTATGTAACAAGTATGCAAACATAATTTTATCCTTTTACCTCCTGTTCCCCCAGCTGACTTTTACCTTCCTTTCCGGACTCAGTTTTTGTAAAAAAGAACATTCTTCCTTGTGGACCGTAATCACCCTCTCTTTGGTAAGGTAACCAAGTATAGGCTGACTTCGCACAGGTGTACAGCATCTGGCAATTCTTGTCAGCACATTGTCCATTCCATCCACAATAACCAAGCTTCGAGTTTCAGCTTCAACTGATTTATTTTTACCAGTACTATCTTGTTCTGAAAGTAATTCAGATTCTTGATTTCCACTTAAATGTTCAGTATCTGAATCTTCTACAAACCACCTGCGTATTTCATCACAACGAATTGACCCCTCTCCAATACAGAACAGAATATGCTCAAATTCCTGATTGTTTTGCTGGCGTGATTCTTTTTCCATCCGTCCTTCTCTGATCAGCCGATTCAAGTTTAGACTATGGCTGCGGAATTCTTTCTCCAGCATTTCCATTCCTTCTTTTTTTCGTAAATCACGGTTCTTCTCATGCAAAGCATGTTTAATTTTGTTTCGGGCATGACGAGTTTTAATATAATCAAGCCACTCTTTTCGTGGTTCTTGCCGCGGTGATGTCAGGATTTCCACATTGTCGCCACTGTTTAGAGCACCATCAAGGCTGATAATACTTCCGTTGGCTTTTGCTCCAATTGTACGATTTCCTACTTCTGTATGGATTGAATAGGCAAAATCGAGAGGAGAAGCTAATTTAGGAAGCTCTATTATTTCTTCAGCAGGTGTTATCACGTAAATTTTATCACTGAATAAATTAATTACAGGGATCGTATTAACATCTCTATCCTCATTTATTTTTTCAGTCAGTGATTCTTCAAGTTGTTCTGCTTCCATGATTTTCGTCTTGTGGCGTTTTTCCTTATAGAGCCAATGCGCAGCCACCCCGTATTCAGCCATACGATGCATTTCATGTGTCCTGATTTGTATTTCAACAGGTCTAAGGTTTACTGATGGCTCTTCCTTGTTTTCCACGACTGTAGTGTGGAGTGATTGATATCCATTGGGTTTGGGGTTGGCAATATAGTCTTTAAAGCGATTTTTCACTGGCGATTTTTCACTGGAGCCCAGTTCTCATGAATAAAACTCAACGCGGCATAGCATTCATCTATTTTTTGAACCAAAATGCGAAAAGCAATTAAGTCCTGTATGCGTTCAAAATCATTTTCAACCCTGTCGAGTTTTTGAAAAATAGAATAAAAACGTTTGTAACGCCCCTGAACTTCATGTGTTATTCCAGCTTTATTCAGCATCAACTGAATCTTTTTTGATATTTTTTCAACACTGTCAGAACGTTCAGAGCGCTTCCGGGCTATTTTTTTCTTCAAGTTCTGATAACTCTCGTACTCCAGATAACGAAAGGCATGGTCTTCCAACTCTGCTTTGATCCAGAATATCCCTAGTCTCCCTGCCAACGGTGCGTGTATGTGCAGCGCAGTCCATGCTTTTGATTCCTGATCTTTCTGAGAAAGAGAATTCATTTGTTCCAGTTTCTGAAGCTGCAGCACAAGGTAAACGGTCAACAGCTGTACATTTCCCAAAACAGTTAATAACATTCTGATGGTAAGTTCAGCCTGTGATTTATTTTTTGGGCGAAATGGAAACTTATTCACCTTCAACAGCCTGTGGAAAAGCTGAATTGCTTCAGTAAGATCACTTACTGATCCCTCCTGATTTATTTGTGCTATATCATCTGGTAAATCATCTTCTTTCTGAAAAAGCATAAAAAGGAATACAGCCAATATGGATGGAGAACTCAATGAAAATAATTTGAGTTTTTTCAAAAATGCGTTTGCTTCATCGGGATCACTTTGCTGCTCATACCAGTCCTGAAATAGCTTATTTACTTCCGGTGAAGATAAAAATGCTTCTGGGACATCAGTAACAGCTTCTTCACCTGAATCATCAGTAATGATTACCGGTGAAAAAATTCTTTGTGATTGTTCTGCTCGTGAAAGATCAGGCATTTGTTGTAATGGGGTTTGTTTTACAGGATACCTTGTGCCATAAAATATGAATAAAGCTTAACATCAAATTTGACACCCTGCTTTAACTCTTGATGGAAAAAATCTGAAATTTCGTCAATGGATTTTTGGAAAACAGTAATAAATTCTCCCGGTTCGTTTTGGGGTCGCGGGCTCTGATTCTCCGGCAATTTTTCGTCAATCTGCATATACACAAATGTTACTGCTTCTGAAAGAATCCCGGGAGAAGAGAACAACCTTGGACTCACCGTTTGAACTTCTCCGATATAGCCGGTTTCTTCAGAAAGTTCGCGAACCGCTGTCTGATCGAAAGTCTCACCTGGATCCACCAATCCTGCGGGGAATTCTAAAATGTAAGAATCCGTAGGTGGGCGAAACTGTCGTATTATGACGTATCGTTCAGAAGGTACCAATTTGGCGATTATAATTACCGCCTCAGCGTTGTGTTTACGGTGCAATCCTTCCCATTTACGAATTTTGTTTTTATCATCTTTATAACTGAATTCCACCAAGTTTGACCAGCGTCCTTTATAAAGCACCTGTTCTTCAAGCACACTGCTTGTGCCAAATTTTTCAGGTTTATTTGCTGAATCAAAGTTCATTTGAATTCAATCAAGATATTTAATATTCACTAATACACAACCGGTAATTGAATGACCGAGACTTCATAAAAAGATAGCTGATTTTCAGACAATCACAATCCAATTTTGCAGAAGTTTTTGCGTTGTCTTTTACTGCTGTCTACAATAGTATTCAGCAAATATTCATTATTTCATAAAGATAATTTCGGAACACAAATTCCCTGAATGAGAAAAGTACGTTTGATTTGGGTTGGTAAAACACAGGAACCTTATTTACAGAACGGAATTAATGTATACTTGAAAAAACTGTCTCATTATACCAATCTTGAATCAAATGAAATTAGTCCAGCACAATACAGGTCTGGAACAGCAGATCAGTGGCGCAGGCAGGAAACTGCAAATATGTTAAAACACTTTCATTCAACAGAGCTGAACATTTTTCTGGATGAAAAAGGGAAAAAACTGACTTCAAATGGTTTAGCCCAATGGTTTGAAAAACAAATGACTTTAGGAGCGTCCAGAGCCAACTTCTTTATTGGTGGTGCTTATGGTATTGATAAATCTGTACTGCCTTCAGGAATTCATTTTCTAAGTCTATCTGAAATGACATTTACACATCAAATGGTGAGGTTAATTTTGCTGGAACAAATATATCGAACATTCACAATAATACGTGGAGAACCTTATCATAACTAATGAATATGATTTATGTTTATATAATTTAAAATCACACAATGAAAAGATTAATTCTTATTGCAATCTCATTGCTGCTTTTGGGAAGCATGGGTTATTTTGCCATGCAAAACAGTCATAGTGTGACCTTGAATTTGTACGGAAACTTCTCCATCCAATTATCTGTATGGATGGTGCTTGCAGGCTCATTTGTGGCAGGGTGGGCAGTTACAGAGTTATGGCAGTTTGTTTCTCATCCCCAACGGTTTGTTCAAAGTTTCCTTGGGAAATTTTCACGTTACAAAGACAATAAAAAACTTCAGAAAACTCAGGATTTTGAGAACGCGTCATTACTGCGTGATCCAAAACAAGTGAGGAAAAGCTTCAGTAAACTGGACAACCCGGAAACACCATTATCTGTCAGAGTTCAATACCTTGAACTGCTGCGTTACGAAAAAAATGCAGAAGAACTACTTCACAGTTACGCTGAACTTCGCAATAAATATCAGGGGAACTTACAGGTTTTACTACCTTACTTAAAACTCACGTGCAAACTAAGTGAGTGGGATCTTGCTGAGAGATTAAGTCATGAAATCCTCCGGATAACTCCGGGACATCCTGATGCATTGGCAGGTCTGCGCCAGGTTAACATTGCCAGAGAAAACTGGGTCGCCTGTATTGAACAGGAAAAAGAATTACTGAGCAATTATAACGGAAGTTTAATTACTTATAATGTTAAACAGGAGCACGAAGAGCATTTACAAAAAGCGATGCGCCAGGATCCAAAGTTCCTGAAAAACTGGTCTTTCCGTTATCTTCCTCAAAAAAGAGACAAAAAAAATGACAAGCCGTTTGAAGCAATTGGAGAAGCGAACCAATTACAAAAGTCAGGGATGTTCTTGGATGCAGCTAAAGTACTTAAAAAATCTTTTGAAAACACAGCCAACCCTGAACTGCTGGAGGCTTTAGAAGTGGTTTATAGACAAAGTGGAACCGAAGATCAAATTTTATCAATCATTGGAGCAATACACAATTCACGGCAACGGGCTATTCCTGCTTCGCTTCTTTATGCAAAACTTCTTTACCAAAACAATCAGCTTGAGGAGGCATCCAAAGTATTAGGTCAAGTAAATATTTCTGCAACAACTATGGATCAAAAAGCATATCCTGCAGCAAAAAATAAAGGAACGCAGTTAAATGAAAAATGGAGCGAACTGAATCATGCCATTCGATTTTTGATCGCTATTCGCCAGGAACGCTCCGAAGATGCACTGACTGAAGCAAAGCCACTGCTGAGAGAAGATAAAATACTGAATTAATTCCTATATGAAAATAATTGAGACAGATGGGATTGTTATCAAAACAATGGATTTTAAGGAAAATGACAGTATTTTGACTTTCCTTACCCCTGACTCAGGCAAGATTGCTGGAGTTTTACACGGAGGTAAAAGTGCTCGCACAGGAAATGCAGCAAAAGCAGAATTGTTCGTGACAAATCATTTTGAATTATCTGTAAAACCTAATACTGAATTGGTCCGTATTCGCAAATGTGAACTGCTTGAAAGTTATCATCAAATTCGTAGAAATTATTCAAAATTTCTCCATACCAGCTACATTTCAGAATTATTGCTTCTTTGTGAAATACCTGCAGTTGAGTCAAAAGATTATTATAATTTGCTTCACAGTACAATTATTCAACTTTCCAAATCTGCAAAAATTGCAGAAATAAAATTTGAATTTGAAGTGCAATTACTAAAACTTCTTGGAATTTCACCAAACCTGGAATCATGCATCCAGTGTGGAGGCAGTCTATGGAGAAATACGTCCGGCAATTTATTAACAGCAAAATTTTCGGTTCCGTATCAACTGGATGCAAGTCAGGGAGGCATACGTTGCCCAAACTGCTGTATCCGGAGTTCTTTTACTAACGCTCTGCACCCAGGCAGTCTGGCTTATTTTCATAATCGACAAACTGGAAGGGAAAGCGGTATTGAAATTAGTCCTACACAAATTTCCTTAAAAGAACTAGCTCATGCAGTTTATGTTTATCTTAGTCATTTTTTTGGTAGAAATCTAAAATCCTACACATTACTAAAGGAGAACTCATGAAACAATTAGAGTCCACAACTTTAGGCGGTGGATGCTTTTGGTGTTTGGAAGCAGTCTATTCAAGACTTGAAGGTGTCGAATCAGTTATCCCCGGCTATGCGGGCGGCAATGTAGAAAACCCTACTTATGAGCAGGTATGTACTGGTGAAACTTCTCACGCTGAGGTGGTTAAAATAAATTTTAATCCAGACAAAACTAGTTACGAGACTTTACTTGAATGGTTTTGGCGTTGCCACGATCCTACTACCATGAATCGTCAGGGCCGAGACGTGGGAACACAATATCGCTCTGTTATTTTCTATGAAAATGAAGAACAGAAAACAACTGCATTTAAGTCAAAAAGGGATGCTGATTCATCCGGGAAATATAAAGATCAAATTGTCACAGAAATCCTTGCACTTGATGAATTTTATCAAGCAGAAGATTACCATCATGACTATTTCAAGAATAACCCGGATGCAAGATATTGTACCTACATCATCAGCCCTAAACTAGAGAAATTAAACCTCTAATTATAGGTTTCAAAAATAAAATTGAGTTGTGCCTCTTCGATTTAAATATGAGTAATCATCAAATTTATGAACAACTTTATTAATTGATTCATCAGCAAGTTCGAAGATGAAACGAGAGCGCTTACTGGCACCTTTAAAATAACTTGAAGAAATCAAAGGGGCAGTTAGCAGCAAATGACGTTTTGCACGAGTCATCGCCACATAAAACAGGCGGCGTTCTTCTTCAATTTGTTCTTCTGTTTCCAGGCTCCTTTGGTGTGGGAACAATCCTTCTGTCAAACCTATTACAATTACCACACCCCACTCAAGCCCTTTGGCCTGATGTATAGTAGTCAGAGTGATAGCTTCCTGATTATCTTGTTGTTCTGATTCATAATCAGTTACGATGCTCGATCCTACCAATGACAACTTGTTTAAAAACGCTTCTAATTGTTCATAATTTCCTGCAAATTCCTCAAGATAACGAATGTCTGCCTCACGCTGTTGGGCATTTTCAAAGCTGCTGTATAGCACATCACGATAAAAGTTATTGTATATAATTCCTATCATCTCAGTCGGAGAAATACTTTCACCAAGCATTTTCTGAAAACATTCAAGCAGTACAATCCAGTTTTCAAGTGCCTTTTTAGGAATCAGTTTGTGCAGAGCTTGATTGTCTTTTGTAAGCCGAACAGCCTGCTGATCCTGGAAAACACTGAAAATCCTGAAAGCTGTATTATTTCCAATGCCAGGAAGCAGTCGGAGCAGACGCATCCATGAAATTTCATCAAGGGGATTATAAAGAACTTTTAGAAAAGCAGTTAAGTCTTTAATGTGTGCTTGCTCAAAAAACTTAACTCCGGAATGAATAACAAAAGGAATTCCAGCTTGAGTCAATGAGACTTGAAGTGCTGCTGATTGAACATGGTTCCTGTACAGCACACTCATTTCATTTAATGAAATTTCCTGATCCCTGTAACTGAGAATACTTTGCAGAACCAAGTTTGCTTCATCTTCAGAGGACCATACATGATGTACGAGAGGTTTTTCTCCTTCAGGCAATGAACTAAAGAGGTTTTTTTCAAACTGACGTGTGTTATAATTTATGCTCTGGTTTGCAGCTTCTAAAATTTCTGGTGAACTGCGATAATTTTCCTCCATGTAGTATGTAACAGCTTTGTAGCGTTCCGGGAACTCTAACATGTTACCAAAATTAGCACCACGCCAGCTGTATATTGATTGTGCATCATCGCCTACAACCATCAGATTATTATGTGGCTGGGAGAGCAATAATAACACTTCTGCTTGTACCATGTTGGTATCCTGATATTCATCAACAAGAATATAATTAATTTGCCGGCAAAGCGGAATTCTTTCACGATGAAGCACAAGCAGTTCCAACCAGTTTTCCAACAAATCATCAAAATCCATAACTTGTCCGCGTCTTTTCTTACGGCGGTAGGCAGCTGAGACTTTGATGATTGATTCCAAGCAGTCTTCAAAATGAGGATAATCTGAAAATATCAGCTGCTCTAAGAAGAAATTACGTTGAGTATAGGGCAATCCTAAAATCATTTTTTCCGAGCAATGACGATTGAATGCCAGGGAAAATATATTTTGTAAAACTGCGGCTTTTGGAAAGAATTTTCCGGGTTTTCCAATTACTTCTGCAATTGCCGCTTTTACCATATCTTTAGAATCAGAAGAATCCAAAATGCTGAAATTGTTTTTATATTCCAGTAATTTAGCATGCTGCTTTAAAAACCTGTTAGCCACACTGTGAAAAGTTCCATGGATAATCTTGTTTTGATCAGAAGAATTTACAAGTGTTCTGCCAACTCTCTGTGTCATTTCGTCAGCAGCTTTGTTGGTAAAGGTAAGTAAAAGGATTGAAGAAGCAGGAATTCCTGAATTAATAAGTTGTGCAACACGATGGGTAATTACACGTGTTTTCCCGCTGCCTGCTCCGGCAATTACTAAAGCAGGACCGGCTTTATGTTCAATGATTTTATTCTGTGCTGAATTTAAAGATTCAATCGACCAACTGGTCATTTTGTTGTCAGGCGGAATAATATTTAACTTTAGATATTAGTTAAAATTAATACGTCAGATTTTAGCTAACATATTAAAAAACAAGCAAAATATTTTACATGTTTTCTGAAGAATTTAAAAAAATATTTAATCCACTACTTGAAAAAGCAAATCTGTTATTCAGCAAATTTATCAACAAAGGAGTGCCAATTTCAGATGAAATGACTTTTTTAATTTTGGCTGTTTTTACAGGTCTGCTGATACTTTTTATTCTAGCTTTGTGGATTTGGCTGCGTAGCAGATCAGTCAACAAAAAAAGGCCTGATGAGCCCTCAGAGCCAATCAAAAATAAGCAGCTTGAGCAGCTAAATAAAGAACGTGCCAAAGAACTTGATTTAAGGATCAAGGAAGAAAAACGGCTACAAGAAGAAAAACAGACCGCTCAGCTTGAAAAAGTTCAAAAGCGGGAAAAAGCAATAAAGGACCAAATTACCACTTTAGAAGATCAAGGCCAAAAAAAGCAGATACTTCAGCGTGAATTAATTGAAACACCAATACCATCTGAAAAGCCTGAGCAAACTGATTCTTTTCTTGATCGTCTTCGTGCAGGAGTTGATAAAACAAGAAAGCACTTGCTAAACAATTTGTCTGATGCAGTTTTGGGTAAAAAAGAAATTAATGATGAAGTACTGGATGAATTGGAAGAAGTACTCATCGGATCAGATATTGGTCCGGAAACAACACAACGTATACTTGAGGCAATCACAGAAAAAGTGGAACGTGAAGAATTAAAAAATCCACAAGTACTGCAGACAGAAATTGAACAGGAAATTGAACGCATCATGAGTAAAAATTATCAGGTCCCGGGTACTACAGATCGGAAACCGCTAATTTTGCTTTTTGTTGGAGTGAACGGTGTTGGAAAAACGACAAGTATTGGAAAAATTGCGGCACAATATCGCCAGAAAGGTAAAAAAGTACTGGTGGGTGCAGGAGACACTTTTCGTGCTGCCGCCATTGAGCAGTTGGCTGAATGGAGTAAACGGGCTGATTGCGATATTGTCCAGAAGAGAGCCGGGACAGACCCATCCGCGGTGATTTACGAATCCGTACAAAAAGGGCTCGAGGGGGAGTATGATGTGGTGATTTGTGATACTGCAGGACGTTTACATACCAAAAAGAATTTAATGGAAGAATTAAAAAAAATGGTGAGAGTTATTCGGAAGTTAGTTCCGGATGCTCCACACGAAGTATTGCTGGTGCTGGATGCCACAACAGGTCAAAATGCTATTTTTCAGACTAGAGAATTTATGCAAGCTGCTGACTTGACAGGATTGATAATTACTAAATTGGATGGGACATCCAAGGGTGGAGTTGTTATCGGCATCGTCAATGAATTTGATATTCCGGTGCGTTATATCGGCATTGGTGAACAAGTAGACGATCTGCGCCCTTTTGATGCAAAACAATTCACCAAATCCATTTTTTCATAACAAATTGAATACTAAAATCTGACCACATTACCCAATTTCATAAAACTTAATCAAACGCGGTTATATGACAAAAGGCAGATTGCTAAACTAAGAAAAATTATATTCCCGCTCCAGGCTGCAAAAAAAGGCGTTATCAGACCCGCACCTCCAACTGCCAAAGTGATCTGATTGATCATCCAGAATAAAATACCTAACAGACAACTTATGGCAAGTGATTCTGCTGCCATCCCCCTTCTGTTATAGGATGCAGACAATCCAAGGCCAATCAAAACCATGATGAAAATTTGAAAAGGGTATGCAGTTTTCTGGAAAAACTCAACTCGATGCTGAGTAACATCCTGACCCTCATTCTGTAGTTTTTGAGTATCTTCGTATAAATCAAGTATGGGTTTGTGATGAGGTGAGGTCGGAACTTCAAAGGGTACTGTTGGTAATTTTTCTGTTTCTACTTGCCATTGATCAAGGTGTTTCAGTTGAATATTTTCATTCTGGAATAAGTGCTTTTGCACATTTTGAAAAATCCATGATTTTTCCTGCTGTTTGCCTTGCTCAATTTCAGTCTTCGTCACAAGCTGAAAAGGATTCTTCTGCCAGTGAAATGATGTAATCGAACTCACACGCCCCCCTTGGCGGCGATCACCAAAAAAATATATGCTGCGATCCTCACCTATCTTCCACAGGGGTAATAAGCGGGCAGCATTGTCAGGTTTTACCCATGTCTGATGCATCCAGGTGTAGATATAATTCTGGCTTAAATAAGCAAACACAGCAATCAATACAGCAACACCTAACACAGGGAAAGCCAGTCTCCAGCCGCCAATTCCGGAACTGCGCATTGCAATTAATTCTGCATTCTTGTTGAATGAACTGAATGTGGAAATTGTGGCCAGCAAGACAGTGATTGGTATTATCAATTCAAGTAATAATGGAAACAACATTGCTGTTTCCTGAAGAAACTCCAGAAAACTCAACCAGTCAGAAAACACTCCACTTAGATTGCCAAAAAAATTCCCAACCAGTGTCATTAGAACAAAAGAGCTGAGAAACAACAGAAAATAACGAACAAATTCTGAGGCAATATATTTCGAAATCATTTTGAAAGACTGAGTTTTAGATCAATCATAGACAAACAACGAGTCAATACGAGAAATTCTAAGATAAAGTTTCTTCAAAGAAGGTGCAAAGTAATTAAGCAAAGACAGATTATATTTGCTCAGAAATAAGGGCATTATCTTGCATGTGAGCACTTGATTAAAATCGTACAGAGATTATATTTATTTATATGATATGATAAGCTAGAAGTCTATAAAACGATCAATGAGCGAATTAATTCTTGTACTTGAAGAAAATCCTGAAATCCAAGCCGTAATTGCCGCTTCGCTGAAAGACAGTTCAATTTTAATCACACAAGAGTCAAACCCGGATTTTTATCTCCAACAGGCACAAACTCTGAGTCCTGATTTAATTTTCCTCAGTAATTCAGACAGTGATTCTGATTACAATACTTGCCGAGAGATTCGCAAAGATTCTGCATTAAAAAACATTCCACTAATCTTATTAGTTAACGCCAAAGACGAGATTAAAGAAGAAGTACTTAATGAACTGCAAATAAACGGGATGCTTCGAAAACCTTTTGAGGCATCAATGTTAAAGGAACAGATAAGCAAATATATCTCTTTAGATGAAAACTTTGGCACTGAACCTGATAATGGCTATGAGAACCTTGCTGTAGACATGAGCACCATCGACAATCAATTGAAAGATATCAATCAAGACATACAGGGACAGACTGATATCGATCCGGAAGCAAGTAATGTTATTGGTGATTTAGTGCAAAGTTCTCAAGAGTCTTTATCGGCAACATCTAAGGCAAGTGAGATGGATTCATTGGTTCTGGAAAACATTTTGACTGATCCGGACAACCAGGAAAAAATCTTCTCCGAGAAAGATTTACTTCCTGATGAATCTGAAAAAAATTCTGATGGCCTGGAAGTAATTGATGATGTTGAAATGGAAATGGACAATGGGTTTAATTTCGATCTTACACTTGAAGAAGAAGAGATTGAGGATGAATCAATTGAGGAAGAAGCAGAAACTGCTGCAACCGATATTGAAGTTTCTCCAGGTGGATTAGAACAGCTCAAATTATCCGGACTGGAAGATAAATTTGCTGAAAGTCGATTTAATAATGATGAGGAAGAACAAGAACAAACCCTGCGCAGCGGGCTGACAGATATTAACCTGGAGAAAAATGATTTTGAAGATCCAAATGTAATTTGGACTCACCCTCCTGATCTGGATCAGACTCCAAGGGAAGGTTTGAAAGATATCAGTTTGGATCAAACAGATTTTCATCCCGATTTTCCAAAACATCTTTCATCTTTTGAAACGCCATCAGCACCTCTTATGGACGACGATAAAGCGGTTAGTGAAGACTTGTCAGAACCATCACAACAATTGGAAGACTATGAACAGGGATCTCTCAACGAAGACACAAATTCTGTTCAGGGAAGTACATTAGACGATATCCTGTTAACTGATTCGGAAGTACAGGACATAACAGATTCGGAGGAAATAGAGGATGCTGAGCAATTTATTATTGATACATCCGTAGAAGAATTTGAAGAAGGTTTAATTGAGAATCGTGGGGATGATGAAATTCATTCTATGGTTAGAGAAAGTATCGAGGATGAAGGAATTACTATAGAAACTGCCTTAGGAGAACTTGAAGATTTGAGTGAACAAATGGAGTCTCTTGAGTCGGAGGAGGAGGAACTTGATGCCGAAGAGGAGGAGTTTGAAAAGGAACTGGAAATAGAAGATTTTGAAACTGAAATAATTCCGGTAGAAAGTACGACAGTAACAGCAGTTTATCAGGAAGATGAGCTGGCAGAATTTATGGTGGATGAACTGGGCGATCTGCTGGAACCGGATGAAGAAGAGGTGGAAGGAGTCTCAATAGCTGCTGCCGATGAACTTGAGATAATCACAAAAGAGGAACTTGGAGATTTTGATGAGGATGATGCGGAACTTGAAAGTTTTCAGACTTCAGAAATATCGACTGCCCTAGATGAAGAAGTATTTGACAGTTGGGATGAAGCAGAAGAAGCATTTATGGGATTTGATAAAGATGAAGATACAGCAGAAGAAGAAACAGATTGGACAGAAACAGAGACAGAGCAATCTGAAAGTACAGTTAGAGAAGATTTATCTGAAAAAGGTGACAAATTTAGTTTTAATGAAGACGAGTTGAAAGATATTGTGACAAGCTCTGTTCAGAATGCATTGGAAAAATCAATCGCCTCTTCTTTGGTTGAACTGGCTGTTTCAGAATTAAAAAATCAGGTTTCACGAAAAGCTTGAACACTGAGATTGGTAAGCTGAGGCTATTTTTGCTCCCAGCACGGCATTATTACGAACCAACGCGATATTAGTCTTAAGACTTTTTCCATCTGTTATCTGGCTGATTCGATCCAGTAA
>LUMW01000707.1_pt1 | contig 30487 bp, 23 predicted proteins | sample 729761 | NCBI WGS metagenome assembly LUMW01 (sample SAMN03860302, study PRJNA289734) | marine metagenome | biome: seawater column; feature: ocean; material: water; isolation source: Red Sea water column Station 192 - depth 500m | place: Saudi Arabia: Red Sea | collected 2011-10-15 | depth 500 m
GGCGCTCCTCCCACGCCAGCAGCGTCTCGTGCGCCCCGAGGCGGGTCAGGAGCGCACCGATGGCCTCGCCGTCGCGGATGACGACGCGGTCGCCACCGCGCACCTCACGCGCCTTGGCGCTGATGCCGAGCCGGCGTGCGGCGCCCACGAGCGCCAGCGCCGCCTCGGGACCGGGGCAGCTCACCTCGAGCGCCGACGAGCGGCCGGGCTCGGTGAGCGAGCCGTGCGCGAGGAACGTGCCGCGCCAGGCGGCGACGGAGTCGCACGACGCACCGGAGACGATCTGCGGCGGCAGCCCGCGGACGGGGCGACCGCTCGCGTCGATGAGGCCGGTCTGGCGGGCGAGCGCCTCACCGTCCTTGGCCACCCGCACCACGTAGTGCGTGCCCTTGCGCAGGTTGGTGCCCTGGACGACGAGGATCTCGCTCGCGTGCCCGTAGACCTCCTGGATGTCGCGGCGCAGACGCCGCGCGACGGCGCCGGTGTCGAGCTCGGCCTCCACCACGATGCGACCCGCCACGATGTGCAGACCGCCGGCGAAGCGCAGCATCGAGGCGACCTCCGCCTTGCGGCAGCACGCCTTCGTCACCGTGGTGCTCGCGAGCTCCGACTTGACCTGAGCCGTCATGGCCATGCGGGCGTCCTCCAACGTCGTCGCGTGCAGTCAGACCCTCACTGTATGCCCGCGCGCAAGAACCCTTCGAAGGCCCGGGCCAGCCGGGCGGGGTCGTGCTGGTCGGCGCCCCGGGCGACCGCGACGTCGGCCGCCACGACGCGTGCGCCGAGCGACTGCGCGGCCCGCTCGAGCACGCCTGCGTCGTCGACGAGCGAGTGGTCGGCGAGGACGACGTCGAGCCGTAGGTCGGGGGCGTGCGCGGCGAGCACCTCGAGGTGGTCGGTCGGCGAGAGCCCCTCGGTCTCGCCCTCCTGCTCGCTGAGGTTGAGCACGAGCGCGCGGCGCGCCGACGTGCGCTCGAGCGCGTCGCGCAGCTGCGGCACCAGCAGGTTCGGCATGACCGAGGTGAACCACGAGCCGGGGCCGACGACGACCCAGTCGGCCGCCTCCACGGCCTCGACGGCCTCGGGACACGCCGGCGGGTCCTCCGGGTCGAGCCGGACGCTCACCACCTGCCCGTCGACGGACGCGACCTGCGCCTGGCCGCGCACCACGGTGAGCCGGTCGGGGTCTGCGCGCAGGTGCACGTCGGCCTCGATGTGCAGCGGGACGGCGGCCATGGGGAGCACCCGGCCCCGCGCGCCGAGGAGGTCGCCGACGAGGTCGAGCCCGGCGACGTGGTCGTCGAGGATCCCCCAGATCGCCGCGATGAGCAGGTTGCCGACGGCGTGCTGGTCGAGCGGGCCGTCGCTGCTGAAGCGGTGCTGCAGGACCGTGGCCCACTGCCGGCCCCACTGGTCGTCGGCGCACAGGGCGGCGAGCGCCATCCGCAGGTCGCCGGGCGGCAGCACCCCGAGCTCCTCGCGCAGCCGGCCGGAGGAGCCGCCGTTGTCGGCGACGGTGACGATGCCGGTGAGCTGGGTGTCGAGCAGACGCAGCGCGGACAGGCTCGCGGCCAGCCCGTGCCCGCCGCCGAGGGCGACGACCCGGACGCCGCCGCGAGGTGCCGTCGGCGGGGTGGTCACTCGCGCCCCAGGTCGCGGTGGACGACGAGCGTGCGCACACCGTGGCCGCGCAGCCGCTCGGCGAACGCCTCGGACATGGCGACGCTGCGGTGACGTCCGCCGGTGCAGCCGATCGCGATGGTCAGGAAGCGCTTGTCCTCGTGCAGGAACCCGTCGGTGAGCATGTCGACGAGGTTCTCGTAGGAGTCGAGGAACTCCTCGGCCTTCGGCTGGCTGAGCACGTACTCGCTGACCGGGGCGTCGAGGCCGCTCATCGGCCGGAGCTCCTCGACCCAGTACGGGTTGGGCAGGAAGCGCATGTCGGCGACCATGTCGGCGTCGATGGGGATGCCGTACTTGAAGCCGAACGACATCACCGACGCCCGCAGCCCCAGGGCACCGGGCTCCTCGAACGCGGCCTGGACCCGCCGGGCGAGGTGGTGGATGTTGAGCCGCGTCGTGTCGATGACGATGTCGGCGCGACCGCGGACCGTGCGCAGCAGCTCGCGCTCGCGGTTGAAGCCGTCGAGCAGCCGTCCCTCCATGCTGAGCGGGTGCGGTCGGCGCGCGGCCTCCTGACGGCGGACGAGGACCTCGTCGGCGGCCTCGAGGTAGAGCACGCGCGCCCGGATGCCGCGCTCGCGCAGCGACTCGAGCGCGTCGGTGAGGCCACCGAAGAACGCACCGGAGCGGGAGTCGACGACGACGGCCAGACGCGGGACGTCGGCGCCCTGGACGGCGTCGACGGCCTCCTCGATCATCGCGGCGGGCAGGTTGTCGATGACGTAGTAGCCGAGCTTCTCGAGCGCCTTCGCGGCGGTGCCGCGACCCGCACCGGTCATGCCGGTGACGACGACGAAGGTGGTCAGCGGGGTCATCGGTCCTCCACGATCTCCCCCGTCGCGGTGTCGACGGTGGGCCCGGGCGTGTCGGCGGCGAGTGCCGCCACGACGGATTCTGCCGTAGCGCGTCCGAACCCGGGCACGGCCGCCACCTCCTCGACGCTCGCGGCGCGGATCTTGCGGACCGACCCGAACGCCGCCATGAGGGCCTTGCGCCGGCTCGGCCCGAGCCCCGGGACGTCGTCGAGCGCGCTGCCGGTCATGGCCTTCGCACGACGCTGCCGGTGGTGGGTGATCGCGAAGCGGTGCGCCTCGTCGCGCACGCGCTGCAGGAGGTAGAGCGCCTCACTGGTGCGCGGGAAGATGACGGGGTCGACGTCCTGCGGCACCCACACCTCCTCCAGCCGCTTCGCGAGCCCGCACAGGGCGACGTCGGTGATGCCGAGCTCGTCCATGGCCGCCTGGGCCGCCGCGACCTGCGGCGGGCGTCGACGACGACCAGCCCGGGCGCGTACGCGAACTTGCGCGGCAGCCCGGTCTCGGGGTCGATGCCGGGCACCTCGTCGCCCTCCTTGCGCGCCTTCAGCAGCCGCTGGAAGCGTCGGGTGATGACCTCGTGCATGGCGGCGACGTCGCTCTGGCCCTCGTGACGGATGGTGAAGCGGCGGTACTCGCCCTTGCGCGGCAGACCGTCCTCGAAGACCACCATGGAGGCGACGATCTCGGTGCCCTGCAGGTTGGACACGTCGTAGCACTCGATGCGCAGCGGCGCGGTGGGCAGGTCGAGGTACTCCTGGATCTCCTCGAGCGCCTTGCTCCGCGCGGTGAGGTCGCCGGCGCGCTTGAGCTTGTGCCGGGCCATGACCTGCTGCGCGTTCTGCTCGACGGTCTCGAGCAGGCGCTTCTTGTCGCCGCGCTGCGGCACCCGGATCCGCACCGGACCGCCGCGCAGCTCGGTGAGCAGCTCGGTGACGGCGTCGACGTCGGCGGGCAGCTCGGGCACGAGCACCTGGCGCGGGATGGCCTCGGTGGTGGTGTTCTCGTACAGGGTCATGACGGCGCGCTGCACGAGCTCGGGGAAGTCGGCGTCGTCGGCCTTGTCGGCGACCCACCCGCGCTGGCCGCGGATGCGTCCGCCACGGACGGAGAAGATCTGCACGGCCACCTCGAGGGGGTCGTCGACGAAGCCGAGCACGTCGGCGTCGGTGCCGTCGCCGAGCACGACCGTCTGCTTCTCGAGCGCCCGACGGAGAGCCCCGAGGTCGTCGCGGTACTTCGCGGCCAGCTCGTACTCCTGCTGCTCCGCGGCGTGGCGCATCTTCTGTTCGATGCCCTTGACGAAGCCGGAGGTCTGCCCGCCCATGAACGCCATGAAGTCGTCGACGATGTCGCGGTGCTCCTCGGGCGTGACCCGTCCGACGCACGGCGCGGCGCACTTGCCGATGTCGCCGAGGAGGCAGGGACGCCCGATGCCCTGCGCGCGGCGGTAGACGCCGGCCGAGCAGGAGCGCATCGGGAAAACGCGCAGCAGCGTGTCGACGGTGTCGCGGATGGCCCAGGCGTGGCCGTAGGGGCCGAAGTAGCGCACGCCCTTGCGCTGCGCACCGCGCATGACCTGCACGCGCGGCACCTCCTCGCCGACCGTGACCGCGAGCCACGGGTAGCTCTTGTCGTCGCGGTACTTGACGTTGAACCGCGGGTCGAACTCCTTGATCCACGTGTACTCGAGCTGCAGCGCCTCGACCTCGGTGGTGACCACGGTCCAGTCGACCGACGCGGCCGTGGTGACCATGCGCGCGGTGCGCTCGTGCAGGCCCGCGACGTCCTGGAAGTAGGAGTTGAGCCGGGCGCGGAGGGACTTCGCCTTCCCGACGTAGATCACCCTCCCCTGCGCGTCCCGGAACCGGTACACCCCGGGCTCGACGGGAATCTCCCCCGGAGCCGGCCGATAGGTCGCTGGATCCGCCACTCCCCCACCCTACGAGCCCCCACCGACACCCTCGACGGAGATTCCCAGGTCGACCTGGGAATCTGCGACGGAGCACGGGAATCTCAACGAAGCACGGCTTGCTCCCCGTGCTTCGCTGAGATTCCCGTGCTTCGTGCCGGCCGTCCACACCGGGTTCAGCGGATGGTCGCTGTCGTCCACAGGGCTGAGAAGCGGCGTTCCGACTTCCCCGAGCAGACGCCAGGCTCGGAGGCATGAACGAGGTCGAGCACGCCGCGAGAGAACGAGGAGGGTTCGTGCTCCGATCGGACCTTCTCGCTCTGGGGTGGAGCGACCAGAGCATCGCGGCGCACCTGATGGCAGGTGTGTTGACACGAATCCGGGTCGGGACCTACGCCCTCCCGCACTTCCTCGCGTCCCTCGACCGGGAGCAGCGTCACCTGCTCCTCGCCCGCAGTGTGCTGGCGAAGTTCGCGCCAGGGAGCATGGCATTGTCGCACCACAGTGCAGCGATCGCGCACGGCATGGCCACGTGGGCGGTCGACCTGCAAGTCGTCCACGTGATGAGGCTCGATCCGGGTTCGGCACGGTCGGAGTCGGGAGTGCACCACCATCGAAGGCTCGACGGCGTTGAGGTCGTCGAGACTCTCTCTGGTCTTCCCGCGGTGCGAGCCGACCACGCTGCGTTTCAGGTGGCGTGCGGTCAGGACGTCCGGCGCGCGCTCGTCGTCATGGACTCGGCGCTGCACCTGGGCCTGGCCGAACGCGCAGCGCTCCAGGAGGCCACCGGACGCTTCCGGGGATGGCAGGGGTCACGGCTGGCTCGACTCGTCGTGCGTCGGGCGGACCCCGGAGCCCACACAGCGGCCGAGTCGCTGCTCCGGCAGGTGTGCTTCGAGGCCGGACTACCGATACCGGTCACGCAGTTCCCTGTCGCCGACGATCGCGGGGAGGTCTTCGCCTGGACCGACGTCGGATGGCCGGAGCATCGTCACGTCGGCGAGGTCGACGGTCGGCGCAAGTACTGGCGCGACCTTCGGCCGGGTGAGGATGCGAGCGACGTCGTCGTGCGCGAGAAGCACCGGGAGGACCGCATCCGACGCCGTGACTTCGGCGTCTCTCGTGCCACCTTCTCGGAGGTGACGCCGAAGCACGCAGGGGCCACGGGGCGACGCATCGCCCACGAGCTCGAGCAGTCCGACCGCATCTATCGCCGCCGTCGCCGCCACATCGCGTGACCGAAGCGTAGAGATCTCAGCGGCGCACGGAAACCTCTCCGTGCGCCGCTGAGTTTCCCGTGCTCGGCGGAGATTCCCAGGTCGACCTGGGAATCTCCGCTCCGGTCAGGTGAGGAGGGGGGCGAGGAAGCGGCCGGTGTGGGAGGCCTCGACGGTGGCGACGTGCTCGGGGGTGCCCTCGGCGAGGAGGGTGCCGCCGCCGGAGCCGCCCTCGGGGCCCATGTCGATGAGCCAGTCGGCCGTCTTGATGACGTCGAGGTTGTGCTCGATGACGACGACCGAGTTGCCGGAGTCGACGAGACGGCCGAGGACGAGCAGCAGCTTGCGGATGTCCTCGAAGTGCAGGCCCGTCGTCGGCTCGTCGAGCACGTAGAGGGTCCGGCCGGTCGAGCGCTTCTGCAGCTCCGACGCGAGCTTGACGCGCTGCGCCTCGCCGCCGGAGAGCGTCGGCGCGCTCTGGCCGAGGCGGACGTAGCCGAGCCCGACGTCGACCAGCGTGCGCAGGTGACGGGCGATCGCGGGGATGGCCTCGAAGAACTCGACGGCCTCCTCGATCGGCATGTCGAGCACCTCGGCGATGGTGCGACCCTTGTAGCGCACCTCGAGCGTCTCGCGGTTGTAGCGCGCTCCGTGGCTGACCTCGCACGGCACGTACACGTCGGGCAGGAAGTTCATCTCGATCTTGATCGTGCCGTCGCCGGAGCACGCCTCGCAGCGACCGCCCTTGACGTTGAAGGAGAAGCGACCCTGCTGGTAGCCGCGCATCTTCGCCTCGGGCGTCTGCGCGAACAGCTTGCGGACGTGGTCGAACACGCCCGTGTAGGTGGCCGGGTTCGACCGCGGGGTCCGACCGATCGGCGACTGGTCGACGTGGATGATCTTGTCGACGTTGTCGGCGCCGCTGATGGTCCGGTGCCGTCCGGGGATGGTGCGCGCGCCGTAGATCTGACGGGCGAGCGATGTGTAGAGAATGTCGTTGACGAGCGTCGACTTGCCCGAGCCCGACACGCCCGTGACCGCCACCAGCTGGCCGAGCGGGAACGTGACGTCGATGTCGCGCAGGTTGTTCTCGCGGGCGCCGTGGATCGTGATCTCGCGACCCTTCTCGCGCGGACGCCGGACCTCGGGCACCGGGATCGACTGCCGGCCGGAGAGGTACTGCCCGGTGACGGAGTCCTTGCTCTTCAGCAGCTGCTTGACCGGCCCGGACACGATGACCTGGCCGCCGTGCTCGCCGGCGCCGGGTCCGATGTCGACGGCCCAGTCGGCTGCCTTGATGGTGTCCTCGTCGTGCTCGACGACGATGAGCGTGTTGCCCATGTCGCGCAGTCGGACGAGGGTCTCGATGAGCCGGTGGTTGTCGCGCTGGTGCAGCCCGATCGACGGCTCGTCGAGGACGTAGAGGACGCCGACGAGTCCGGCACCGATCTGCGTCGCGAGCCGGATGCGCTGCGCCTCGCCGCCGGACAGCGAGCCCGCCGCGCGGTCGAGGCTGAGGTAGTCGAGGCCGACGTCGAGCAGGAACCGCAGCCGCTCGTGGATCTCCTTGAGCACCCGCTCGCCGATCTGGCGCTCGCGGTCGGTCATCTCGAGGCCCTTGAGGTACTCGGCCGCCTCGGCAATGGAGAGGTTGCTGACCTCGGCGATGTTCTTCGGGCCGAGCTCGGGGTGGTTGATGAGGACGGCGCGGATGACGGGCTTGAGCCGGCTGCCGCCGCACTCGCCGCACGGCACCTCGCGCATGAAGCCCTCGAGGCGCTCGCGGTTGGTCTCGGACTCGGTCTCGGCGTAGCGACGCTCGATGAACGCGATGGCACCCTCGAACGCCGTGTAGTACGACCGCTGCCGGCCGTACCGGTTCTTGTAGGTGACGTGCACCTTGTCGGGGTGGCCGTGCATGAGCACGTCCTGCGCCTTCTTGGGCAGCTTCCCGTAGGGGGTGTCGGTGGAGAAGCCCATCTCCTGGGCGAGCGCCTGCGTGATCCGCAGGAAGTACTCGGAGACCTGGTTGTAGCTCCAGGGCGCGATGGCGCCGTCGCTGATCGACTTCGTCGGGTCGGGCACGACGAGCTCGGGGTCGACCTCCATCCGGGTGCCGAGGCCGTGGCACTCGGGGCACGCGCCGAAGGGGGCGTTGAAGGAGAACGAGCGCGGTTCGAGCTCGTCGACGGCGAGGGGGGGGTCGTTGGGGCACGCGAGCTTCTCGGAGAAGCGACGCACGCGGTTCGGGTCGTCGTCGTCGAGGTCGACGAAGTCGGCGAGCACGAGACCGTCGGCGATGCCGAGCGCCGTCTCGACGGACTCCGTGAGCCGCTGCTGCATCGACTCCTTGACCTGCAGCCGGTCGACGACGACGTCGATCGTGTGCTTCTTCTGCTTGGCGAGCTTCGGCGGCTCGTCGGCGAGGTTGTGCACCTGGCCGTCGACGAGCGCCCGGCTGAAGCCCTGCTGCTGCAGCTGCTTGAACAGCTCGAGGTACTCACCCTTGCGACCGCGGATGACGGGCGCGAGCACCTGGAACCGGGCACCCTCGGGCATCGCGAGGATGCGGTCGACGATCTGCTGGGGCGTCTGGCGGGAGATCGGCTCGCCGCACTCGGGGCAGTGGGCCCGGCCGGCGCGCGCGAACAGCAGACGCAGGTAGTCGTAGACCTCGGTGATCGTGCCGACCGTGGAGCGCGGGTTGCGCGACGTGGACTTCTGGTCGATCGAGACGGCCGGCGAGAGACCCTCGATGAAGTCGACGTCGGGCTTGTCCATCTGCCCGAGGAACTGGCGCGCGTACGCCGACAGCGACTCGACGTAGCGTCGCTGCCCCTCGGCGAAGATCGTGTCGAAGGCGAGCGACGACTTGCCCGACCCGGACAGGCCGGTGAAGACGATGAGGGCGTCGCGCGGGAGGTCGAGGGAGACGTCCTTGAGGTTGTGCTCGCGGGCGCCGCGCACGACGATGCGGTCCGACGTCACGAGCGTCCCTCCAGGGCTACGAAGACAGGAGTATGCATACGTGCTCGACCCTAGTCGCGACCGCCGACAGAAACACCTCGGGCGACGGTGACCTCACCCACGGCCCCGGCGCCGCGCCTCAGGGGGCGGTGCTCATCTGTGCCGCGGAGCTCAGGATGCCCAGCACCACGAGGACGAGCAGCACGATGCCGCTCACGAACAGCACGCCGCCCCGCTCACCGGCGCTCTCCCGCTTGCGACGCTGGCCGACGACGATCATCACGATCGGCACGGCCAGCACGATGGCGAAGCCGATCAGTCGTCCTGCGAGCTCTGCACCGTTCATCGTCCGCTCCCCTGCTCCCCGACCGGGCCGCTCCCGTCCGCCTAGGATCAGCATCATGACGTACACGGGTGAGGTCGAGGTCGGCGGTCCCGCCGACGTGCAGTCCGCGGGCGACCTGCGGATCACGAAGCTGGCGGTCGGCGAGATGAGCAACAACGCGTACCTACTGCGCTGCGAGCTCACGGGCGAGCAGGTGCTCGTCGACGCCGCGGCCGAGCCCGACCGGCTCCTCGAGCTCGTGGGCGACACCGGACTGGCGCGGATCGTCACCACCCACCGTCACCACGACCACTGGGGCGCCCTCGCGGCGCTGCAGAAGGCCACGGGGGCCGAGACCGTGGCGGGCGAGCGGGACGCGGAGGGCATCGACGTCGCGTCGGACCGCACCGTCGCGACCGGCGCGCGCGTGCGGGTCGGGTCGTGCGAGCTCGAGGTGATCGAGGTCGTCGGCCACACGCCCGGCTCGATCGTGCTCGCCTACGACGACCCCGACGGCGTGGTGCACCTTTTCGTCGGCGACGACCTGTTCCCCGGTGGCGTCGGCAAGACGTGGTCACCGGAGGACTTCACCACCCTGATCGGAGAGGTCGAGACGAAGCTGTTCGACCGCTTCCCTGACGACACGCACGTCTACCCCGGCCACGGGAACGACACGACGCTGGGCGCCGAGCGCCCGCACCTGCCGGAGTGGCGCGAGCGCGGCTGGTGACTGCGCAGATGGTGACGGGCCGGGCCGCGGCGCCCGGTGACCTGCGGAACCGCGCGAGGCTGCCTACGCTGCGAGCGTGAGATCGTCCGCCGTCGCCGCCGCCGTCCTGGCGCTGACGGCCGGCTGCACCGGGGGCGGGGGCGACGACGGGACAGCCCAGCGGGCGTTCGACCAGACGTGCAGCCTGGTGCGCTCGGGCGTGGCCGCGTTCAACGAGAACGACTTCCCCGAGACCATCGAGCGGTTCCAGGCGGCGCTCGACCCTGCGCGGCGCCTCGCCGACGCGACGGACGACCCGCGGGCCGACGAGCTTCTCGAGGCCGTCGAGTACTACGCCGCGCTGCCGGCTGACGAGTACCGCAAGGCGTTCGAGTCGTCCCCGGACTTCAAGCGCCACCAGGCCACGACCCTCGGCCAGTGCGGCGACGCGCAGCCGGAGGACTCCCCCGACCAGGAGTCGCAGACCTGACCGACGTGGTCAGAAGGTGACGGGAAGCTCGTCGACGCCGTAGACGAACGACAGCTGACGGAACGACAGCTCCGACTCCGGCACCGCCAGCGCGAGGTCGGGGAAGCGGCGCAGCAGCCGCGGGAACACGGTGCGCAGCTCCATCCGGGCGAGCTCGGCACCGATGCAGCGGTGGATGCCGTGACCGAACGCGAGGTGCCCGCTGCGCGGCACCCGGAAAGGGTCGAAGTCCTCGGGCTTCTCCCCCGCGGCCGCGGCGTCACGGTTCGCGCCGCTCAGCGACGCGAGCAGCACGTCGCCCTTGCGGATGCGCTGGCCGAACAGCGTCATGTCCTCCTTGGCGAAGCGCGGGAACGCCACCTGGACGACGGAGAGGTAGCGCAGCAGCTCCTCCACGACAAGGTCGACGTCCTGCGACGTCCCGTTGCGCACGAGGTTGGCGTGCTTCTCCTCGCGCATGAGGACGATCGTGCCGAGCGCGATCATGCCGGCGGTGGTCTCGAAGCCGCCCGTGAACACGCCGTCGGCGAGCCCGGCGAGGTCGACGTCGCTGATGGCGTCGCCCTCGTCGCGGATGATCTGCCCGATCAGGCCCGGCCCCGGGTCACGACGCTGCCGCGCGACGGCGTCGAACAGGAACTCGCGCTGGGCCGACACCGCGCCGAACGCTGCTGCCGCACCGTTGGTCGCGTCGAACCGTGCGCTGCCGAGCGCGGCGAACGCCTCGCGGTCGTCGTAGTCGAGACCGAGCAGCTCGCAGATCGTCTGGAACGGGACGGGGAACGCGAGGTGCTTCGCGAGGTCCCCGGGCGAGCCCGACGCCTCGAAGGCGTCGAGCGCCGAGTCGTTGGAGTAGCTGTCGCGGTCGGTCAGGACGGTGCGGGTCTCGTCGTACCCGGACACTAGGTAGGCGTTGAACGAGAACGGCAGCGACAGCTTGTGCAGACGCTCCTGGCCGCGGATCTCGGCCAGCCGCGGGACCGGGTCGGTGCCGTGGCGCTGCAGCGGCACCTTGGTCGCCTCGGGGATGAAGGAGATGCGCGAGAGGTCGATCCCCTTGCGTCGTCCCCGCCGCATGACGAGCGAACCGGCCCAGGACGTCAGCCGTCCGCGTACGTCGATCACGTAACGAAGGTACTACTGGTGTTGCATCTGACAGGCAGGCGGAGCAAGGTGTCACCCAAACTCTGCGCCGGGGCGGACGCCCCGGTGCGTCCACGAGCGAGGGAGACGCATGACCACCGAGACCGCGGGAGTCCAGGGGCCGACGGAGCTCCGGAGGGTCATGGGGCCGAAGCTCCTCCTCCTGTTCATCGTCGGTGACATCCTCGGTGCCGGCATCTACGCGGTGACAGGACAGATGGCCGGCAAGGTCGGCGGCCTCGTCTGGCTGCCGTTCCTGCTGGCGTTCGTCGTGGCCTCGATGACGGCGCTGTCGTACCTCGAGCTCGTCACCAAGTACCCGCAGGCGGCCGGTGCGGCGCTGTACGCGCACAAGGCGTTCGGCATCCACTTCGTGACCTTCCTCATCGCGTTCGCGGTGGTCTGCTCCGGCATCACGAGTGCGTCGACGTCGGCCAAGACCCTCGCCGACAACTTCACCGGCGGTCTCGACGTCAACGGCTGGACCGACGGGCCGGCCAGCAGCGGGACGATCGTCGCCATCGCGATGGCCTTCATGATCCTGCTGGCGATCATCAACCTGCGCGGTGTCGGCGAGAGCGTGAAGTTCAACGTGGTCCTGACCGTCGTCGAGCTGGCGGCGCTCTCCATCGTGATCGGCGTCGGCTTCTACGCGATGACGCAGAACGGCGCCGACCTGTCGGAGGTCGTGACCTTCCGCGACTACGAGGACCGCGGCCTGTTCCTGGCCGTCACCGCCGCGACGTCGATCGCCTTCTTCGCGATGGTCGGGTTCGAGGACGCCGTGAACATGGTCGAGGAGGTCAAGGAGCCGAACAGGATCTTCCCGCGGACCATGCTGACCGGCCTCGGCATCGCGGTGCTGCTGTACATGCTGGTGGCCGTCTCCGTCGTCACCGTGCTCACTGCACCCGAGCTCAAGGACATCTCCGACTCCGAGGGCCGCGCGCTCCTGGAGGTCGTCTCCAAGGGAGCGCCCGACTTCCCGATCGACCGCGTGTTCCCGTTCCTCGCCGTCTTCGCGGTGGCCAACACGGCCCTGATCAACATGCTCATGGCGAGCCGGCTGCTCTACGGCATGGCGAAGCAGGGCGTGCTTCCCCGCCAGCTCGGAGCGGTCCTGCCCGGTCGCCGCACGCCCTGGGTGGCCGTCGCGTTCAGCACGCTCCTCGCGCTCGGCCTGATCTTCTACGTCACGCGCGACGCCGAGAGCAACGTCGTGGCGAACCTCTCGAACGTCACCGCGTTCCTGCTGCTCTGCGTCTTCGCGGTGGTCAACGTCGCGTGCCTGATCCTGCGCCGCAACCCCGGCGACGCGAAGCCGAACCACTTCGTGTCCCCAGGGGTCCTGCCTGCGGTCGCCGCCGTGCTGTGCGTCTTCCTCGCCGGTCCCTGGGTCGAGCGGGACGGTCAGGTGTACGTCATCGCGGGCGTGCTCATGCTGATCGGCGTCGTGCTCTGGGCCATCACCTACGCGATCAACCTGATCACCGGCAGCGCGGACAGCGAGTTCGACGACGTCGAGAAGCTCGGTGACTGACTCCCCGCACTCGCTCGTCGTGGCCGGCTGGCTCCGCGTGGGGCCCGCCGACCGCGACGCCTACGTGGCCGCGTGCCGTCCCGTCGTGGAGCTGGCGCGCCGCACCGACGGCTGCCTCGCCTTCGCCCTGACGGCCGACAGCGTCGACCCCGGCCTCGTCATCGTCCACGAGCGCTGGCGCGACGAGGTCGCGCTGCTCGCCTTCCGTGCCCTGCCGGACGACGAGGAGGTCGAGCTCCCCGACGTGCTCGACGCCGACGTCCGCCGCTACCACGTGCAGGAGGAGGGCCCGACCTGAGCCGGACCCTCCTCCTCGACGCGCGCGGGACGCGCCCGCGGTACCGCTACTCCTTCGGCGCGCCGTGGTCGTCGTCGACCTTCTCGGGGTGCCGGCGGGAGTACCAGAGGCTGACGACGGTCGTCGTGCCGAGGATGACGACGATCGCGCCGAGGCTGGCGAGCGTCGGGATCTCGGGGACCTTCACGTGCTCGCCGCCGTTGATGAACGGCAGCTCGTTCTCGTGCAGCGCGTGGAGCAGCAGCTTGACGCCGATGAACGCGAGCAGCACCGCGAGGCCCTGCGACAGGAACACCAGACGCTTGAGCAGGTCGCCGAGCAGGAAGTAGAGCTGACGCAGACCCATGAGCGCGAACACGTTGGCCGTGAACACCAGGTACGGCTCCTTGGTGAGGCCGTAGATCGCCGGGATCGAGTCGAGCGCGAACAGCAGGTCGGTGGTGCCCAGCGCGATGATGACGAGCGCCATCGGGGTCAGCGCGCGGCGACCGTTCTCCTTCACGACGAGCTTGAGGCCGTCCCACTGCTCGGTGAGGTTGAAGCGACGACGGGCGAACCGGACGACCGCGTTCTCGCCGTCGTCGTCGTGGTCGGTGTCGCGGATCAGGTTGATCGCCGTGTAGATGAGGAAGGCGCCGAACAGGTAGAAGATCCACGAGAAGTTGTTGATCGCCACGGCACCGACGGCGATGAAGATCCCGCGGAACACCAGCGCGATGATGATGCCGACCAGCAGGGCCTCCTGCTGGTACTTCCGCGGCACCTTGAAGCTCGCCATGATGATGATGAAGATGAACAGGTTGTCGATCGACAGGCTGTACTCCGTCAGCCACCCGGCGAAGAACTCCACGCCGTACTGCGAGCCGTGGTAGCTGAAGGTCCAGATGCCGAAGGCCACCGCCAGCCCGACGTAGATGGCGAGGTAGGTGGCGCACTCCTTCATCGACGGCTCGTGCGGCTTGCGCGCCACGACGAACACGTCGAACAGGATGATGGCGATGGTCACCCCGACGGTGATGGACCACTCCAGGGTCGAGACGTTCACTCAGGTTCCTCCGGTCGACAGACGTGTACCGGAGGTCTCTTCCGCCCGCGGACCGCGGGCCCGCAGCACCGGAGGGTCAGGCGGACCCCCGTGATGACGACGCTGCAGCGAAGGAATACTCCCCTCCGCCGGACATTGTTGCAGCCGGCACCGGCCTGGCGCACGGCGCGGGTCGGGCGGCGAGGGAGCGAGGCGCGCTCAGGCCCGACGGTCGAGCTCGGCCGCCACCCGCGCCCGGAAGGCGTCGGCGTCGAGCGTGCTGCCCGGGTCCCACTTGCCCGCGAGGCTCGTCTCCGCGTGGTAGCGCACGTGGTCGGCGCCGTTGCCCAGTCGCGCGACGATGGCCGCCGCCGCGACGACGGAGGCGTCGAGCTGCGCCGTGGTCGGCTGCTGGGAGAACGGCTGCTGGGGTGCGTAGTCGATCTCGATGCCGACGTAGGAGACGTTGCCGTCGCCGCCCTCCACCGGGCCGCTCGCTCGGGCCTCGCCGGCATGGTTGGCGCGACCCGCGGAGATCACGTGGCAGGTGCCGTCGCGGGCGACGAGCACGTGGCACAGCGGACCGCGCAGCCCCGGACGACCGTCGCGCACGGTGGCGAGCGCCGGCTGCGGGTCCGCTCCCGTGGCGCGGAAGGCCGTGTGGTGCATCAGCACCCCGACCGGGTCGAACGCCCAGGGCCTCCCCCGTTGGAGCCACCCCGCGTCGCCCTGCACGCGCAGCCCCGCCGTGCGGAGCTCGTCGGCCAACCAGGTCAGCTGCACCCGCCGGCGTCCCGGGATCGGCAGGTCCCTGACGTACGGCATCCGGTCGAGCACGGCGAGACCACCGACGGCGAGCGTCGTGGCCACGGCCCCGCCGAGCAACATCCGACGGCCGACGGTCGCCGACGACGACGTCGGGCCGGTGGTCGGCTCCTCGTCGATCCGTGTCATCGGGCTGCTCTCGGTCCTGGTCCCGGCGGGACGTCTCAGGACGACGCTACGGGGCCCGACCCAGCCGCGCCGCCGACGTCGCCGCTCGCACTGCGGTCGGGGGCGCCGGTCCTACCGCGTCTCGACGTCGAGCGTGAAGGTGAGGGAGCGCGCCTGCAGCCAGCGGTGCCAGTCCGGGTGGGCGAAGGCGTCGGGCGGGGCGGTCTGCGGCTCGATGCAGACCGCGTGCTCGGGCTCGCTGTAGACCACCCACCAGGGTGCGTCGCTGGACAGCCGCAGCGTGAGCGCATCGCCCCAGCGCACGACCGGGTCGCGAGCGAGTCGGAAGCAGTCGTCCCACGGACCCTCGCGGGGTGCGACGAGTCGACCGGTGGGCAGGGCGCCGTCACGCTCGACCATCTCGAGGGGTGCGACGTCGACGTCGGCCCTCGTCCCGTCGGAGAGCGTGCGTCGGAACCACGGGTGCAGGCCGAACGACGCGCCCGGACCGGCGCCGTCCCAGGTGAGCGTGCAGACCAGCTGCCGCGGCGTGAGCGCGTAGCGGAGCGTGGCGCGCCCGCGGACCGGCCACGGGTCGCCCAGCTCGACGGAGAACGCCGCACCGTCGTCGGTCGCGTCGTCCTGCTGCCACACGGCGTCGAGACCGAGACCGTGCAGCGCGTTGCCGTCGCCGTCGAGCGGCAGGGCGTGACGCCGCCCGGCGTGCTCGAGCGTGCCGCCGCCGATCCGTCCCGCCCAGGGCACCATCGGGTAGCAGCCGCGCGAGATCGACGTCGGCACGCCGGGGACCTCCTGCGTGGAGAGGATCTCCTCCCCCGCGACGGTGAAGGACACGAGCCGGGCCCCGTGCGAGGGGTCGACCTCGATCGCGAGGTCACCCGCGGTGGCGCGGACGGTCACGCGTGCGCCTCGAGCATGCCGCGCAGCTCCTTCTTGAGCTCCCCGATCTCGTCGCGCAGCCGCGCCGCGACCTCGAACTGCAGGTCGGCCGCGGCCGTGTGCATCTGCTCGCTCAGCTGCTCGATGAGCGCGGCGAGGTCGGCCGAGGGCAGGTCGGCGAGGTCGGCCGTGTGCTGGCCGAGCGGCACGGGCGCACCGCGACGCTTGTGGTCGCCGGTGGCGGCGAGCAGCTTGGTCGTGTCGGCGTCCTCGCGGGCCAGGAGATCGGTGATGTCGCCGATCTTCTTGCGCAGGGGCTGGGGATCGATGCCGCGCTCGGTGTTGTAGGCGACCTGCCGCTCGACGGCGACGGCAACGCGCTGCACGGTCTCGGTCTCGACGCCGTGTGGCAGCAGGACGACGCGACCGACGACTCGTCTGGATGAGCGAGCGTCCGGAGCGCAGGAAGCCCTCCTTGTCGGCGTCGAGAATCGCCACCAGGCTCACCTCGGGCAGGTCGAGACCCTCGCGCAGCAGGTTGATGCCGACGAGCACGTCGTACTCGCCCATGCGCAGCTCACGCAGCAGCTCGACGCGACGCAGCGTGTCGACCTCGCTGTGCAGGTAACGCGTGCGGATGCCGGCCTCGAGCAGGTAGTCGGTGAGGTCCTCGGACATCTTCTTCGTGAGGGTGGTGACGAGCACCCGCTCGTTCTTCTCGACCCGGTCGCGGATCTGCGCCACGAGGTCGTCGATCTGGCCCCGCGTGGGCTTGACCAGCACCTCGGGGTCGACGAGGCCGGTGGGACGGATGATCTGCTCGACCACCTCGCCGCCGGTCTTCTCCATCTCGTAGTTGCCCGGCGTGGCCGAGAGGTAGACGGTCTGGCCGATGCGCTCGAGGAACTCGCTCCACGTGAGCGGACGGTTGTCCATGGCGCTGGGCAGCCGGAAGCCGTGCTCGACGAGCGTGCGCTTGCGCGACATGTCGCCCTCGTACATGGCGCCGATCTGCGGCACCGTCACGTGCGACTCGTCGAGGACGAGCACGAAGTCCTCCGGGAAGTAGTCGAGCAGGCAGTTGGGCGCCGAGCCCGGTGCACGACCGTCCATGTGGCGCGAGTAGTTCTCGATGCCGGAGCAGGTGCCGACCTGCTGCATCATCTCGATGTCGTAGGTGGTGCGCATGCGCAGCCGCTGTGCCTCGAGCAGGCTGCCCTGCGCCTCGAGCTCGGCCAGCCGGTCCTTGAGCTCGATCTCGATGCTCTCGATGGCCCGAGTCATGATGTCGGGCCCGACGGCGTAGTGGGTTGCTGCGCCGACGGCCAGCTCGGTGTCCTCGCTGATCACCTCGCCGGTGAGCGGGTGCAGTGTCATGAGCCGCTCGATCTCGTCGCCGAAGAACTCGATGCGGACGGCCATCTCCTGGTAGACCGGGAAGATCTCGAGCGTGTCGCCCTTGACCCGGAAGGTGCCGCGGGTCGGCGCGACGTCGTTGCGGACGTACTGGGCCTGCACGAGCGTGCGCAGGAGCTCCTCGCGTGGCTTCTCGTCGCCGACCTTGAAGCGGATCATCCGCTCCATGTACTCCTGCGCCGAGCCGAGGCCGTAGATGCACGAGACGGTCGCGACGACGATCACGTCGCGTCGGGTGAGCAGCGACCAGGTGGCGCTGTGGCGCAGCCGCTCGACCTCCTCGTTGATCGAGGAGTCCTTCTCGATGTAGGTGTCGCTCTGCGGGACGTACGCCTCGGGCTGGTAGTAGTCGTAGTAGGAGACGAAGTACTCCACGGCGTTGTTGGGGAGCAGCTCGCGCAGCTCGTTCGCGAACTGGGCGGCCAGCGTCTTGTTCGGCAGCATCACGAGCATGGGTCGCTGGAGCCGCTCGGCGAGCCAGGCCGTCGTGGCCGTCTTGCCCGTACCGGTCGCACCCATGAGCACGACGTCCTGCTCGCCGCCCTCGATCCGCTCCTGCAGCGCCTGGATGGCGGCAGGCTGGTCGCCCGCGGGCTGGTACTCGGAGACGACGGTGAAGGGGGCGACCTGGCGGCGCAGCTCGGACAAGGGCCTCATGTGCTCCACCGTACGACCCGCCACCGACAGTGGCGCGCCCGACGAGGTCCGGCCGGACGACCCGCCACGACGCACCGGGAGCGACGAGCCCCGCGTCGTCGAGCCTAGGATGGATCCATGTCTGTATCGGAGCCGGAGGCCGACTCGCCAGCACCCCCCGCGGTGCGTCCGCGGACGGCCGAGCGGCGGGCCGAGCGCTCGCGCGAGATCGTCGCCGCCACCCGCGCCCTGTTCGACGAGCGGGGCGTGCGCGAGGCGCAGATCGAGGACATCGCGCGGGCCGTCGGCATCAACCGGGCCATCATCTACCGGCACTTCTCCAGCAAGGAGGAGCTGTTCGCCGTCACGCTGCTCGGCTACCTCACCGAGCTCGACGCCGCACTCGCCCCCGGTGACGACCCCGACCTCGGCGCGGCCGAGCGGCTCGAGCTGCTCGTGCGGGCCTTCTTCGGCTACGGCCTCGAGCACCCGGCCTTCGTGGACTGCGCGCAGACGCTGCTGCGTCGCCGCGGCACCGAGCTGATGGAGGAGGTCAGCGAGGACGTCATGATCCGCCTCGGCACGGGCATGAGCGCCTGCCTCGGCCACGTCGTCGGCGTGCTGGAGGACGGCACCCGGACCGGCGACTTCGCCGTGGCCGACCCGCACCTGCTCGCCAACGTGCTCTACACGCAGGGCCTCGGCGCGCTGAACCTCGCCCACCTGCAGCTGTCGGTCCGCCGGCACATCTCGGGCCTGCCCGTGGTCGACCCGGTCGGCACCGACGACCTCCTGGCCCACCTGCTGCGTGGCGCGCTGGCCATGGCGCGCGGCGCCTGACTCACCCTCGGCACGCGAAGGACCCCCACGGCGCTGCCGTGGGGGTCCTTCGTTCGTGCGGGTCGTCGACGTCGGGACGTCGAGGGTCAGGCGCCCTCGAGGATCGCGACGACGCCCTGGCCGCCGGCGGCGCAGATCGAGATGAGGCCGCGGCTGCCCGCGCCCTTCTCGTGGAGCAGCTTCGCGAGGTTGGCCACGATGCGGGCTCCGGTGGCGGCGAACGGGTGGGCCGCGGCGAGCGAGGAGCCCTTGACGTTGAGCTTGCTGCGGTCGATCGAGCCGAGCGGCACGTCGAGGCCGAGCTTCTGCTGGCAGAAGTCGGCGTCCTCCCAGGCGGCCAGCGTCGACAGCACCTGGCCGGCGAACGCCTCGTGGATCTCGTAGTAGTCGAAGTCCTGCAGCGTCAGGCCGTTGCGGGCGAGCATGCGCGGGACGGCGTAGGCCGGAGCCATGAGCAGGCCCTCGGCGCCGCTGACGTAGTCGACGGCGGCCGTCTCGTAGTCGACGAAGTAGGCGCGCTTGGTCCAGCCGCGACGCTCCGCCTCCTCCTCCGAGGCGAGCAGCGCCACCGAGGCGCCGTCGGACAGCGGCGTGGAGTTGCCGGCCGTCATGGTCGCCTCGTCGCCGAGCTGCTTGCCGAAGACCGGCCGGAGCTTCGCCAGCTTCTCGACCGTGGAGTCGGGGCGCAGGTGGTTGTCCTTCGTGACGCCGTGGAACGGGGTGACGAGGTCGTCCTGCCAGCCCTCGTCCCAGGACTTCGCGAGGTTCTGGTGCGACCGCGCGGCGAGCTCGTCCTGCGCCTCGCGCGTGATGCCCCAGGCGTGCGTGGTGAGGGCCTGGTGGTCACCCATCGACAGGCCGGTGCGCGGCTCGGCGTTGCGGGGCTGGTCGGGCGCGAGGTAGGCCGGACGGACCTTGGCCAGGGCGGCGAGCCGGCCCTTGGTGTCCTTGGCGTTGTTGGCCTCGATGAGGATCTTGCGGAGCTTGTCGCCGATGGCCAGCGGGGCGTCCGACGTGGTGTCGGTGCCGCCGGCGATGCCGGACTCGATCTTGCCGAGCTGGATCTTGGCCGCGACCTGGAACGCGGCCTGCAGACCGGTGCCGCAGGCCTGCTGGATGTCCTCGGCGGGCGTCTCGGGCGACAGCGCGGAGCCGAGCACGACCTCGCGGGCGAGGTTGAAGTCGCGGCTGTGCTTGAGGACGGCGCCGGCGACGAACTCGCCGATGCGCTCGCCCTCGAGGCCGTAGCGGGCGACGAGGCCGTCGAGCGCCGCGGTGAGCATCTCCTGGTTGGAGACGTTCTGGTAGACGGTGTTCGACCGGGCGAACGGGATCCGGTTGCCGCCGACGACGACGACCTTGCGGATGCTCTGGCCGGACGAGGCCTCGGCCACTGCGCCGCTCGTCGCGGCGGGGGACGTCGAGGCCGGCGTCTTCTTGGCCGGGGCCTTCTTGGCGGCCGTCTTCTTCGCGGGGGTGTTCTCCGCCATGGCGCGGTGCTCCTTGCGCTTCGGGGTGGACGGGGTGGTCGGGTGGTGCCGAGCCACCGGGGTGGGTGCGACGATGGTGTCACGCGACGCGGTCCTCGGTCGCCTGCACGCCCGTGTGCGCCTCGCCACCCTCGGTGGACGTTGGTGTCACTCCAAGTTACAGTTTGGCTGCGAATCCAGATACCAATGGTATGCGAGAGATAGGACACACCCGGCGATGAGCGATCGTTACCAGGACCTGGCCCACAACCCGATCGGCAAGTTCCTCGTCAAGAACCTCGGACTGCCCAACCCTCCGTACCTGGAGCGCTACGAGGGCGGCCCGCTCGTCCAGGGCTCCGTGCTGACGGGCAGCGCCACGCAGGGCGACGTCGCGAAGGCCGTCACGGCCGCGCTGAAGGCGCTCAAGGTCGAGGCGACCGGCGTGCCCGCCCAGGGCAAGCGCTACAAGGGCCTCGTGTTCGACGCGACCGGCATCGCGGACGCGGCCGGCCTCGTCGCGCTGCAGCAGTTCTTCACGCCCGTGCTGCGCCAGCTCCAGGGCAGCGGCCGCGTCGTCGTGGTCGGGACCGTCCCCGAGGAGGCCGGCAGCGAGGGCGCCCGCGTCGCGCAGCGTGCCCTCGAGGGCTTCACCCGCTCCCTCGCCAAGGAGGTCGGTGGCGGCAGCACGGCGAACCTCGTCTACCTCGCCCCCGGCGCCGAGACGTCCCTCGCGTCGACGCTCGGCTTCTTCCTCTCTCCCAAGTCGGCCTACGTGTCCGGCCAGGTCGTGCGGATCGGCACCACGGGCATCACGTCGGTCACGGACCCGGTCGACCTCGAGAAGCCGCTGGCCGGCAAGGTCGCCCTCGTCACCGGCGCGTCGCGCGGTCTCGGCGAGGCCGACATGCGCACCCTCGCCCGTGACGGCGCCACCGTCATCGGCCTCGACGTCCCGCCCCTCGAGGCCGACCTCAAGGCCCTCGCCGACGAGCTCGGCGGCGGCTACATCGTCGGCGACACGCGCGACAAGCGCCTGCGGAACATGAAGCCCGAGAACTGGCAGCTCGTCGTCGACATCTCCGTCGGCGCCCCGCAGCGGATCACCGACGAGCTCCTGGCCCAGGGCCTCATCAACGAGGGCGGCACCGTCATCGGCATCGCGTCCATCGCCGGCATCGCGGGCAACAACGGCCAGACCAACTACGCCTCCGCGAAGGCGGGCGTCATCGGCTGGATCCAGGCGCTCGCCGAGCGCGTGGCCGGCGACGGCATCACGGCCAACGTCGTGGCCCCGGGCTTCATGGAGACCGAGATGGTCAAGACCATCCCGCTCGGCATCCGCGAGGCCGGCCGTCGCATGAACTCGATGTCGCAGGGCGGCCAGCCCGTCGACGTCGCCGAGGCCATCGCCTGGTTCGCCAACCCCGGTTCCGGCGCGGTGAGCGGCAACGTGCTCGGCGTCAACGGCCAGATGCTGCTGGGGGCGTCGTGACCACGAGGCAGTTCGAGGCGGCTCCGGCCACGCTGCCGCTCATGCTCAAGGCGGCCCTGCCGGCCCTGCCGGTCGTCGGATCGCTGCCCGGCGTCAAGCACGCGTCGGGCACCGTGCCCGACCTCGTGCTCGAGCGGCGCGGCGTCGGTACCGACCCGGCCCACCTGGAGCGCTACCTCGAGGTCTGCGCGTTCCCGCGCGCCGAGCACCTGCCGGTCACGTACCCGCACATGGCGGCCTTCGGGCTGCACATGGCGCTCATGACCGACACGTCGTTCCCGTTCGCGCCCATGGGCCTGGTGCACCTGCGCAACCGCATCACCCAGCACCGCCCGATCGGCCTCGACGAGACGTTCGACGTGTCCGTGCACGCCGCCGACCTGCGCCCGCACCCGAAGGGCCGCCTCGTCGACGTGCTCACCACCGTCACGGTCGGCGACGAGGTCGTCTGGGACGAGACCATGACGCTGTTCTCGCGGGGGCGCGGCGGCGACGCCGAGACCTCGACGCCGGTGCTCGACGGCGTCGAGGCGCCGCGAGGCGTCGTGCACTGGCGGCTCGCGGGCAACCTCGGACGCCGCTACGGCGCCGTCTCGGGCGACCGCAACCCCATCCACCTCTACCCCGTCACCGCGAAGGCGTTCGGCTTCCCGACCAACATCGCGCACGGGATGTGGACCAAGGCGCGCAGCCTGGCGGCCCTGCAGAACCGGCTGCCCGACGCGTTCACCGTCGACGTCGAGTTCAAGAAGCCGGTGCTGCTGCCGACGACCGTCGTCTTCGGGTCCGACGCGTCCGACGACGGCATCGTCTTCGGCGTCCGCGCGCAGAAGAAGGACGTGACGCACCTCGTCGGTCGGGTCAGCCACTGACGTCGTCACGGGCGTGACGTGATGCAGGTCTCGTCGTTGGTCCTCCCGGACCACCAGGAGGACCGATGACGAACCTGCTCACCCGCACCCTCGTGCTCGCCGTGTTCGCAGCGGCGACGTGCGCCGCGCTGACGGCCCCGGCGGGCGCGGCCACGGCGGTCCCGCCCGCCTCCGCGACATCCGTCACGGGCGCCGTCTCGGCGACGTCGGCGTGGAAGCCGCGGCCCGAGCAGTACCCGAGCACCGTCACCCAGCAGGACCTCGCGATCCGCACGTCCGACGGGACCGTGCTGCGCGGCAACCTCATGCGCCCCGTCGACGCCTCCGGACGGACGGTCACCCGACGGCTGCCGGTCGTCGTCACCATCACGGCCTACAACAAGAACGTCCAGTCCCAGGCCGGCGGCCTCCTGGGGACCGACCCGAGCTACCTGGTCAAGCGCGGCTACCTGCACCTCACGGTCGACGCCCGCGGCACCGGCAGCTCCGGCGGCACCTGGTGCGCGTTCTGCTCGCGCGAGGACCGCGACTTCGGGGAGGTCATGACCTGGGCCGCCGAGCAGCCGTGGAGCGACGGACGCACGGCCATGAACGGCCCCTCCTACATGGGCATCGCCCAGCTCTTCGCCGCCGCCGACCGGCCGAAGGGCCTGAAGGCCATCTTCCCCCAGGTGCCCGGCGCCGACGTGTACCGCGACGTGGTCGCCTCGGGCGGAGCGCTCGACGTCGGGTTCATCCCGCTCTGGCTCGGCCTGGTGAGCGGCACGTCGATCATCCCGCCGGCCCTCACCGCGACGGACCCCGGCACGGGCCTGGGCACCCTCGTGACCCACCTGCTCGGCAACGGCCTGTTCAGCAGCCAGCTCCTGCTCGCCGCCTTCCCCGGCGGCGAGCCCGCCTACGACGGTGCCTTCTACACGCAGCGCTCGCCGCTGCAGGTCGCGTCACGGATCACCGTGCCCACGTTCTTCATCGCCGGGCAGTACGACCTCTTCCAGCGCGGCACCCCGCTCCTGTACGAGAACCTGCAGCGTCGGGGCGTCCCGACCCGCATGATCGTCGGCCCCTGGGACCACCTGCAGGGCTCGTCGGGCGCCGAGGTCGGCGACGCCGGCTACGGCAGCATCGAGCAGCTGCAGCTGCGCTGGTTCGACCACTACGTCAAGGGCCTCCCCGGCCAGCGGCTCGACGAGATCGCCGGTCTCAGCAGCTACGAGCAGGGCAGCGGTCGCTGGGTCCGCGGGACGTCGTGGATGCCGTCGACCCTCACCCCACGCACGTTCCGGCTCAGCGGCACCGCCACGACGGCCGGCGCGCCGGGCGGCCTCACCGCCGGGCCGCCGCGCAGCGGCAGCACGACCGTGCCGACCATCCCCGTGCAGGCCGACGTCGTGGTGCAGGGACCGCTGAACGCACGCCTCTACACCTCCTCCCCCGCCGGCGACGGCATGCTCTCGGTCACCGTCTCCGACGTCGCACCCGACGGCACGGTCTCGCGGCTCACCGGCGGCTGGCAGGTGCTCTCGCACCGCGCGCTCGACCGCTCACGCTCGCGCTACGTCGACGGGACGCTGGTGCAGCCGTACCACCCGTTCACGCGCGCGGCGCAGGCTCCGCTCGCCCCCGGCCAGGTCGCGCCGATCGACGTCGAGATCTTCCCCACCCGCGCCCGCATCCCCCAGGGACACCGGCTGCGCGTCTCGGTGCAGGGCTTCGACGCGCCGCACCTGCTGCCGACCATCGGCTCGCTCCTCCCGGCGCTCGTGCCGATGACGGTGCTCACCGGACCCCAGCACCCGTCGTCGCTGTCGTTCGGGACGCCGTGACGACCGGGGGCGTCAGTCGCGGGGCGTGACCCGTCGGATCAGGCCCTCCTGCGCGACGGTCGCGACGAGCGTACCGTCCTCGGCGAACACCCGGGCCGTGCTCAGTCCGCGCGCACCCGACGCCGACGGCGACGTCTGGTCGTACAGCAGCCACTCGTCGGCGCTGATCGGCCGGTGGAACCAGATCGTGTGGTCCAGCGACGCCGGCTGCACCCGCGGTGAGCTGATCAGCTCACCGTGCGGCAGCAGCGCGACGCCCAGCAGGCTGAAGTCGCTGATGTACACGAACGCCGCCGTGTGGATGATCCGCGACGCCGGCAGCGTGCCGTCGGCCCGGAACCACAGCCGCTGCACCGCCGGCACCGTCGCCCGCGTCGGGTCGTCGGCCGGGCGGTTGTCGCCGATGTAGCGCAGGTCGAACGACGACCACTCACGCTTCCACGACTCCACCTCCTGCGGGCGGACCTGGCGGATCACGTCGAGCAGCGGCACCGACTCCTCCGGCGACGGCACCTGCGGCATGACGTCCTGGTGGTCGAACCCGTCCTCCGTGCGCTGGAACGACGCCGTCATGTAGAAGATGTTCTCGCCGTGCTGACGCGCCGCGATCCGACGCGTCGTGAACGAGCCACCGTCGCGCACGTTCTCGACGTCGTACACGATCGGGATCGACGGGTCGCCGCCGAGCAGGAAGTACGCGTGCAACGAGTGGATGTGCCGGTCCTCCGGCACCGTCAGCTGGGCGGCCGTCACGGCCTGGGCCGCCACCTGGCCGCCGAAGACCCGCTTCAGGCTGGACCCCTCCGGCTGACCGCCACGGAAGAGGCCCACCTCGAGCGGTTCGAGGTCCAGCAGGGTCACGAGCTCGTCGAGGGATGCAGGCACGCGCAGATCCTACCGATCCGCGAGACCGCTCCGCGTCGGCGTGCGGGGGTGGAGAGCGGGCTCACACCGTGGTGCTTGCTTGCGTCGCGTCGTGACCGCGCGCGCTGCCTGCGCGGGTGACGGCTTGCTGCTGCGCTGCCTGCAAGGGGTTTCATCGTGCTGCTGCGCTGGCTCGGCTGGCGCTGTGTCTCGTCTCCGTGAGCGCCTCGACCGGGCGGCTGGCGATGGCGCTGGGCTGGGGTCTCGGGCTGCGGGTTCGGCACGGGGTGGACGCACGATGCTGCGTTGGGCCGCTGCTGGTCCCACACGTCTGCGTTGGCTACGGGATCCCGTCGTGAACGCAGGATCCTTGCGTCGCGCTGCCCGCCATCGGTGGATGCTGAACCGCAGGAGCGCTTCCAAGGGTCCAGATCCACCGATGGTGGGCGAGACCGCGTCAGTCCTGGTCGTCCTTGCGCTGACGGGCGAGGAACTGCTCGAACTGGTCGGCCAGCTCGTCGCCGCTGGGCAGGTCGCCGTCCTCGGCGAGGAGGGACTCGGCGGCGCCGCGGGTGAAGGCGTCGTACTGCTGCTCGAGGCCCGCGAGGACCTCGGCGCCGCCCTGGTCCTCGATCTGACGCTCGATGTCGGCCACCGTGGCGCCCTGCACGGCGCGCAGCGGGTCGAGGTCGAGGTCGAGGCCCGTGCGGTCGAGCACCGCCTCGAGCAGCGCGAGCGCCGCCGGCGGGTAGTCGACCTGGGTCAGGTAGTGCGGCACGTGCGCGACGTAGCCGGCGCTGTCGAGCCCGCGCTGGGTCAGCCGGTACTCCAGCAGCGACTGCGCCGACGACGGCACGCGCACCTCGGCCTGCCACAGGTTCGTGCGGTCGACGAGCTCCGGTCGCGAGCCGTGCGCCGTGATCATCGTGGGCCGCGTGTGCGGCACGCCCATCGGCACCGCCCCCAGGCCGAGGGTCAGGCTCACGTCGAGGTCCTCCACGACCTCCTGCACGCCGTCGACGAACGACTCCCACCGGAAGTCCGGCTCCGGACCCGTCAGCACCAGGTACGGCGTGCCCGACCGGTCGTGCTCGCGGACGACGTCGAGCCGCGGCTCGTCGTAGTCGACGTAGTGGTCCTGGCGGAACGTGATGAACGGACGCCGCGCGCGGTAGTCGTACAGCTCGTCGACGTCGAAGCTGCGCAGCACCTCGCCGCGCCCGGAGAGCAGGTGCTGCGCCGCGATGCGCGGCGCTCCGCCCGCGGTCAGGAACCCGTCGAGGGCATGGATGAGGACCGGGCCGTCGCCGGAGGGCGTCGGGTCGGTCGCGTCGTCTCGGTCACGTCGTGAGGGCCACTTCATCGTCAAGCCCTCAGACGTCCGCGTTGTTCCCGGTCAGTCGCAGCCAGGCGGCGTGCGTGTCGGCGGCCACGGCGTCCGGCGTGAGGCCGAGCCGCTCCAGGATGACCGGACGCTTCGCGTGGTCGAGGAACTCCTGGGCCACGCCGTGCACGCGGACAGGCACGTCGCTCTCGACGTCGCGCAGCGCCTGCGTGAACGCCGCCCCGACACCGCCGGTCCGGCCGTTGTCCTCGACCGTCACGACGAGGCGGTGCTCGGCGGCGAGCCCGACGACGGCGGGGTCGAACGGCTTGACCCAGCGCGGGTCGACGACCGTGACCCCCAACCCCTGCGCCGACAGCTGCTCCGCCGCCGCGAGGCAGGTGGGCACCATCGAGCCGACCGCGAGCACGAGGACGTCCTGGCGGTCGCCGCGGGCGAGCACGTCGCACGTGCCGACCGTGTCGATCGCCTCGACGTCGGCGGGCACGGCACCCTTCGCGAAGCGCACCACCGTGGGCGCGTCGTCGACGTCGACGGCCTCGCGCAGCAGCTCGCGCAGCCGTGCGCCGTCGCGCGGCGCGGCCAGGCGCAGCCGCGGCACGAGCTGCAGCATCGACATGTCCCACATGCCGTTGTGGCTCGCGCCGTCGTCGCCGGTGACGCCCGCGCGGTCGAGCACGAACGTGACGCCGCACCGGTGGAGGGCGACGTCGAGCAGCACCTGGTCGAACGCGCGGTTGAGGAACGTGGCGTAGACCGCGACCACCGGGTGGAGCCCGGCCATCGCCATGCCGGCGGCGCTCGTCGCGGCGTGCTGCTCGGCGATGCCGACGTCGAAGACACGGTCGGGGAACTTGTCGGCGAACGCGTCGAGCCCGACGGGGTAGAGCATCGCCGCGGTGATGCCGACGACGTCGGGGCGCTCGTCGGCGATCCGGACGACCTCGTCGCGGAAGACCGACGTCCACCCGGCCGGCGCGACCGAGACGGCGTCGCCCGTCGTCCGGTCGAACTGCGGGGCCTGGTGCATCTGGTCGTTCTCGTTCGCGACGGCGATGTCGTAGCCCTGGCCCTTGGTGGTCAGGACGTGCACGAGCACGGGACCGCCGAAGCGCTTGGCGTGCGCGAGGGCGGACTCGACGGCTTTGCGGTCGTGCCCGTCGACGGGGCCGACGTACTTGAGGCCGAGGTCCTCGAACATGCCCTGCGGCGCGAGGACGTCCTTCAGGCCCTTCTTGATGGCGTGCAGGGCGTCGTAGGCGGCCGGGCCGACCGAGCCGCCGCGGTTCAGCCGCTCGCGGATCGCGCCGAGCGCCGGCTCGTAGCGCGGGTTGGTGCGGATGTCGGTGAGCCGGTTGGCGAGTCCGCCGACCGTCGGCTGGTAGGAGCGCCCGTTGTCGTTGACGACGATGACGACGCGACGGTCCTGCGAGGCGGCGATGTTGTTGATGGCCTCCCAGGCCATGCCGCCCGTCATGGCGCCGTCGCCGATCACCGCGACGACGTGGTCGTCGCGTCCCAGCACCTGGTTGGCCCGCGCCATGCCCTCGGCGTAGGACAGGCTGGTGGACGCGTGGCTGTTCTCGACCCAGTCGTGCTCGGACTCCGCCCGGCTCGGGTAGCCGGACAGGCCACCCTCCTGGCGCAGGGTGTCGAAGTCGCCGGCGCGTCCGGTGACCATCTTGTGCACGTAGGCCTGGTGGCCGGTGTCCCACACGATGCGGTCGCGCGGGGAGTCGAAGACCCGGTGCAGCGCGAGCGTCAGCTCGACGACGCCGAGGTTCGGGCCCAGGTGCCCGGCGTGCGCCGCGACGGCGTCGATCGTGCGCTCACGGATCTCGTGGGCGAGCGTCTCGAGGTCGGCGTCGGACATCGCCCGCAGGTCCGCGGGGCCGGTGATCTCGTCGAGCAACGCCATTCGGTCAGTCTAGCCAGCGCACCTCACGCACGCCGGGCACCACCGTCAGGTGCGGTAGCGACCGCGCAGGTGCATCAGGGCGGGTCCGTCGCGCAGGTCGACGTCGTCGACGGTGCCGCGCAGCAGCAGGCTCCACCCCTCGTGCCCGGGCTCGACGTCGTCGAGGCTGACGCCGACGCAGGCGACGGCGTCGTCGAGGCACGGTCCCCAAGGACCGTCGCTCCACGACCCGAGCGTGAACGGGCCGCCGGGAGCCGGCGCCGTCCCCGCGAAGGCGTCGGCGAGGTAGGCGTGGTCCGCCCCGAGCACGTTCACGCTCACGCGCTCGGGGCGGGCGTCCCAGAGGTCCGACTCCTCGTCGACCAGCGCCAGCACGCGAGCCGGGTCGCCCGCGGCGAGCAGGAAGGAGGAGACGGTCAGCCCGACCCTGCTCCGCCCCTCGCCGGCCGCCCAGACCGTGACGGCCGCCGGCAGACGACCGCGCAGGCGTCGGAGCACGTCGCGCTCCCCCTCGGGCGGCACGAACGGGTGCTCGTCGTGGATCGTCACGTCGTCAGCCTAGGCAGCTCCGGACCTCGCGGCAGCGCGGCGGGCGTCCCCGAGCACGGTCACCGGGGACGCGCGGTCTCGTGCTCGATCGTCGCGCGGGTGTCCTCCTCGGCCGAGCGCCCCGCGAACGTCCGCGCGCCGGGGACCCCACGGTCCTGGACGAGGTTCAGCGCCGGCACGCGGTCCTCCACGACGAACGTGGCCCGCGTGAACGCCTCCGCGCCCGGGGTCCGCACCTGGGGCAGGCAGCGGAACTCGGCCGTCAGGTCGTCGGGCGTGATGCGGGTGCGCACGTAGCCGCGGAGGTTGTTCTGCAGCTTCAGGTGCGGGTTCCACCGCAGCCACGGGTGCGCCGTCACGGCGCTGTCGGCGCCGTTGCCGCCCGACGTGACCGACGAGCACACGAGCTCGGTGCCGACGCTGCGCGACGTCGGGTCGTCGTAGTCGAGCTTCAGCTCCGAGGCCCAGTGGGCGTGCACGTCGCCGGTGAGCACCACGGGGTTGCGGACCTGCGCGTCGACCCAGCCGCGCGTGATGCGGTCTCGCGACGCCTGGTAGCCGTCCCAGGCGTCCATCGACACCGTCTTGACCGGACCGTCGGTGCTGTCGCGCTGGGCGAAGAACACCTGCTGGCCGATGACGTCCCAGCGGGCCCGCGAGCGGCGGAACCCGTCGAGCAGCCAGCGCTCCTGCGCGGGTCCGACGATGCTGCGGCTCGGGTCGACGGCCGCCGGGCAGTCGGCCCGGTAGCCGTCGCCGCAGCCCTGGTCGTCGCGGAACTGGCGCGTGTCGAGCATGTGGAACGACGCGAGCGCACCCCAGTGCAGCCGACGGAAGAGCTGCAGGTGGTCCCCCCGCGGGATCGACGAGCGGCGCAGCGGCATGTTCTCGTAGTAGGCCCGGAACGCGGCCGCCCGGCGCGCGGCGAACCCGGGCTTCTCCGCGATGTTCTCGGGGGTGTCGCCCGCCCAGTTGTTGTCGACCTCGTGGTCGTCCCACACCACGAGCCACGGTGCGGCCGCGTGGGCTGCCTGCAGGTCGGCGTCGGCCTTGTACTGCGCGTGCCGCTGGCGGTAGGAGGCGAGGTCGACGGTCTCCGGACCCTCGTGGTCGCGCACGTTCCCGCCGGGTGCCACGTAGTCGCGGGCCGTGTACTCGTAGAGGTAGTCGCCCAGGTGGAGGACGAGGTCGGGCTGGTCGGCCGCGATGTTGCGGTAGGCGCTGAAGAAGCCGTGCTCGAGCTGGGCGCAGGAGGCGAACGCCATCGTCATCGAGGCGGGCAGGGCGCCCGGGGTCGGTGA
>LUMW01000251.1_pt1 | contig 29906 bp, 22 predicted proteins | sample 729761 | NCBI WGS metagenome assembly LUMW01 (sample SAMN03860302, study PRJNA289734) | marine metagenome | biome: seawater column; feature: ocean; material: water; isolation source: Red Sea water column Station 192 - depth 500m | place: Saudi Arabia: Red Sea | collected 2011-10-15 | depth 500 m
GTTTGGGTATACGTGAAGGATTAACATTTGACGACGTTCTACTTGTACCCAAATTTTCAGATATAAGCAGTCGTTCTCAAACTGATCTCTCAACACAACTTTCTAGAAATATTTCCTTGAATATTCCGTTAATCAGTGCTAATATGGATACGGTTACAGAAGCTTCAATGGCAGTAGCTATATCTCGTGAAGGTGGAATAGGAATCGTACATAGGTTTCTAACGATACAAGAAGAAGTAAACGAAGTTCTAAAAGTCAAACGCTCTGGTAGTATAATTATAGAAAATCCGTATGCTGTTAATCCTGAGCAAACTATACAAAATGCTTTCAACATAATGAATGAAAAGGATGTATCGGGACTTTTAGTTACTGATTCCAATTCTAAACTAGTAGGAATTTTGACTGAACGAGATGTATTATTTGAACCATCAGATTGTTCTAAATTAGTTAGGGAATTAATGACAAAGGATGTTGTTACTGCAAAACCAGGTGTTGATCTACAAAAAGCTAAAGAGATTCTAAAAAATAACAGAATTGAAAAGCTACCTCTAGTTGATGATAATAATTATGTTAAAGGCCTAATCACTAGTCAGGATATTTCGGATTTGGAAAAATATCCGAATGCATCAAAGGATAAAAAGGGACGTCCACTTGTTGGAGCTGCTGTTGGTGTAAGGGGTGATTTTATGGAAAGAACAGAAGCCTTGATTGAAGCAGGAGTAGATACCATAGTTGTAGATATCGCTCATGGTCATAGTGAAAATGCTATAAGCACAGTACAAAATATCAAAAAGGCATTCCCTAATTGTGACCTCATTGCTGGAAATGTAGCAACAGCAAAAGGAACTGAAGATTTGATTAAGGCAGGGGTTGATTCGGTGAAAGTTGGGGTTGGTTCTGGTTCTATTTGTATAACTAGAGTTATCACAGGTTCAGGAGTTCCACAGCTTACCGCTGTTCTGGATTGTGCTAAAGTTGGTAAGGATTATGGAATACCAATCATCTCAGATGGCGGAACAAGAAATTCGGGTGATGCAACCAAAGCGTTAGCTGCTGGTGCGTCCTCAATTATGGTGGGAAGTATTTTAGGTGGAACTGATGAAACACCTGGTACCACTATCACAAAAAATGGTAAACGCTTTAAGATTTATCGAGGAATGGCCTCTCTTGCCGCTTCAATGGGGAGGAAAACAAAGGAGACTGGTAGTTTTGAGTTAACTGATGATCTCAATGATTACGTAGCCGAGGGTGTAGAAGCTATGGTTCCATACAGAGGAAGTGTGACTGACATCATCATTCAAATCACGGGTGGAATACGTTCAGGACTTAGCTATTGTGGTGGTCATAACATAAAACAAATGCAGGATAATGCAGAATTTATAAAAATTTCAAGGGCTGGATTTGCTGAAAGTCAGCCGCATGATGTTGAATTAATGTAGCTAGTTTTTTATTAAACGCTTCAGAATTTTTTTTGTGTTAAGCAAGTATACCATAATCGGATTAATCGTGGGCATTATAATTTCTGCACTTGGGATATTTTCTGCAATAGATTATTTTACAAACCCAATTGAAATCATGGATTTTGATGATAACTTTGGTGTTGGGGAATCAACTATTTTTTCATTTGAATCGCCTGAGAACTCTTTCCAAAAATTAATGATTACGGGAGATACTTTTGATGTTAAAATTTCCACGCCTGACAATAAGGAAAAATTTTATGATAGTTACAAGAAAAAAGCAGAGCTGTCATGGTTTAGCGCTGCGGGCAAGAACACTATTAAAATTCAAAACACTGGCCAAAGCGAATTAAATGCACAAGGAACTTTGGAAAAATCACGTGATCCATTGTTCTTCACGTACCACATTTTAGTAATTACAGCAGGCATTGTTGTTATTGGATTCAGCGCAGCTTTTAGTGCAAAGAAACCACGAGGGTTCTAGTCTAGTTTCGCTATAGGATACGAACCTAAAATTTTTAGGAAAGAAGAGTTTTCTTTTATTTTCATTAGCATCTCCCTGATTGAAGTATCATCTTGATGGCCTTCAAAATCAACATAGAAATTGTACTCCCAAGATGTGTCTCTGTTTGGTCTAGATTCTATCTTTGTTAGGTTTACCTTGTACTGGTGAAACTCATTAATAATACGAAACAGTGCGCCAGCTTCATGTTTGACAGAAAAAACGATTGATGTTTTGCTATTTTTATTTTTGTCACTTTTTCCTTTAGAAAATACAAGAAATCTTGTGTAATTATTTGTATTATCTTCAATTTCCTCTTGAATTACAGCGACACCAAAAATTTCTGCTGCATTTCTACTTGCAATACAAGCTATACTATCCTTGCTCAAATCCTTGATAGTCTTAACACTCCCAGCAGTATCATAAGATGGAACAGTTTTCAGTGAATGTTCTTGAATGAATTGTCTACATTGACCTAAAGCTTGTGGGTGTGAATACACCGTATCAATATCTTCAACAGAACCAGTTCCGATTAGACAATGTTGAATTCGGTGGTAAATTTCACCTATTGCAACAAGATTTGTTACTAGTAACAGGTCGTTACTTTCACCCACACTCCCTTCAAGCGAATTTTCAATAGGCAGGATAGAATAATCACTTTCATTATATTCAGTATTTTTTAATGCTTTAGCAAAAGTAGGACATGGAATTGTCTTTATTTTATCATCAAAAAAGGAAACAGCTGCAGCTTCACTATATGCACCAGGTTCACCTTGAAACGAAACACGTTTCATATTCACTCTCCCACTTTTACAAAATCACTTTTTAAAAAATCGCTTGACAGTTTTCTATCATCAGTCCATCCACATTCAGTGCATTTTACGATATCTCGAAGTGGTTTTACATTCTTGCCACATTTTCTACATTTAGTAAACAATACACCTAATTCTGGACCATTCAGCGTTGCATGTATTGCTCCATTTAATTTCCCAATAATCTTTACCTTGACTAGATCTTTTACCAAGGCAATGTTCTTTTTTCTAATGTTTCTTGTTGAACAAATACATTCAACCTGCGATTTTACAGGTTTAGAATTTATGAACATAATCAACACCGCAATCATTGAACCCATTACAGCTTCAACAGTACCAATAACAATATCATCCGCTTCTGGAAATTTTCGAAATTCTTGATTTTTTACATTTACTAGGCGTTCATTTTTAATTATATTGCTTTCACCAACAATTGTAGATCTTATCATCTCACCATCGTCATAGGTATTGTTCCCAGCTACATACTCTTCAATTGTGGCTAATGTATCGCCGGGTAAAACTGAATCAGGCATGTGTGACTTGTTAAATTATAACTATTATTTGTTTACAGCCAATGCTTAATTTGAAAATACTCATCAATGTTTTCCTTTCTTAATACTTTCACGAGTGCTGTGGCTTGAGGTGTTGATAATACCGGCTTGTCAAATCTGTTATCAGTTGAAATTCTAGGACATGCAACTTGAATAAAAGCATCAATACCCTTTAGATTTTTCATTCTTTCATTTGTAATGTCAGTTAATGCAAAAAGATGAACTGTTTTACCTTGGTCTTCTAATTCTTTTTTAAACTTGAGCGCAGTTAATTTGGATAGCTGACCCTCTTTTAACCCAACAATGATACCAAAAGTCTCAGCTTCAGCAGCTTTGTAAATTGCTACAGTAGATTGTTTTTGTAATTTTTTTGCCAGATCTGTAACCTCTCGTATTTCATTAAAATATGGATCTAAGATGTAAGTTGGTTTGTTTGTAGCTATAGCTATTCCTGCAGCATGGAAATCACTCTGTCCCAAAAAAACATTGGCATCCACCGTGTTTACTGTTTCCATAGCTGGATAAAATTCACACCCAAAAACTTGTCCGTCATTTAGTTGACCTTGCCCTTTTCCAATTTTTACACCAACTCCATTTTCTACTAATGTATCCTTAACTGGTTTAATTTTATGAAGATGTTGACTGTCTGTAATTAATGAAATAGTTTTCCCCCGGAACATTTCAATGCATTTTTCTGTCACATTGTCAAAGGAAATATCATCAAATGCATCAATCATTATTACATTTTTTTCAATTGTTTCCATTTTGTTTGTATGTCCTATATTGAATTGTATTTCAGCATTCAAGACTTTTGTACCAACAGAATTGAGATCACACGTACCCCATGTGGTATCTGCAAGAACAAACGCGGGAATTCCAAATTTTTTGCCAACTCTCAGAGCCAAATCTTGTACTTTGTGTAATAACCCATCAGGACCATTTAGTGCAACAGAAGTAGGATTACGTTTTTCTATAATCTCAAATATCTTTTTTTCATCTATAACAATCATTTCTAATCTGCCAAACTATCTGTTTTTAATTTAAACTAATCTAAACTTCAAAACCCAAAAATGTAGGATATATCAAATACTAATATTGAAAAATAGCACAATTCTTCATATAGGCATTGATGATACAGACTCGCCCAAAGGAATGTGTACAACTTTTCTTTCCTATAAAATTGTGAAATTCCTTGAAAAACAGAAAATTGAGTTTGTAGATTATCCCTCACTAATTAGATTCAATCCTAACATTCCATGGAAAACAAGAGGTAATGGTGCTGTTCGATTAACCATCAAGACTAGAAATCCAAATAAAATAAAAAAAGAAATTATTCAATTTATAACAAATTATTCTGATACAAAAAACGGTGCAAATCCGGGGCTCGTCTTTTTTCAAGATCAATCGATCCCCCAATCATTTCATAAATTTAGCAGGTTAGCACTTTGGAAACTAATCAGTCGAAAAACAGCTAAAGAATTTGTTTCAAACAATAAAATTGATTCATTTTATCTAGGAAATGGTCAGGGTCTAGTTGGTGCTATTGGTGCAATAGGCTACAAGTTTTCTGATCATACATTTGAGCTTCTATGTTATAGAAAAAAATCTCAATTTGGAAAAAAACGAATAATTAACAAACACAGTGTTAAGAAGATGCAATCAATTACATTTCCTGAAACTTACAATAGTTTTGATAATGAAAATGACAGAGTACTGATCACCCCGCATGGACCTGACCCAGTGTTTTATGGTATACGAGGAGAATCTGTCAAATCTGTTGTTCTAGCATCTGCAATGGTGGACACTGATGAAAAACTAGATGGATACATGGTATTCAAATCAAACCAAGGAACTGCTGATCATCTAAAAAATGAGCTTCAAGTAAATGATCTAAAACCATACACTTCAGGTTTCTTGGTTGGAAAAGTGTGCAGCAAACCCGTAACTGAGCAAGGCGGGCATGTATTTTTTTCAATTCAAGTGGGAGATAGAAAAATTAGATGTGGTGTTTACAAACAAACAAAAATTACTAAAACAGCACAAGATCTTATTCCTGGGGACAAAATTCGTCTTGGCGGGGGAATTAGAAAAGCGTCAAAAAACTATGAGAGAGTACTTAATGTAGAATTTTTAGACGTTATAAAACTGGAAAAAAATATTTTACTTACAAATCCAACTTGCAAAACTTGTAATAAAAAAATGAAATCCAAAGGTAACAGACAAGGTTTTGAATGTTTTAGATGCGGCAATAAATCATTTTCAAAATCTAGCTTGGAAATTCCACGTAAAATACAGCGTAAGCTATATCTTCCAGCCATGTCAGCGCACCGTCATCTGACGCGACCATATCAGAGGCTCAAAAAGAGGAACAAGTTTGAAATTTTTGATACCTCATTAGAGTGGCTTAATATTTTTTAGAAAAACTATAGCGGGGAGCAGATTTGAACTACTGATTTTCGGGTTATGAGCCCGACGGGATGACCTGACTTCCCCACCCCGCTGAACAAAAATTCTTTATACGCTATATACGCCTTTGTCAAAACTAGGAATGATTATTAGGATTTCAATATTTTTCTTCTTATGGATAAACGAATCAGAATTGCTGGAATAGCTGGAGCAATAATTTTTGCTATTGTAATATGGACTGACATTTTGCCTTCTAATCCTCCGCCTATACCTGAACCTATTACAAGCTCCGATACAGAGTCCGTCCAAGTTTTAGCTACCAATTTGGAAAAACCTTGGGGTTTTGATTTTGCTGGTGATAAAATCTTTGTAACAGAAAAAGATGGGCGTGTTAGAGTAATTGAATCTGGTGTTTTGTTGGAAGATCCGTTGGCTACGTTAAGAACTGTAAACGTTTTTGACGGGGGACTACTTGGAATTGCAGTTCATCCAAATTTTGAAAAAAATCATTTTCTTTATGTCTATTCTACATATGAAAATGATGGTAAGCTATGGAACAAAATTCTCAGAATCACTGAATCAGAAAATAAGCTTGTTGATTTAGAAACAATATTTGACGAAATACCTGGCTCTGCATTTAGCAACGGTGGAATACTCAAATTTGGTCCAGATGGAAAACTCTATGCAGGTACAGGTACAGTTTCAGATTCCTCACACGGCTCTCAAGATCTTCAATCACTAGAGGGAAAAATCCTCAGATTAAATGATGATGGCACAATACCAGACGATAATCCTTTTTCAGACTCCCCAGTGTTTTCATACGGACATAGAAATTCAAAAGGCATGGCTTGGGATGAATCTGGAAATCTTTTTGTTACTGAGTTAGGACCAACAAAAAATGATGAAATCAATCTAGTGCAGCCGGGAAAAAATTACGGATGGCCAGAGCAAGAATGTTCTGGCAGTGAAAAATTTGCTGATCCTTTGGTTTGCTATGATCCGGCAATAGAACCTGGCGGCATTGTATTTTATTCCGGAGATAAACTGAATTTAGAAAATTCACTTATTATGGCAGGTTTACGTGGTTCTGGTCTATTTAGCCTAAATATTGATAACAATAGGATAGACGAACAAAAGAGCGTTATCAGCGGAATAGGAAGGATTAGGGATGTTAATCAAGGTCCAGATGGCTATCTTTATCTGATTACTTCTAACACGGACGGGAAAGCTTTTCCAGACAAAAATGATGATAAACTACTTAGGATAACTAAATAGTATGCCAGATTCATCAATTTCAAAATTTTTTGAAAAAACTTTAAAGGAAAGGCTAGGGCTAATTGCGGATTTCTCTGGGCTGTCAAAAGACGAATTAAAAATTATAGAGGACGCAACAGGCGGAATTTCTTTTGACAAAGCTGATGGTATGATAGAAAATGCAATAGGCACATTTTCACTACCGCTTGGAATTGCAACAAATTTTCAAATCAACGACAAGGATTACCTAATACCAATGGTGATTGAAGAGCCTTCAGTTATTGCAGCCTCATCTAAAGCTGCAAAAATTGCAAGAGTTCAGGGTGGTTTTAAGGCTGAAGCTGATGAATCGTATAGCATTGGACAAATTCAAGTTGTAAATGTTGACGTTCAATCAGCAATACCTAAAGTTATTGGAGCTTCCAACGAAATTCTGGATCTTGCTAATACAAAAAGTGAAACGCTTTCTAAACTAGGAAAGGGTGCAAAGGAAATTTCTTGTAAGGATCTGCCGACTGATTCTGGCCATATGCTGATTGTGGAGTTGACAATCGATGTAGGAGACGCAATGGGTGCAAATGTAACAAATACAATGTGTGAGGCGGTTGCACCAATGATAGAGAAATTAACTGGCGGAAAAACTCTTCTTCGAATTTTATCAAACTATTCTACAAAAAGAATGGTTAATGCGTCTGCCGTCTTTGACAAAGATGCAGTTGGTGGGGAAAAAGTTGTTGATGATATTATCTTAGCCTTTCAATTTGCTGAAAATGATCCATATCGGGCGGTAACTCATAACAAAGGAGTAATGAACGGCGTAATTGCAGTTGCAAATTCTACAGGACAGGATAGCAGAGCTATTGAAGCTGCGGCTCATGCTTACGCATCTGCAGGCGGCACATATAGATCCTTAACAAAATGGTCAAAGGATAAAAATGGAAATTTGTTTGGGAATTTTGAACTCCCACTGTCTGTTGGAATAGTTGGAGGTGTCATACGACATCACCCAATTGCAAAAATTTGTACGAAGATACTTGGCGTTTCCACGGCTCAGGAGCTTTCATGCATTATAGCTGTAGTGGGTTTAGCTCAAAACTTTGCTGCTCATTAGTAACTGAGGGAATTCAGAAGGGCCACATGAAGCTTCATGCAAGAAAGGAAGGCAAAAATTGACAGATCGCATTTATATTAGCTAAAAAGGTTCTGAAAAAAATTGCACCAGTAAAATTTTCAATTCCTAAAGGAAGCCTAGAAGAGGCCACATTCAAAATACTAGAAGAATCTTGGACACAAGTTAGGCGTAGACCACGAACTTATCGTGTTTTCTTGGATGACCCAGACATTAAGGTCAAAATGCTTCGTCCTCAAGAGATTCCAACACTAGTAGGAGACGGTTTGTATGACGTAGGCATCACTGGGCAAGACTGGATTGATGAAAACAAGGCGGATGTTGAACGCATGCTTGATTTAGACTATGGAAAAATCAAACCTGTGATAGCCATTCCTGACAGTTACAGGTACAAGTCTCTTGACGACATGATTTTGGCTTATGCAAAGAAGAAAAAGATACTTAGAATTTCATCAGAGTATCTTACGAATGCTTCAAAGTTTATCAAAAAATGTAAATCCTACAAGAAGCTATATGGCTCAAAAGATCCTCAAATTGTTACTCCTTGGCTACGCTTGGGAACTAACAAAAATGTTCAGATTCATCTATCTTTTGGTGCAACGGAAGCTAAACCACCGGACGATGTTGACGCCATCATGGATGTGACCGAAACGGGAACCACTTTGAAACAAAACCAATTGAAGATAGTTGATACTGTTATGGAGTCAAGTGCACACTTGATTGCCAACAAGAAATCTCTAAAGGACAAGCAAAAGCGTCAAAAAATATTTGATATTGTTACACTAATGAGAGGTGCCGTTCAGGGCAGAAAGTATCTACACATTTACATGAACGTAAAGGAAAACAATCTGAAAAAACTGCTAACACAAATTACCTCTCTTAAGAGACCCACTGTCAGCCCACTCAGTGAGAAAGGCTGGTATGGCGTAAACACAGTAATCCCCAAGTCAGAGTTTCACAAATTAGTTCCTAAACTTAGAAAACTTGCACAGGGATTGGTAGTTCACGAACCAAAACAAATACTGGAACTTGAGGAGATAAAGCGTGACGAAGAGAATTGATCAAGATATTACAGGTTCGTAATGTTGACACAAAATCCAAAATTAGTCGTAAAGAAAGCTTGGCAATATCACTCACTGGTCCTGGTGAACGTTATCTGTTGAGTTTGATTAGGAATTGGAGGCAACGAAAAAAGTCACCTAGAACTTCAAGATCATTTATACCAATTCCAAGTGTAGGTTGCTACGTTCCTGGTGGTCAAGCAAGATATCCTAGCTCTGTTATCATGTCTGTAACTCCTGCAAAGGAGGCTGGAGTTAAGAGAATTGTAGTTGTCTCCCCGCCTGGTCGTGATGGAAAAATTGATCCATTAACAATTGTAGCCGCAAAAAGATGTGGTGCTACTGAGATTTACAAGGTTGGTGGCGCACAAGCAATTGGCGCACTGGCATATGGAACAAAATCCATACCCAAAGTTGACAAAATTGTTGGGCCAGGAGGAAAATTTGTCAGTATTGCAAAATCACTAGTTAGTGATCAAACTGCAATTGATATGGTTGCAGGACCAACGGAGCTTGGAATTATAGCAGATGCAAGTTCGGATCCTGAGATTGTCGCACTTGATCTCATATCCCAAGCAGAACACAGTAAGGACACAATATGCTTTGTCATAACACAATCAAGAACCATGGCAAAACAAATTCAAAGATCACTTGAAAAATTAATTCCAGGTACAGAAAGAAGTTCAATAATTAAAGAAAGCATATCAAAAAATGGATTCATTGCCGTATGCAAGAATGAAAATAAAATGGTTGAATTGGCAAACAAGATTGCGCCAGAGCACTTAGAACTGATGGTAAAGAACGGAAGAACTCTTTCAAAAAAGATTACGGGCGCAGGTTTACTGCTTATAGGAAAAAACACGCCATCATCTGCAAGCGATTACATTCTGTATACCAACCACATACTACCGACCAATGGATTTGGAAGAACAAGGGGCGCACTGTCTGTTTTAGATTTTCTAAAGCTACAGACTATTGTTGAATCTAAAAAATCAGAATTAAAATACAAACAAAATGAACTAAAAACATTAACGGATGCAGAAGGCTTACCAAACCACTACAAAGCGGTAAAGAGGAGATTAGATTGAACAAAGAATTCCAAAAAAAACTAGATGAGTTAGCAAAACTTGATGGTTATCAAAAGCCAAAGAAGGTTTCAGGTTCGTTAAAGCTGGATTCCAACGAAAACTTTGCCATCGGGAAGCAGTTTCAGTCAGACCTAATTGTTGCTGCAAAAAAACGCTGTGACGTTCGAGAGTATCCATTGGGAGGAACGGAAAAGCTAGTTGTCCAATTGTCAAAATTCCTCAAAGTGCCTGCTAATATGATTGGAGTCGGGAACGGTTCTGATCAGATACTTGACTTGTTTTTGACGAATTTTTGCACGAGAAAAACTAGGGTTTTGACATCCGAGCCTACTTTTTCGTTTTTTGAAGAGAGGTGCAAACTTTACAAAATTCCAATGATCAAGGTCCCGTTCTCTGAAAGCATGACTCTTGATGTTGACCAATTTTTGTCAAAATCAAAAAATGCAGACGTTATCTACATTGACTCGCCAAACAACCCTACGGGCTTTCACTGACATTTTTTCACGAGTAATACAATATCCATATCCGCTAAACTCGTTTGCAATTGAGGCAGGAATTTTAGCGTTACAGAAATCAAAACAAATATCGTCAATATTTTCTTTAATTAAAATAGAGAGAGAACGTATAATTAAAAATCTAAGAAGTTATGACATTTTCAATGTATTTGATTCCAAGGCAAATTTTGTATTATTTGATGCTGAAGATCTAGATGAACGTGTATACAACGCACTAACGGAACAGGGAATCACAATAAGGAAATTAGGCAAACTTGGAAAATACGAAGGCTGCCTCAGGGTAACAGTGGGTACCAAAGAAATGAATTCAAAGTTTTTACTAGCGATACGTGATCTAGTCAGATGAAAGTTAGCGAATTTGATTCCATCATATTTGATTGTGACGGAGTTTTGATTGATGTAACCAAATCGTATGATACAACAATAAACAGAACTATTTCCTATGCAGCAAAAGAAATGTCAGGCATTACTATAGAGAATCCATTAACAAATGAAATGCTTCTAGGCTTCAAGTCTACTGGTGGTTTCAATGATGAGGTAGATATTGCATATGTTAGCATATTATGTTATATCGCTGCCAAAAAATTAAACAAAAACCCCGCGGAGATCATTTTTGATGTAATTAATAATGCAGATGACAGCGGAATAAAGTCTGCTGAAAATTTTTTAGATAAAACTGGCACAATCACATCGGAAAAATCAAAGCTAGACTATCCAGGAGCAAGTAAAAATAATTATGTTCGTTCAATATTTGATCAGTTATTTTACGGACCAGAATTATACAACAAAATTTTCCAGAAAAATTCATTGTTTACCGAAAGGGGGCTAATTGAAAATGATGACATAATTGTAAGTTCTAAACTAATGCAAGTGTTGAAAAAAAGATTCAGTGATAAAATTGCAGTTGTAACGGGAAGAGGATATAATGCAATTAATTCGTCCCTAAAGGAAATTTTAACTCAATTCAATGTGGAAAATTCCGTTTTTCTCGAGGATGAGCCACGAAATCTTGCCAAACCAAACCCTGAATCGTTAATTAGATCTATCAAGGGATTAAACTCAAAAAACTGTCTTTATGTTGGAGATTCCATGGAGGATCTTATCATGGCACAAAGGGCTTCAGAATTAGGCTTCCAAACTACATTTTGTGGAATATATGGCTCTGGCAAACTTCCTGAGGTGAAAAAAAAGTTTTTTGTCGAACAAAATGTCCCTTTCGTTCTAGAATCAATTAATTTTATTCCGAAGGCATTAAATCTGGGAATTAGTTTTCTTGACCATTTGATAACGTCATTTGGAACACACGCTATGATGGATCTCACTGTGAAGGCAAAATCAAAAGATAAGATTGAGCACCACTTGATTGAAGATGTTGCAATAACCATCGGTTTGTCAATTGACAAGGCTCTTGGAAAAAGAACTGGAATCACTAGGTTTAGCTATGCATCTGTTCCAATGGATGAGTCACTTGCAGAAGCAGCGCTTGATTTAGTTAAGCGACCATACAGTAAGATAACTCTGCTGATAAAAAGAAACAAGATTGAAGGTGTGTCAAAAGAAGATATTGAACACTTTTTCAAATCACTTACTCAGAATTTAAGCAGCTGTATACACGTCACAGTAAAGTATGGAGATAACGACCACCACAAAATTGAGGCTGCAATCAAATCGTTAGCTGTCGCTTTACGAAACGCATCATCAAAAGACAAAAAACAAACAGGAATTCCAAGCACTAAAGGTGCTATGTAATATTGAAGGTTGCAATATTTGACTATGGTGCCGGAAATATTTTCAGTCTAAAAAACTCACTGGAAAAAAATGGCGCCCAAGTAGATGTCATCACAGGTTTAGATAAATCAAGGGAATATTCAGGCTTGTTGCTACCGGGAGTTGGTAACTTTGATCCTGCGATTAGAAGCATTCGTGACTATTCTCCAACTGATTTCAAGGACTATGTTACTCAAAACATGCCAGTACTTGGGATTTGTCTTGGAATGGAAATGTTCTTCGAAAAAAGTGAGGAAGGTAAGGAACAGGGCTTGGATGTCATGGACGGTGAGGTAGTTCTTCTACCGGATACAATGAAAATTCCGCACATGGGTTGGAATAATTTAGAAATTAAACAACAAAGTAACTTCTTGGATGGGGTCAAGGATGGCTCATGGGTTTACTTTGTGCACTCGTACAGAATAAAACCAAAAAATACTGGACTTGTTGTTGCAGACACTGATTATGGAATCAAAGTACCAGCCGTAATTGAACAGAAAAATTTCATCGGGACACAATTTCACCCTGAAAAATCAGGAGAGGTTGGCTCGTTAATGTTAAGAAACTTTCTCAGTGAGTGTAAAAAATGAAAATAATTCCCGCAATTGACCTAATGGAAGGAAAGGTTGTTAGGCTCTACAGGGGCGACCCCAGCAAAAAAACCGTTTACAGCGACGATTCACTGGATGTTGCAAAAAAATGGCAATCTGCTGGTGCAGACATGCTTCATTTGGTTGATCTTGATGCAACATTTGGAAGGGGCTCTAACTTTGAATTGTTAGAGAGTATAGCAAAGTCGGTAAGCATTCCTGTGCAAGTTGCAGGAGGGCTTAGAAGCGAAAAGATTATCGAAGACGCCCTAGAATTTGCGCAACGAATAGTAATCGGAACGCTTGCCTTCAAAGAAAAAACAATTCTTGACAAACTTCTAACAGCATACGGGAATGAAAGAATAGTAATTTCAGTAGATCACAATGATGGTTTGATAGTTGTAAACGGCTGGCAACAAACTACGGACATATCACTAATTGATTCAGTCAATGAATTTGTTAAAATGGGCTTTACAGAATTTTTATCAACAAACGTAAACAGGGACGGCACATTACAGGGTCCTGATCTAAAATGGATGCAACAAATTAGTAAAATTGAAACTGCAAATGTGATTGCCAGCGGAGGGATATCCAATGTTGAAGATGTTGCAAAAGTAAAGGAAGCAAATCCATTTGGCGTTATACTGGGAAAAGCACTTTATGAAGATAAAATTTCAATTGAGGAGGCAAAAAAACTGTAATGACTCTAACTAAACGTGTAATACCATGCCTTGATGTCGCAAAAGGCAGAGTAGTAAAAGGATTGAATTTTAAATCAATTAAAGACGCGGGTGATCCTGTCTTACTAGCTGAAAAATACAGCAATGAAGGTGCAGACGAACTTGTGTTTCTAGATATTACAGCTTCGGAAGAAAATAGAGAAATTATAAAATCTTTAGTAAGTAAAGTTGCAAAGGTAATTAATATTCCATTTACTGTTGGTGGCGGAGTCAAAACTTTACAACATGCAAGAGACATACTGCTTAGTGGCGCTGATAAAGTTGCAATAAACACTGGTGCAGTAAAAAAACCTGGAATAATTACTGACTTAATGGAGCTATTTGGAAGACAATGCATTGTTGTTGCAGTTGATGTGAAGCGCAACTACAATACTGCTGGCCAAAAAAATGTATTTTCAAACAATGGCAAAAAATTTTGGTTTGAAGTTTTTATTTATGGTGGAAAAAAGGAAACTGGTCTTGATGCGATTGAATGGGCAAAAAAAGTACAATCATTAGGTGCCGGAGAAATACTTCTTACAAGTATTGACATGGATGGAACCAAGAATGGCTATGATGTAAATTTAACAAAGGAAATTGTAAACTCTGTTTCTATTCCTGTTGTTGCATCTGGTGGATGTGGAAAACCTGAGGATATGATTAATGTTTTCAAAGAGACTAACGTAGAGGCAGCGTTGGCTGCTTCCATATTTCATTATGAGACACACTCGGTTGATCGTGTAAAAGAAATAATTAAAGAAAGTGGAATTCCAGTGAGGATATAGCAAAGATTAACAAACACACATTTTATGATAAATTATGGACATGGACATTAGCAATATTGATTTTACAAAGGGAAACGGCATAGTTCCTGTAATAGTTCAGGACGCCAACACGAAGGAGATTCTAACGCTAGCATATACAAATAAGGAATCACTGGAGCGCACGTTGGCTACTGGCAATTCTTGGTTCTGGAGCAGATCCCGTAAGAAGCTATGGATGAAAGGAGAAGAATCTGGAAATACACAAAAAGTTAAAGAAATCAAGGTTGACTGTGACTCCGATTCCTTAATCTATTTTGTAGAGCCATCTGGTCCTGCATGTCATACTGGAGAGCGTACATGCTTTCATAACTCTCTAAAAAATGGATAAAAAACACTAGGCTGTAAGAATTTTATTATTTTTCAAATTTTTGATATAATTTTCCTTTTTGTAGCTTTTTCTACGTGCTTTTTTTATGTATTTTAGATGAATAATGTATAATTTTATTTAATTTTCTGCTTAAAAAATTAAGTAATACTTAATTTGATATTAGGATTTTTTATCAACTCAATCATCTGTGATCAGACATGCAGAAGACTCACTTACAGTGCAGAGAGTGTAAAAAAGAATATGATTCTACTTTCAAGTATATCTGTGATGAGTGCTTCGGACCGTTGGACGTTCACTATCATTTTCCATCTTTGACAAAAAATACATTCGTGAACCGTGAGCAAACTTACTGGAGATATTTCGAGCTTCTTCCTATCACTGATAAAACAAACATTGTTAGCATAAACGCAGGAATGACGCCGCTTGTTAAGGCTGAAAAACTTGGGAATGAAATAGGATTGAACAATTTATACATAAAAAATGACTCTGTTAATCCAACATTTTCATTCAAGGACAGACCAGCAGGCGTTGCTGTGTCAAAAGCAAAAGAATTTGGCTTGGAGTCTGTCGGATGTGCATCTACTGGAAATCTTGCATCAGCCACTGCTGCACATGCTGCTAAGGCAGGCTTTCCGTGTTACATTTTTGCTCCAAGTGATATTGAACATGCAAAGATCGCACAGGCACTCTCATATGGTTCACACTACATTGCAGTTGATGGAACGTATGACGATGCAAACAGAATAGCTGCACAAGTTGGAGATAGTAAGGGTGTTGGTGTTGTAAATATTAACATGCGATCATATTATGTTGAAGGTTCTAAAACATTAGCGTACGAAGTTGCTGAACAGCTGAATTGGAAAGTGCCCGATCAGTTAATTGTTCCAACTGGAAGTGGTGCAATGTTAAACGCAATTTGCAAGGGCTTCGAAGAGCTAGAAACAGTTTCATTGGTTGACAAAGTTTCCCAAATGCACATGAACTGTGCGCAACCAAATGGCTGTGCACCAATTGTTACTGCGTTTAAGAAAAACAATACAGATGTTGTACCGGTAGAAAACCCTGACACTGTAGCAAAAAGTTTAGCGATCGGTGATCCTGGTGATGGCCGTTATGTTTTGAAAAGATTAAAACAATTCAACGGAATTGCGGAAGAATCAAACAACAAAGAAATACTTGATGCAATTTTATTGCTTGCAAAAACAGAGGGAATTTTTACGGAACCAGCTGGTGGTGTTTCAGTAGCTGTCCTAAAGAAAATGGTTGAAGATGGAAAGATTGACAAAAATGAAACTACAGTTTGTTATGTAACAGGAAATGGATTAAAGGCAACAGAATCATTAATGGAAGTTCTACCTAAACCTGAGGTAATGCAGCCTGACGTTGCTAAGATTTCGGCGGTTGTAAGGTAAATGGCTGCTATTACGTTCACAATCCCGTCCGTTCTTAATGGCGGTGGCGGAGAAAAAAAAACTGATCTTAGCGTAAGTACATTGAATGATGCGTTTGTAAAAATTTCTGAAACAATGGGTGATGATTTCAAACGTCGTGTCTTGAATGATGATGGTACTCCAAGATCTTTGATTAACATTTATGTCAATGGAAAGAACGCAAAATTTTCTTCCGGACTTGATACACAACTCAGTGATGGTGATGAAGTGTACATCTTACCTGCGGTAGCAGGGGGTTCCCATGATACAGGGGAGGAGGTGTCTGACCTTTCTGAGAAAGAACTTGATAGATATTCCCGACAAGTGATGTTGGAAGAGATTGGCTATCAAGGACAATTAAAATTAAAACAAGCTAAGGTTTGTGTTGTTGGTGTTGGCGGTTTGGGTAATCCTATTGTAACAAGACTTGCAGCAATGGGTGTTGGAAACATTCGTATTGTTGACAGAGATGTAATCGAGCTTTCTAATTTGCACAGACAGACAATGTTTAACGAAGATGACGTTGGACAGGTCAAGGTTGAGACAGCTGCAAAAAAATTGCGCAAACTTAATCCTAACATAGTTATAGAAGAGTTACCTGTTTCAATAAATGATTACACTGCAATTGACGTTGTTGATAGTTGTAATGTTGTAGTTGATGCACTTGACAGTGTTGATGCACGCTACGCACTTAACAAGGCTTGCATTGAAAAGAAAATTCCTTTTGTAACCGGCGCCGCTGTTGGAGTTACAGGACAGTCGTTTACAATCTTACCAAACGAATCAGCTTGCTACCACTGCTTGTTTCCTGCACTTGACGAGGATTCAATGCCAACTTGCAGCATTGAGGGAGTGCATCCGTCAATACTTTCTATCATTGGCGGCATAGAAGTTTCCGAAGCTGTAAAAATAATTACGGGAAAGGAACCAAGTCTAAAGGACAAGGTGTTGCACGTTGACTTGGAAAATTTAATTTTTAATTTTACAAAAGTTTCTAGGGTTGAAGAGTGTTCTATATGTGGCTCTGGCACGAAGCAGGAAAAAGTAAAGGAGGAGCTGATACTTGAGGAACTTTGTGGCCGCAACAAGGGAAAACGAACCTTTTCAATCACACCCACCTACCAAGTAAAGCTAGACGTTGATGCTGTTACCTCTGTTGCCAAGGAAAGGGGCTTTACAGTGGAAAATCTGGGTGATCTGGGACTCTCTTTGAGGACAAATGACCTCTCTGTCAGCTTCATGAAGAGTGGCTCTGCCGTTCTAGTGGGACCAAAGGACGAAAACGAGGCAACTGCCCTTTATAAGGGACTTTTAGGCACAAAACCAGTCATCACAGAGAACCAAAATACTTAATAGATATTAGGCAAATTTTGCAATAATTACAAGATCTGATCCAATAATTATACAATTTTTGATCGGTATTTGTAGGAAATATAACTTGAATTGTAATAATGAACGATTTGTCCATGAGGGTTATATACTAAATTTTCAAAATAATTTCAATAACATGAAAAACGAAATAGGACGAAAATTAACTAGTCTAACATTAATGACGATAATGTTCGCTGGTGGAATGACTCTTGCTATCCCAGGAATAATGCCGGATTCGGCAATTCTTCCTGAGGCATATGCAGATCAAGGCACCACGAATGGAATGGTCTACGTTTCAAGCACAGCAGTCCAAGGCGCACAAGTCTTAGAAGTAATTGTAAGTGACCCATCAATATCTAACACAGGTATTTTCCAGTCACCTGCAACTATGGATCTCAATACGTCTACACTACAACTGACACAAGTTGCTGACGGAACTTGGAGAGCATTCGTTGCTGACAAGTCATCCGCAGTAAACGCAGACGCAATAACATCAACTTCACTAGACTTCGGTACTTCCTGTGGTACATCACTAGATGTACCTGAAGGCTTTGCTGAAGGTGATGAAACCACTTACCTGGAAACAATTGGTGGTTCTGTATCTGGAACTTGTGACAATCCAAACGGTGGTACAGCATCAGCATTCAATGTACTAACTAATCAAATAGCTATGGTACACGCTGATACTAACATCACAGGTATGTTACACGGTCAAGTAGGACACGATGTACATGACACAGGCGTAGCAAATGACCAATCATGGCCATTTATCTATGCTATTGACTTCTCTGCAACCAACTACTTCACTTACAGTGGTGACACTGTTGTAATGACATATGGTCCAGAAGAAGCTGGCTCATCTATCAGTACACCAAACTTTGTCACACAAGGTGAAAATGTTGCTGTAACAATTACCGACAACGGATTAAACATTGACCCAACAACTGCTGAAAAATGGACATTTACGACATCCACAACTGCAAGAACAACAGGAGCAACTACCAACATCATCGCAGAACTAGACCAACTAGGCTTCGGTGATAACGGTGTTATAGGAGTTACTGATGGCGGCAGCGCACTAACTAGCGGAACAACATATGTATTTGTTGAAACAGACGTTAACACTGGTGTATTTACTACACATGACACTGTTGGTGAATCTACAGTAGACACCAAAACAAATGCAGACGTTGACGATGTTGTCACACTTACCTATGGTGGCAACACTGCTCAGTTTGTAGTTGCAACCAATACTGCATCAGCATCATTAGATGCTGGAGAAGAATGGATGCCAGCAGAAGCTGCATCTTACACTGTAACTGACCCAGACATGAACAGAAACTCATCAGACGTAGAAACATTATACATTAGCTCAGACAATGTAGTTCCAACAATCAAGATTGGAACACCATTGTGGCTGACTAAAGGTGTAATGGGCTCAGTAACAGCTGGCGAATCAGGCGTATCATTTGCATCTGGTGATTCATTTGGTACAACAGTAACTGCAACAGATATGCCTGACGACAGCGGTAGGGTAAAACTTACTCTGACAGCCGGTTCAGCCAGCACTGAGGATACACTCACTATTAACACAGGTTGGGACGCAAGTACCAAAACCGGTTCTGAAGTACTTTTCTATGATATCTGTTCAATCACAGATAACATAAACGCCCACTCAGTAGCACTAACTATTGATGGCACAGCTGTACTCGAACCAGGTTCCGATGCAAATACTGGCGTAACAAACAACTGTAGTGGTGAAGTTCAGTACACATCTGGTACAACTACAATCACATCTACAACTGACTCTTCAGTAGCTCTTGTATTCACAATCGGAAGCGATGAAGGATCAGCAGGAACTGCTGGTGATTATGTAATCGCAGCAGACTTGAACAACTATGATCAAGGAGTAGCAGCAAACAGCATCTCTAGAATAGAGGCTGTCGAAACTGGTCCTGATACTGGTGTCTTCGAAGGTTCTGTAACTTATGCAGTAATGAACACCGTCGCAGGTGAATCAGATGCCGCAGGATACACACACCCAGAAGATGCTGATGTAATCATAATGCTCGATAACTACCTCACTGGATCCAGTGCACCACGTGTAAACTTTGGTGATACTGACGTTTTGGGCTCTACCAACGTAACAGTTGGCGCTCAAGCAGACGCTAACACTCACAGTGGTGTAGTAACATGGGATGAAAATACTTATGCAGTAGGTGATGCAGCAACAGTAACTGTTGTAGACGCAGATCTTAACACAGATAACACAATCATAGAGACATATGTTGGTGATTCTAGCTTTACTGCTGGAACCGATATATTCACTATCCAATGTAACGACGCAGTATGTGATACTGATGTAACTGTCAAACTAGTCGAAGATGGTACCGATTCTGATACCTTCATCGGCGTGTTTACTGTTCCAAATGACATAGGCGAAGACATGGAAATTGGTTATCGTGACTCACGTGACGCAACTGGTGTAGCAACAATTTGGTATGCAACCTCAACTATCGGTTCTGAAACTGGTACGGTTTCACTAGACAGACAAGTGTATCCTGTACCATTTGACAATAACGAGCTGAAAGACGGTTCTAACAGCAACTTGGACGACTTTAACGGTGACGGTACAACAGGAGACGATGGTGATGTAACTGTATGGGTACAGGTAACAGACTCTGACTTTACTGATGACCAGCTGAAAGCAACAACTGCTCCTGGAACAGTTAACTTGATTACAAGTGGTACAACCACAGCAATCTACACCTTTGGTGCAGAGACTGCATCAGGAACTGAACTAGGACCTATGAACGAGGTAGAACAGGGTTCTAACGTGTATGAGATATCATTCACAGTAGATGAAACCCAAAACTCTCACCAAGTTCTAGGTGGAAAGACTGTAATCCAAGTAAAGTATGCAGACGCTAACTGTGATAATGGACTAACTTGTAATGTATTTGATTCCTCAACATTCGATCTAAGAAACGGTGAACTGACCGCTGACAAGTCAGTCTACATCATGGGCCAAGACATGGTCTTGACACTAACTGATGAAGACTTGAACCTTGACAGCGATTCAGCTGAATCATACAGCATGGCTTTAATTGAATGGGACTCAAGTGCAGACTCTTCTGAATTATTAACAACAACAAGTGATTTCACATCTAACCCAACAACATTGGAAGAAACTGGTGACAACACCGGTGTATTCCAGACTGTGGTTACAATTCCATCTTCAGTTACATCAACTGACTTGGAACTTGGTGAAGAAATCACACTTACCTACAGAGATGCAGGTAGAGCAGGTGAACAATCAGTCGCACCATCATCAAGCGACACTGTTTCAGAAGACGTAGAGCTACTTATCTCAATATCCAACTTCGGAGCGAGCATATCATTAGACAAAACGGTATACGACTGGACTGACACTGTAAATATTGAAGTAGTCGCACCAGACCATAACAAGAACAGTAACAAGAAGGAAACTATCGGTACTGCAGGATTGCCTGTTAAAGTATCAACCAGAGACGGACAAATGTGTTCAAGCACATACACCCTAAAGGAGAATGGTGAAGACACTGGTGTATTCACTGGTTACATTGTCTTGCAAGGTTTGAACGGCCAATCGATTAACGGTACTAGCGCAACACTATCAGCAGGCGCAACGGCTTGTAACTCCGGACCAGAAGACGGTAAACTCCGAACTGCTGGCCAGGACGATGGTGTAACTGTTACTTATGAATACGATGATGGAAGCGTTGCATTGGCATCAGCAATTATCCAATGGAACTATTCTAGCATTGAATTCCTAGATAGCAGCGTATCTTCTAGTGGAAGCACAGTCATACGAGTAGTAGATCCTGATGAGGACCTTGACGATGAAGTAATTGATCAAATAACCATTGATGTATACTCTGATTCAGATTCCGGTGGTCTTACAAAGACCCTAAGTGAAACTGATGAAGGCACAGGTATATTCGAAGGTACAATCAACTTCACATCCACAAGCATATCATCTGGTAACATATTACGAGTTTCAGAAGGTGACACAGTAACTGCTGAAGTAACTGATTACACACTACCTGGACCTGATTACACAAGTTCAGATGACTTACTCTTTGCAGCCACAACCACAGTTGGCACAGCATTCCCACCACTTGAGAGAGCACCAGCATCCAGTGCACGCGTAGTCGATGCATCTGGTAACTCGGTAGCTGAAGTCTCAGTGGATCAACAGGTACAAATTGCTGCTGACGTGACAAATGGCCAAGGTAAAGAGCAAGCATTTGCATACTTAGTACAAGTTCAGGATGCATCAGGTGTTACAGTATCACTTTCATGGCTTACAGGCTCACTGACTGCTGGTCAATCAATGACTGCAGCTCAGTCATGGACACCTACGAGCTCCGGTTCATACACTGCAACAGTGTTTGTATGGGAGAGCGTATCTAATCCAACTGCCCTGTCACCAACCGTATCTGTCGACATAGACGTAGTATAGACTAGAAACATCTAACCCCCCTTTTTTCTTTTTTTTATTTTAGTTTAGAAAACACATTCAGAAACAATATCTATGACAACAATGCACCAAAAACGGTTGAAATCATTACTGTTCATCATCATTGCCTCATTAATTGTGATAAGTTCACCTGCGGTATTTGCGGAAACTCTTGAACTGAATACAAATCAAAGCGTGTATTCTCCACAACATCCATTATTCATATATGGTGAGGGCACACCAAATCAACCTGTAATTATCCGGCTGTTTGCACCTGATGGTACAACTGCAGATTTTGAGCAGACAATGACAAAACAGGATGGGTCATTTAGCATCACTTTAATGAGGTGGTCGGAACCAACAACAAAAATTCCTTACGGAACATATGTTGTTGAGTTAGTTTCCCAGTCTGGATTGTCCGAAAAAATGAACATAAAGTTTGTATCAGATTCAGAACTTGTAACAATACCAATTGAACGTAGTATACAGGTAAGTGTATTTGCACCTGAAATTGCAGCTTCAGATAGACCTTTTCGTGTGTTTGTACAGGTTTCAAGTGATGGGCACCTAGTACATGAAGAAGTCAAAAAGTTACTAGCAGCATCACATGTTCACACTCCTGCAGACAGTGTAAGAAGTCTCACACAACAACTTGAGAGGTTACATGAGGGATTATACTTTGTTGAATACAAACCTACACAAGAAGGCACATACGTCTTTCATATGGTTGCTAATCACCAGGGAACAGTTTCACATGGTTCAGCTGCAAGCTTAGTATTGGGTCAGGATCTAGCCGGTTTGTCTCAGGAAATCGTAAGTCTTAATCAGGTATTAACAACAGCGTCTACCGAACTTGATTCGTTACAATCTGATATACACGGATTTGGAACTACACTAGAATCAGCCAGTGATAAAATCAATACGGGTGTATCTGAGATTGATACCAGTGTAAGTTCAATGTCATCGGCGGTTACAAATATTGAAGAGGCATCATTACAGGTAAACTCGTTGTTATTTCCAATTGTTGGGTCCATTGCAGTCATAGTTGCTTTACAAATTACAATACTTGCACGAAGAAGATAGTTATAATAGTCGATTGAACAAGTTTTGAATCATGCCAAAACTGGCACTACTTGTAACTACATTTCTTTTTTTTGTTTTTTTACTACAACAAAATTCTAGCGGCATTTTTGAAGACTTTGAACATGTGGACGTAGACCATGACTTGAAGCCGCAATCTGATCTAATATCTACAGATATACATGAAATGCAAAATAGTGTTAAAAGATATCTGGTATTTGGCTCAGGTTCATTTCATGATGCATATCCTCAAACAAAAAATCTTGTATATGGGGTTGATGCTGATAGTGGGTTTTTCTCAGTGGGTATTTTTAATCAGAGTCACGCGAGTAAACTAAGCGCAAGTGGCTATCATGTAATAGAGGATTTTCCCTTAGAATTTCATTCAAAGTATGCTGCGTATAATGCAGCTTCAAAGCATACTCAAATTGGAAACATTGCACAATCCATGAAGGTTCATGACCTGTACAATAAAACTGGTAGAGGAGTCATTGTTGCAATTGTTGATACCGGCGTTGATTTTTCAAATCCCGACATCAGAGAATCATTGCTTAGGGATGAAGACAACAAACCTGTAATGTTGGATGCAGATGGGCAGGGGCTTGTTATTACAAATTCGACCTTTGCTGCAAAAATTAGCAATTTTGGAATATTAAAAAATTACACAAAGGAATTTCCAGAGAATGTAACCTCAACGGTCTATGTAAAAAATGATGGCGTATTTTTAGACATTATACAAGAAGGAAACGGTACAGACATTTCCGTCTACAATGGGCTGTACCCGCGTTTTGGTTCCCCTGTTTTTAACGGTACCTTAACCTCTGACATGAAAATTGGAGAAAGTAAAAGTGACTACATTGAATCAAAAAGTGGCATATATCACCTAGGAGTAATTTATCAGCCACACGGCGGAATACTTCAGGTAGTTCCTGTCTTGGTAACTGATCCAAACGAATCTGGTGTATATGATACCATTACGCCAGATATGTCATCTTCTTGGTTGGACTATACAAAGAGAATAGATGAAGATTTTGTTACGAAAGCAAACTATGACTTTGACTTTACCGATGAAACTCCAATTACAATCGGCAGTGGAAACGAATTATTGCTATATGATGCAGATCTGCCACAAACGGAGCATTTCTGGGAACGCCAGGATGATTATTCGGCAGGAACTGTTGGTGCAAAAGTTGTAGATGTCTATGGAGTTTTTTCAAAAAAGGCAGAAATTGATTATACTTTAGGTGCAGTTAATGGTACCCTATTACCTGCTATGGATAAAGACGGTAGGTTCTTTGGTGTTATGAACGACCCGTTTGCACATGGAACATCTTCTGCATCGGTAATAGCATCCAAGGGAACTATGGAGTATGACATCTACAACAACACAAAAAAATTTTCTATAAAGGGCATTGCTCCGGATGTAAAAATTCTTCCCGTTAAGGCATTATGGTTTGGTGACACAGTTTATGCATGGTTATGGACTGCCGGATTTGATAATGAGGAGAACAGCTGGATATACACTGGTGGTCCAAGAGCAGATATAATTTCTAACAGCTGGGGAATTTCTAATTTTCCAAATACTGGCTATGCTCCAGGTTTGGATATATTATCACTAATTCTAAACGCACTAGTAACGCCAGGATCTATGCATGAAAATTACACGGGTGTAACTATTGTATCAAGTGCTGGAAACTCTGGACATGGTTATGGAACTATTGGTACACCAGGCATCTCATCATTTGGCTTGTCAGTTGGTGCAGTAACTAACAATGACTTTGTTGGATATGGTCCATTCAAGGACATGCCAAGATTTGGTAATACTACCGACCATTCTGATCATGTTGTAGACTTTTCAAGTAGGGGACCAGGAATAATTGGTGACCCAAAACCAGATCTGATGAGTGTTGGGGCATATGGCTTTGTTCCAACGTTAGTGACAAAATCTTCCGCGGATTCAGATAATGAACCTTTCAGACTTTTTGGGGGAACTAGCATGTCTGCTCCCATTGTAGCAGGTAGTGCAGCTCTTGTAGTGGAGAGCTTGAATGAAAAGGAGATAGAATATGATCCATTCAAAATAAGAAACATTCTGATGTCTACTGCAGATGATATCAAAAATGATTCAATGACACAGGGCACAGGCTTAGTTAACGCCCTAAATGCAGTAAGAGCGATCCATGGTCATGGCGGAAAGTTTATCGTACATAATGATGCTACATTTTCAAACATAAAAGAAGTGATTGATGCTCAACTGCACTCATTTAATTCTAGTTCAATCGGAATTGACAAATTTGGAATTTCCGATAACATATTCCCAATGACAAGCTGGTATGGCGGTCGATTGCATCCTGGGGAAAATACCACTACTGAATTTACAATAGAAAACCCAACAAACAAGACACTTGATATCACAATAAATCCAGTAACTCTAAAATTGATCGAAAAATCGGAATTGGATGGAATAACGGAAGTACAACTACAGGATCCAATCTTAAACAAATCAAAAACATATAGACCAAACTATGTCAAACTAGCTGATCTACCAGTGGATATATCATCACAATCAAACTGCTTTGTAGCAGATGGTTACTGTGTTCAGGATTCACCAAAATCAAACCTAACAACCACAATTCCAGCCGACGCCTCACTTATGGTCTTGAATCTTCGCTTTCCATTTGACACTTTCATGAATCAAACGGACACGGTTTATGCTGACGACATGAAAATTTCATCATTATACGTAAATAGAGGAGGTTCTTGGGGAACGGTTCAAGAGATTCGTATATCTGATCCATCGGAAAAATTTGACAATGAACCGGTTGTGGGAATATACCCAGTACCAGAGAGATATTCTTACTGGTCTGGAAACACCAACAAAAACTCTACGTCAATGGACTATACTCTTTCTGCAAGCTATTTTGGAAATAAATTGTGGGACGATGTATCGGTTAATTCACAAAAAATTTTAATTCCGCCAAAAAATTCCTCAAAGGTAACGGCCGTACTTTCTGTACCTGCTGATATGCAAACTGGTGTGTACCAAGGATTCATGAACTTTGAAGGTGAACATCAAGAAGTTAATGTGCCAATATCTGTTGGCGTTCTTGAAACAATTGATGAGAAGAATAAACTAAACGTGATTATTGGTTCAAGTGGAGAGTCTTTATACGGTAGCGGTTATGTAAAGGGCGCCTTTGATATGACAAGCAGGTACATGGCTGGTGATTGGAGGCAATATTATTTTGACATTCAAGACAGTACAATAAATGCTGCTACAATAGATTTGGAATGGGAAAACGATGACACAAACTTTTCTGTCTTTATGGTTGATCCTCAGGGAAAAATTGTACAGACAAATTTTCCGTCAGGTGTATTTGGCCACTTTTGGGGATGGCCAACTACTGACTGGTTGGGAACAAGTCCATTTAGTTCGGGTGGCGGATTCTTTCCCGTAAAAAATAAGGATAATACCTCAACAGTGTTGTATGCTCCAATCAATCAGACTGGAACGTATACACTGCTTGTTCATTCTACCCTATTTGGTGGAGAATCAACAACAGAACCTCTTTCACTTGCTGCAAAATTTACAACAATTTTGCCTGATGACACGCCACCTGAAATAATATTTGTCATTCCTGAGTTCATTAACAAATCATTTGTCACCTCACCAGAAATAGTTGAAAAGAATCTTAATTTTGTAAAATACTATCTTGATGGGCAGGAGATTGAATCTGAAACGTTGGACTTTGAAATTTTGCCTGATGGGTCACACAATTTACGAATTCATGCGAGCGACATTGTTGGAAATGATATTGAAAAGACATTTTCTTTTACTGTAGATAACATTCCACCGGAAATCATAGTCAAATTACCTAAAAATGGCACTCTTGTTTCTGACTCGTTGCAAATTGACTTTAAAGTAAATGATGAAAATTTGGCTGACAGTGGGGCTATTTCAGTTTTATTCCCGGATGACCAATCGTTTGAGGATATGACTTTCTTTTCATATAACACAACCAAGATTGATGACGGAATATATGATCTGAAGATTATAGCCAAAGATCTTGCCGAAAACGAAGCAACAAAGGTGCTTTCATTCAACGTAGATCATACATTTGTTCAACCACCCCCTGTTATTTCCAAAGAAAAGAAGGAAATGCCACAAACCTCCTTATTGATTATTGTCAGTACTATTGTTATTGCGGCAATAGTTATTTCGGTAGCCGTTAAAAAAACTAGAAAAACTTCTACGGTGATCCAATCCTGAAATAAGATTTATATCCATTTTACCGATACGTGAGCTTGAATGTCTGAGCAGGAAAAAGAATCTGGAGGAATGTCCAGGAGAGACTTTCTTAAGCTTCTAGGTGCTGCAGGAACATCCGTGGCTTTTGCACCGTTTGTACCTTGGGGCAAGTTTATGCCAAACCCGTCATCTTCAACTCTTGAAAAGGTACCTGTAATTTTGCCTGATGGTACACAAGCAAATCTTAACACTTATCCAATAAATCATGCAGAGGTTATCACTTATCCAGAAACTACTGATGAAGTTCTAAATGAGGAGGCGTTTAGGAAATGGCAATTTATTAGGTTACCAGAAAAATTTGGCGGAGGAAGAAAAGATGTATCTGCCTTTAGGGCATATAGTATGGTATGTTTACATTTATGGTGTTTGTGGAAATACTGGCCTGACGAAGGACGAATGAGAGGAGAGTGTCCGTGTCATGGAAGTATGTATGATGTCAGAACTGGTACTTCATATCTAGGACCTGCATCATTGCAAGCACCTCCTTCAAACACACTTCCCAAACTTGATTTTGAAGCTGACACTGATGGATTTATGTACATTAGTCCTCCAACGTGGGGCGTAAACACTAACGGAGTAGTAGGATATGGCCGCTTCGCTTGAGAGACGTAACGGTTTACTCACGTTCATTTATTGGATTTGGGATGAGTTAGACCGAACCATATTTACTGCAATCAAGTTTTCTTTCCCAGCAAGATTTGTAAGTCCATTTGGATTTTTGGGAATGCTTACGTTCATCATGTTCATCACTTTGGGTGTAACTGGCGCGTTACTGATGTTCTATTACGAACCAATCATGACAAGGTCGTGGGACAGTGTTGCGTTTATCAACAACGATGTACCGTTTGGGTTCCATATTAGAAATCTCCATTATCATGGATCAAATGCAATGGTTATGTTAGCTATTCTTCACATGTACTACCAGTACTTTAGTGGCAGATACAAAATAAGAAATGAGATTTTGTGGGTAACAGGTGTTATACTTGGTACTGTTACAATACTTGAAGCCTTTACTGGATATGACATTATCTTTAGTGAAAGAGCGGAGCTTGCCATCAGCATTGCGGCATCGCTTACCAACTCCATTCCAGTTGCGGGTCCCATGATTCGTGAACTGGCATTTGGTGCAGGTTTCCATGACTTTGTGCTAAGGTTCTATGCCCAACACGTCTTCATCTTGCCCATCGTCATGCTCGGATTGATGGCAGTTCATTTCCCGCGATTCTTGGTCTTCGATGTACCGATGGTAATGGCCATTTGTGGTGCAATGTGTTTGGCCGGTGGTGTATTTCCAGTTGATCTTGGTTTCAAGTTCGAGCCAACTGTTCCACCAGGGATTACGGTTCCAGAATGGTATCTTACTGGTCTCTATGCATTTTTGAGAACACAGTATGACAAGTTTCTTACTGGTGTGTTATGGCCTGCGTTGTTTATCGGCGCATTACTGCTTACGCCATTTCTAGATAGATACAAAAAGTTTTCATGGAAAGATCGTCCCTGGGTCACTGCGTTTGGCATTACGGGAATTTCCCAGATACTGGTAACAACATACTGGGGCTTTTACATTCCACCTGACACTACAATTCCACTAGTAGAAAGGCTGGTAATTGACCCGATAAACCTCTATCTTGTAATGATATTACTTGTACCACTAAGCTTTGGGTTTACCCTAATGATGATTCATCTTGCAAAAGATGCTGAAAGAAAGGCAAAGCTTGCCAAAGCAAACGGACCAAAAAAGGTGTCAGAAATCAAGCTATCAATAAAATGGACAAACTGGATGCTTGTTGGCTTGCTTGCCTTCCAAGTGTTCTTGAATATAGCTGCGTACAATGCGTTCCTATCAGGTATGAATAACGTTAACTTGTGGCTAACAGGCGTGATTCTGATTACCTTTGGTGGATTCTTCCATCTCTACCGCTATGCAATGTCCCAATCAAAAAACATACCACAAATGCCGCCAGCTACTACTACCAAGCCTCTAGTTAGTACTCAAAAACCATTGGAGCCAACAAATGGGGGTTCTAAACCAGATAGTAACAAACCATCAGAAGGTCAAGTTACCGAACCATCAGTACCGGAAATTAAATCAGATGTTACAGAATTGGATAAGGATCTGAACCTTGGAACATCTGATCTTAATAAACCATAAAACCTTCATCATCAGTAAAGAAGCTTTATAAGACTTTTAGAAATGAGTGCAAAGCGTTGA
>LUMW01000100.1_pt1 | contig 29866 bp, 23 predicted proteins | sample 729761 | NCBI WGS metagenome assembly LUMW01 (sample SAMN03860302, study PRJNA289734) | marine metagenome | biome: seawater column; feature: ocean; material: water; isolation source: Red Sea water column Station 192 - depth 500m | place: Saudi Arabia: Red Sea | collected 2011-10-15 | depth 500 m
CTACAACTGGTTTTAAATTTTTTAATTCTCTAATTCTTCCTCTGTATTGTAATTCAAAATTAGAATTATAGCCGAAAAAATCGGGTGTACAAACAGCACCATAGTCTTTAGCTATTTTTTGCGTTTCATCAAATAAATAGGGAAAAGAAAAGTTATTTAATTTAGAAAAAGTAATCATATTCTCAAAAGAATCCTCAGGATAATTTTTTACATCATTAGACATTATAGCAGCAGATTTTACACCCAAGTTTTCTAAAAATTTTACATCTTGAACAATATTTTTAATTACAGCTTTTACGTAAGGACAGTGATTGCAGATGAATACAACCAACAAAGCAGGATATTCTTTGAAAGATTCCAGTGAAACGAGCTTTTCTCCCTTTTCGAGATTCAAGTTAGGTAGTTCAAAACCAGGCGCAGGCAAACCCAGTTTTTCCATTGTAGATTTATGTGCCACCTTTATGTGTCCTTAACTATAAGTATTTACAGTACACATTCAAATTAATGAAATTAAATCAAAAATACTAACGAATATAATTATCATTCTGCATTATTTTGTCGAGTTTATTTTTTAACACAAGACATAAGCTCAACATCTGCTCCCACAATTTTCAACAATAATTCTTACTTTTTTTGACATTCAACTGCTGATTCACTACCTTGATCCTTTATAACATACGGCTGCTAATACTTTCTGATGAGTCATTGCGTTATTACAGTAATGGTTTCTTTCTCATTTTATCTCCTTGTGATAAAATAGCTTCCAGCAAACAACCTTAGATCATCCAGAAGAATGGTGCTCCCACCGCGACTCGAACGCGGAGCTAGGGATTAGGAATCCCCTATTTTATCCAGTTAAACTATGGGAGCTTAAGGCTGAACTAATCATGCAGCCGGTTAAAGACCGTCAAGATACATACAATTGAACTCATAAATTATTTTTCAAGTCAACATTTTTTCTTTGCTTCATAAATTGAAACAAGAAAGCTGATTAAAAGCACAATTTCGTAATTAATAAATGCGACTTAAAAAAAGATTTATATAATCAACTGATAATGTTAGAAAAACATAAATCTATAGCCAAAGATATAATTGACCTTGCTCATAAATATGGTGCTGAACAAGCATCTGTGTCTCTGGCCAATTCTACATCTTTTCAGGTAGATGTTCGTGAAAACAAAATTGAATCTCTTCAAGAATCCGGATCATCCGGAGTTCACCTCACCGTTTCAGTTAAAAAACGAAGGTCCACTGTATCATCAAATGATCTTAGGATAGAGACCTTAGCACCATTGATTCGTTCAACTATTGATGCACTCCCCTTTATGGGAGAAGATGAATATTACAGTCTACCAGATCCCAAATTACAGGGACGCGCACCAGGCAACCTTGAATTTCTTGATCCTGATTTTGACAGTATATCTTCTGAAGAAAAAGTCAAAATATCATTTGATTTAGAAAAACTGACCCTCAATTCAGATAAAAGGCTTAGAACAGAACAAACTTTTTATTCAGACAGTATCTCTCATATGGTTCATGCCGACTCAAACGGTTTTCTTGAAGGTGAGACAAAAACTCTCTTCAGTTTCGGAGTTTCAATGGTTGCAGATGATATCAAATCAGCTTCTTCTGACAACGGAGATTCTAAAAACACAGGACGCAAACAAACTGATGGTTGGTTTAGTGCAGCTAGATTTCAAAACAAATTGTCACCAGCTGAGGAAATTGTAGATAAAGCCTGTCATAGGACCTTACGTAAATTGGGTGCAGTCAAGCCGCCCAGTCAGGAAGTTCCGGTTATTTTCAGCTCAGAAATGGCACAAAGTTTTTTTGGAAAAATTGCATCCGCCCTCATGGGAGAAAACCTGTTTCGCAAGCAATCCTTTTTGTTAAATCGACTAAATGTATCAATTGCAGATTCAAGAATAAACTTGATTGATGATCCACTTCTTCCAGGCAAATTAGGCAGCCGTCACTTCGACAGCGAAGGAGTTGAAGCAAAACCTTTGGTCTTGATAGAAAATGGGGTACTGAAAAATTACATGCTTTCAACATATTCTGCCAACAAACTGGGAATGACTTCCAGCGGTCATTCCGGCGGCATATCTAATTTGATTCTTAAACGAGGAGAATATCCTGAGGAGGAACTGATTGCCAGTGTTAAAAACGGTTTATATTTGACCTACATGTCAGGTCAGGGAGCAAATATAGTAACAGGGGATTTTTCACGTGGAGCGCAAGGCATTTGGATTCGTGATGGGAAATTGGCTGAGCCTGTGAGCGAATTTACTATTGCTGGAACTTTCCCGGAAATGCTGAAGAAATTAAGCATGATAGGAAGTGAGGTAGATGAGCGAAGTTCCATTCTCACTCCGGCATTCAAAATTGACAAAATGTCTGTAAGCGGTACCTGATTTATTCAGGAAGACTGGAGCATGTCCTGTACAGTTGAAGCAGAATGTTCCAGCAAAGTAGTACGAAACTGAGCCCCATATATGCCTTGTTGTCGTAATTCTTTAGCTGTCAATTTCAATCCTTCCAGATATTCTAACACTGCGAATTCTGATACATTCTGATTAAGCAATTTTTCTGTTCCTTCATACATTGCAACAATCATGGTCTGATGTTGCTCGTCCCCTAAGAAAGATCGCATTGTTGTTGTTCCTTGTTCAAAATTGTGTCGAAAACTGCGAATGTTTTGAAATGAAAGTCTGTGATTGTCAGGCATAGAAAATGTTGGCACATTTTCTGATCTCTCATTTTTCAACTGAAATGTGTAACCTGTGTATTTTACATTCATAGTTCAGGTTTTAGTCATAGCGACTTGGAGTTGACTGTGATTGAATAGAATACAATGCAAACACCATGACAACTTAACTTTTGTGTAAAGGAAGACTTGGTAAAACCAAAGAAAATACTTGTAATTCGTTTCAGTGCGTTAGGTGATTTGGTGCTGACAACACCAATTTTTCGGGAATTAAAACGTGTTTTTCCGAAAACTAATATTACTCTGCTCACTTCTTCCGGAATTGGATCAGTATTAAAAAGTTCTCCTCACATAGATCAAGTTATTTGGCACGCCAGAAATGAATCTTATATTGAACTAAAAAAATTGATAAATAATTTACGTGATGAAAAATATGACCTTATTTATGATGCCCATCGCTCAGTCAGAAGTATCTGGATTGTCTGGAAACTAACCAGATTCGGTGTTTTAAAAATTCCGGAGGTGTGGTCCATAAACAAAAGGAGTTGGCGTAGAAGTTTGCTGATACAATTGAAAATTAATTTTCTTAAAAATACATCATCCCAGAGACATCACCTGCTTGCCCCTTTACAGGATCGCACGAAATATGAATTGAACAATCAAACAGAATTGTTTCCAGACCAAATTATTGTTTTAAAAATAAGAAATTTCCTCAATGATAACAATCTACTGCCAAAAAAGTTTTTCGCCATAGGAGCATCTGCTTCATATCCACTGAAATGCTGGCCATTGAATTATTTCAAGGAACTGATTACAAAATTAATTGAGCAAAAATGGCAAATTGTACTGGTAGGTGGTGAAAACGAAAAAGAAAATATGCAGCTGGAGCAGGATTTTTCAGGGAAAGTGATTAGTGCGGCTGGCATGTTTTCTCCCCTTGAATCAGCTGAACTGCTAAGACATGCCCGAATTGTGGTAACTAATGATTCATCAGTTGGACACCTTGCGGAAGCAATGCGTACACCTGCAATAGTTTTGTTTGGATCAACTGTTAAAGAATTTGGTTATGCCCCTTTTATGAAGGAAAGCATACTGCTGGAAACAGAGGAAAAACTTAGCTGTCGTCCGTGTTCAAAAGATGGAAGGGGGAAATGCAAGAATCCGGACTATTTACGATGCATGACTTCAATAACTCCGGAAAGGGTTTTGTCAAATATTGACAATCTAAATTGTCAATATACAAAAAAACCAAATTGATCAAACGGTCTTTAGGAATCTTCCTTAGCAGTATTATGCCTGCTCTGCTTGTATCTCACTGTCACTTTGAGCAAACTTTGTATTAAGCTCCTGCAGATCAAGCTTACCGGCATCAGCCATTTCACGCATTGCATCCGTAAACAACTTGCGCGCTGTACGAATCTCTTCAGAATCTGGTGTTTTTGATTTTAATGAGGAAACAAGGGCGGAACGGCTTTTTTCAGGAAAACACATTATGGCAGCTTCCTTTATTTTTGAAGTAGATCCGGAAATTGCTGTGATTACATCATCCGGCTGCAACTTGCGAACTACTTCCAGCAAAATATCTTTGGGTACCTCCGGAATTGATTCAAATATGAAGCAATGACTTTCTATGTCCTCACTCATTTTAATATCAGAGGTGCGTAATCCGTTGATCAATTCCTGTCTGGTTGAGTTATCCAAATCTCCAAGGACATCTGCAATGAATTTTATCCCATCAACACCGACTGTACCTTCATCAGGTACATGCCTTGCTTTTTCAGCAAGGTTGTATCCAATTTTCTCCACCAGTTCAAGAGGAAGTTCATGCAGCTTCCCCAATTCCAAAGCAACTTTTGTACGCTCATCTTTTGAAAGATCACGCATGATTTTAGCAGCTTCTTCACTGTCCATTCGTGCTATGACAAATGCTTTTATTTTGGCAGGTTCATCTTTGACCAGGAAACCAATTTGAGCAGTTGAAAGCTGATCCATGAATCGGAACGGATTGGATTCGTTATTTTCAGGCTCAGTTAATTGTTTGGTAAGTAAAAATTTCTGAATGTCCTTTAAAACAGCATTTGAGTCTTCTGCAGATGGATTGGCTTCCTCAGCTAATTTTTCTAAATCCAAAAAAGTATTTTGTGGAATAGTTTCAGCAAAAAGCTTTCTGGATGAGCTCAATCCCAAAGTCGCAATGAACTGAGTCAACATATCCATCGATTGTTTGTCCCGCGACATCTCCTGAACCAGTTCCTGTTTCCAATCCACACGGCCAATGAGCTGCTTAACAATTTCCTGAACAAGTTTTTCGTTTTCATCGTTAATCATTACATCATTAACTTGATAATCATGATGTACGTTATTTTCATGAGGCTTTTCTGTTGATTCCGGCAATGGTACAAATCCCTGCTGCGGAGCATTGGGCAGTTGAGGTGTTTGTGGTTGCGGCGGCATTAGTGCTGGAAAGGCAGCTTGTTCAACAGCTTCTTTTTTGACTTTTCTTAATTTCCAAAGTACCCAGAAAAACAGGAGCATAAGCATCAATAACATCCCTGCAAGTACTTTCTCAATGTCACTCATTCTCATCCAGAATGGCTCATCTACAAGCGGTTTTTCACCTTCTTCCTCAGCTGTTTCATCATCCGGCTTCGATTCTGCTTCCTCTGCAGCAGATACTTCTTCAGGTAAAGCTTTTGCCATTGGATCAGGCAAATCATCTTCTGAAGACATTGGAGACTGCTCGGGAAATGGGTCACTTGGTAAAATTGGAACAAACACCAGTTCATCTCCACGCTCATAATCCAGACCGCTAAGAATCGGCACTATCTCTCCGATATATGTGCTTACTGAAGGGGATACCTCCTTATGCATGACCAAATCCACACGCATGCGCGTAATTTCCCAGTATTTTGCACCTCTGCTGCTGGGTTCATTAAGCTGACCAAACCCGGGAAGGGTTTCATTTGCCATGCTTATTGCCCTCTCCTCTCCGTAAAGTTTGACGCGAAGAACGTAGTCTTTACGCTCAAGGTAATATTTGAGGCCGTTACGTATTGATTCCTCAATCTCAAACTGTCTGATGCTAAGTGACTTAACTCGTTCCTGAGCTTCAATAAACAGGGGGGGGCTTAACAATAAAATTGCTGTGGCAATGATAAGCGGCAGAAAAACTCTTTGCAGTTTTTTATGTTTTCGATTTTGTGCCATCAATTTATTTTTTGAGCTATTTTACCTTGACAAGCGCATGAGATATTTTTTCAGGCCTTCATTTGATGGATCAAGTTCCAAAGCATACTGCCAGTTTTCCATGGCCATTCTATTCCATCCCAGACGATAATAAATAGAACCGAGCATGGCAAATGCCTGTGATGAAAGCGGATTTAATTCTATTGCTCTGCGAAGAGCAGTTATGGCAGCATCATAGTCTTCTTTCATGTACGCCTTACGTGCCTGCAATAAGTAACGTGTAGTTTCAACTCTGGCTTTTAAATCAATCCTTCTTGGTTCAGGTGCAGGTTCCAATACAGCCTCAGGCATTTCCTCTGTTTCTGCCATTGCTGTTTCTTTATCCTCTTCATCCAATAAAGGTTCTTCTTCTGCTATCTCGTCCTGTTCAATTTCAATATCCTCTTTTACTTCTTCCGCAAGTTCCTCAGCAGCATTATCAAGTGTTTTTACAAATGATTTAGCAGGAGTTGTAAATGGAACGTGAACAAACTTTAGTACATCCCTGCCGGTTAAATTGAGAAACTTTACACGTTCGTCCAGAGTCTGACGAAGAACTTCCACATTAAACAATGAAACCGGAGTATTTACGACAGCAAAGATTGTAGTGTACGGTCGTACCTGATTAACTATCCCAACAATCTTTTCTGATTGAGTTGGGACCCAGACATTATTTTCAAATCCGGGAAGTTTTATTTTTGATATCTTCTTGTCCTGTTTAGTAACAGGTACAGTTTCCAGAATATAACGGATACTTACTGAAACTCCCACATATTCTTTGGGTAATTTTTCACGAAAAATTTTATCTAACTTTCTTTCTATATCTCTTTCAACTTTTCTCTGCTGCGGTGGCGGAGGTAATTTCACCTCACCATTATCTTTTTTACTTACATTGTCCGAGCTGTCACCTTCTGAAATTCCCAGTTCAAACGCCTGATCTTCCTTGATCTGATTAAAAGGCACTGCAAGCAGTTCCTCAAGTGATTGTTTTTTTTCCGCCGCCTCTTCAGCCTTTTCCGGAGAAGGATCTTCTACAGACAACTCATCTTCTGATACATTGCTCAAATCCTGCCGTATGTTTCCGGATGTATCTTGTGCATGTAAATTTGTGATAAAACAAACGGTAAATAAAAAAACAAAAAAATAGACATTCAGGTTGAAAAATAAACCGGAGTTATTGCTTTTTTTCATTTTCTACTCCAGGTTGTTCAGCATTTGACGTACTTCTTCATCATCCGGATCCAGACGTTGCACGTGTTCCCACGTTTCCAATGCTTCCTCTTTTTCTTCAAGCAGAAAATGCAATGAGCCTTTCATTTTCATTATAAATATTTTGTCACTCCGTTTTACTGCCACTCTTAAGCCTTTTGCTGCCCATTCCAATCCTGAGACATAGTCTCCGGTTTGGAAAGCTTCGAGTATTTTTGCACGATAATCTTTAAGAGCAGTTCGCTGTTCTGGGGAAACCGAATCTTCAGCACGTTCTGGAAAAGCTTTCCTTATTATTTCCAGTCTGTCTCCACGACTCTTGTCAAAATTAACCGCAAGAGGAACAGCTTCCTTTAAAAATTCATCAACTTCAGGCAGAACTGTGTCGTCAAGAAGAATATTTATCTCCATTTTTATATTGCTTGATGAGGGCGGAGCATTCTCTGTTTGCTCATTGTTTTCTATCAAAGAAAATTTTACATTTACAACAAAATCAGTTTTGGCGACATATTTCATCAATAACTCAGTTAGTTTTCGCCTTACAATCTGTTCTTCATACGGAGCAATGCTGTCAGAAAAAGGTTTAGGAAAAGAAGTACGCTCCACTGCGACAGTATCACCACGATCTGCATTGAAAAATTCCTGGGCAGGAATCAGCTTCTTTAAAAACTGCTCTTGGGTTTCAGGCAATGTATTATCCAGCAATACACTGATCTGAACTGATTTTAGCGCCTCTTTTAATTCATGGTCTCTCTTTGCACTTTCAGATATTCCAGATTCGTCATCTAATTCATCATCTTCTATCCTGGCTTTGGACAAATCGGTATTCAGAGGAATGTTTTTCAACTGAACTTCCTGCAGCAATTTTTTATCCCAGTTTATTACTACAGAAACATTAAAACGCTCAGGGGAAAGGTAACGGGAAAGTAATTGATCAATATTTAGTTTAAGACTTAATTCAAAAGCCGCTGTTTGTAAAGTTAAGATTTTGCTGGTTGCGTCCTGTAAAGGAACCGCAATTACAAAATTAGGACTGTCAATAGGTTGGATTAAGTCAGATTTCAGTTCAGCACGTTGTAAAAGTACTCTTAAAAGCCGTTTATTGCCCTGAGTCTCTTCAATCACTGATACAGAATTCTTTCCGCCATCAATCTCCTGATTGAACAGGACTTTTTTCTTTATTGGAAGCTCCGGCTCAGGTTCTACTGTTTCTTCAGTCGAAGTACAACTGTTCAACGAAACCAGAAAAAATAAACATAAGATAAAAACTGTAAAAAAATCATATAACTTACAGGATTTTTTATATTGCTTTTCTACTCTCAGTTTAATTCCTGAACAAATTATGGCCAGGAATTTAATTAAATTGTTAAATCTGAATTTCACCATGGCATCCCTTTAAATTTCCATCCAATAGAAAAAATGGATGAACTCGGCGCTGTAGCATTTTCATCTGTTGTAAGCATTGCTAAATAGTGATAGCTGAGTGTTAACTGTTCAGCAACTGAGAAAGTAAGCCCTGTTTTGAAATAAGCGGGATTATTAAATGGAGTCACAGTCATCATTCCCAACCCTGCTATTAGTGCGAATGCTACCTGATCTCCACCAAAGTTAAATATGTCATAGCTGATTGTTCCATCAATCAGGAAACCTGTAATCGGTTTTTCGTAGGCATTAGTCAGGTTTGAGTTGTCATCACTCAACATTGCCCCACCACCTGTGAAACTCCAGTCATCTGATAGCCTAACCATCTGTTCAGCACCAATTACCCTAGCCTGGTGTTCAACAGTTTTTGAACTGAAAGTGATAGGAACTGTCATCTTGCCATAGAATGCATGTATGTAAGATCCGCTCTTAGGTGGACTGCCTGTAATAATTTTAGAATAGACAATTTCCCCTGTATTTGCTTCATAGGCATTGAGTGAGATTGAGAGCTGCTCAACACTTGTAAAAAGTGCAATATCAAGAAATCCCTTAACATTCAGTTCTTTGGCCATTTCTCTTCGATACTTATCATCCGCAATCCCACGACTGATTTTGAGAAAACTACCGGAAATGTCAGTGCGTATCTGACTGCAAGGCTCACAAATACTAACTTTCAACTTTATCTGACTAGTCAGTGACTGCTGTAAACGTGCTGTAGCAACTTTTCGAAAACTGCTTGGTAAAGTATCACCGAAAGAGATACTTGAAATTGCAACCGAGCTGATTTTGGATTGCATCTTTTGTACAGAGTCAACCAGCTTAGAAGTGAGTTCTTCCAGTTGAGCAATTTGCGGGTCTTTCCAAAAAACGTAGCTTTCTTCTTCCTCTGCCGACGCATTGGTAAGACTCAAGGCAAATATACATTGCACTAAAAGCAATTTACGCATAAATTTTGCCATTTGAAAAATGTCAGAAACTTGGTGTGTTTTTTGCTGATTCTCCTTGAGAGAATACATTTAAAGAGGCTTTCTCATATTTCTGCAACCTTCCTGCCATTATTGACATAATCAAATGCTGAACCGAATTGTTTGCACTGAAAAAAATCATATTGTGACTTTGAAAGTAGTTGATGAGTTGAGGCAGGTTGATGTTAAGCCCGCAATGCGCGCACTTGAAAAAAATTCAGCTTTAAATAACTCGCAAAAGGTTAATCTTGATTTGAGCAATCTGCAAGTCATAAGCCATGAAACACAGGAACTTTTGGGATTGGTTGTTAAGCATGTGAGACTTCAAAATATCCCCATAACTTTTTCCGGAAGCTCACAGATTGATCCCGGAATTCTGCTGGAAATTTCAGAAGGAAGGCCTAAATTTTATAATGAGCAGAAACAAGTCAAAGACATGTTCACTATCAAACCTAAGTATTTCTCCAGTTATTCAAAACCATTCTTTTCCTCTGATAAACATGATTCCATAAATCAGAATGATATTTCTGATTCAGATATAGATCAAATTAATACCGATAATGATATTGATCATAGCATTGAAGAAAATCAAACTGATGCTGAAGATATAAAGCAAGATGAATTTTCAGAAAAATACTCTCGCTTGCTTGTATTCAGTTGGTTTCTTTTTATAGTCTTAATTGGTATGACAATCATTTTTTTTATTATGCTTTGGTATAATAAAAATACAGTTAGTGTTGAAGGAGATTTTAAAGAAGAGATAAAATCTTCTTTGACCTTAGAAAACAATAATCCTGAGAATACAACCCAGATTACTGAGAAGCCTTCATTAATTGACTCAGTTAAAAAAGGAAACATAATTGAAGTTAAAGGATTATTAGCTGAGGGAACTGAATTAGAATTAAAAGATCAAAATGGTTACACGCCTTTGATGAATGCGGTAAAACAGCAAAATTCTCAGATTGTCAAATTGCTGGCAGATTATGGGGCAAATGTAAACATTTCAGATGAACTTGAAGATACCCCTCTGGTTTGGGCATCTTCAATGAAAAATGCTGAAATAGTAAAAATACTGCTGGAAAATGGTGCTGACCCAGACAAAGGTAATTTTTCCCCGGTAATGTGGTCAGCTTTTCATGGAAATATACCAATGTTGAAATTGTTTATACAATACAGGGCAAATCTGAACGCCCGTACACATGAAGGCTGGACTGCGCTAATGTGGACTGCAGAGAAAGGGAATATACAGGCAATGTGGGAATTATTACGGCGCGGAGCGCGTGTAAACATGCAGAATAACAGTGGACAAACTGCTTTGATGCTTGCCTCCCGCAGTGGGAATATCGCAGCGGTAGGCTTATTGCTGAAAAAAGGAGGAGACGCGGCTGTTGTTGATTTTGAAAAAAAATCTGCTTTGGATTACGCCAGAGAGCATCAACATAAAGATGTAATGCGTTTACTTGAAAAAGAATTATAAATGAAGATTATTCTATTTTTCAGGGCAATATTTCTGCTGAAGAGTTTGTAAAAGCGAGGACAAAAGCTGGACAGCCTGCAGATTGTGTCCACCTTCTGGTATGAGGACGTCCGCGTGACGTTTGCTTGGTTCAACAAACTTTTCATGCATAGGTCGTACAGTAGCAAGATATTGCTTTCTTACGGAATCAACAGTACGTCCGCGTTCAGATAGATCACGTTTCAAACGCCTGATAAATCTCAAATCAGAAGGCACATCAACAAATACTTTTAAATTCATCAAATTCCGGAGTTCTTTGTTATTCAGGACCAGTATTCCGTCCACTATTAAAATCGGACGGGATTCTACCTCTTTCTTTGAGTTATCCCGTAAATGTTGTGTAAAATCATAGACAGGAATTTTTACATTAATTCCGGAAATCAACTGACTAATGTGCTTCACCATTAGTTCTGTTTCCAATGAATCCGGATGATCGAAATTTATTTTTGTACGTTCCTCATATGTTAATTCCGGTCGGTGTCTGTAATACGCATCATGGTGGAGTACCGATACTTTGTCGGATCCCAACTGTTTTAAAATCTCGCTTACAATAGTTGATTTACCTGATCCGGATCCGCCACCAATCCCCATTACAAAAGAATTTTTTCTTGATTCTTCCATCAGAATACAACCTGGCAGTTAAGTTGTTATATTCAAAACTATTTTGAGTGGTTCTTTTTTTTGGTGCCAGTCAGGTTAGGAAAGCCAATGGGTAAGACTTCTGCAAAAGATTTTACAAAATGTGTTTTGATTTCTCCTTTAATACTTTCATCTAAATCATCAAAATCCTTCTGATTTTCTGCCGGAAGTATGAGTTGAGTTATTCCTGCTCTTCTGGCGGCAATTGTTTTTTCTTTAATTCCGCCTACAGGCATAACCAATCCGGTAAGAGTCAGCTCTCCGGTCATGGCAAGATTTGGAATGACAGGTTCCTGGGCGACTAACGAATGCAGAGCGCAAGCCATAGTTATTCCGGCAGATGGACCATCCTTGGGGGTTGCACCCGCAGGTACATGCAGATGCACAAAATTTTCTGCAAAGAATTTTTGAATACGTTCATCCTTACTTCCAATTGAACGGATATAAGTGTATGCAATTTCAGTAGATTCAACCATAACATCGCCCAATTGCCCTGTCTGTTTGAATCCAGGATTCTTTGCCTTAACACATGATGCCTCTATGAATAATGTTGCCCCGCCGACACTGGTATAAGCCAACCCGGTTATGACTCCAATTTTGGGTTTTTTGTAGCGGGTTTCTTCTGCAAAAGTTTTGCGCCCAAGCATATCTGGAAGATCATTTTTACTGATCTTTACACAATCAGTTTCTTCTTCAACAATTTTCCGTGTTGATTTTCTCAGCAGTTTTTTTAGATTGTTTTCCAGTCCCCGTACACCTGCTTCTCTGGCATAGCCATCTATGATTTCACGTAAAACAAATTTGGGGAGGGAAAACTGAGCTTTTTTGAGACCGTGTGTTTTAAGTTGTTTGGGTAAAAGATGTTTTCTTGCTATCTCAAGCTTTTCCTCAAGGATATAGCCTGACAGTCTGATTACTTCCATCCTGTCTAGCAATGCAGGTGGTATGGTTTCAGTCTGATTTGCTGTGCAGATAAAAAGTACTTTTGAAAGATCAAAACGCACATCCAGATAATGATCAAGAAAATCTTTATTCTGTTCCGGGTCCAGTACTTCCAAAAGCGCTGAAGCAGGGTCGCCATGAAAACTGGCGCCAATTTTATCAATCTCATCAAGCATAATTACCGGGTTAGCAGTTTTACTTGTTTTGATTGCATTGATAAACTTTCCCGGAAGCGCTCCTATATATGTTCGACGATGCCCTTTAATTTCTGCTTCATCACGCATTCCTCCTAAAGAAAATCGATAAAATTTACGTCCCAAAGCCCTTGCAATTGATTGTCCGACTGATGTTTTTCCTGTACCAGGTGGACCAACAAGCAATACAATTGAACCTGCCAAATCTCCGTTGATGATTCCCACAGAAATCAGTTCAAGAATACGATCTTTGACATCATTCAGGCCATAATGATCGCGATTGAGCACTCGTGCCGCACGCTGGATGTTAAAATAATCTTTACTGTATATCCCCCATGGTAAAATAGTAAGCCAGTCAAGATATGTACGAGTGACATTATATTCAGGCGAAGCAGGCTCAATTAAACGCAATTTCTCCAGTTCCTCATTTATGCGTTCCTGAGCCTCCTCTGTAAGTTTCAGTTTTTTAATACGTGCTTCATATTTTTCTGTTTCACTTTCAGAGCCTTCTTTTGTTAAACCCAGTTCTTTTTTTATTTCCTTAAGTTGTTCTCTCAAGAAAAACTCTCTCTGCTGCTGGGACATCCTGTCTTCAACACGTTGAGATATTTTGAACTGTAGTTTTGCTACTTCAAGTTCATGGCGCAGCAGGTTCAATGCTTTTTCAATCCGATTTTTAATACTCCTTGTTTCCAGAACCTCCTGCAATTCCTGTCCGGAAGCAGTAGTCATAGATGCCGCAAAGTCGGCGAGGGTAGCAGGGTCTTTTAAGTTTATGCGCCCCATCAAGAGTCCCAGCTCTTCCTTAAACAGAGGATTCAACTGTACCAGTTCTTTAATCAGATTTATGATTGATACAGAAAATGCTTTCAGCTCATACTCTGTCTTTTGTCCACCAATATCCTGCAAATACTCTACTTTTGCATTGAACACAGGATCCTCTGCAACAATTTCAATAATTTCGAAACGCTCCATGACTTGCACTATAATATGCATCGGGTCGTTTCCATGTTTTGAGGCCTGCACAATTCTTCCAACAGCTCCTATCTTTGCCAGTTTTTTAGGAATATTTTCCGTTTCGGAGTCATTGTTTCCATCTGCATCATAACTGTAAACTAAACCCACATAGCGTAATTCCCCTTTTAACTCCTCAAGTAAAACCTTTTCCAATTGCTCATCAGAAATAATCACAGGCAACAGCATTTTTGGAAAAAGAGGACGATCGTAAAGGGGTACTATGAGAAGTGTGTCCGGAAAAACATCTTCACTGATTACCAATGATTTATCTTCAGGAAGTGCTTCTCCAATTTTTTCAGGAACTTCTATTATTTCCTCTCGAGTTTCTTCGTCTTTTTCAAAATCCTGATCGGAAGAATCGTTCATATTTATTTGTATATCTTGATAACTAGTTGATATTAATAATAATAATTTACTGTTAATTATTTTGAAATACTTTTCAGCAATTTTCGAATTTTCTGCATAATATTATCCATTATCACTGGCTGATCGTCTAGCCAGAAATAACAATTAGATAAATTTCGCTTATTTGCAGCTGGAACCTGTGAAGAGGATTCACAGTTTTATTTTACCAGCCTATATAACTGGGGAGGTTGTTGAAAATACCGGCCATATAAGTCGTGGCCTGTGTGAGAAGCCAGGGAAAGAGAATAGCCATAACAGCTATCATTGCACCCATTTTAGGAATTATTGCCAAAGTTTGTTCCTGAATTTGAGTTACCGCCTGAAAAATGGAAACAATTAAGCCTACCACCAAGGCTCCAATCAGCATCGGTGCGGCTAGAAGCGCTGCCATACGCATCGCTTCTATCATTATGGAAACTACAAGTGCTTCTGTCAAAACAAACTAATACAATAAGTGAGGCTAAAACTCAACAAAGCTTTTTATCATTGATCCGAGTATCAAGTGCCATCCGTCTACAAGTACAAAAAGCATCAGTTTGAACGGCAGGGAAATCATCACCGGCGGCATCATCATCATACCCATTGCCATCAGAATTGAGGCAACAACCATATCAATTACAAGAAAAGGTACATACAATAAAAAACCAATTTGGAAAGCTGCTTTGAGTTCACTGATTACGAAAGCAGGAATCATAACCCAGATTGGAATATCCTCCAAGTTATTCGGACGCTCCAATTTGGCAATACGAACAAACATAGCCAGATCCTTTTCCCTGGTAAAATTCCCCATAAAACGTTTTATCGGCTGAGCGGCACGGTCCATAAATTCCTGCTGTGTAATAGTCTCATTCATATATGGTCCAAGAGCAACATCGTTGACTTCTTCCCATACTGGCATCATCACAAACAGTGAAAGGAAAAGTGCAATTCCTATCACAATTTGATTTGAAGGAGCCTGTGGAGTGCCAATCGCCTGTCTTAAAAAAGATAAAACAATTACAAATCGAGTGAAGGATGTTGTCATAATTAAAATCGCCGGAGCCAAAGTGAGAATCGTCAGCAAAAAGACGATCTGCAACGTGGTAGAAACCTGCTGGGGTGTAGTTGCAGAATCCACAGAGATGTTGATCCCCGGTAATGGAGATTGGGCAAAGAGCGGCATTTTCATACAAAAAAATGTCAGTAACAGCAAAATTACAGACAAAATACTAATGTATCTGAAGGCACTGTTTGAACTAATGAATCCTTTCAAAAAACTTTTTCCCGGATTCAAGTGATTTTGTTCAAGCATCTTTAAATGAATTTGTATGAGATTTATTTTATCGGCTTTAAAAATTTTAGACGTTCTGACAGCTTATTGGCGAAATCCTGTACTGACTGATTTCCATAAGCCAGTTTTTCTGGCTTATCCTGCATCTTTGTAAATCGAGGTCTGATTGGAGTGGAAAAATTTTTATTTTCATCAGTTGATTGATCAAAATCATTTCCCTGCTGAGAGTTTGGTTTGAGAAAAATCTCTTTCCCCTCGTTTTCATTTTCAATAACTTCATCAAAGTTTTCTTCCTTGTCAACCTGATTAAACTCAGGTGCATCTGCATCCTGAGCATCAACTGCACGGGCTCTTAAAAAATCAGCACGGGCTTGATCAATGTTAATTTGATCATTTTTCTCATCTGTCTGAAGTACGTGTAGAAATGACTGATCAGTTTCATCTTGTAACTCAGCAATCAAATTGATAGATGAAGGAGTTACCCCACAAGCAAACTTCCGATTGTTCATGTCTAAAATAACTACTTTCTGCTTTGGCCCGACATGAAAACTTGAAACCTGTTTTATTCGAACACTTCCTTGCATCGAAGGGAATCTGCCGCTGAAAAACCGATTATAAAGATACGCTATCAAATAAATCAGGAGCAGCACAAACAGCAGTGACAGAACCAGTGTCAACATCGTTGTAGCCCAGTCCTCTGTTGCAATCGGCATAAAATCATTCATATCATTTAAAAAAGATTCATCTGCGGAATTACCAGAAATAGTTGAAGATAAAGTCTGGTCAGTATTTACTCGACTCTCGACTTCCTTTGTCAGAACTTCTGTGTTTGAAAGTGAAGGTGTAGAAGTAATTAATCTGCGCAAACCAAGGGAGACATAATTCCCATTTCGAGATATGTCCGGATGATCCAGTTTGAAGCTTGGAGATTTAAGTATGATATCTAAATGAACAACATTTGTTTCCGGAACTTGTACTGCACGAACTGCCTTGATGAATGAATCCGATTTTGTTTCAGTCTGGAGAGGCAAAGCTGGATCTGCGTGAACTGAGTTAAACCGCAAACTCATAGATCCGTGATCAAAATTTATAATAGGTTCACCATTATATTTCCCATCAAACTCCAAAAGGATTTGTTCTACTTCATGACGTGAATCAACCTCAATGTTTTTAAGAGTAATTAATGCTGATGCAAAGGCAGGAAATATCCAGATGACAGAAAATATCAGTAAAATAACTGCTTTGAGCCTGGATGGTCTCAGGAAACTCATGTTAATTCCTTCAAAGTGCTTCGAAGCGATTATCAGGGCTAATTATATCGGTGATGCGTATAGCGAATTTTTCATTAACAACAATAACTTCCCCGCGTGCAACCAGTAAATCGTTGGCACGAATATCCAGAGGCTGTCCAACCATACTATCCAGTTCAATAATAGATTGTTCCTCCAGTTCCAATAGATCACTGATCAGCATCTGAGTCCGTCCAACTTCCACTACAATAGAAAGTTGTACATCAAATAGAAAATTTATATCTATATCACCTGTTGTCAGAGAAGAATTTGATTCATCAGATCCTGCTTCAGTTGCTTCTCCTTCATTCCCGTTTTTCTGATCACTACTTCCATTAGCTTTAACTTCAGAAAGTATTTGATCTCTGTTAGCCTTCAGTTCACTTTCAACATCAGACCAGTCAAGGTTATCAAGATTTTCAAATGCTTCTTCTTCTGCCATCGTTCATTGTTTCAATATTTATGTTCAAAAAAAATCAATTTTAGCCAGGCTAATTCTTTCAATTTTTCTTTAGAGAAAATTCCGTATTAATTTGAATTCATTAATAAAAGACTTATTTTAAATTATATAAATAAATTTTTTACTGACGATAAAATTCCAGAAATAATATTCTCCGAATAGGTGCTGTATCTTCCCATGCTGATCTATTGGGAAAAAGTGAATTTAGACGTATTTGTAAATCATTTTTGATAACGGCTCTATTTTTTGTGTCATCAAACTGTTCAACAGTAATTGAATTCAGGTGTGTGATTACCAGGTCTCTTGCAATTGGCAACCGTGTCAGAAGCCACTCCTTTGCGGATGAATTTTCAAATGCCAACTGGATACTGCTTTTCAAAAAATATTTGTCTCCAGGCATATTTACCACAAATGTACCCAGATCAAGATAAAGAGGATCTGCAAGTGGTGGCGGCCCCTCTCGTATTACTTTATTTGCTGCGGTTTCTTCTTGTGCATTCAGGACAGGAGTAAATACAAAACACAATAGCAGCAATATACTGTGAGACTTCTTAGCAATGTTTACAAATAGCCTGCGGTGAATTTGTTTTTTTATTACTTTGTGTTCCCCTTCATCCATCGCAGTTTCTTATCTCACATAATTCAAAGGCAGTTCTGACTTTCTCCGATGTTTTAATTCAATACGTGTTGACTGCCTTCCAGTATGCTGTCAACTGAAAACATACTGCTGTCACTGTACTACAAATTCTTCAAACAAAACTTTTTTGATTGGCTCAGGATCTTCCCATTCAGGTTTGCTTGGGAAAACCTGACTGATGCTGCTGATTAAGCGTTGTCTCAATGCTTCTCTGGCATCCGATTGTTTTACTTCCTCAACAGACAATTCCTGCAATTCAGAAAGTACAATGTCTTTTACCTCAACTAAACGAACTGTAAGGTACGCTGCCGCGCTGGGTTCACTCAACATCAACTGTATTGTGGTTTTTAAAAAACGACGACCGTCTTTCAGGTTTACTACAAAACTTTCCAGGGGCAGAAAAACAGGCTCAGCCATGGGTTCTGCCACATCTGTCACAGGCTGTTCTTCTTCGGGCAGCTGTTCTTCTTCATCACCAGACATAAGTAAAAAAACCACTATGCCGATGACCAGTAATAGTACGACTGCGACAATAATTATGATCAGTTTCTTTTTACCACCGCCACTTTTAGTCTCGCCGTTACCGCTTCCCCCTCCTCCACCTTCTTCTACTTCTTCTGCCATGTCATCTCCGTGTGTGTTCTATGAAATTTATTTTGCTAAAATAAAATCTGCATTTTGGCAGCAATATATAAACTCCCTGTTTCAATCCAGCAATTAATTAATTACAGCTGTCGTCTGAAGTTTAATTCCTTTGGTGTATAAAACATCAAACATATCTCAGCTTGATGAAACCCATACACGTGGTGCACCTTGAAAATAAAGTTCAGGATATTTACTGCGTGCAATTTTTAGCATTGCTAAAAATTTAGGCACGTACTCATAAGTTTCTTTGCGTAATTTAAGTTTCCAGAAATTTCTTGTTCCTTGTGATTTCATTTGGCGCTCCATGTAGTTGGGACCTCCGTTATACCCAGCCAAAGCAAGCTCCCAGTTTTTGTTGAACATGTCTCCGAGCTTTCTCAGATAACGTGCTGCGGAATGTGTAGCTTTTTTCCAATTAAGTCTGTCATCGGAAATTAAGTTCACTCTCAACCCATAATCTCCCGCGGTAGCCCTTGTAAACTGCCACATTCCTCGTGCGTGTCCGGAATCCGCATGTTTATCAAAACATGATTCTAGTATTGGTAAATGTGCAAGTTCCGGAGGCAGTTTGTACTTATAAAAAACTCTGTGGATGTAATATAGATATCTTTTGGAAGCAGCTCTGTCTAAACAGGTTTTGACATGGTTGTTATTATCATAAACTTTAACGTATTCATTTATACGTATATTGGATTGTTTCCAAACACCGTCACTGTCGTATTGCCTGTCATCTGTTTTCAGGACTGGTTTGATGCTGCACCCTGCAATTATTAATGAAGAGCCAATGAGCAGATACAGGTTTGCAAATTTTTTTTTCTTTTTTTTATTTGGTATTAAATGTAGTGATGTCTGACCAGGGTTTCGCAGGTGAATATCTCGCCAATCTGAAGACATGAAAAATTTTTATATGCCTGATATTGCTTATCTTTATTGTTAAATACTCCAAACACTGCAGAACCGCTCCCAGAGACTAATGCACCAAATGCACCATTTTCGAGCAATAACGATTTCAATTTTGATAATACGGGATATTGAACCAGCAGAGATGATTCAAACTGATTTTGCATTTGAGATTTCAGCTCATCAAATGAGGATATTTTTGGAAAGATTGCCTGCATTTTCGGAAGACAATTTTGGTAGGCCTCTAGTGTGGAGATTGAAAAAGATGGCTTTATAATTAGAACATGAAATTCAGGATATTCGTCCAAGGTTTTGAGTTTTTCACCACGACCACGAATTTCAGCAGGTGCAGGCTGAAGGAAAAATGGCACATCTGAACCTAAATCAAGCGCCATTTCGTGAAGAGTTTCCGGAGGAAACAAACCATCAGAGTCAGAAGATTTTCGATAAATATAATTCAGGGCTTTAATTGTTCCTGCCGCATTTCCGCTCCCTCCGCCAAGTCCTGCACCTGAAGGTATCTGTTTTTCCAAAAAAATATCCTGATTTACTTTGATGCCGCTATATTGCTCAAAAGACTTCACGGCATGAACAACCAGATTGTCTTCATGGGATGCAGAAACAGCTGCACCGCGACTCTGGAATCTCAGTCCATTATTTTTATTTGGTGTAAAGGTTAATGAATCATATAAACTGACGGGCACCATGTGCATATATAATTCATGGAATCCGTCTTCACGCTTACCTAATATATAAAGTATTGGATTTATTTTTGCCGGTGTCCGGATTTTCATTCAATCCACTCCGCATGCCCAGCTCAGCCACTGGACATCTTGAGGATTTTCCAGCAATGGAGATATTTCACGCAAAACACGATCATGATATTCATTCAGCCATTGTATTTCTTCAGGTAAAAGTAAATTTCTGTCAATCAACCTCTTGTCATATGGAATCAGTGTCAGTGTTTCAAAACATAGCCATCCTTTTCCTGCAGGATGAACTGGATATCCTTCAGCTTTTTTAACAATATGCAGATTCTCAATTCGTACACCTCCCCAACCTGTCTCGTAAAATCCTGGTTCATTGGACAAAATCATTCCAGCCTGCAGAGCCACATCATTGGAAACCGGTGAGATTCTCTGCGGTCCCTCATGCACATTCAGAAATGCCCCTACCCCATGACCGGTACCATGTCCATAATCCAAACCTGCATTCCAAAGACATGAACGAGTAATCGCATCCAGAGAAGCACCGTTTGTGCCTTCAGGAAAGACCTGGCGGGCCAATTGAATATGTGCCTGCAGTACTAAAGTATAGATTCTTATTTGCTTTTGATCGGGATTCCCTAGTATTACAGTGCGAGTTGCATCAGTAGTTCCGCCTGCACACTGTATCCCGGAATCAACCAGTAACATTTCTCCGGATTTGATTGCATTTTCAGAATCATGATCCCCGTAATGAACAATTGCTCCATTAGCACCTGATCCCACAATTGAACTGAAACTAAGATCAGAATAATCCTCTGACTTTTGATACTCCTCAAGCAGCCAGTCTGCATATTTCTTTTCTGTTACAGGATGTCCTGCATCAAATGCACTTAGCAGTCTGTTAAAACTCCTGACCACTCCAGCACCTGCCTGCTTATGAGCATTTCTTGCGGCGTTTAATTCGGAAGAATTTTTTACAGCCTTTTGTAAAACTATCGGGTTTTCTTTTTCGTAAACCTGGGACTCACTAAAAGCCAGACGAGTGCCCATTGTAATTGATAACGGATCCAGCCAGACTTTGATATTTTCCTGTTCAGCAAGTTTTTTTATAAAACTCTGGTATTCAGAATAGGGGCGGAAATCCCAATCCGGACAATTTCCGTTTAATTTTGTTTCCGGATGGTGACAGAAACATATTGCACGATCCGGAAATATTGCTGCATATGCTTCGAATACCGGATTATGCTGAATATCACTTCCTCGTAAATTTGTCAGCCAGGCAATATCATCAAGCATGGTAAGCAGCAAAACATCCGGACGTGAATTTTCACTTGAACCGTTGTTTTTCAATTCCTTCCGTACATCCTGCAATTTTTCGGTACTCTCTTTTCCGGTGTATTTTAAAGGCAGAGGATAAATCTCATTTTTTGGAGGAACAGGTCGGTTCGACCAAACTGCGTCAACCAGGTTTTGAGAGACTGGTTCAAGAGAATGTCCAGTTTTACCTAATGCATTTTTGTAGCGTCGCCATTGTTTAGGACTCATCACAAACGGATCCGCACCAACTTTTAATGCTTTGTTAGAATGTTTGGCAATCCATGTATGCGGTTCATCAACACCTTCATTTCCAAGTTTGTTTATATCAAACAATTCAGTGCATGTTTGTTCGGCCTGTAAATGGTAGCGTGAATCAACAAAAAGCTGGGACCGACCCTCCACGCAAAATACAGCAGTTCCGGCTGAACCTGTAAAACCTGAAGAGTTGTTACTGACAGTTGAAGCTTCAAGGCGCCTGTTGTGCGGAGGCACATATTCGTTTAAATGCTCATCAGTTGTGGTAACGATCAGCATGTCCAATCCTTGTCCGCTCATTTCTTCACGCAGTTTATTTAACATATCTTTATATTCTCAGGTTTGTATTATCAGATTAAATTAAACAGATTTGATCATAAATTGTTAGATGTTGACAAGCCAAGACAATTTCAATATCACCTTTACTTGCAGCATTTTTCCAGTCTCGCATATATTCCCGAATTCATGAATAATTTTGTTCTTCCCACATATCTTAATGCGGAGCAAAAAATTCATCTGCGAGGAACAGGTAGTTTTTTAGTGATTGTACTTAAAATGAAGCACTGTGAAATGCACAGTGCTTAGAGGAAGAGTATTCTGATTATGATCAGGAAATGTTTGGACCAGCCTGTACAATTTCCTGGCTGGATCCTTCTTCAAACTGTTTGAAGTTATCCCTGAACATAGTTGCCAGTTTCAACGCGGCTTCATCGTATGCATCTCCATCAGACCATGTATTTCTTGGCAGCATGATTTCACTGGGAACATCTGGACATTCTGTAGGAACATCAAACCCGAATAAATCATTCTTAACTGATGGTGCGTCTTTCATTGTACCATCAAGAATTGCGTCAATAATTGAACGTGTATATTTCAGAGACATTCGTTCACCTTCTCCGTATCCGCCACCACTCCAGCCTGTATTCACCAGCCATACCGAAGTTCCGTTCTGTTCGATACGTTTTGCTAACAGTTCGGCGTATTTGCTGGGATGCCAGACCATGAACGCGGCCCCAAAACAGGCTGAGAAAGTTGCTTCCGGCTCAGTCACTCCCATTTCCGTACCGGCTACTTTCGCAGTATATCCACTGATAAAGTGATACATTGCCTGAGATGAATTTAATTTACTAACCGGCGGCAGCACTCCGAATGCGTCACATGTGAGGAAAATAATGTTTTGCGGATGACCTCCTACACATGGAATTTTTGCGTTCTTTATATAGTCAATCGGGTACGAAGCACGTGTGTTTTCTGTATGAGAAGTCCCATCGAAATCAACAACGTGTGTGTCTTTATCATAATCTACATTTTCCAGTACGGTTCCAAACTGGATGGCACGAAAAATGTCAGGTTCTTTCTCTTCTGTAAGATTGATGCATTTTGCATAGCATCCACCTTCGATGTTGAAAATGCCGTCATCACTCCAGCAGTGTTCATCATCTCCAATCAATTGACGTTTAGGATCCGCGGAAAGGGTAGTTTTACCGGTTCCGGACAATCCAAAAAATAGCGCCACGTCATCATCCTCACCCACATTAGCTGAACTGTGCATTGAAAGAATACCTTGTTTTGGCATGATATAGTTCATGATGCTGAAAATACCTTTTTTCATCTCACCGGCATATTCTGTTCCGAGAATCACAAATTCTTTGCGATCAAAACATAACTCCACACTTGTTTTTGAAGTCATGTATTTAGTCAACGGATTAGCAGGAAATTGTCCGGCATTAAAAATCACATAATCAGGATCTCCAAAATCATCAACTTCTTCAGAGTTGGGGCGAATTAACATGTTATGCATAAACAAAGCATGGTAGGGGCGTGTGGCGATAATGCGCACTTTGATCCGGTAATTTGGATCCCAACCCGCAAATCCATCAACAACATAAATTTTATTGTGTGTGTTCAAATAATCAATGGCACGCCCCCTTGAAATCATGAATGTTTCTTCATCCATTCCAATATTAATATTTCCCCACCAAACATCAGAATTGATGCTGGGATGTTCAACAATTCGTTTATCCTTCGGGCTGCGTCCTGTCTTTTCATAAGATGAGACTATCAATGCTCCGACAGAAGAAATTGAGGCGTCAGGTTCATGTGCCAAAGCCTCCTGATACAATTGTGGAGGAGTGGCATTCCGTACCACTGTGTTTACGTTAATTCCGTATTGTTCCAATGAAATTGAGGTCCCGCTCATTATTACTCCTGTCTATTGCTTTTACTGTAAAATATTATGCAAGATGTTACATTGATTTCAAAATCATCACAAGCAAAAGAAGTAAATTTCATACAATAATTTTGTTTTATTGTACTTTTTTTCGCAAACTGCATTTTCCAGGGTGTGTCAGATTAAGACAACTTCAAGATAAGATTTTATTGCAGAATGAGCAATAAATCCTATTTTTGATTATTGTCAAAAAAAAATGTATTAAAGATGAAGTTTGAAGGAAGGTAAAAGTAAAAAAATGTTGCAGTGATGTATTTCAGCGGATTACTATTATCCGGAATTATTTCAGTGGCATGGATGACATTAAAATGTCGTTCTTTAAGGTAACTCTGTAGTTCAATTATCAGGGAGGAATTTGGATAGCGACTAATATGAAAATTTTAATCGATCACTAAATGCTTGCTGAGCCAGTCGGACAATGCCTTGGAAACCTGACGCAATTCCGGATCATCCGGCAGGTCATAATCTTCGATCGTGGAAATAGCGCGTTTTAATTTTTTAGAAGCAACCAGTACGGACATCAGACCGGATATTTTCAAGGCTTTACGCTGTTCATCCGGAGTCCGGTTTGCTATGTCCTCGTCAAGGATTTCTATGGTTTTTTCATAATCCTGCTGCTCATTACTGTCTGAAACCTGTGTAATTAAATCTGTATATGGTGGTATTCTCGCCGCAACCAGTTTTTCTTTCTGTGTCAGTTTGATCGCCAGTGACAAAGCCATGTTTTCTATTTGATCATCTGGGGTCCTGACTTCCTTCGAAATTCGTGATGCCATGTCAGTAATTTGATCATCTGGTGTCTTTATTTGGCGTGATATTCGTTCAGCCATGTCCTTTACCGTTCCACCATCAAAGGTAATCTGATCTGAAATCTGATCCGCCATTGCCTGTATTTGATCATCTGGGGTCCTGACTTCCTCCGAAATTTGAGTGGCCAATGCTTTGATTTGATCATCTGGTGTTCTGACTTCTCGCGAAATTTGAGAGGCCAATGCTTTGATTTGATCATCTGGTGTTCTAACTTCACGCGAAATTTGAGAGGCCAATGCTTTTATTTGATCATCTGGAGTCCTGACTTCACGCGAAATTTGAGTGGCCAATGCTTTTATTTGATCATCCGGAGTCCTCATTTCCCTCGAGATACGCGTGGCCATTTTTGAAATCTCTTCATCTGGTGTCTTGATCTGTTTGGAAATACGCTCAGCCATGTTCTCTGTGCCACCGTCAAATGTGATCTGATCAGAAATCTGATCGGCCATTGCTTGAATTTGATCATCCGGCGTCCTCATTTCTTTCGAGATTCGCGTAGCCATTTTCGAAATCTGTTCATCTGGTGTCTTGATCTGTTTGGAAATACGTTCAGCCATGTTCTTTACTGTGCCACCATCAAATGTGATCTGATCAGATATCTGATCCGCCATTGATGCTATTTGATCTTCGGGGGTTCTGATTTTTTCAGAAAGTTTTTCAGCCATTTCTTCCTGGTCGAACATGTCTTCCAGTTTACTCTTCAATTTCTGGTCTGACTCATCCATCAGTCTTTTCAGAACTTCATAAAGCAATTGAGCTGAATCCTCGCGCATCAGTCGCTCTTCAGTTTCGTCAATGAAAAAAGTGAAATCGTGGGCATCCGCTAAAGCTTGAGATTTGCGGCCGATTATTTGCCCATTTTTGAAAGAACGAAAATGAATCAAATTCTCCCCTTCCTGGGGCTCCTCATATATTTCCACCATGAACTGATTCCCGTTTTCATCTGAATAAAGCTCGGAGTACAGCTTTTTTGGCGCGCTGTCGATCACGACAGTGGAGATTGTATCAGTCGTTTCCTGCCCAAATGCAACTGCGGAAAACCCAAACATTACTGCAATAGACAGTAAAATTTTCAAAATTCTTTGCTGCATCTGCATTGATATTTTATTCAGTGTGAATTTAGGTACAGAGGTTATTTTTACTTTTATCAAACCTGTTTTTATAAATCAATCCAAAATTTGTTCCTTTAAGCATTTTTTATACATCAATAACAATATATTTCAGTTGCTTGAGCAGGAAATAATAACAGCTTTTGGAATTAGTGATTCTGAAAATTTTTTGATATGTGAATTCAACTCTGTGGAATTAAGTTAATCAAAAGCTTTTCAACCAGATTGTCTTGGAAAGGGCGAATCAGCAGTATTTTTCAACCTCCGGGAAAATCTAATAATATCTGACAGCAATCTTTGAGGTGTGCTTCTTATGCTTTTGTGTAAGTCAGGAAATTAAGAATATTCAGGTCAATCATTCAACAGGTCTGTCTGGATCGGTAATCCAGTCACTCCAGGAACCGGCGTATAGACGGGAATCTCCCATTCCGGCATGGTACATGGCCAGAATGTTGTGGCAGGCAGTGATTCCGGAACCGCAGTAAGAAACAGCTTTTTGAGCAGGAGAACCTTCCAGCAGTTTTTCATACTTTTTTCGCAATTCTTCTTTAGATTTCCAGTTACCGTCTTTGTTAAGATTTTCAGTAAAAGGAGTACTGAATGCTCCCGGAATGTGTCCTGAGATTGGATCAAAAGTTTCATTTTCCCCACGGTAACGATCAGCACTGCGTGCGTCAAGAACACACACTTCCGAATTATCCAAATCATTCCGGACATCTTCCGCATCAACCAGCCATTCCGCTCTTGGCGATGCAATGAATGCCTTTGCTTCCGGAACAAATAATTCAGCTGTGACAGGATGTCCTTCCTTAATCCAGCGGGGCCATCCTCCATCCATTACAGCAACCGCATCATGTCCCAGCCAGCGCAGCATCCACCAGAGTCGTGCCGCGTGTGCTCCTCCTGTATCATCATAAACTGCAACTTGCACTGATTGATCTATCCCCCAGGATGAAAACTTTTTTACTACTTCCTCAACGGAAGGAAGGGGATGTCTTCCGGTTTTTCCGGGAACATGCGGAACGGCAAGATCAAGATTCGTGTGCGCGTAAATAGCACCAGGCAGGTGGGAAACCTCAAACTCCTCCTTTTTTTGATCCGGAGCAGTGAGCACATAGCGGCAATCAATGAAACGCCAAACAGGATTTTCAAGTTGCTCCTGGACAATTTGGGGTGAGATCAGTGAACTGTACATAATATTTTCTTTATTAATGATGCTGTAATCATATAAATATTATTAAGGGGAATCCATTATTATTTACGTCCTAAATACACCCCTGAAAGAATCAATACCACTGCTGCCATTGTGTTTACAGAAATTGATTCCCCGAGAAACAGTATGCCAAATAGAATTCCGAACATTGGAATAAGAAAGGCTACATAGGATAAAAAGACTGCTCCAGCACGGAGAATGATGTAATAACGCATCAGAAATGCAATTCCGGTAGAAACAATCCCAAGATGAATCAGTGCCAGAATGCTTTCCGTTTCAAGCTGCAGATTCCAGGGACGCTCTATGAAAAGCCAAAGCGGAAGTGCAATAACTGAGGCAAAGATAAAAATTGATGCGCTGACAGAATCTGCTGATGCCTCCTCCACTCGTGTGGCAATCACTCCGGAAACGGTATAACCGAGTCCGGCCAAAATCACTGCTGCCTGTCCCCAGAAATTTCCATTTGTTGAAAAAACAGCATTCTCACCAAAAACAAAAAGAACACCTGTAAATCCAACCAGTATCGCTGCCAGCTGACGCACTGTGAATTTTTCATGTTCACTGAAAAAATGTCCCAGGATCAGTGCGAATAAAGGGGTGACTGACAGTAAGATTGACGCCAGGCTGCTGTCTATTTGCTGCTGCCCCCATGGGATCAGAAAAAATGGCATTAAAACTCCCAGAATCGCCATCCATCCGATTTTACTCCAGTTTCTCCATCCACTTGGAAATGGAGTCCTGCGTATCAGAGTCAGGATCAGTAAAGCTGCTCCAGCCAGTAATATTCTGACACTCATTACTGTCAGGGGAGTTACCCCGATCAGGGCAATTTTTATAGCACCAAAAGAAGATCCCCAGAGAGCCCCAAGGACAAACAATACTATGTAATCAACGCGGTCAGGTTGTCGCGGCATGTGGACTGAATCAGAAGCAAATGCTATGTAAGGGCTTTGCGTAACTGACCAGCCCGAAACTTTTATATCATGTAATTGGAAACTTTATGCAGTACATGAATCTACCACATAAGTAAGTTAAAGAGAATGATAATTTTGATCAGTAATTATTTGAAACTACTTGACTTTTGTTTTTTTATCGTTCACTATCAACCGGTTGTTGAATACAAACCCTGCTGGTACAATGGTTTCGATTGGGAAAAAATTAAGTCTCCTCACGCTTATTATAATCGTGCTGACACTCATCCTGAGTAATTGCGCGAAACCTGACAGCAGCAGCGAGAGCAGTTCTGTTGCAGACAACACAACTACAACTTCGGACAATACTACCACTTCTACCACAGATACAACTGCACCTGTAATTGCGGAAGTTACAGCAGTTACAACCCCAACCAATGACAATACACCAAACTACACTTTTTCATCAGACGAGGCAGGCACCATCACATACGGGGGTTCCTGTTCTTCAAATACTACTTCTGCTGTCTCTGGTAATAATACTATTACTTTAGTCTCTTTGAGTGATAATACATATTCAGACTGTACTATTACAGTTACGGATTCTGCAGGGAATGTAAGCAGTACTCTGACAATAACATCATTTGTAGTAGATTCAACAGCAGCAACACTGAAAGAAGTAACAGCAGTTACAACTCCAACAAATGACACTACCCCAAACTACACTTTTTCATCTTCTGAAGCAGGTACCATCACATACGGAGGTTCCTGTTCTTCAAGTACCACTTCTGCAACAGCTGATAACAACACTATTACTTTAGCTTCTTTGAGTGATAATACATATTCAGACTGTACAATTACTGTTACAGATAATTCAAGCAACAGTGTCACATTGAATATCAGTTCATTTGTTATTGATACAACAGCACCAACTGTTTATTCAATTTACCCCACTGACAACCAAAGTGGGGTTTCACTAAGTGATAACGTCTCGGTAACTTTCTCTGAGGCAATGGACACCACTTATGTCACAACTAGTACATCAGACACATACTGTGCAGGAACTATAAGGGTCTCTTCTGATAACTTCAGCAATTGTGTTAGGATGTCTTCCTCTCCAGCAAGTTCTAATTCAAACAAGACTTTTACACTTGACCCATATGACAATCTTTCATATTCCACTACTTACAAAACAAGAGTCACAACTGGAGTCAAAGATACTGCAGGAAACACATTGAGTAATCAGTACGAAACATCAAGTGGCTTTACGACCTTTTCAGAAACTACAGCGCCCACTGTCGATTCTGTCAGTCCGGAAGACAATTCAACTAATGTTGCTGTCTCTACCACTGTTGCGGTGACTTTTAGTGAATCAATGTCAACCAGCACAATTACGACAAACACAGATAACACAACCTGCACAGGAAGCTTTCAACTCTCCTCCAATAATTTTACCACTTGCATAAAGATGTCTGCCGCTCCTTCAGCTTCCAACAGTGACAAAACATTTACTGTCACTCCAGACGATAATCTCAGTAGAGGAACTAACTACAAAATCCAGATAAACACTACTGCTGCAGACACTTCAAGCAATTCTCTTGCAGACAATTACACAACATCAAACGGATTCACTACATATGGAACAGGAACAATTAGAGGTACTGTCAGATATGACAATAATACTGCTGCAGACAATGTCAGTGTAAGTTTTGCTTTGTCTGGAACAATTGTGGATAATGCCACTACAAACACTAGCGGGGATTACAGCCAGGATAACCTTAGTTTGGGCGTATATACTCTTACCTTCACAAAGAACAATTTCAATGATGCTAGTACATCAGTTACTCTTGCAACAGATAACCAGTCAGTTAC
>LUMW01000113.1_pt1 | contig 29647 bp, 21 predicted proteins | sample 729761 | NCBI WGS metagenome assembly LUMW01 (sample SAMN03860302, study PRJNA289734) | marine metagenome | biome: seawater column; feature: ocean; material: water; isolation source: Red Sea water column Station 192 - depth 500m | place: Saudi Arabia: Red Sea | collected 2011-10-15 | depth 500 m
GGATATCTCTGCCCTGCCCGTTCTGGAAGACGTGATGCTGACCGGTGCGGGTGCCAAGGAACCCTTTACCGCCAAGGTCGGCAGCCTGCCCACGAAACCGACGCAAAAGCTGCTGTTTGATCTGATGCCGCAGGTCGATGACCTGATGCGGCGGGTCGAAGATGCCCGTGACGCGCGGTTGGCGCTGCGGGCGGCGCAAAAGACCCATGTGCTGCATCAATTCGCGCATCGTTTCCTTGAAATCTATGCCCACGAGAAACAGAAACGCGGCTGGCTCGACTTTGATGATCTGATCCTCAAGGCGCGGGCGCTGCTGACCAACCCTGCGGTCGCGGCTTGGGTGCTTTATCGGATCGACGGTGGCATTGATCATATTCTGGTGGACGAAGCGCAGGATACCAGCCCGCGCCAATGGGATGTGATCGAACGGCTGGCGGATGAATTCTACAGCGGCGACGGCGCCCGCGCGATCTGGGGCACCGCCGACCTGCTCGGCCGCAAGATCGACCGGGAGCGCGCCGCGGCGTACGCCGCCCTCGAGGACTCCTCGGACCCCGACCCCGACGCCGCCACCGACTGACCTCGCGCCGAGCCGGCGCATCAATGCGCCGGTTCGACCCGCTGTCCTCGCCGAGCCGGCGTATCAATACGCCGGCTCGGCAGGACAGGTCACGCGCGGACGGCGGCGACGAGCAGGTCCAGGGCCCGGTCGAGCTCCTCGTCGGTGCAGCCACCGAAGCCGACGACCAGGCCGGTGAGGTCCGAGGCGCGGGTGTAGTCCGAGAGCAGGGGCACGTCGAAGCCGCCGGTCCGGGCCCGCTCGTGGGCCGCGAGGGCGAGGTCGGGCGGCAGCAGGACGGTGGCGTACATCCCGGCCGGTGGCCCCTCCAGCCACGGTCCCAGGGCGTCGGCCACCCGGGCGGCGCGCCGGGCGTAGGTGCGCCGCGCCGAGCGGACCAGTCGGTCGACGTACCCGTCACGCAGCAGCGCCCAGAAGGCGCGCTGCACCGGCCAGGACGCGGTGTCGTGGGTGAGTGACCGGTGCCGGTCGACCGCCTCGCGGACGGCCGGCGGCACGACCATCCAGCCCAGCCGCAGGCTCGGCGCCACCGCCTTGGACGCGGTGCCGAGGTAGGCCACGACGTCGCTGTCCAGGCTCGCGAGCGCGGGGATCGGCGCGACGTCGTAGCGGAACTCGGAGTCGTAGTCGTCCTCCACGACCACCGCACCGGCGCGCCGCGCGGCGTCGAGCAGGGAGAGCCGGTCCGGGCCGGACATCGGCGGGCCGAGGGGGTGCTGGTGCGCCGGGGTGGAGTACGCCGCCGCCGACCCGGTCAGGTCGCGCACGGGCGTGCCCGCGGGGTGGTCGACGACGTCGCGCCCGCCCGCGCGGATGGTCTCGACCGCGGCGCGGTAGCCGGGGTCGTCGACCAGGACCGGGCCCGGCGGCAGGCCCGCCAGCAGGTGCCGCAGCCCGTCGGTGGTCCCGGCGGTGATCCGCACGTCGTCGGCGTCGACGACCAGGCCCCGGGTGCGGGTCAGCCGCTCGGCCAGCGCCTCGCGGAGCACGGGCATGCCGCGGGGGTCGTCGTAGCCACGCGGCCCGGGGGCGTGGCCGACCTCGCGCCACGCGCGGCGCCAGGCGTCGGAGTGGCGCGGGTCGATCCAGGGGGTGCCCGCGTCGAGCCTGACGAGGGACTGATCGGGCACGGGTCCGGGCACGGTGCCTGAGGGGCGTGCGGGCGCGGGAGCACGGTCGGCAGCGACGTACGTCCCGGAGCCGTGACGGCCCTCGAGCCAGCCCTCGGCGACGAGCTGGGCGTAGGCCTGCTCCACGACGGACCTGGCCACGCCGGCGTCGCGGGCCAGCGCGCGGGACGAGGGGAGGCGGTCCCCGCGGTGCAGCCGGCCGCTGGTGACCAGGTCCCGGATCGCCCCGCTGACCTGGGTCCCGAGGGGGACCGCCGAGCCCCGGTCCAGGGCGAGGGGGAGGACGTCCACGGGTGGCCTGCCGATCTACGGTGGAAGTGGCCCTGGTCGACAGGCCACTGGAGTCGTCAGGATCGTCCCATGACCACCGCTGCGCCGCTCTCTCCCACGCCCCGCACCACGTTGACCCGCAGCCGCCAGCGCGCCGCGACCGATCGTGCCGAGCTGGCCGACGTCCTGCGCGAGACGCTGGTCGCGCACCTGGGCGTCACGGTCGGTGAGGGCGAGGACGCGCACCCGGTGGTCCTGCCCGTCGCGATCGCCGTCGACCTCGACGGTCCCGACGAGGGCGGCTCGCTCTACCTGCACGGCTCGGTGGCGGCCGGCTGGCTGGCCTCGGTCCGTGGTCGGACCGTCTGCGTGACCGCCACCCACCTCGACGGCCTGGTCGCCGCACGCTCGGGGTTCCACCACTCGATGAACTACCGCTCCGCCGTCGTCATCGGCCGGTGCCGCGTCGTCGAGGAACCCGACGAGCGGGCGCGCGCCCTCGACGCCGTCGTCGACCACATGGTGCCCGGACGGGCGGCCACGCTGCGGCCCCCGACGCGCAAGGAGCTGGCGGCCACCGCGGTCCTGGCGGTGCCGCTGGCCGAGGCCTCGGTCAAGCGCCGCGCGGGAGGACCGGTCGACGAGGAGGCCGACGTCGAGGCCGGGGGATGGGCGGGCGTGATCCCGCTGCGCACCGTCGCCGGGGCGCCCGAGGCCGACGCCTGGTCGCCCGCCGAGGTGCCCGCCGACATGGCCGCGCGAGCGAGGGCGCTCGGCGCTCGGTAGCGTGGCGCCCATGACGACGCCCACTGAGCGCTCCCTGGTCCTGGTCAAGCCCGACGGTGTCCGCCGCGGCCTGACCGGCGAGATCGTCCGCCGGATCGAGGCCAAGGGCTACACCCTGGTCCGTCTCGAGCTGCGCAGCGCCACCCGCGAGCTGCTCGCCGCCCACTACGCCGAGCACGAGGGCAAGCCCTTCTACGAGCCGTTGGTGGAGTTCATGCTCTCCGGCCCGGTCGCCGCGATCGTGATCGAGGGCGAGCGCTGCATCGAGGGCTTCCGCTCGCTGGCCGGTGCCACCGACCCGACCGTCGCCGCGCCCGGCACCATCCGCGGCGACCTCGGCCGCGACTGGGGCCTCGCGGTCCAGCAGAACCTAGTGCACGGCTCGGACTCGCCCGAGTCCGCCGCCCGCGAGATCTCGATCTGGTTCGACTGACCTCGCAGATCGAGGTGCGAGCGCAGCGAGCCTCGAGACCCGGTCGCCGGGTCTCGAGGCTCGGCGCTGGGGCGCCTCGCACCTCGACCAGCGGGTGAGGCTCGGCGCCGGCACGCCTCGCACCTCGACCAGCGGGTGAACGCGTCGGCGGGGACACCCGGTCACACGCGTCACTCCAGCCACCGGCGTGGCGCACGATTTCGACGTACGCCGCTCCTTACCCTCGACCACAGGGTCGGACGGGAGCGTGCGCGCGTGACGACCCGCCTTCCCCGGCACAGGTTCGCGCACGAGGTGGCGGCGAGCACGGATGGCGAACAGCTTCTTCGGCCGGGACATGGCCGTGGACCTCGGCACCGCCAACACCCTCGTCTACGCCCGCGGCAAGGGCGTCCTGCTCGACGAGCCGAGCGTCGTCGCCCTGCACTCCGGCACCGGTGAGGTCCTGGCCGTCGGCCACGAGGCCAAGCGGATGCTGGGGCGCACCCCCGACTCGATCACCGCGATCCGGCCCCTCAAGGACGGCGTCATCGCCGACTTCGAGGCGACCGAGCAGATGCTGCGCTGGTTCATCCAGCAGGTGCACCGCCGCCGTGCCTTCGCCAAGCCGCGGATGGTCATCTGCGTGCCCAGCGGCATCACCGCCGTCGAGCAGCGCGCGGTGAAGGAGGCCGGCTACCAGGCCGGCGCCCGCCGGGTCTACATCGTCGAGGAGCCGATGGCCGCCGCGATCGGCGCCGGTCTCCCCGTGCACCAGGCCACCGGCAACATGGTCGTCGACGTCGGCGGCGGCACCACCGAGGTCGCGGTCATCAGCCTCGGCGGCATCGTCACCAGCCTGTCGATCCGCACCGCCGGCGACGACCTCGACAACGCGATCGTGGCGTGGATGAAGAAGGAGTACTCCCTGCTCCTGGGCGAGCGCACCGCCGAGGAAGTCAAGATGACCCTCGGCTCGGCGTTCCCGCTGCCCGACGAGCCGGAGGCCGAGATCCGCGGCCGCGACCTGGTCTCAGGACTGCCGCGCACCGTGCTGGTCTCCAGCGCCGAGGTGCGCCAGGCGCTCGAGGAGCCGCTGCACGCGATCGTCGACGCGGTCCGCACCACCCTCGACCAGACCCCGCCCGAGCTGGCCGGCGACATCATGGACCGCGGCATCGTGCTCACCGGCGGCGGTGCCCTGCTCCGCGGGCTCGACGAGCGGCTGCGCCACGAGACCGGCATGCCCGTCCACGTCGCCGAGGACCCCCTCACCTCCGTCGCCATGGGCGCCGGCAAGTGCGTGGAGGAGTTCGAGGCGCTCCAGCAGGTACTGGTCAACGAGCGGCGGCGCTACTGATGGCCCTGCTCGAGCGCGCCGGCCGGGACCGCCCGGCCACCCCCTCGAACCGTCGCTCCCTGGGCTCGCTCACCGCGCGCCGGGAGCGCCGCGAACGACGCTGGCACCTCGGTCCAGACCTCGACCGCCAGCAGCGCCCCAGCCGCTCACTGCTGGTCGCGCTGGGGCTGGCGAGCGCGACCCTGATGACCCTCGATCTCACCGCCGACGGTGCCGCCCTCGAGCCCGTCCGCGGTGCCGTGGCCGACGTGGTCGGCCCGGCCCAGGCCGGCGCGAGCGCGATCGTCCGCCCCGTCGTCGGCGTCCCCGACCTGCTGCGCACGCACGCCTCGCTGCGCGACGAGGTCGCGGCGCTGGAGGAGGAGAACACCGCGCTGCGCGCCGAGCTCGGCAGCGCCGCCTTCCAGCGCAACCGGCTGGCGGCCTACGACGAGCTGACCGCCGCTGCCGAGGACCTCGGCTACAGCCTGGTCCCGAGCCGTGTGGTCGGCTGGGGCCCGGCCCAGTCGTTCTCCAGCACCGTCACCATCGACGCCGGCACCGACGCCGGGGTCCGCCCGGACATGACGGTGGTCAGCGGCGCCGGCCTCGTGGGTCGCGTCGTCTCCGCCGGCCGCACGAGCGCGACGGTGCTGCTCATCATCGACCCGTCCTCGACCGTCGGCGCCCGCGTCGGCGACACGATGGACATGGGCTTCCTGCGCGGTCGCGGCGTCGTCGGCGACGACGCCCGCCTCGACCTCGAGCTCGTCGACCGCACCGCCGTCCCGGCCCGCCAGGACTCGGTGGTCACCTGGGGCAGCGACGGGGGAGCGCCGTACGTCGCCGGTGTCCCGATCGGCCGCGTCACCCACGTCTACTCCTCGCTGCGCGAGACCGCCCAGCGCGTCGTCCTCGACCCGTACGTCGACTTCGGCTCCCTCGACGTCGTCGGCGTCGTCGTCCCGACCGGCACCACCTCCGACCGCGCCCTGGTCGGCGCCGACGGCGAGCTGAAGGGGGCCGGTCGATGACCACCGCCCGCTCGCTGGCCGCCGCGGCGGCCGTCCTCCTGGCCCTGCTGCTCCAGGTCTCGCTCTTCCCGCACGTCGCCTGGCAGGGCGTCGTGCCCAACCTCGCGCTGCTGGTCGTGGTCGGCGCGGCGCTGACCCGCGGCCCGCAGTTCGCCATGGTCGTCGGCTTCGCCGCCGGCGCGCTCATCGACCTCGCCCCGCCCGCCGACCACGTCGCCGGCCGCTGGGCGCTCGCCCTCACCGTCGTGGGGTACGTCGCCGGGCGGGTCCGTGCGGAGTCCAGCCCCACCGCCACGACCGTGGTGGGCACCGTGGCAGCCAGCTCCTTCGTCGGGACCTCCCTCTTCGCGATCACCGGCCTGCTCGTGGGCGACCTGTCCGTGGGCGTCGGCGAGCTGCTGCTGGTCATCGGCGTCGCGGTGCTGTGGGACGTCGTGCTGACCCCGTTCGTGCTGCCGCCGCTCATGGCGCTCTTCCGCCGGCTCGAGCCGGCCCGGGTCACGTGAGCCGATGACCGACCTTGGCGAGGAGACCGCCGGGACCCGCCGGTCCCGGCTGCGGATCGTGGTCCTGCAGGCCCTGGTGCTGAGCCTGTTCGCGACCCTGCTGGGTCGTCTCTACTTCCTGCAGGTCGTCTCCGGCGAGGAGTACACCGCGCAGGCGGCCTCCCAGTCGGTGCGCGACATCGTCGAGCAGCCCCAGCGCGGCCTGATCGTCGACGACATGGGCCGTCCGCTGGTCACCAACCGGCTGGCCTGGGTGGTCTCGGTCGACCGCACCCTGCTCGGCAAGCTCCCGGGTCGCGACCGTCGCGAGCTGCTCTCGCGCGTCAGCACCGCCACCGGCGTCACCGTCAAGCAGCTCGAGCGCCGTCTGACCACCTGCGGCGACGAGGGCTCGGTCAGCGGCGTGTGCTGGAACGGCTCGCCCTACCAGCCGGTCCCCGTCGCCAGCGACGTCGAGCGCGAGGTCGCGCTGCGCATCCTCGAGCAGCCCGAGGACTACCCGGGCGTGCTCGCCGAGCAGCAGAGCGTCCGCGCCTACCCGCGCCCCTACGGGGTCAACCTCGCCCACGTCCTGGGCTACCTCAGCCCGGTCACCGCCGAGGAGCTCGAGCAGGCCGAGGCCGACGGCGAGGACTCCGTCAACGGCGCCTCGGTCGTGGGTCGCGCCGGCGTCGAGAAGGAGTACGACGCGTGGCTGCGCGGTCTGCCGGGCACCCAGTCGGTCGCGGTCGACTCGATGGGCCGTGTGCTCGGTGACGACTCGGCCGTGGAGGCCCGCCCGGGCGACACGCTGGTCACCTCGATCGACGCCAAGGTGCAGTCGGTCGTGGAGCAGCAGCTGCTGCAGACCATCCGGACCGCCCGCCAGACCCGGGACACCGTGACCGGGCGCAACTACGTGGCCGACTCGGGTGCGGTCGTGGTGCTCGAGGCCGACACGGGGCGGGTCGTGGCGATGGCCAGCCAACCGACGTACGACCCCGAGGTGTGGGTGGGCGGCATCTCCGACGACGAGCTGGCCCGGCTCTACTCCGAGGCGGCCGGCACGCCGCTGCTGGGCCGCGCGACGCAGGGCCAGTTCGCGCCCGGCTCGACCTGGAAGCCCTTCATGACCGCGGGCGCGCTGACCCACGGCTACTCCACCGACACCAGGCTCAACTGCTCCAGCGCCTTCCGCGTCGGCAACCGCGACTTCAAGAACTACGAGTCCGGTGCCTACGGCTACATCGGCTTCGACAAGGCGCTCGAGGTCTCCTGCAACACCTTCTTCTACCGGGTGGGCTTCCACTACTGGCAGAAGTTCGGCTCCGACGAGGCCGACGTGAAGGCGTTCGACCCGCTGGTGGAGGAGGCCAAGGACTTCGGTTTCGGCTCCCGCACCGGCATCGACCTGCCCGGTGAGGCCTCGGGCCGCATCGCCGACCGTCGCTGGAAGCGGGACTACTACCGGTCCATGAAGGACTTCTACTGCGGCATCTCCGAGAAGCCGCAGGACGAGGAGACCTCGGACTTCGTCTACAAGTTCGCCTACGAGTTCTGCGTCGAGGGCTACAAGTACCGCGCCGGTGACGCCGCCAACTTCGCGATCGGCCAGGGCGACACGATCGTCACGCCGCTCCAGCTGGCCCGGGCCTACGCCGCGCTGGCCAACGGCGGCACCCTCTACGCGCCGCGCGTCGGCAAGGCGATCGTCGGACCCGACGGCTCGGTGATCGAGCGGATCCAGCCCGAGAAGGTCGGGACCGTGAAGCTCCCGGCCTCGACCATCGGCTACATCGACGACGCGCTCAAGGGCGTGACCCGGCAGGGCACGATGGCCTGGCGGATGGGGGGCTTCCCGCTCGACGAGGTGGAGATCCGCTCCAAGACCGGCTCGGCGGAGGTCTACGGCAAGCAGTCGACCTCGTGGGTCGCCTCCTACTCCGACGACTACGTCGTGGTGATGATGGTCAGCCAGGGCGGCACCGGCTCGGGCACGTCCGGCCCCGCGGTCCGCGCCATCTGGGAGGCGTTGTACGGCGTGGAGGGCGACACGGTCCGCCCCGACCGCGCGGCGATCCCGGGCACGGTGCCACCGGGGCGGCTCCCGGAGTTCCAGGCCGACGGGTCGATCCTCCCGCCGGCGCGCACGAAGCGCCCCGACCGGCGCTCGGACCGGCGCTCGAGCCGGAAGGGGACCGCGCGATGACCACCATGGCCACCAGGACCGTCCAGACGACCCGGTCCGGCCGGGCCGCCGGCGTACGTCCCACCTCCTCGTTGGGCACCCGCCCGCTGCTGCGGTGGAGCGGCGTGGACTGGTGGCTGATGGCCGCCGTCGCCGGCCTGCTGGTGCTCGGGACGCTGCTGGTGTGGTCGGCCACGACCACCCGCGACGACCTGACCGGTGGCGACCCGCGGGCCTACCTCTACAAGCAGGTCACCAACATCGCCATCGGCCTGGTGCTGATGAGCGTCGTGCTGGCCGCCGACCACCGGTGGGTGCGCGTGGCGGCCCCGGTGGCCTACCTCGCCTCGGTCGGCGGGCTCGTGCTCGTGCTGGTCGCGGGCTCGACGATCAACGGCTCACGCTCCTGGATCGTCGTGGGCGGCATGTCGATCCAGCCCGCCGAGCTGGCCAAGCTGGCCGTGGTGATCGGGATGGCGCTGGCCCTGGCCCACCGCGCTCAGGGTCGCTGGCGACCCAGGGTCGGGCTGGTCGAGGTCGTGCTGATGCTCGCCATCGCGGCCGTGCCGGCGGTGCTGATCCTGCTGCAGCCCGACCTCGGCACGATGCTGGTGCTGACCGCCACCGTCACCGGCGTGCTGGCCGTCTCCGGTGCCCCGCGCCGCTGGCTGGCGCTGCTGGCCGGCGGGGGAGTGACCGCCGCCCTGGTCGCGGTCGCGGGCGGTGTGCTCAAGCCCTACCAGGTCGACCGCTTCCTGGCCTTCACCAACCCCGACCTCGACCCCCGCGGCGCCGGCTACAACGTCGAGCAGGCGCGCATCGCCGTCGGCAACGGCGGCGTCTGGGGCCAGGGCCTCTTCGACGGCTCCCAGACCCGCTCGGGCTTCGTCCCCGAGCAGCACACCGACTTCGTCTTCACCGTCGCCGGGGAGGAGCTCGGGCTGGTCGGCGCCGGGCTGCTGATCGCGCTGCTCGGCCTGGTCGTGTGGCGCGCGCTGGTCATCGCCACGCACACCGACGACGTCTTCGGCCGGGTCGCTGCGGCGGGGATCGCCTGCTGGTTCGGCTTCCAGGGCTTCCAGAACGTCGGGATGTGCCTGGGGATCATGCCGGTCACCGGCGTACCCCTGCCGTTCGTGTCGTACGGCGGCTCCTCGATGTTCGCCGTGCTGCTGGCCGTGGGGCTGCTGCAGAACATCCACCTGCGCGCCTCCGCCCCGCGCGTGCGCTGACGCCCGCCCGTGCTTCCCGCCGGGCCGACGCTCAGGGCACCAGCGAGAAGAACAGGAAGGTGGCCATCAACGCCAGGTGCACCACGCCCTGGATCGGCTTGGCCCGACCGGGCACGACGGTGAGCGTGGCGACGACGACGGTGATGAGCAGCAGCACGATCTGCATCGGCTCCAGCCCGAGCAGCAGGTCGCCCTCGAGCCAGATCGACGCCACGGCGATGGTCGGGATGGTCAGGCCGATCGAGGCCATCGAGGAGCCGAAGGCCAGGTTGAGGCTGACCTGCACGCGGTCCCGCGCGGCGTTGAGCGCCGCCGCGATGGACTCGGGCGCCAGCACCAGCAGCGCGATGACCACACCGACCACGGCGTAGGGCAGCCCCAGCGAGCTCACGGTGGACTCGATGGTCGGGGAGAGCACCTTGGCCAGGCCGACGACGGAGACCAGGGAGACCAGGAGCAGCGCGATGGACAGCAGCGTCTCGCGGTCGGAGGGCGGATCGGCGTGGCCGTCGCCGTCCTCGTCCTCGACCTCCAGGACCCCGGTGACCCGACCCTGGGAGTCCGAGCGCACGGGCAGGAAGAAGTCGCGGTGCTGCACGGTCTGGGTGAAGACGAAGGCCGCGTAGAGCACCAGCGAGGCCACCGCGGCGAAGACCAGCTGGGAGCCGGTGTACTCCAGCCCGGCCTCGGAGACGGTGAAGCCGGGCAGCACCAGGCACACGGAGGCGAGCGCGACCACGGTGGACAACGCCGCCCCGCTGCCGGAGGCGTTGAACGCCACCACGCCGTGCCGCATCGCGCCCAGCAGCAGCGAGATGCCGACGATGCCGTTGAGGGAGATCATCAGGGCCGCGAACACGGTGTCGCGGGCGTATGTCGCGGCTCCCTCGCCGCCGCCGAGGGTCAGCATCACGATCAGCCCCACCTCGATCACCGTCACCGAGACCGCCAGCACCAGGGACCCGAACGGCTCGCCCACCCGGTGGGCCACCACCTCGGCGTGGTGGACCGCGGCCAGCACGGCCCCGACCAGCACGACCGCGACCAGGGCCAGCAGCAGCGGCTGCTCGGTCTTGGGCCAGGACACGGCCAGCAGGAGCAGACCGAGGAGGGGGACCGCGACGGTCCACTGGAGAGGGCCGCGTCGCGCCGGAGAGCTCATGCCCTCACCTTAGGGAGCGGTCCAACAGGCAGCCGCGCCCTGGCACGGTGGGGACATGACTGAGCAGCGCATGGACCAGCCCGTCGTCGTGACCGGGGCCAACGGCCTCGTGGGGTCGCACGTGTGCGCCGCCCTCGCGGAGCGCGGGGTCGCGGTCCGCGCCGTCGTACGCCGCAGCGGCACCGCGCCCGCACTCGACGGCGTCACCGAGGTCGTCGGGGAGTTCACCGACCCGGCCCAGGCCCCCGGCCTGGTGGAGGGGGCGGCCGCCCTGGTGACCACGGTGCACCCGATGGGCACCGACCGCGCCACCCAGGAGCAGGTCGGCGTCGAGGGCACCACCACCATCGCCACCGCGGCGCGCGAGGCCGGGGTCGGCCTGCTGGTGCACGTGTCGACCGCGTCGGTGTACGACCGCCGTGCCGGGGTGGGGGACGTGGACGAGTCCGCCGACCCGGTGCCGGACGACGCCGGCGACTACCCGGTGACCAAGCGTGACACCGACGCCCGCCTCGAGGTGCTCGACGGACCGACCCGGGTGCTGGTGCGCCCGCCGGTCATCCTCGGCCCGGGGGAGAGCTCGCTGTGGAACACCCTGCGCCCGCGCGCGATGGCCGAGGACCCCGCGGAGGCGCACGCCACCCCGGATCTCACCTTCGCCTGGGTGCACGTGACCGACCTGGCCCGGCTCGTCGGTGACATCGTGACCGGGGCGGTGCCGATCGGCGAGGACCCCGAGGCGGGGCCGGTGGCGGGCGAGGTCACCGCGGTCAACGCGGCGGCCGGCGCCAGCACCTTCCGCCACTACCTCGAGACCGTCACGACCGCGCTCGCCGTCGAGCCGACCTGGGACGACGGTCCGGCCTGGCAGGGCGTCGTGGTCTCCGAGCGCGCGCGAGTCTGGGGCTGGCAGCCGCAGGTCACGCTGGAGGAGGCGCTGGACGAGCTGGTCGGCGACCTGCCCCGGGTGGTGTCCGGCAGGTCACGCTCCTGAGCGGTTCCCCCGTCGCCGGCCCCCGGCGTACGATGGTTGTCAATGGCAACGAACGCGTCCCCCGCAGCCCCGTCCGCTCCCGCGTCCGGTGAGTACACCCACGCCCAGGTCCTCACGATCCTCTCCGGGCTGATGCTCGGCATGTTCCTGGCCTCGCTGGACCAGACGATCGTCAGTACCTCGATCCGCACGATCGCCGACGACCTCAACGGTCTGTCCATCCAGGCGTGGGTGACCACGGCGTACCTGATCACCGCGACGATCACCACGCCGATCTACGGCAAGCTCGGGGACAACTACGGGCGCAAGAAGCTCTTCATGTTCGCCATCTCACTGTTCGTGGTCGCCTCGGCGCTGTGCTCGTTCGCCGACTCGATGTACATGCTCGCGGCGTTCCGTGCCGTCCAGGGCCTCGGGGCGGGTGGCCTGATGACGCTGGTGCTCGCCATCATCGGCGACATCGTCAGCCCCCGCGAGCGGGCGAAGTACACCGGCTACTTCATGGCCACCTTCGCCACCTCCTCGGTGCTGGGCCCGGTCCTCGGTGGCCTGCTCGCCGGCCGGGAGGAGATCCTGGGCGTCACCGGCTGGCGCTGGGTCTTCCTGGTCAACGTGCCCGTCGGCCTGATCGCCCTGGTGGTGGTGGCGCGCACCCTCAACGTCAGCGCCGAGCGTCGCGACGTGCGTGTGGACTGGTGGGGCGCGTCCGCGCTGGTCCTGGCGCTGGTGCCGCTGCTCACCGTGGCCGAGCAGGGTCGTGAGTGGGGCTGGTCCTCGGGGCTGTCCCTGGCCTGCTACGCACTCGGTGCCCTCGGGGTCGTGCTCTTCGTGCTGGCCGAGCACGCGATGGGCGAGGCCGCGCTGATCCCGCTGCGGATGTTCCGCATCCGGGTCGCGGCTGTGACGATCGCCGCCAGCGTCATCATCGGCATGGCGATGTTCGGCGGCATCATGATCCTGCCGCTCTACATGCAGATCGTGCACGGTGCGAGCCCCACGAAGGCCGGCATCCTGATGCTGCCGATGGTCGCTGGGATGATGGCGGCCTCGATCAGCTCCGGCCGGGTCATCTCCCGCACCGGTCACGTCCGGCTCTTCCCGATCATGGGCTCGGCCGTGATCGTGCTGGGCCTGTTCCTGCTCTCCTTCACCACCGCCGACACCCCGCTGCCGCTGGTCAGCGTCTCGATGTTCGTCCTCGGCCTGGGCCTCGGCTCGTGCATGCAGCCCCTGCTGCTGACCGTCCAGAGCGCGGTGCCGCCCACCGAGATCGGGGTCGCGACCGCCTCGGCCACCTTCTTCCGGCAGATGGGCGGCACCCTCGGCGTGGCGATCTTCCTCTCGATCCTGTTCTCGACCGTCGGCCCGAACATCTCCACGGCGCTCGACGAGGCGGCCGCGACGCCGGAGTTCCAGCAGGGCGTCGCCCAGGTCGGCGGCCTCGACGAGAGCGTGGTCGAGAGCATCCAGGACGACTCCTCGGTCCTCGAGACCCTGCCCGACGCCGTGGCCCACCCGTTCCGGGTCGGCTTCGCGGAGTCGATGGACCTGGTGTTCCTCAGCGCCGCCGGGGTCGGGGTGCTGGCCTTCCTCATCCTGCTGCTGCTCCCACCCGTCGAGCTGCGGGCCACCTCCGCCTCCGCGGCGCGGGCCGCCGGTGCCGGGGCCCCCGCCGCGACCGCGTCCCCGACCAGCACGCCCGCCGCGCCGCGGGAGTAGCCGGGACGGGCGCGGACTGGGTGTGGCCGCGCACTGCGCCGTACATTGGTCCCTTGCCCTGACCGCACCCGAGCCGCCGAGGTGAGTCCATGTCCGCCCCCGCCGCCCTGCGCCGAGGACAGTCCGTCTTCGAGCTGCTCGAGCCGCACCTGCCGGGAGTCTCCAAGCCGATCCAGTACGTCGGCGGCGAGCTGAACTCCACGGTCAAGGACTGGGACTGCGGTGCGACGTCGGAGGAGTCAGGCGGCCAGACCGTGCGCTGGGCGCTGATGTACCCCGACGCTTACGAGGTCGGCCTGCCCAACCAGGGCGTCCAGATCCTCTACGAGGTGCTCAACGAGCGCGACTGGATCGTCGCCGAGCGCACCTACGCGGTCTGGAAGGACATGGAGGCGGTGCTGCGCGAGCAGTCGATCCCGCAGTTCACCGTCGACGCCCACCGCCCGGTCGGCGACTTCGACCTGTTCGGCCTGAGCTTCTCCACCGAGCTCGGCTACACCAACATGATCAACGCCCTCGACCTCGCCGGCATCCCGCTGCGCGCGGTCGACCGCACCGAGGACCACCCGGTCGTCCTCGCCGGCGGGCACGCGGCCTTCAACCCCGAGCCGATCGCGGAGTTCCTCGACGCCGCGGTCCTCGGTGACGGCGAGGAGGTCGTGCTCGCGATCTCCGACATCGTGCGCGAGTGGAAGGCCGAGGACCGGCCCGGCGGGCGCGAGGAGCTGCTGCGGCGCCTCGCGGTCACCGGCAACGTCTACGTCCCACGCTTCTACGACGTCACGTACGCCGCGGACGGCTCGATCGAGGCCGTCGTGCCGAACCGTCCCGGCATCCCGTTCCGCGTGCGCAAGCACACCCTGATGGACCTCGACGCCTGGCCCTACCCGGCCAAGCCGCTGGTGCCGCTCGCCGAGACCGTCCACGAGCGCTTCAGCGTCGAGATCTTCCGCGGCTGCACGCGTGGTTGCCGCTTCTGCCAGGCCGGCATGATCACCCGCCCCGTGCGCGAGCGCTCTATCGAGACCATCGGCAACATGGTCGAGAACGGCATCCGCAAGTCCGGCTTCGAGGAGGTCGGGCTGCTCTCGCTCTCCAGCGCCGACCACACCGAGATCGGTGACGTCGCCACGGGTCTGGCCGACCGCTACGAGGGCTCGAACGTCTCGCTGTCGCTGCCCTCGACGCGCGTCGACGCCTTCAACATCACCCTGGCCAACGAGTTCTCCCGTAACGGTCGTCGCTCCGGTCTCACGTTCGCCCCGGAGGGCGGCTCGGAGCGGATGCGCAAGGTCATCAACAAGATGGTGACCGAGGAGGACCTCATCCGCACCGTCGCGACGGCGTACTCCCACGGCTGGCGCCAGGTGAAGCTCTACTTCATGGTGGGCCTGCCGACCGAGACCGACGAGGACGTCCTGCAGGTCGCCGAGCTGGCCAAGGCGGTCATCGCGAAGGGGCGTGAGGTCGCCGGCCACAACGACATCCGCTGCACGGTCTCGATCGGTGGGTTCGTGCCCAAGCCGCACACCCCGTTCCAGTGGGCCCCGCAGCTGGACGTGAAGACCACCGACGAGCGACTCAAGCAGCTGCGCGACGTCGTGCGCGCCGACAAGAAGTTCGGCCGCGCCATCGGCTTCCGCTACCACGACGGCAAGCCCGGGATCATCGAGGGACTGCTCTCGCGCGGCGACCGTCGCGTGGGCCGGGTCATCGAGGAGGTCTGGCGCGACGGCGGTCGCTTCGACGGCTGGTCCGAGCACTTCTCCTACGACCGCTGGATCGCCGCCGCCGAGCGCGGCCTGGCCGGCACCGGCGTCGACCTGGACTGGTTCACCACCCGTGAGCGCGACTACGACGAGGTCCTGCCCTGGGACCACCTCGACTCCGGTCTCGACAAGGACTGGCTGTGGGGCGACTGGGAGGACGCGCTCGCCGTGGCCGACGGCTCGGCCGACATCGAGGTCGAGGACTGCCGCTGGACCCCCTGCTACGACTGCGGGGTCTGCCCGGAGATGGGCACCGAGATCCAGGTCGGCCCCACGGGCCAGAAGCTGCTGCCGCTCAGCGTCGTCTGACGTCGTTGCCCACCGCGCTGGTGACGCGGGGGCGGTGAGTGCTGAACCGTTGCGGGCGCGGAGACGGTTGACCACGCACCGCCGTAGCGTCGCCGGACGACGTAAAGATGCAGGTTGTTGCAACGCACGAATGTGAGGCTCCGAGGCCGCTCCGCGCGTGATCGTCCGGTCCTAGGGTCCTGCGCAACGCGCTGATCGGCGCGGCAGCCGCAGGGTCGTGCCCGGCGGCGACACACCTCACTCGGGAGTCCATCCATGACCACCAGCCCGTCCCGCCTGCGCCGTCTCGGCGCCGGCACCGCCGCCGCCCTGGCCCTCTCCGGCCTGGCCGCCCTCGCCACCAGCGCCCCCGCGCAGGCCGCCCCCGACCGACCCGGGCGCGGTGCCGACCGCCCCGCCCCGGTGCTGGGCGAGCAGCGGGCCTCGGCCGTGCCGGGGCAGTACATCGTCGTCCTCGAGGACCGTGCCGACACCGCCGCGGCCGCCGATGCCCGGCAGACCGCCCGCGGGCACGGCGGCCGGGTGCTGCAGCGCTTCGACCGGGCCCTCAACGGCTTCTCGGCGCGGCTCCCGCAGCGCGCGGTCGAGGCGCTCCAGGAGCGCCCGGGCGTCGCCTTCATCGAGGCCGACCAGACGGTCAGCATCGACGCCACCCAGACCGGGGCCACGTGGGGCCTGGACCGCGTCGACCAGCGCGACCTGCCGCTGAACGGCTCCTACACCTACGACAGGACCGGCAGCGGGGTCACCGCCTACATCATCGACACCGGCATCCTGGCCGGCCACAGCGAGTTCGGCGGCCGCGTGCAGTCCGGCTTCACCGCCATCAGTGACGGCCGCGGCACCAGCGACTGCAACGGCCACGGCACCCACGTCGCCGGCACCGTCGGCGGCTCGACGTACGGCGTCGCCAAGCAGGTCACGCTGCGACCGGTGCGGGTCCTGGACTGCGCAGGCAGCGGGTCGACCTCCGGCGTCATCGCCGGCGTGGACTGGGTGACCTCCCACCACGCCGCCGGCGCCCCCGCCGTGGCCAACATGAGCCTGGGCGGCGGCGTCTCCTCGGCCCTCGACGCGGCGGTCAACAACTCGATCGCCGACGGCGTCACCTACGCCGTCGCGGCCGGCAACGAGAACACCAACGCCTGCAACGGCTCGCCCTCGCGGGTGCCCGCCGCCCTCACCGTCGGCTCCACCACCAGCACCGACGCGCGCTCCTCGTTCTCCAACTACGGCTCGTGCCTGGACCTGTTCGCGCCCGGCTCGAGCATCACCTCGGCCTGGTACACCTCCACCACCGCGACCAACACCATCTCCGGCACCTCGATGGCCACCCCGCACGTCGCCGGCGTCGCCGCGCTCTACCTCCAGGGCTCGCCCAGCGCCTCGCCGAGCACGGTGACCAGCGCGATCGTGGGCGGTGCCACCACCGGCAAGGTCACCGGCGCCGGCAGCGGCTCGCCCGACCGGCTGCTCCACTCCCTGGTCACCGGCGGCACCACCGAGCCGCCGGTCGGCTCCGGCAACCTGCTGGCCAACCCCGGCTTCGAGTCCGGCGCGGTCTCCTGGTCGGCCAGCTCCGGTGTCATCACCGACGACTCCGGCGCCCCGGCGGCCAGCGGCACCTGGAAGGCCTGGCTCAACGGCTACGGCACCACTCGCACCGACACCGTGAGCCAGCAGGTCACCATCCCCGCCGCGAGCGGTGCGACCCTGTCGATGAAGCTCTACATCAGCAGTGCCGAGACCACGACCACCATCGCCTACGACACCCTCAGGGTGCAGGTCGTCTCCGGTGGCTCGACGACCACGCTGGCGACGTACTCCAACCTCGACGAGGGCACCGGCTTCGTCACCCGCAGCTTCGACCTGAGTGCGTTCACCGGCAGGACCGTCACCGTCAAGCTGCTCGGCACCGAGGACTCCGCGCTCGGCACCAGCTTCGTCGTCGACGACACCTCGCTGACGGTCTCCTGACCCGACGCCCGTCCGCCCGTCGCCCGCCCGCAGCCTCAGCGGCGGGCGGCGGGCAGCTGGTCCTCGACGTACGCCGGTCGCGCCAGCCCGACCGAGAGCCAGGCCATCGGCACCACCAGTGCCAGGAGGAAGCACAGGGGGACGGTGGTGGTGCCGATCCCGGTCAGCACGGCCCAGACCGGGGCGAGCGAGACCGGGTCGACCATCAGCCCCCCGTAGGCCACCGGGTAGCAGGCTGCGACTCCCAGCAGCAGCGTCGCGGGACGCTTCGCGCGCACCAGGAGACGGGGGAGCACGAAGGACAACGGGATGGTGGTGCCGGTGAGCAGGCCGACGAGCAGCCCGGCCTCCGCCGGCGAGAACCCCGCGTCGCGCCACAGCTGGGCGAACCAGCCGAAGATCGCGTAGGCCTGCAGCGACTGCAGGCCGAAGTAGACCGCCAACGAGGCCCCCAACGGCGTGCGGGCGACAGCCAGGAACCGCACGGCGTGACCCGCGGACGCGGTGATCCGGTCGTGGCGGGCCAACGCCAGCCAGGGGAGGACGGCGAGGGCGGCCAGCACGGTCCACGACCCCAGGCCCCACCGCCACCCGTCCTCGACGTCGCCGGTGCTGGCGAGGGCGCTGCTGAGCGGGACCGTCAGCATCAGCGCACCGGTCAGGCCGACCGCCAGCACGGTCGAGTAGAGCGCGGTCGCGGGGCCGATCCGGTCCGGGACGTGCTGCTTGACCAGCGAGGGGATCAGCACGTTCGCGAGCGCCGCACCGGCGACGGCCACGAACGAGAGCACGAGGAAGAGCTCGTCGCTGTCGGTCAGGGCTCGCGCCAGGAGCCCGGCCGTGACGGCGAGCATCGCCAGCAGGGTCACGCGGTGCAGCCCCACCCGTCGGGCGGCCAGCGGCGCCATGGCGCCGACCACCGCGAACGCCAGGACCGGCAGCGAGGTCAGGAGCGCCGCCTCCGGGCTCGACATCGCCAGGCCGGCACGGACCTCCTCCAGGACCGGTCCGACGCTCACCGCGGCCGGGCGCAGGTTGACCGAGAGCAGGACCAGGCCGACCCAGAACAGCACGGAGGTACGACGGGTCACCGGCCGATGCTCGCACCCGGACCGGCCGGCCACGGGGGCGGGTGGTGCTGTCGGTGGGTGGGGGCAGGATGGCGGCCCATGAGCGCCCGCACCGTCCCCGACGACGAGCGCCGGGCGCGGCTGGCCGCCCGGCACGCGATCCACCCCGTCCACCGGGCCGCCGACCCGGTCGAGGCGACCCGGTCGGTCGTGGTGCTGCACTCCACCGAGCCGGCCACCGTCCACCTCTCGGTGCACGCCCGCGTCGACGGGGTCACCCGCGAGCAGGTCGTCGCCACCCTGGAGACCGAGCGCAGCCTGGTCAAGCAGCTGGCGATGCGCCGCACCCTGTTCGTGTTCCCGCGCGACCTGCTGCCGGCGGCGTGGGGCAGCGCCGCGGCACGCACCGCCGGAGGCGAGCGCGGGCGGCTGCACCGAGACCTCCGCGCAGCCGGCCTCACGGACGACCCTGACGCGTGGCTGGCCGGCGCCGACGCGGAGGTGCTCGACGCCCTCGCCGCCGCCCCCGAGGGGCTGACGATGACCGAGCTGCGCGCCGCGGTCCCGACCATCGACGTGCGCGCCGACCTCCGCTCCTCCCAGCTCAACCCGGGGCGCTTCCTGACCCTGCTCGGCGCGGACGCACGGGTGGTCCGCGGCGCGAACACCACGCACTGGCGGATCTTCCGACCCCGCTGGCGCACCACCGACTCGTGGCTCGGCGAGGTGCCGGCGCCCCTGTCGTCGGCGGACGGCTACGCCGAGCTGGTGCGCCGCTGGCTCGCCCGGTTCGGCCCCGGCACCGAGACCGACCTGGTGTGGTGGTTGGGCGCGACCAAGGGAGCGGTCCGCGCGGCCCTGGCCGAGGTCGGGGCCGTCGAGGTCTCCCTGGAGTCCGGCGCGCCGGCGTACCTCCTGCCCGACGACGTCGAGCCCGTCGACCCGGTCGAGCCGTGGGCGGCGCTGCTGCCGGTGCTCGACCCCACCGTGATGGGCTGGAAGGAGCGGGCCTTCCACCTGGGGGAGCACGGGCCGGCGCTCTTCGACCGCAACGGCAACGCCGGCACCACGGCGTGGTGGGACGGACGCGTCGTCGGCTGCTGGGTGCAGGACGACGACGCCACCGTGGCCGTCCGGCTGCTCGAGGACGTCCCGGCTGCCGGCCGGGAGGCGCTGCGACGCGAGTCGGCGCGGCTCACCGCGTGGCTGGCGGGGGAGCGGGTCGGCACCGTCTACCCCTCGCCGGCGATGCGGTGCGACCCCGGTGACCTCACCTACCCTGTGCTCCGTGCGTGAGCAGCCCGAGCAGCAGGCCCCTCCGGTCCAGCGTCTGAGGATCCGGTACGCCAAGCGCGGCCGGCTCCGATTCACCAGCCACCGGGACTTCTCGCGCGCCTTCGAGCGCGCGGTCTTCCGGGCCCGGATCCCGATGGCCTACTCCTCGGGGTTCAACCCGCACCCTCGCATCTCCTACGCGGGCGCGGCACCGACCGGCTCGGCCAGCGAGGCGGAGTACCTCGAGATCGCCCTCGCCCAGGTCGTCGACCCCGCCGAGGTGCACGCCGAGCTCGAGGAGGCGCTGCCCCCGGGTCTGGACGTCCTGCAGGTCGTGGAGTCGCCCGGCGGGTCGTTGGCCGACCGGCTCGACGCGAGCCGCTGGACCATCGACGTCGTGAGCGCCCCCGACGTCACCGCCGCCGCTGTCGAGGGCTTCCTGGCCCACGACAGCGTCCTGGTCGAGCGGATGACCAAGAAGGGGCTGCGCGAGTTCGACTGCCGCGCCGCCGTCGTCTCCCTCACCGTCGCCCCGCACGACCAGGGCGCCCGGCTGGAGCTGGTGCTCCGCCACGCGACCACCCCGGCCGTGCGACCCGACGACGTGCTGCGCGGGCTCACCCAGGTCTCGGGCCTGGAGGCCGGCTCCGCGCCGCTGCTCACCCGGCAGGCCCAGGGGCCGCTCGACCCCGACACCGGTGAGGTCGGCGACCCCCTGGCCTGACCCCCCACGGGGCGGTGACCGGTCGGCGGGGCCGCGCCGGGGTGCGCGGGAACACCACCGCCCGGGGAGCCGTGTGCGATACTCGCCACGGTCTCCGACCGCTGCACGAGCCCGACGGTCACCCCGGTGCCCGCTGGGACCGCGCGGCGGCCGACGACCCGACGACGTTCTCGCCGGTCCCGCGCAAGGGCCGGCACACCGAGGACAGGTCGTCGCCAGACCGCGACGCGGCCAGGCGGGTTCGGTGACAGCGAGCCGCCCTGTGGCCCTGCGACCGCGGCAGGCGAGGGCCGGCCGAGGTGACGCACCGACGGAGGAAGTCGCCGCCACGACAAGACTTGCGCCCGGCCCACCGTGGTCGAGGCGATGGACCTGCCCGGACGCTGCGCATCCCGCGCCCGGGCCGAGGAGCAGCACACATGCCCGACGAGTTCCAGGTCGGCGACGAGCCGGTCACCCCTGCCGTCGACACCACCAGCGCCCCGGGCGGCGAGGCCACCGAGGCCGCCGCTGAGGCACCCGCCGAGAAGCCGGCGAAGAAGACCGCGGCCAAGAAGACGGCCGCCAAGAAGACCGCCGCGAAGAAGACCGCTGCGAAGAAGACCACGGCCAAGAAGACGGCCGCCAAGAAGACCACCGCCAAGGCCGTCGAGGCGACCGACGCGGCACCCGACATGACGGGTGACCAGCAGCTACCGCTCGACGAGGCTGCCGCCGAGACCGCTCCCGTGGTGAAGAAGACGACCCGCACCCGCAAGACCGCCGCCAAGGCCGCTCCCGCCGCCGAGGTTGCCGAGGCGGGTCAGGCTGCGGAGGAGTCGGCCCCGGTCGCTCCCGCGAAGAAGGCGCCCGCCAAGCGCGCCGCCAAGAAGGCCGCTCCCGCGGCCGAGGCGCCTGCCGACGCTGGGATCGACGCTGGGATTGACGCCGGGGCCGGTGAGACCGCGGACGCGAAGCCGGCCAAGAAGGCCGCCGCGAAGAAGACCACCTCGCGCAGCAGGAAGGCCCAGGCCCCGGCCGAGCCGACCCCCACCGCGGAGGAGCCCACGGAGGAGCCCGCCGAGGTCAGCGAGGCGGCGACCACCGGCGCGCCGGTCCCGCTGTTCCAGGCCCCCGACGCCTCGAAGGCCACCAAGGCGAAGAAGTCGACGAAGCCGAAGCAGGCCGAGCCGGCCGCGGAGGACGAGGACGAGGACGACGAGTCCACCGCCGCGGACGCCGAGGAGCAGGACGGCCAGGACGTCGAGTCCCAGGACGCCGACGACAGCGACGACGAGGACGACTCCGGCGAGGGCGGCTCGTCCTCCGGTCGTCGCCGGCGCCGTCGGGGCGGCCGTCGTCGCCGCCGCGGTGGCGGTGGTGGTGGCCAGGGTGGCAACGACCAGGGTGACGACCAGTCCGGCGACCAGTCCGGCGGCCAGTCCGGCGACCAGTCCAACGGACAGGCCGACAAGAGCCAGGACGGCGGCAAGGACCAGCAGTCCGGCGACCAGGGTGACCAGTCCGGTGATGGCCAGGGCAGCCAGGGCGGCAAGGACGACCAGGGCGAGCAGGGCGAGGGCTCGAGCAGCTCGCGCCGCCGCCGGCGACGCCGTCGCTCCGGTGAGGGCGACGGGGGCGGCGGGGACGACCCGGCCAACACCGTCACCAAGGTCCGCAGCTCGCGCACCGGCGAGGACCAGATCACCGCGCTGAGCGGGTCGACCCGGCTCGAGGCCAAGAAGCAGCGCCGCCGCGAGGGCCGCGAGGCCGGCCGTCGCCGCGCCCCGATCGTCTCCGAGGCCGAGTTCCTCGCCCGTCGCGAGTCCGTCGAGCGGGTCATGGTCATCCGCGAGCGCGAGGACCTCACCCAGATCGGCGTGCTGGAGGACAAGGTGCTCGTCGAGCACTACGTCGCCCGCGAGTCGCAGACCTCGCTGATCGGAAACGTCTACCTCGGTCGGGTGCAGAACGTCCTGCCCTCGATGGAGGCCGCGTTCATCGACATCGGCAAGGGCCGCAACGCCGTGCTGTACGCCGGCGAGGTCAACTGGTCCGCGCTCGGTCACAAGGAGGGCCAGCCGCGCAAGATCGAGTCGGTGCTCTCCTCGGGCCAGTCGGTCCTGGTGCAGGTCACCAAGGACCCGATCGGTCACAAGGGTGCCCGCCTGACCAGCCAGGTCAGTCTGGCCGGCCGCTTCCTGGTCTACGTGCCCGACGGCACCACCTCCGGCATCTCCCGCAAGCTGCCCGACACCGAGCGGGCCCGCCTCAAGGCGCTGCTCAAGGAGATCGTCCCCGACTCCGCCGGCGTCATCGTGCGCACCGCGGCCGAGGGCGCCAGCGAGGAGGAGCTGACCCGCGACGTCGAGCGGCTCAAGGCCCGCTGGGAGGACATCGAGAAGAAGTCCAAGGGCTCCGCGCCCCAGCTGCTGTACGGCGAGCCTGACCTGACCCTCAAGGTCGTCCGCGACCTCTTCACCGAGGACTTCGCCAAGCTCGTCATCCAGGGCGACGACTCCTGGTCGACCGTGCAGGACTACGTCCAGCACGTCGCCCCGGACCTGGCCGACCGTCTCGAGCGCTTCGAGCCGGCCACGGAGGGTCGCGACGCCGGCAAGGACGTCTTCGCGGCGTACCGCGTCGACGAGCAGATCGCCAAGGGCCTGGACCGCAAGGTGTGGCTGCCCTCGGGCGGCTCGCTGGTCATCGACCGCACCGAGGCGATGACCGTCGTCGACGTCAACACCGGCAAGTTCACCGGCTCCGGGGGAAACCTGGAGGAGACCGTCACCAAGAACAACCTGGAGGCGGCCGAGGAGATCGTGCGCCAGCTGCGGCTGCGCGACATCGGCGGCATCATCGTCGTGGACTTCATCGACATGGTCCTGGAGTCCAACCGCGACCTGGTGCTGCGGCGCCTGGTCGAGTGCCTGGGCCGTGACCGGACCCGTCACCAGGTCGCCGAGGTGACCTCGCTGGGCCTGGTGCAGATGACCCGCAAGCGGATCGGCACCGGCCTGCTCGAGGCCTTCAGCGAGACCTGCACCCACTGCCAGGGCCGCGGCCTGGTCGTCCACGACCACCCGGTGGAGCCCAAGGGCGGCGGCAACGACGACGACCGCGGTGGCCGAGGACGTCGCTCGCGCGGAGGCAAGGGCAAGGGCGGTGGCGACCAGTCCAACCAGGCCGGCAACCAGGCCGGCAACCAGGCCGGCAACCAGGGTGGGGCTCCCTCGCCCAAGGACGTCGCCGCCATGGCGCGGGCCGACAGGGCGGCCCAGACCGAGGAGCCCGCCGAGGACCAGTCGCAGGACACGCCCGCCGAGGAGCCGACGAGCACCCAGGACGCGCCTGACAAGGCTCCGGAGCAGGCGCCCGAGAAGCCGCAGGTGCAGCAGCGCCAGCGCAGGCGCAGCTCGCAGCCGAAGGCGCCCGCCGCCGAAGCCCTCGAGTCGACCGAGCCGGCGCAGGACACTGCGTCCGAGCCGGTTCCCCAACCGGTGGCCGAGCCGGTGGCTGAGGAGCCCACGCCCGCCGCTGAGCAGCCGGCCGAGCAGCACGCGGAGGTGCCCGCCGACCAGGAGGCCGACAGGGAGGCCGACAAGCCTGCCGGCAGCCAGGGGGTCGTGACGCGGACGCGTCGCGCCGCCCGGCGTACGACGCCCCTGACGACGGGGGAGGCCGCGGCCGTGGTCGTGGACCCGACGACGCAGCCCAGCGCACCCGAACCGGCCGCCCCGGCGCCCACGGAGGCGCCGAAGGTCGTCACCCGGACCCGTTCGAGCCGCTCGACGCGCAGTGCCTCGCAGGGCTCGGTGCCGACCATGGAGCAGGCCGACGCCCCCAGCGGCGTCGGTGAGCCCCCGGTCAGCGGCACGGTCGAGCCGGGCACGGCGGAGACCGAGCCGGCGAGCGCCCCGAGCGTGGAGCACGTGCCGGTCAAGCGCAAGGGTTCGCGCAAGCGCTGACGTTTTGCGGGGCCGCCCGGCAGGTGCGTACTATTGACGTTCGGTGCGCCCCGGAGCGCGCCGCTCTCCGCGTGGCCCCCGCAGCGTCGCCGACCTCCTCCACGGAGGCACCGGCGCGGGCAGGTGCCCCGGACCCAGATCCCAGCAGTACCAGACGTAGACGAGTTCGACGAAGGAGACCGCGGTGTACGCGATCGTGCGCGCTGGCGCCACCCAGCAGAAGGTTGCCGTGGGCGACGTCATCGAGATCGACAAGGTCACCACGCCGGTGGGCGAGACCCTGACCCTCCCTGTGGTCATGGCCGTCGACGGCGAGACCGTCACCTCGACCGGGCTCGACAAGGCCGCCGTGACCGTCGAGGTCCTCGGCGGCACCAAGGGCCCGAAGATCGTCATCCAGAAGTACAAGAACAAGACCGGCTACAAGAAGCGCCAGGGTCACCGCCAGAAGTACACCCAGGTCAAGGTCACCGACATCTCCCTCTGAGCCGCCGTCAGGCAGCGTCAGCGACAACCACGAAGGAACTCATCCCATGGCACACAAGAAGGGTGCGGCGTCCACCAAGAACGGCCGCGACTCCAACGCTCAGCGCCTCGGCGTCAAGCGCTTCGGCGGCCAGCTGGTCAACGCCGGTGAGATCATCGTCCGCCAGCGCGGCACCCACTTCCACCCGGGTTCGGGTGTGGGCCGTGGCGGCGACGACACGCTGTTCGCGCTGCAGGCCGGTGCCGTCGAGTTCGGCACCCGCCGCGGCCGCAAGGTCGTCAACATCGTCCCGGGCGAGTGACCTGACGCTCCCCGAGCACTCCGGCCGCTCCACGCGGCCACCGACCAAGGGCGTCCCGACCACGGGGCGCCCTTCGTCGTTCCCGCCGGTCCACCCGGCACCCTGAGCACCGACCCCCGAGGAGCACCCCCATGGCACTGCCGACCTTCGTCGACCGCGTGACGCTGCACATCAGCGCCGGCCGCGGCGGCAACGGCGTGGCCTCGGTGCACCGCGAGAAGTTCAAGCCCCTCGGCGGTCCCGACGGCGGCAACGGCGGCCCGGGCGGCTCGGTCATCCTGCGGGTCGACCCCGCGGTGACGACGCTGCTGGAGTACCACCACAGCCCCAAGCGCCGTGCCGAGCACGGGGGCCACGGCGCCGGCGGCCACCGCAACGGCGCCCACGGCAAGGACATGGTGCTGACCGTGCCCGACGGCACCGTCGTGCGCGACAAGGACGGCGAGCTGCTGGCCGACCTGGTCGGCGCCGGCACCGAGCTGGTCATCGCCGAGGGCGGCCGCGGCGGGCTCGGCAACGCCGCGCTGGCCTCCTCCAAGCGCAAGGCCCCCGGGTTCGCGCTGCTCGGCGAGCCCGGCGACGAGCTCGAGGTCGTCCTCGAGCTCAAGGTCGTCGCCGACATCGGCCTCGTCGGGTTCCCCAGCGCCGGCAAGTCCAGCCTGATCGCCGCGATCTCGCGGGCCCGGCCCAAGATCGCCGACTACCCCTTCACGACGCTGGTGCCCAACCTCGGCGTCGTGACCGCCGGCGACACCGTCTTCACCGTCGCCGACGTGCCCGGCCTCATCGAGGGCGCCAGCGAGGGGCGCGGTCTCGGCCACGACTTCCTGCGCCACGTCGAGCGCTGCGCCGCGATCGTGCACGTCATCGACACCGCCTCCATCGAGCCCGGCCGCAACCCGCTCGACGACCTCGACGTCATCGAGAACGAGCTCAGCCGGTACGGCGGCCTCGAGGACCGGCCGCGCCTGGTGGCGCTGAACAAGGTCGACGTGCCCGACGGTCGCGACATCTCCGACATCACCATCGAGGACCTCCGCGCCCGCGGACTGCGGGTCATGCCGGTCTCCGCCGCCTCGGGGGAGGGGCTCAAGGAGCTCACCTTCGCGATGGCCGAGATCGTCGCGGCGTCGCGCACCGAGAAGCCCGAGGTCGAGGCCCAGCGCATCGTGCTGCGCCCGGCCAGCGCGGACGGTGCCGACTTCACCGTCACCGAGAGCGACGAGGTCCCCTCCGAGCCCGGTCACCGCGGCTGGCGGGTGCGCGGCACCAAGCCCGAGCGCTGGGTGCGCCAGACCGACTTCAGCAACGACGAGGCCGTCGGCTTCCTCGCCGATCGGCTCAACCGCCTCGGCGTCGAGGACCGGCTCATGGAGCTCGGCGCGATCGAGGGCGACGCCGTCCTCATCGGGCGCGACGAGAACTCCGTGGTCTTCGACTTCAAGCCCGGCATCGAGGCCGGCGCGGAGATGCTGGGACGCCGTGGTGAGGACCACCGCTTCGAGGACCGCCGCGACGCCTCGCGCCGTCGCCGCGAGATCGACGCAGCGATGCCCGACCGGCTCGAGGGCGAGACCCGCGCGGACGTCGCCCGCCGCCTCGACCTCGAGCGCCGTGGGGAGGCCGGCCCCACGTCGTACGACATCGGCGGCGAGGACGACCCGGACCTGCTCGCGGCCCACGAGTCCGAGCAGGCGCGCGACTGGGCCGAGGACGACCCGGAGGGTCGGGGGTGACCCTGCGTCGGGAGGTGACCGAGGCACGTCGCGTCGTCGTCAAGGTCGGCTCCTCCTCGCTCACCACCGCCGCCGGGGGCATCGACCCCGACCGTGTGCGCGCGCTCGTCGACGTGCTCGCCAAGGCTCGCGAGCGTGGCGTGGAGGTCGTGCTGGTCTCCTCCGGCGCCATCGCCGCCGGTCTCGCCCCGCTCGGGCTGGCCCGGCGCCCGCGCGGCCTCGCCGCGCAGCAGGCGGCCGCCTCGGTGGGGCAGGGGCTGCTGGTGCACCGCTACACCGAGGAGCTCTCCCGCCACGGTCTCGTGGCCGGGCAGGTGCTGCTGACGCTCGACGACGTGACCCGGCGGGCGCACTACCGCAACGCCCACCAGACGCTCGCGCAGCTGCTCGAGCTCGGGGTGCTGCCGATCGTCAACGAGAACGACACCGTCGCCACCTCCGAGATCCGCTTCGGCGACAACGACCGTCTCGCCGCCCTGGTCGCGCACCTCGTGCACGCCGACCTGCTGGTGCTGCTCTCCGACGTCGACGGCCTGTACGACGGCCCGCCGACCCGCGAGGGGGCGCGCCTGCTCCCCGACGTACGCGACGAGGCCGACCTCGAGGCCGTCTCCATCGGCTCGGTGGGAGCGGCCGGGGTGGGCACGGGCGGCATGGTGACCAAGGTCGAGGCCGCGCGGATCGCGACCGGTGCGGGCATCCCGGTCGTCCTCACCTCGGCCGACAACGCCGGGGCGGCACTGTCCGGCGACGGGGTCGGCACCCTCTTCCACGCGACCGGTCGGCGGCGTCCGACCCGGCTGCTGTGGCTGGCTCACGCCACCGAGTCGCGCGGTGCGCTGCACCTCGACGCCGGCGCGGTGCGCGCGGTGGTCGAGCGTCGGGCGTCCCTGCTGGCCGCCGGCCTGACGGGTGCGAGCGGCAGCTTCGTGGCAGGTGACCCGGTCGACCTGACCGGTCCCGACGGCGCCGTGGTGGCGCGCGGGCTGGTCAACTTCGACGCCGAGGAGGTCCCGGCGCTGGTCGGGCGCTCCACCGCGGAGCTGAAGCAGGAGCTGGGGTCGGCCTACGAGCGGGAGGTCGTGCACCGCGACGACCTGGTGCTGCTGACGTCCTGACGGCTCCCGCACGCGTGGGCGACGTGTGGTCGCAGATGTGGGCGGGGTGTGGGGTCGGTCTCGCACTACCCTGGACGCGTGCGCCCTCTCCTCTCCGCCGTCGTCGCCGCCCTCATCGCCCCGGTCCTCCCGGTGCTGGCGGCCGCCCCCGCCGGGGCCGCCAACGACCAGGACCCACGCACGATCGACAAGCGCACCGTCTACACCTGTTCCTCCGAGGTGCTGGGCACCGGCGACGTCGAGACCTTCGTGCGGGTGCAGCTGCCCCGCACCGTGACGGCGGGCAAGAAGATGGCCGCCCGCCCCATCGACCTGTCCATCGTGGTGCCCGAGGACATGACCCAGGCGATGCGTGACTACGGCGTCGAGGAGGTCTCGGGCCGCTCCGACGACGCGACGTACAAGGTGGGGAAGAAGAAGCGCAAGATCCGTCGCCTCGAGATCCCGGCGACCGAGGTCCCGGCCGAGGGGCTGCTGGTCCTCGAGGGCACCGGCACCGCCCAGGCGGTGCGGCTGAACAAGGTCGACACCTACCCGGTGAAGCTGCCGAAGCGGTTCAGCGCGGCGGTCTCGGTGACGGGTGCGTTCTCCTTCGACGACGACCTGACGTGCCGGATCGCCAAGGGTGCGAAGACCAAGATCGGCAGCGTGCGCGTCGTCCCGTGACCGGGTCGGCCCGGCAGGTCGGGGTGCCGGTCGGGGCCGTGGTCAGCGCTGGCTGGGAGTGACCTGGCCCCGCGCCGTACGCTGGTCCGCGCCATGACCGACCCCGTCTACCTCGACCACGCCGCCACCACTCCGATGGTGCCGGAGGCGCTCGAGGCGATGGTCGAGCAGCTCGGTCGTGCCGCCAACCCGTCGTCGTTGCACGCCTCCGGCCGGGCCGCGAGGCGCGCGGTCGAGGAGGCCCGCGAGCGCGTGGCCGCTGCCCTCGGCTGCCGTCCCGGCGAGGTGGTGTTCACCTCCGGTGGCACCGAGGCCGACAACCTCGCGCTCAAGGGCCTGGCCTGGGCCCGGCGCGACGGCGACCCCCGGCGCACCCGGTTGCTGACGACCGCCGTCGAGCACCATGCGGTGCTCGACCCGCTGGAGTGGCTGGAGGAGCGGCAGGGCTTCGCGGTCGAGCACCTGGCGGTCGACGCGGCCGGTCGACTCGACCCGGCCGCACTGGACGGCGCCCTCGCCGAGCCCTCGGGCGTCGGCCTGGTCTCGGTGATGTGGGCCAACAACGAGGTCGGCACGCTCCAGCCGCTGGACCGCGTGGTCGCGTCCGCGAGCGAGCGCGGCATCCCCGTCCACACCGACGCGGTGCAGGCCGTCGGTGCCGTCCCGGTCGACTTCGCCTCCTCGGGCGTGGACGCGATGACGGTCTCCGGGCACAAGATCGGAGGACCCCACGGCGTCGGGGCCCTCGTCGTCCGCCGGGACCTGCCGGTCGCGCCGTTGCTGCACGGCGGCGGGCAGGAGCGCGACGTGCGCTCCGGCACGCTCGACACGCCCGCGGTCGTCGGGTTCGCCACCGCGCTCGACCTGGCGGTCGCCCGGCAGGCCGAGCACGCTGCCCACCTGCGCGCGCTGCGCGCCCGGCTCGTCGAGGGGC
>LUMW01000108.1_pt1 | contig 29525 bp, 29 predicted proteins | sample 729761 | NCBI WGS metagenome assembly LUMW01 (sample SAMN03860302, study PRJNA289734) | marine metagenome | biome: seawater column; feature: ocean; material: water; isolation source: Red Sea water column Station 192 - depth 500m | place: Saudi Arabia: Red Sea | collected 2011-10-15 | depth 500 m
TCGGCTGCAGGTCAACGGGCTCGTCACTCGGCCGACGACGCTCGGTCTCGACTATCTACGCGGCATGGAGTCCGTCGAGGTCGACGCCGGGGCTCCCGACGGCCTGTTCGTCGGCCCGGTCGGCGAACTGCCCGACGGCGACGAACTCCACGGCGCCACCCTCGAGGAGCCCGTCGACCTGTTCGGCCACCTCAACCGGGCCTACGGGCCGGAGCCGCTGGCCATCGTGGTCCCCGACGGCCTCCGGGTGGAGGGTCACGTCGTCGTTCATCTGCACGTGTCCGGCGAGGGGATCGCCGCCTTCCCGCGCCTGCTGGTCCGCTGTGGCGCCGACGCCGGCGTCACGGTGCTGGAGGTCCAGACCTCGGAGGACGTCGAGGCCCTCGTGGCGCCCGTCCTCGAGGCGACCGTCGGGCCGGCGGGGCGACTGCGCCACGCGGTGCTCCAGGAGCTCGGCCCCCGGGTCTGGCAACTGGGCCACCAGGAGGTCCACGTCCACCGGGACGCCACCGTCGAGTTGTTCGCCGCCGGCCTCGGCGGCGACTACGCCCGCACGCGCACCGACTGCCGCCTGCTGGGACGGGGTGCCGAGGGGAGGATCACGGCCGCGTACTTCGGTGACCGCGAGCAGGCCCTCGACTACCGGACCTTCCAGGAGCACGCCGCCCCCGACACCAGCAGCAAACTGCTGTTCAAGGGGGCGCTCGACGGTTCGGCACGCTCCGTGTACACGGGCCTCATCCGGGTGCGCCCGGAGGCCGTGCGGACCCGCGCCGACCAGACCAACCGCAACATCAAGCTCTCGCCGGACGCCTGGGCCGAGAGCGTCCCCAACCTCGAGATCGAGACCGACGACGTGATGTGCAGCCACGCCTCGACGGTCTCGCCGGTGGACGAGGACCAGCGCTTCTACCTCGAGAGCCGGGGCGTACCGACGGTCGTCGCCGAGCGACTCCTCCTGGAGGGCTTCTTCGACGAGGTGCTCGAGGCCGCCCCGCTGCCCGCGCTGGCCGACCGCCTGGCGGCGGGCCTGCGAACCAAGCTGGATCGCCACGACACGCTGGCCGGGAGTGCGGCATGAGCGGCGCCCCGAACAGCGGACACGCCCACCGGGTCTGTCGCCTCGAGGACCTCGCCGAGGCCACCGCCCGCCGGGTCGACGTCGACGGCGTCGCAGTGTCACTCGTCCGCCTGGGCGACACGGTCCACGCCATCGGTGACACCTGCTCCCACGAGGACGTGTCCCTCGCCGAGGGGCTCGTCGACGCGGACGAGTGTGCGCTCGAGTGCTGGCGGCACGGCAGCCTCTTCTCGCTCGAGACGGGCGAGGCGCTGACGCTGCCGGCCATCCGCCCGGTTCCGGTGTACGAGGTCGAGGTGGCGGACGGCGAGGTGTACGTGGGGCTCCCCGGCGAGGACTCGCCATGAGCGGCAGCGAACGCGTGCTGCGGATCGAGGGCCTGCGGGCCTGCGTCGGCGACGTCGAGATCCTGAACGGAATCGATCTCGAGGTGCGCCCCGGCGAGGTCCACGCGGTCATGGGTCCGAACGGCTCGGGCAAGTCGACCCTCTCCCACGTCCTGATGGGTCGCCCCGGCTACACGGTGACCGGTGGAACGGCCACCATCGACGGCGTCGACCTGCTGGGCCTGGCGACGTGGGAACGTGCGCAGGCGGGGCTCTTCCTGTGCCTGCAGCACCCCACCGAGGTGCCGGGCGTCAGCCTCGACGCACTGCTGGCCGAGGCGGCCCGGGCCGGGGGACGCGACGTCGCCGCCGTCCACGACGCCCTGCGGACCGAGGCCGGGCGGCTCGGCATCGACGAGCGCTTCCTCGAGCGCCCCCTGAACGTCGACCTGTCCGGCGGCGAGAAGAAGCGCAACGAGACCCTCCAACTCGGAGCGCTCGGCGCCCGCTACGCGGTCCTCGACGAGATCGACTCGGGCCTCGACGTGGACGCGCTCGCCACCGTGTCGCGGCGCATCCAGGAGGCCACGGATGAGGACGGCCTGGGCGTCCTGGCGATCACCCACTTCAGCCGCCTCCTCGAGGTGCTTGAGCCGGATCGGGTCCACGTGCTGGCGCACGGCACCATCGCGGCCTCCGGCGGTCCGGAGCTGGTCGATCGGCTGGAGGCCGAGGGGTATGGCGGGGTGCTCGGTGACGCCGCGGCCGACGAGCCCGAGACCTCGGTCGGCCTGCCGCACGCCGCCGACTTCGGCGAGGACCCGTTCGCGGATCCGTTGGCCTGAGCGACGGTCCCACGATGCCCCCGAACCGGCTCACCGACGACGAGCTCGCAACGCTCTCCACGCGACTCCCGGAGTGGACCAGCGACGGCACCACGCTGTTTCGCGAGTTCCGGTTCGCCGACTTCGCGGCGGCCTTCGGGTTCATGTCGGAGGTCGCCGAGATCGCCGAGTCGTTGGACCACCATCCCGACTGGTCGAACTCGTGGAACCGGGTGGCGGTCTCGCTGACGACGCACAGCGCCGGCGGGCTCACCCTCCTCGACCTCGACCTCGCCGAGGCGATGGACGAACTGGCGGGTCGGGTCCCGGGCGGGCCGACCCCGGACGCCTAGGCGGGGGAGCCCACTTCGGCGAGGGCCTGGTCGAAGGTGTTCCACCCGAGGGTGGCGCACTTGATCCGGACCGGGAACTTCACGACGCCGCGGAGCGCCTCGAGGTCGCCCAGGCCGCTGGGCGCGGAGGCGTCGACCGGGTCGGCGTCGGCCTCGAGGCCGTGTTCGTGGATGGACATCATCTGCTTGAACGAGCGCAGTACGTCCCGGGCCTCGTCGACCGTCTTGCCGACCACGGCGGTGGTCATCATCGACGCCGACGACTGGCTGATCGAGCAGCCCTGGCCGCCGATGCGGATGTCGGTGATCGTGTCGCCGTCGACGACGACGTAGACCTGGACCTCGTCGCCGCACAGCGGATTGAAGCCCTCGGCGACGACCGCCGGTGGGGTCTCGAGCTCGCCACGGTTCCGGGGATTCCGGTAGTGGTCGAGGATGATCTCTCGGTAGAGGTCTTCGAGGCCGGGCATCGGGGGTGCTTTCTGGTCGGGAGGATCGAGGGAGTGCGGGTGCCAGCGGCTAGAACGCGAAGAAGCGGGCGGCTTCGTCGAGGGCGTCGGCGAGGGCGTCCACGTCGGACTCGTCGTTGTAGAGGTAGAGCGAGGCACGGGCGGTGGCCGTCACGCCGAGTTCGCGCATCAGCGGCTTGGCGCAGTGGTGGCCGGCCCGCACGCAGACGCCGTGCTGGTCCAGCACCTGGCTCAGGTCGTGGGCGTGGATCTCGCCGAGGCACATCGACAGCGTGCCACCGCGGTCGGTCGTGTCGGCAGGTCCGTGGATGACGAGGTCGTCGCCGAAGCGGTCGCCGAGCGTTCGCAGTGCGTAGGCCGTGAGGTCCACCTCGTGGGCGGCGACGGCATCCATGCCCAACTGCTCGAGGTAGTCGACGGCGGCACCGAGGCCGATCATCTCGGCGATGGGCGGCGTGCCGGCCTCGAAGCGCCACGGCACCTCGTTGGGTGTGAAGCCGTCACGACGGACGTCGAGGATCATCTCCCCGCCGCCGAGGAAGGGCGGCATGGCATCGAGCAGTTCGCGTCGACCCCAGAGCACGCCGATGCCCGTCGGCCCGCACATCTTGTGGCCGGTGAAGGCGAGGAAGTCGCAGCCCAACTCGGCCACGTCGGTGGCCCGGTGTGGGACGTACTGGCTGGCGTCCACGAGGCAGAGGGCGCCGACCGAATGGGCGGCGTCGGCGAGTCGCCGCACGGGCGGCAGGTCGCCGGTGACGTTCGAGGCGGCGGTGACGGCGACCAGCCGCACGCCCTCGAGCAGGTGGTCGAGGTCGCCGAGGTCCAGCCGCCCGTCGTCGGTGGTGGGGATCCAGCGCACCTCGACGCCGCGTTCGGCGGCCAGCTGGTGCCAGGGGACGATGTTGGCGTGGTGCTCGAGCAGGCTGACGAGCACCACGTCCCCCTCGGCCAGGTTGGCGCGCCCCCAGGCGTGGGCGACCAGGTTCACGGCCTCGGTGGCGTTCTTGGTGAAGACGACCTCGTGCTCGTCGGTGGCGCCGATGAAGCGGGCGACCGAGCGGCGGGCGTCCTCGGAGGCCGTCGTGGCCCGCTCGGCGATGTGGTAGGCGCCCCGGTGGACGTTGGCGTTGATCTCCTCGTAGTAGCGGTCCATGGCGTCGAGGACGGCCCGGGGCTTCTGGGAGGTGGCGCCGGAGTCGAGGTAGACGATCGGGGTGCCGTGGACCTCGCGCGCCAGCAGCGGGAAGTCGGCCTTGACGGCAGCGGCGTCGAGCGTGGCGGTGCTCATGGCGTCGCTTCGGTGCTGGCGAAGGGGCGGAACTGGTCGAAGCCGCCGGCCTCGAGTCGGTCGGCGAGTTCGGGACCGCCGCGTTCGACGACCCGGCCGTCCATGAGGATGTGGACGACGTCGGGCTGGAGGTACTCGAGCAGTCGCCGGTAGTGCGTGATGGTGACGATGCCCAGGTCGGGGCGGTCCGTGCGGACCTCGGCCACGCCGTCGGCGACGATGCGCAGAGCGTCGATGTCGAGGCCCGAGTCGGTCTCGTCGAGGATCGCCACCTCGGGCTCGAGGATGGCCATCTGGAGGATCTCGTTGCGCTTCTTCTCACCGCCGGAAAAGCCCTCGTTGAGGTAGCGGTCGGCGAACGAGGGGTCCATGCCGAGCCGGTCCATCCAGTCCATGATCGCCAGGCGCAGCTCGAGGACCGAGAGCTCGATGCCCCGCCTGGCCGACAGGGCCTGGCGGAGGAAGTTGATGACCGAGACCCCGGCCACCTCCTGGGGGTACTGGAAGGCCAGGAACAGGCCGGCCTTGCCGCGGACGTCGGGCGACCAGTCGGTGATGTCGTCGCCCCGGAAGCGGATGCTGCCCTGCGTCACGACGTACTCGGGGCTGCCCAGCAGCACCGAGGCCAGCGTGGACTTGCCCGAGCCGTTCGGTCCCATCAGGGCGTGGACCTCGCCGGGGCGGACCGTGAGGTCCACGCCGTGGAGGATCTCGACGCCCTCGTCGCTGGAGACGTGCAGGTCGACGACCTCGAAGAGCGGTGTCTCGGGGGAAGCGGGGACGTTCACGCCCCGAAGTCTAGGGAGCAGGGGGGATTAGCACTATGGGGATAGTGGTAATGGCGAAGGGGCCGCACCGCCCGGCATCAGGCGCGACGCCGAATCAGGAAGCAGCGAGCAGGCTCTGCTTCCAGGAGCGGAAGCGGTCGTGGGTGGCGCCGTCGGCGCCGGTGCCGGTTCCCGTGCCGTCGGGGAACAGGCGGAACGTCACGGTGACGTCGAGGTCGCCGGCCAGGACCGCCACGTAGCGGGCGTCGGCCCCCTTGGCCGGGCCAGCCCGCCACAGCAGCCAGTCGCCGAGGCGCCGCTTGTAGGCGATGCGGGGAGGTTCGCCGCCGGGAGGCGCCAGGTCGTCGGCGGAGCGGAGCAGCGCCTCGGGTGCCTCGACCCAGGCCTCGGCCGGGACGTTGCGGTCGCGGATCGGCGTCGGCGGCAGGTCGGCCGTGTGGACCGGCGTGTCGTCGAAGGGGCGCAGGTCGGCAGGCAGCGGCGGGGGGCCGGCCCGGCCGGCGTCGTCCGGGTGGCTCACCAGCCGCGTGCAGCCGATCAGCGTCTCGAAGTCGCCGCCCTCGAAGTGCGCGGCGCCCACCCCGCCGGGGAACAGGGTGTCGCCCACGAACACGATCGGGGCGTCCTCGAGGCGAAAGCAGATCGAGCCCGGCGTGTGGCCGGGCGTGCAGATCGTGTGGAGCCGCAGGCGGCCGACCTCGATCACCGACTCGTCCTCGAGCAGGTAGTCGTAGGCGTCCAGCATCGAGGCGTCCTCGGCGGTGACGCCGACCTCGTAGCCGGCCTCCCGGACGGCGGGCACGGCACCGATGTGGTCCCAGTGGCCGTGGGTCTCGAGCACGGTGCGCACGTCCAGGGACCGGCACATCTCGAGCAGCTTGTCGTGCTCGTTGGCGGCGTCGATCAGGACCGCCTCGCCGGTCTCGCGGCACCGCAGCACGAAGACGTTGTTGTACAAGTCGCCGACCACGATCCGGTGGATCTCGGCCCGGCTGTCGCACCAGTGCAGCGACACGCCGGGCACGCCGGTGCCGGGATGGTCGTCGTGGCCGCAGGCGTGGTGCTCGCCGGTGGGGGCGGGAGGGGGCGTGTCGCTCATGGGGGAATCATGGCGCAGAACCGGGGAGATGCGGGACATGCGGGACATGCGACCCCTCCACGACCGTGCCCCGGTGTGGAGGCGCTGGTTACCCGCTGGTAGAAACGGGTCCGCCGCACCGGCCGCCGGGCCGACCTCGAGACGGGAGCACCACGTGAACTTCGCCTTCAGCGAGGAACAGGAGCAGTTGCGCGACTTCGTCCGCCAGTTCCTCGAGAACTACTCGTCGGAGACGACGGTCCGCGAGTTGATGGAGACCGACCAGGGCTACGACCCGGACACCTGGTCGATGATGGCCGAGCAGCTGGGCCTCCAGAGCCTCATCATCCCCGAGGAGCACGGCGGCCAGGGCTTCGGCTACGTCGAACTCATCGTCGTGCTCGAGGAGATGGGCCGGGTGCTCCTGTGCGCCCCGTTCTTCTCGACGGTCGTGCTGGCCGCCAACACCCTCATCCACGCCGGCGACGACGATGCCGCCGCCCGGGTCCTGCCCGGCATCGCCTCCGGCGAGACCATCGCCACCCTGGCCTTCACCGAGGAGAGCGGCCGCTGGGACGAGGGCGGCATCACCATGGAGGCCACCGCCGACGGCGACGGCTGGACCCTCAGCGGCACCAAGACGTACGTCCTCGACGGCCACCTCGCCGACGTCGTCCTCGTGGCGGCACGCACCCCGGGCGGCGTCTCGCTGCTCGAGGTCGCCGGCGACGCCGACGGCCTCACCCGCACGGCACTGGCCACCATGGACCTCACCCGCAAGCAGGCCCGCCTCGACTTCGACGGTGTGTCCGCCACACTGGTCGGCACCGAGGGCGGCGCCTGGCCGGTCATCGAGCGGGTGCTCGACCTGGCCGCCGTGGCGCTGGCCGCAGAGCAGGTCGGCGGGGCGCAGGTCTGCCTCGACACGGCCGTCCAGTACGCCAAGGACCGCATCCAGTTCGGCCGGCCCATCGGCTCCTTCCAGGCCATCAAGCACAAGTGCGCCGACATGCTGCTCGAGGTCGAGTCGGCAAAGTCTGCGGCGTACTACGCCGGCTGGTGTGCGGCCGAACTCAACGACGAGCTGCCGTCGGTGGCGTCGCTGGCCAAGGCCTACTGCTCGGAGGCCTACTTCCACACGACCGCCGAGAACATCCAGATCCACGGCGGCATCGGCTTCACGTGGGAGCACCCGGCCCACCTGTACTTCAAGCGGGCCAAGAGCTCCGAGTTGCTGTTCGGCGACCCCACCTACCACCGCGAGTTGCTCGCCCAGCGCATCGGGATCTGAGCGGCTCGGGCACGTCGTCCTGGGGACCGTGACCTGATTCCCGGGGGAGCGCCCGACTGGCGTTCGCCACCTGCAACACTGCACCCATGATCTGGCTGCTCGCCGCGCTCGGCGCGCTCGTCGTGGTGGCCGTCGGCCTGCTGGCCGTGGGCGGCGCCGTGCGGCGCACCGAGGTCGACCTGCCGCCCGTCGTGTTGGAGGTCCACGACGCCGTCGACTGGATCGCCGAGCGCCTCCCGGAGGAGGCGGCATCACGGCTCACACCCGGCGACGTCGTCCGGGTGGTCGGCTGGTGGCTGGAGTTCGTCGGCGACGCCGGCCTCGCCAGCAGGCACGGCCAGGAGCTGGGCGGCAGCGACGCCGTCGCCGACGGGGCCACCGCCGAGCAGGACGCCGCCGTCGACCACGTCGTGGCCCGTGCCCTCGAGGTGCCCGACGACGAGGGTGGGCCGCTCGATGCCGTGGCGGTCGTCGTCGTGCTCGACCTGCTGGTCGTCTACCTCACGGAGCTGGGCGCCATCGGCGCCGAGGCGCAGGCCGGCGGGGAGGCGGGCGCATGATCGACCGGGACGCACCGGTCTTCGTGGCGGGCCATCGCGGCCTCGTTGGCTCGGCGATCCTGCGACGCCTGGAGGCCGACGGCTTCTCGGACCTGCGCACCGCCGGACGTGAGGAGCTGGACCTGCGGGACCAGTCGGCGGTCGACGCCTGGTTCGACGCCGAGCGGCCCCGCCACGTGTTCCTCGTGGCCGGCACGGTCGGCGGGATCCTCGCCAACAGCACCCGACCGGCCGAGTTCCTCTACGACAACCTGATGATCCACGGGACCGTCGTGCACGCCAGCCACCGGGTCGGGGTCGAGAAACTGCTGTACCTCGGAAGTTCCTGCATCTACCCGCGGCACGCCGAGCAGCCGATCACCGAGGAGGCCCTGTTGGGCGGCCCACTCGAGCCGACCAACGAGGGCTACGCCCTCGCCAAGATCGCCGGCATCAAGCTCTGCGAGACCTACCGGCGCCAGTACGGCTGCGACTTCATCTCGGCCATGCCGACCAACCTGTACGGACCGGGCGACAACTTCGACGTCGAGGGCGGCCACGTGCTCCCGGCCCTGATGCGCCGCTTCCACGAGGCCAGGGAGGCCGGCGCCGGCACGGTCGCCGTCTGGGGGACTGGAGCGCCGCGCCGTGAGTTCCTGCACGTCGACGACCTGGCCGACGCCTGCGTGTTCCTGATGGACCACTACTCCGATGCCGGCCACGTCAACGTGGGGACGGGGGTGGACGGCACGATCCGCGAGTTGGCCGAGGCGGTGCGTGACCTCGTTCATCCGGATGCGGCGATCCAGTTCGACACGTCGAAGCCGGACGGCATGCCCCGCAAGGTGCTGGACGTGTCGAAGCTCACCGCCCTGGGCTGGCAGGCGAGCATCCCACTCGACGAGGGCCTCGCCGGCACCTACCCCTGGTACCAGCAGGCCCTCGCTGACGGCACCGTGCGGCACTAGTCCCGTCCGGCGATCCGGCCGGGCAGGGGCATCAGGCCAGGGGATCAGGAGGGCCGAAGCCCGCCACCTCTACTCCTGCTTGGACCGACCCTTGGCCTTCTGCGACTTCTTCCAGGCCCGCACGGTCGCCAGCGCCTCGGGTCCGTCGATGTCGGCGACCGAGCGGGGCGTGGCGTCGGCGAAGGGGCCGGCGGCCGCCTCCCAGCCCTCGGGGCGGACCCCGAACCGCTTGGCCAGGATCGCCATGAAGATCATGGTCTTCTCCGGCCCGTAGCCGGGGAGGGCCCGCAGCCTGGCCGCCACCTCGGGACCGGCGGCACCGTCCGACCAGATGCTCCCGACGTCGCCGCCGTGGTCCTCGAGGACCGCCTGGCAGAGCGCCTGGATGCGCTTGGCCATGGAGGCCGGGAAGCGGTGGACGGCCGGCTTCTCGCGACAGGCCGCCTCGAAGGCCTCGGGGTCCATGGCGGCGATGGCTGCGGCATCGAGGGCGCCGAGGCGGGTGCGGAGCGTGGCCGGTCCGTTGAAGGCCCACTCCATGGGAACCTGCTGGTCGAGCAGCATGCCGATCAGCAGGGCGAGGGGGTCCGTGTTGAGGAGGTGGTCGGCATCGGCATCGCCGGTGATGGCGAGCGTGCCGGGTGCGAAGTCGGCGTGGGATGGCATCGGACGAACCTAGCAACGGCGGGCAGCGCTCCGGGGCTCAGTCCTCCCGGCCGACGCCCTCTCCGGGAGCGGGCACGTTGTCGTGCCGACCCGGGTCGTGGGCCTCGGGGTCGAGGCCGTGGTGGGCGATGGCCTCGATGACCAGGGCCGGATCGATCGTGCCCTCGCGGGCGAGGGCATGGAGCACGGCCACGACGACATGCCCGGTGTCGACCTCGAAGAAGCGGCGCAGTGCCTCCCGGGTGTCGCTGCGGCCGAAGCCGTCGGTGCCCAGGGTGTGGTAGGGGCGCGGCACCCAGCGGGCGACCTGTCCGGGCACCAGCTTCTGGAAGTCGGTGACGGCGACAACCGGCCCCTCGCCCTCGGCCAGCAGGCGGGTGACGAGTGGGACCTCGGCGGGCTGGTCGGGGTGGAGGCGGTTGCGGCGTTCGACGGCGAGGGCCTCCTCGCGGAGCCGCTTGTACGACGTGGCGCTCCAGAGGTCGACGCCGACCCCCCAGCGCTCGGACAGCTCGGCGACGGCCGCCCGTGCGGCGACGTGCGCCGGTCCGGAGAACACGAGAGTCGCCAGGGCCGAATGCCCGGCGCCGTCGGGCGGGTCGGGTGGATCCGACCACTGGTACAGCCCGCGGACGACGTCCTCGGCCGTCACGTGGTCGGGTCGCGGCGGCATCTCGTAGGCCTCGTTGTAGAGCGCCACGTAGTAGAAGACGTCCTCGTTGCGCAGCGGGTCGTCGTGGCCGTACATGCGCTGGAGTCCGTCGTCGATGACGGCGGCCAACTCGTAGGCGAAGGCGGTGTCGAACGCCTGGCAGGCCGGGACCGTGGCGGCCAGCAGGAGGCTGTGGCCGTCCTGGTGCTGGAGTCCCTCGCCGGCCAGGGTCGTGCGGCCGGCGGTGGCGCCCAGCAGGAAGCCCCGGGCCCTCGAGTCGGCGGCCGACCAGATCGAGTCGCCCACCCGCTGGAAGCCGAACATCGAGTAGAAGGTGAAGAAGGGCACCATCGGGACGCCCCGGTTGGCATAGGTGGTGCCGGCGGCGATGAAGCTGGACAGCGAGCCGCACTCGGTGATGCCCTCCTCGATGAGCTGTCCGTCGGTGCTCTCGCTGTAGGAGAGCAGCAGCTCGTGGTCGACGGGTTCGTAGAGCTGGCCGAAGGGGGCGTAGATCCCGAACTCGCGGAACAGCGAGTCCATGCCGAAGGTGCGGGCCTCGTCGGGGACGATCGGCACGACCCGCGGGCCGAACGCCTCGTCGCGCATCAGGTCGCGCAGCAGCGTCGTCATCGCCATCGTGGTCGAGACCGCCCGCCCCTCGGAGCCCTTCGAGAGGCTGTCGAAGACGGAGGGGTCGGGGAGGGTGAGTGGCCGCCGGTCCCGGATTCGCCGCTTCGGGATCGACCCGCCGAGGGCGCGCCGGCGCTGCACCATGTAGCGGTACTCGTCGCTGTCCTCGTCGGGCCGGAAGTAGGGGGCACGCCCGCCCTCGAGCAGTTCCTCGGGGATCTCCTCGGTGAGGTGGAGCCGCTCGCGCAGGGCCAGCAGCTCGTCCTTGGTCATCTTCTTGATCTGGTGCGTGGCGTTGCGGGCCTCGAAGCCCTCGCCGAGGGTCCAGCCCTTGATCGTCTTGGCGAGGATCACCGTGGGAGCCTCGTTCTCCTCGGTGGCCGCCCGGAAGGCGGCGTACACCTTCTGGTAGTCGTGGCCGCCGCGGGGGAGCGCCTCGAGTTGCTCGTCCGAGAGGTGCTCGACCATGGCCCGCAGGCGGGGATCGGGGCCGAAGAAGTTCTCTCGGATGTACTCGCCGGAATCGATGGCCAGTCGCTGGTACTCGCCGTCCACGGTCGTGTTGAACTTGTTGAGCAGGATCCCGTCCACGTCGGCGTGGATGAGCTCGTCCCACTCCGAGCCCCAGATGACCTTGACGACGTTCCAGCCGGCGCCCCGGAACACGCCCTCGAGCTCCTGGATGATCTGGCCGTTGCCTCGTACCGGTCCGTCGAGGCGCTGCAGGTTGCAGTTGACGACCCAGATGAGGTTGCCGAGGCCGGAGCGGCCGGCCAGCGAGATGGCGCCGAGGGTCTCGGGCTCGTCGCATTCGCCGTCGCCGAGGAAGCAGAACACCCGCGAGTCGGCGGTCTCGTCGATGCGGCGGTTCTGGAGGTACCTGTCGAAGCGGGCGTGGTAGATGGAGTTGATGGGACCGAGTCCCATGGAGACCGTCGGGAACTCCCAGAAGTCCGGCATCAGGCGGGGATGCGGGTAGCTGGACAGCCCGCCGCCGCCGATCTCCATCCGGAAGCGGTCGAGGTGGGCCTCGTCGAGGCGCCGTTCGAGGAACGCCCGGGCGTACACGCCGGGGGCGGCGTGGCCCTGGAAGTAGACGTGGTCGCCGGGCTGGCCGTCGTCCTTGCCGCGGAAGAACCAGTTGAAGCCGACCTCGTAGAGCGACGCCGACGAGGCGAAGGTGGAGAGGTGCCCGCCGATGCCGTCGGCGGTCTTGTTGGCGTTGATCACCATGGCGGCGGCGTTCCACCGGATGAACGCCCGGATGCGTCGCTCGATGAACTCGTCGCCGGGGAACCAGGGCTGGTCCTCGGTGGCGATGGTGTTGACGTAGGGGGTCCAGGTGGGCGGGGCGTTGCCGACGTTGAGTTCGCCGGCCCGTTCCATCAGCTTGGCCAGCATGAAGCGGGCCCGACGACGTCCGGACCGGTCGACGAGGGCGTCGAAGGAGTCCAGCCATTCCTTCGTCTCGTCCGGGTCGGCGTCCGGCAACTGGTGGGTGAAGCCGTCGATCACCCGGTCATCTTGACAGGGATTCGGGCGTCCGGGTCCCGGGGATTCCCGGGGATTCCCGGGGTGCCCGGGGGCGCAAGCGACCTCTGGCTAGGGTCGCCCTCCGTGAGCCTCTTCGACCCGGATCCCGTGGCTGCGCCCGAACCCGGCGGGGACGGCCCCCCTCCGGCGAGCGACCGGCTCCACGTGTACACGGATGGCGCCTGCTCGGGAAACCCCGGGCCCGGGGGTTGGGCGTGGGTGGTACCCGACGGGCCGTTCGCCGCCGGCTACGAGCCGCGGACCACCAACCAGCGCATGGAGGTGGCGGCGGTGCTCGAGGCGTTGCGGGTGTTCGACGGGCCGGTCCTGGTGGTGAGCGACTCCACCTACGTCGTGAAGTGCTTCGAGGAGGGCTGGTGGAAGGCCTGGCTCCGACGCGGCTGGAGGAACTCGTCCCGGCAGCCGGTCAAGAACCGGGACCTCTGGGAGCCCCTGATCGACCTGGTCCGGTCCCGGGAGGGCAGCGGTTCCGACGTGACGTTTCGCTGGGTGAAGGGCCATTCGGGCGACCGCTGGAACGACGAGGCCGACCGGCTGGCCGTCGAGGCGGTGACGCGGCAGCGGGACCTGCGCGGCTGAGGGCCTGGTCTCCGGTTGGCCGGGGCTGTCCCCGGTCAGGAGCCGAGCATCCCCAGCCACTTCACGAGCGCCGCACGGGGGGTGCCGGGCACGGCGATGGCCACGACGGCGCCGGCCCCGGCCACACCGCCGGGTTCGTCGCCGCTCCAGGCGCCCGAGGTCGTGACCGAGGTGTGGTTGCCGGCCACCTGGACGACGCTGCGCATGTCGGGTGACCCGTCCATCCGGAGAATCCCCTTGGCGCGCACGACGCCACGCGGTCGGACCTGGAACCACAGGTCGAGCGTGTCCCGGTGGATCGGCTCCCTGAGGACTCGTGAGCAGGAGACGTGTTCGGCATGGGTGGAGTCGCGGGGTTCGTGTTCGTCGGCGTCGGAACCACCGGCGACGGGCTCCAGGCCGAACAGCAGCGCCGGGTCGGCGGGGGCGCGCAGGATCGGCGCCGAGGAGCGGGGCTGAAGCACCGCCTCGGCGGCCGCGAGCGCCTCGTCGTCGAGCAGGTCGGCCCTGGTGAGCAGCAGCAGGTCGGCATCGGCCACCTGGGCGGCGACCGTCTCGCCGATGCGGCGGTCCTCCAACTGCTCGCCGATCCGGGAGCCGTCGACGACCACGACGACGCCGTCCGGGCTGAAGCCCGGGGTACGCGACCATCTGGCCACCTTGGCCGGCTCGCCCACGCCGCTGACCTCCACGACCACCCGGTCGAGGCGATGTGCCATCTCGCGGACCTTGCCGAGGGTCTCGGCGAAGCCCTCGGCCAGCGAACAGCACACGCAGCCGTTGGCCAGCGACAGGATGCTGGGATCGTCGGAGGCCTCGCCGATGAGCACCTCGTCGATGCCGATCTCGCCGAAGTCGTTGACGAGGACCGCGATGCGCTGTCCACGTGGATCGGCGAGGAGCCGGTTGACGAGGGTGGTCTTGCCCGCCCCGAGGTAGCCCCCGACCACGGTCAGTGGGAGGCGCGTGCTGCCGGCGGTCATGCGTCCAGTCTGGCGGGGACAGGGCGCGCGTGCGGCCCTCAGTCGGCCTCGAGGATCCTGCCGCCGAGCATCGTGCCGCGGACCGGGATGTCCCGGAGTTCGACCGGGTCGATGGCGAAGGGGTCGGCCTCGAGGATGGCGAGGTCGGCGTGCTTGCGGGGCGAGATGCTGCCGACCTCGTCCTCCATCTCGAGTTGGTGGGCCGCACCCATCGTGATGGCGTGGAGGGCCTCGGCCACGGAGATGCGCTCCTCGGGGCCGAGGACGGTGCCGCTGGGGGTCAGGCGGTTCACGGCGCACCACGCCACGTGCAGGCCGCCGAGCGGCGTGACGGGGGCGTCCGAGTGCATCGAGAGCGGCACCCCGAGGTCGAGGGCGGTGCGCGCCGAGTTCATCCGGGCGGCCCGGTCCGGTCCGACCGTCTCGCTGGCGTGCTGGTCGCCCCAGAACCAGGTGTGGTTGGCGAAGACGTTGGCGCACATGCCGAGGCCGGCCATGCGCCGGTACTGGCCGGGGCTGGTGAGTTGGCAGTGCTGGACGGTGTGGCGGTGGTCGAACCGGGGATGCTCGGTGAGCAGGTCCTCGACGGCCTCGAGGTACACGTCGACGGCCTCGTCGCCGTTGCAGTGCACGTGGATCAACAGGCCCGCCCGGTGGTAGGGGCGCAGGATGTCGGCGACCTGCTCGGGCGGCACGACCCAGATGCCGTTGCCCTCCTGGAGGTAGCCGGGCCAGCGCAACCGGGCCGTGAAGCCCTGGATGGAGCCGTCGACGACGAGCTTGACGTGCCCGAACCGCAGCTTGTCGCTGGACTCGGCCCTCGTGGCGACCACGGCGGCCGCAGCCTCCTCGAGGGCCTCCGGGGTGCCCGGGGTCGGCATGTGGAAGACCGAGAGGCGGGCGGGGAAGTCGTCGTGGTCGACGGCCTTCCGGAAGCGCTCGATCTCGGCCGGATCGGTCGAGGACCGGTTGCCGAGGTCGGTCAGCGTGGTGGTGCCGGTGTTGCGGGCCTTCCCGCCGAAGTTCCAGAGGGACTCCTCGGCGCGCATGCGCCCCCAGAACTTCCGGAAGGCGGAGTCGGCGAGGACCATGGCGGCGGGCTCCTGGAGTTCGCCGATCGGCCAGCCGGAGCCGTCCTTGGGGAGGCCCTCCATGTCGGTGTCGGGACCGATGCCGCCGTCGACCTCGAGGTCGATCGGCCGCTCGCCGATCATGGCGGCGACCTCCGACACCTTGGACTCCATGGCCGGGATGTAGGCCTGGCCGCCGAAGCCGGGGTTCACCGTCATCACCAGCACCATGCCGAGAAGGTCGAGCACGTGGCCGACCACGTCGGCGGGGGTGTGAGGGTTGAGGGCCACGCCGGGTGTGGCACCCAGGTCGGCGATGTGGGCGAGGGTGCGGTGCAGATGGGTGCAAGCCTCGGCGTGGACGATGACGATCCCGCACCCCGCCTCGACGTAGCGGTCCAGGAGTCGGTCGGGCTCCACGACCATCAGGTGGGCCTCGAACGGCACCGACACGTGAGGGCGGATGGCGGCGATGACGTCGGGCCCGAAGGTCAGGTTGGGGACGAACACGCCGTCCATGACGTCCCACTGGATGCGGTCGACGCCGGCCTCCTCGAGGGCGGCGCACTCCTCGCCCAGGCGTGCGTAGTCGGCGGGCAGCACCGAGGGTGCGATCTGGAGTGGGCGGTTGCTCATCGACGCGACCCTATCGCCCGGGTCCCGGGCGGCCGGGGGTGTTCACCGGGTGTCGGGCGTCGGCGGCGGGCTGCCCCGCCGGAAGCGCAGCCGGTCGGGGTAGGGATAGAACTCGGGGACGTCCGCGTCGGCATGGCGCTGCTGCACGCCGTTCCAGAAGCCGGTGGTGAACAGGTCGCCGTGCACGGCCTGGAAACGCTCCCAGATCTCGCCCGGCACGTCCGAGGGGAACGCCATGAACGTCGGGAACTGCTCGGGGAACACGTCGCCCGGCTCGACGGCGAACCAGGGCGTGGCCCGCATCTCGTGCTCGTGGTCGTCGGACTGGGGGATGCGCCGGAAGCGGCACTCGTCCAGCAGCGTGATCTCGTCGTAGTCGTAGAAGACGACGCTGCCGTGGCGGGTGACGCCGAAGTTCTTGGTGAAGAGGTCCCCGGGCCAGACGTTGGCGGCGGCCAGGTCCTTGATCGCCCAGCCCCAGTCGAGGGCGGCGGCCTCGGCACGGTCGGCGGACATCTCGCGGAGGTAGAGGTTCAGCGGGTACACCTGGCGCTCCGTGTAGACGTGCGAGATGACCACCTGGTCGCCGTCGAGGCGCACGGTCAGGGACGCCTCGGTGAGGAGTTCCTCGAGCAACCCGGGGTCGAAGCGGTCGCGGTCGAAGGAGAGGTTCTCGAACTCGTGGGCGTCGACCATGCGACCGACCCGGTCGTGGGTGGCGACCAGCCGGTAGCGGTCCCGCACGGCCTGGCGGGTCGTGTTCTTGGGCGGGTCGAAGCGGTCCTTGATGACCTTGAAGACCACGTTGAACGAAACCAGCGTGAAGACCGACATGACCATGCCGGGGGTCCCCCGGGCACGGACGAACTTGTCGTGCGAGTTCTGCATCTGGCGGTACAGGGAGCGGTAGAGGCTGGTCTTGCCGTGCTGGTTGAAGCCGATCGACGTGTAGAGCTCGGCGATGGACTTCATCGGCAGCATCGACTTGCAGAAGCCGACCAGTTCGGCGGGCTTGGCGGCCTCGACGAAGAAGTAGGAGCGGGTGAAGCTGAACAGCCGGCTGGCCTGCGACTCGGTGAGCAGGACCGTGTCGGCCTGGAGGCCCTCGTCGCCGTGGGCGACGGGGATCACGATGGGCGTGACCCGGTTGAGGTGGCGGAGCCGACCGACGAGGTAGGCGCCCTTGTTCCGGTAGAAGACGGGCTCGAGCATGTCGATGCCGTCCAGGTCGAGGGTGTCCCAGGAGTCGAGCAGGAAGGCATCGATGCGCGCCCCGATGCGCCGGGCGTCGGCCGCCGCGTCCGCCCAGGGCACCTCCAGGTCGTACGACTCGAGGACGGCCTGTGCCATGGCCGCCGATCCGCCGCGGCGGTCCCAGGTCCGGAACATCTCGGAGCGTCCGAGACCGCGGGGGAGGATCGAGGCGCCGAACCAGCGCAACTCCACGTCGTTGTCGACGCCGATGGTGGTGAAGATCCGTCGGGTGACCGAGTTGAAGAACGTCTCGGCCAGTTCGAGGTCGGTGCGTTGGGCGATCCGGCGCCGGAACGCGGTGCGGGCGCTCCGCCAGGCACCCCGACGGTCGGGGGTGGCCCGCAGATGTGGATGGACCTCGGCGACGGTCCGCTGGACGACCTCGGGGTGGACCGAGAGGCGCTTGACGGCGTCGGCGTCCTGGGTGGCCCAGGCCCGGCTCGTGAAGTTGCTCGCCGCCCGGCGGGTCAGGTTCTGGAAGGCGGCGAGGTACTCGACATAGCCGGCGTAGACGGTGTCGGCGACCCAGGCGGCGACCGCCTCCGGGTCGGAGGGTCCCCGGGGCTGTTCCTGCCCCTCCTGCTCGACCGCCGTCACTCCGCGGGCTCCCCGTCGGACCCGTGGAACGCCTGCCATGTGGGTTCCTCATGTGGGAGCGTGCCGGTGCCCGTGTGGTGCTCGGGCCAGTTGGCCGGCGCCAACGCCAGGGGGTTCTGCCCCACCTCGGCGCCGTAGAAGAGGCGGTGGTTCCGACGCAGGAACAGCCAGCGTCCCTCGACGCGGCGGTAGTCGTCGTCGTATCGGATGGCCTGGTGGATCCAGCGGTCGCCGTCCTGGATCTCGGCCTTGCAGTACACGTGACCACTGGCGGCGCCGGCGCCCAGGTCGAGGTCGATCTGGTGGGTGCCCGTGTTGAGAACGGTGACGCCGAGGGGCGCCAGTTGGGCGGCGAAGGCCTCGCGGAGGGCGTCGCGGCCGACGACACCGCGTCCGACGCGGACGTCGGGAACGAACAGGTCGACGAGGCCGTCGAGGTCGCGGCGGTCCAGACAGACCGCGTAGCGGGCGACCAGTTGTCGGATGTCGGCTTCCGCCTCGAGCCGTTCGACCGCGCCGCTCATGCGCCGCCTCCGAGCCGCTTGTCGGCCCAGCCCCCCGGGGTGCGACCGTCGGTGCGGACCCGCCGGGAGGCGAATCGCCAGGTCCCGTCGACCCGGACGTAGGCGTCCCGGTATCGGCCCCAGTGGTCGACGCCGGCGTCCGAGAACACGGTGAAGTAGGCCTCGCCGACGGCGTGGTCGGCATCCTCGAAGGCGACGTGGACGGGCGTGGTGTGGTGCTGGAGGAACCGGGGTCCGTCGCCGTCGAGGACCGAGTCCCGGGTGTTGGTGAAGATCTCGGCGATGCGGTCACGGCCCGTGTAGGTGGTGCCGTCCCCGATGTCCATCGTGGCGTCCTCGGCGAACAGGGCCAGGAGTTCGTCGAAGCGACCCCGGTCGCCATGGGCGTTGTAGGCGGTGACGAGCGCGGCGATCTCGGCCCGTGCCCCGGGTTCCCAGTCCTCCACGGTTCACCTCCAGTGCTTCCCGAATGGTCGATCCCGGGTCGCGGAACCCGGAGACCACACCTCTAGCGTGCCCCAGCATGGCTCCCCTCGGCGACATTCGGCACCGGTTTCCCGGACTGGCGGACGGCTGGGCCCGGTTCGACGGCCCGGCCGGCACCCAGGTGCTGGACGCCTCGATCGAGGCCATGGCCGACTGGCAGCGAAGCGGCAGCAACGCCAATGCCCACGGCGCCTTCCCGGCGGCACACGCCTGCGACGCCCTCGAGGAGCAGGTGGCCGCGACGGTACGCGGGCTGCTGGGGGCGTCCAGCGGCGGTGTGGTCTTCGGGCCGAGCACGACCGCCAACGTCATGGCGCTGACCCGTGCGATCGGACGCACCCTCGGCCCGGGCGACGAGGTCGTCTGCACGACGCTCGACCACGACTCCAACGTGACCCCGTGGGTGCTGGCGACCGAGGACGCCGGAGCGACCGTCCGCATGGCGGACTTCGACGGGGCCACCGGTCGCCTTGCCACCGAGTCGGTCGCCGACCTGCTCGGGCCCTCGACGCGCTGGGTGGCCGTCACCGGTGCCTCGAACGTGATCGGCACGATGCCCGACCTGCCCGCCATCGCCGACGCCGCACACGCCGTCGGGGCCCGCGTGGTCGTCGACGGCGTGCACCGCACCCCCCACGTGGCCGTCGACGTCGGGGCCCTGGGCTGCGACGTGTACACGACGTCCTCGTACAAGTGGTACGGCCCCCACGCCGGGGCCATGTGGATGACCGACGACCTGCTCGCCGACCTGCCCGCCTACAAGGTGCGACCGGCACCGTCGACGGGCGGCGCCCGCTGGCAGTACGGGACCGCCTCCTACGAGTCGCTGGCCGGCATCGACGCGGCTGCCCGCTTCCTCCTCGACACCGGCATGGACGCCATCGAGGACCACGGACGCGACCTGCTGCGCCGCCTGCTGGCGGGCCTGCACGACCTGTCCGGCGTGCGCGTCATGGCCTCCACCGGCCCCGACGACGTCGCCGACCGTGCACCGACGCTGCAGTTCCTGGTCGAGGGCCGGGCCCCCGTCGAGGTGGCCGAGCGACTGGCGGCGGCCCGGGTCGCCGTCTGGGACGGCCACAACTACGCCGTCGAGGCCATGGCGCCGTTGGGCCTCGACCCCGAGGCGGGCGCCGTACGGGCCGGCGTCTCGATCTACACCACCGAGGAGGACGTCGACCGACTCCTCGAGGCGGTGGCGTCCTGCTGACGGCGGGACCCGCCGTCTACGGTGCAGCGGGTACCCGACGACGAGTGGTCAGCGGAATGACCGGAGGGAGGGGGTGAGCAGCGTGCGGCGACTGACCCAGTTCAGCCACGGCGCCGGTTGAGGCTGCAAGCTCGCCCCCGGTGAGCTGGCGCACGTGGTGCGCCGCCTGGCACCCGTCGACGATCCCGCCCTCCTCGTGGGGGCCGCCACCGGCGACGACGCGGCCGTCTACCGACTGGACGACGGCCGGGCGCTCGTGGTGACCGCCGACTTCATCACGCCCGTCGTCGACGACGCCCGGACGTGGGGACGCGTCGCCGCGGCCAACGCCGTGTCCGACGTGTACGCCATGGGCGGCAGGCCGCTGCTGGCCCTCAACCTCGTGGGGTGGAACAGCGAGGAGCTGTCGAGCGACCTGCTGGCCGAGGTCCTCCTCGGCGCCCAGGACGTCGCGTCCGAGGGCGGGTTCGTCATCGCCGGCGGACACACCGTCGACGACCCCGAGCCCAAGTTCGGCCTGGCCGTGGTCGGCGAGGCGGACCCCGACCGGCTCCTCACCAACGCCGGCTTCCGACCCGGCGACGCCCTCGTGCTCACCAAGCCGCTGGGCATCGGCGTGGTGACGACGGCGATCAAGGCCGGCACGGCTCCGGACGCCGTCGTGGACGCCGCCCTGGCCTCCATGACCCGGCTCAACGCCGAGGCGTCGGCGGTGGCGCTCGACGCGGGGGCCACGGGGGCCACCGACGTCACCGGCTTCGGCCTGCTCGGCCACCTCGGCCGGGCGGTCGAGGAGTCCGGTGTCGACGCCGAGATCGACGTCGGTGCGGTGCCTGTCCTCGACGGCGCCCGGGAACTCGCCGAGGCCGGGATGGTGCCCGGCGGCAGCCGCCGCAACCTGGACTGGGCCGACGATCGGCTGGACAGGGGCGGCCACGACGAACTCGAGGTCCTCCTTCTCGCCGATGCCCAGACCTCGGGCGGCCTCCTCTTCGGCACCTCCCCGGCCGGGGCCCACGAGGCGCTCGACCGGCTCGAGTCGGCCGGCCATACGGCCGCCGTCGTGGGCAGGGTGCTCGACGGGGCCGGCAGGCTGCACCTGGCGTAGCGTCGGGGTTCATGCCGAGGCGACTCGAGGCGTTCATCCCGCAGTCGGCCGAGGAGTTGACCGCCGACTGGCTGACCGACGTGGTCCGGTCACCGGACGGCTCGCCCGCCCGGGTGGTGGACTTCGAGGTGCGGAGGCCGGGAACCGGTGTCGGCTATTCCGGCGTGTCCGTGCGAGTCGCCCTCACCTGGGAGCCTGCCGACCCGGAACTGCCGCACGTCGTGCTGATCAAGTTTCCGACGCCGGTGGCGACGAACCGCGGACTGGTCGAGAGCGAGGGCGGCTACGACCGGGAGTTCGACTTCTACGAGCGTTTCGGCGATTCCTTCCCGGTGCCAGTGCCCTCCCTCCACCATGCCCTGCGGGACCCGGGGCGCCCCTGGTCCTCGTACGCCCGGCAGTTCCGGATGCTGAACCGCGCACCGGGCTGGGTGGCCCGACTGATCGGCCGCCACTCCCGGCGGATGGTGCGTCCGACGGTGCGTCGCTTCGTGCTGGTGCTGGGATACGTGGAGAACGCCCGCCTGACGCCCCTCGACGGGACACCCTCAGAGGCGGACCTCCAGACGGCGCTCGCCACCCAGGCGTCGGTACATGCCAACTGGTGGCGGTCGCCGGTGCTCCGAGAGGACGTGCCGTTCGGGTGGCGGACCGCAACCCAGGTGCCCAACATCCTGAACGGGACGTATGCCGTGCACCGCGACGCCGTCCTCAGGCGCCAGTCGGGACTCGTGGGCCCCACAGCGGTCGAGTTGGCCGACTGGGTGGACAGCAATCTCGCCGACGTGGTCGACCACCTCGACGAGCCGCTGGCCCTCCTCCACGGGGACGCGCGCGGCGACAACCTGCTCTTCACCGACGACGGCCTGACGCTCATCGACTTCGGCATGGTGAGCAGCGGCCGGCCCGCGTGGGACGTCGGGTACCTGCTGTCGTCGATGCTCGCGCCGGGGGAGGGGTCGCGGGCCGAGGTGGACCGGCTGTGTGCCGACTACCACCACCACCTGGTGGCCGCCGGCGTGGGCGACCACTCGTGGGCGCAGTTCCGAAACGACGTGGACCTGGTGTTGGTGTACCTCCTGCACCGGATGCTGCTCGCCGACGCCGTCTTCGAGGGGGAGGGCTACGGGGAGGGCGACATGTCCACGCTCTGGCTGCGCAAGCTCGTCGCCCAACTGCCCGAGGAGCCGCCGGTCATCGGCGAGGTGGGCTGAGGAGGGCGCTCCTCAGCGGATGCGGGGTTCGACGCGGACGCCGCTGTCGAAGGCCGAGGAGCCGGCGGCCATCTCGGCCGGGTCGACCGCCGCCGCGTAGAGCGCCGGGGCAACGTCCCGGGCCGCCAGGCGGCCGAGGTCCTGGGCCGCCCAGATCGCCCGCAGCGTGCCCTGGACCGCCCAGGGCGGATTGGCGGCGATCGTCTCGGCCAGCCGGGTGGCGGCGGCGTCGAGCTCGTCGCCGGGCACCACCTCGGTCACGAGCCCCATGCGCTGCGCCGTCGCCGCCGAGATCCGCTCGGCGCTGCCGGTGAGCGACATCCGCATCACCTCGCCGAACGGCATCCGCGTCAGCATCTTCATCGGCTCGTAGACGGCCGCCATGCCGTAGGTGACGTGGGGGTCGAAGAAGGTGGCGTGCTCGGCGGCGATGAGGATGTCGCACTCGGCGAGGAAGTAGAAGGCGCCGCCGCAGGCCATGCCGTTGACCGCCCCGATCACCGGCTTCCACAGGTCGTTCGACTTGGGCCCCAGCGAGTCGCCCGGATCGTCGTACATGAAGTTGTTGGAGGTCCCGTAGACGGCCGGTCCGTCGAGGGCGGTGAACGGCTCGTTGCGGTCGGTGCCGACGCAGAACGCCCGGTCGCCGGCGCCGGTCAGGATCACCACCCGGACGTCGTCGTCGGTGCGCAGGGAGCGCCAGGCGGTCTGGCACTCGGCCTGCATCGTGGCCGTGAAGGCGTTGTGGGCCTCGGGGCGGTCGAGGGTGATCCTGGCGATGCCGTCAGCCGACTCGACGCGGATCGTCTCGAAATCGCTGTCCACGGCAGCGACCCTAGCGCCGCGTCCCCGTTGGTCTGGATTCCGGCTCCACCACTAGCGTCCGGGCATGGACGACGACACGGGCAGCACTGCTTCCGGGAGTTCGACGGTCGAGGACCTGGGCTACGAGCCCTTCGACTGCGACAACCACTACTACGAGGCGCATGACGCGTTCACCCGCCACGTCCCCGCCGAGATGCAGCCCCGGGTCGTGCAGTGGTGCGAGGTCGGCGGCCGGCGGTACCACCTGGTCGGAGGGCGGCTCAGCGACGCCGTCGTCAACCCGACCTGGAACCCGATCGCCAAGCCGGGGGCGCTGCACCGGTACTTCCGGGGCAACCCCGAGGGCAAGACCCCGCTCGACTACCTGCGCGACCGGGAGCCGACGCCCGCCGAGTACCTCGACCGCGACGCCCGCCTGGAGGCGATGTCCCGACAGGGCCTGGAGGCCGTCTGGCTCTTCCCGACGCTCGGGGTGCTGTACGAGGAGCCCCTCAAGGAGGACATCGAGGCGGTCGGAGCGCTCATGGTGGGCTTCAACCGCTGGCTCGACGAGGACTGGGGGTTCGCCTACCGCGACCGCATCTTCGCCGCCCCGTACCTGTCGCTGGCCGACCCCGACCTGGCGATCCGGGAGCTCGAGTGGTGCCTCGACCGTGGCGCCCGCACGATCGTCATGCGACCGGCGGCGATCTGGACGACCGACGGGCCACGTTCGCCCAGCGACTGGATATTCGACCCGTTCTGGTCGCTCGTGAACGAGGCCGGCATCACGGTGGTCGTGCACGCCGGCGACAGCGGCTACTCGACGCAGGGCTACGCCGAGGGCGGCTTCTCGTCCAAGATGACCGGGGTCAAGGAACGGTCCCGACCCACCATCAAGGCGTTCAACATCGAGCGTGCGGCAAACGACTGGCTGATCACCATGTCGCTCGACCGGATGTACACGAGGTTCCCGAACCTGCGGATCGCCTCGGTCGAGAACGGCTCCGACTACCTGGCGCCGATGTTCCGAAAGCTCCGCCAGCAGGCCGCCAAGTCGCCGCACTGGTTCGACGAGGACCCCGTCGACCTGTTCCGGGAGCACGTCTGGATGAACCCGTTCTGGGAGGACGACGTGTACGAATTGGTCGAGTTGATGGGCGCCGACCACGTCATCTTCGGCTCCGACTGGCCGCACATCGAGGGACTGCCCCAGCCGCTCGACTACGTCGTCGAGGTCAAGGAACTCGACGAGGAGGACCGCCGCAAGGTGCTCCGCGACAACGTCCGCGGCCTCAACGAGCGTCGCCCGGCGTGAACGGCGACGAGGGCTGGGGTCCTGAACTCGAGGAGTTGCGGACCCGGGAGGCGCTCGCCGAACGGATGGGGGGCGAGGAGAAGGTCGGGCGCCAGCACGACCGCGGCAAGCTGGACGTCCGGCAGCGGATCGACGGCCTGCTCGACGGGGACACGTTCCACGAGGTCGGCAAGATCGCCGGCACGCCCACCTACGACGACGAGGGGAACCTGGTCGACCTGCGGGCCTCCAACTTCGTCTTCGGCCGCGGCCGGGTCGAGGGGCGGCCGGTCGTGGTGGCGGGCGACGACTTCACCGTGCGGGGCGGGGCGGCCGACGCCTCGATCATCGCCAAGCAGGTGGCCGCAGAGCAGATGGCGCTGGAGCTCCGACTCCCGATCGTGCGCCTCATCGACGGCACCGGCGGGGGCGGCTCGGTCAAGACCCTCGACAGCGACCCCGCGAAGCAGGCCGAGCATTCGACGGGGTCCTACGGCCGCGGCGCCCGGACGTACGTCCCGGCCAACCCGGGCTGGGAGCACGTCGTCGCCAACCTCGCCACGGTCCCCGTGGTCGCCCTCTGCCTCGGGCCGGTGGCCGGGCTGGGCGCCGCCCGGGCGGTCAGCAGCCACTACTCCGTGATGGTGAAGGGCCTGGCGCAGCTGTTCGTGGCCGGACCGCCGGTCGTGAATCGGCTGGGTCTCGAGGAGGTCGACAAGGAGTCGCTGGGCGGCAGCCGGATCCACACCCGGAACGGGGCGATCGACGACGAGGTGGCCTCGGAGGAGGAGGCCTTCGAGCGGGCCCGGCGGTTCCTGTCGTACCTGCCCGCATCGGTCCACGAGCTGCCCGAGCGAGGTCCGGTGACCGACGATCCGGGGCGGACCGACGAGTCGCTCGCAACCGTGGTGCCACGCGACCGGCGCCACGTGTACCGGATGCGCGACATCGTCGAGACGGTCGTCGACCTCGGGTCCTTCTTCGAGGTCGGGGCCCGCTTCGGCCGCTCGGCGATCACGGGCCTGGCCCGGCTCGACGGCTGGCCCGTGGCGATCCTGGCGGGCGACCCCTACCACTACGGGGGCGGCTGGACGGCGGATGCCTCCCAGAAGGTGACCCGGTTCGTCGACCTGGCCGAGACCTTCCACCTGCCGGTGGTGCACCTCGTCGACAACCCGGGCTTCGTGATCGGCAGCGAGTCGGAGCGGGCGGCCACCATCCGCCACGGCTCCCGGGCCCTGGCCGCCGTCTACCAGGCGTCGGTGCCGTGGTGCTCGATCCTGGTCCGCAAGGCCTTCGGCGTGGCCGGGGCGGCCCATTCGGCGGCGCACCGCTTCCAGTACCGGTACGCGTGGCCGTCGGGCGACTGGGGCTCGCTGCCGGTGGAGGGCGGCGTCGAGGCGGCCTACCGGTCGGACCTTGAGGCCTCGGAGGATCCCGAGGCGCTGCTCGAGCAGATCACCGAGCGGCTCAACCGGGTGCGCTCGCCGTTCCGGACGGCCGAGGCGTTCCTGGTCGAGGAGATCATCGATCCCCGCGAGACCCGGCCCCTCTTGTGCGAGTTCGTCAACCTGGCGGCGCCGCTGCGCACCACGGGAACCTCGGGCTTCGGCTACCGGCCCTGAGCGTCTCCGGCCTGTCGGGGCAGGGGAGGGTGGTTCCCTCAGGCGGGCTGGACGCGGGCGACGGGATCGTCCTCGGCGACGGCGTCGCCCTCGCCGACCAGGACCTCTGCGAGCGTGCCGGCCACGGGCGACTCGACGGGAATCTCCATCTTCATGGACTCGAGCACCAGGACGACCTGGCCGGCAACGACAGCAGCGCCGACCTCGACCCGGACCTGCCAGACCACCCCGGTGACCGGGGATTCGAGATCCAGCAGCGGGGCGGGCATCGCCGCAGTCCAGCAGGGCCCGGCCCGCACTGCCATCTCGGAGCAGGCGATCCGACAGACTGGGACGGTGAGTGTCTGCCCGACGATCGAGACCGAGCGCCTCGTCCTGCGCCCACTGCGCGACGAGGACCTCGACGACTACTTCGCCATGATGGATTCGCCGGAGGTGCGCCGGTGGCTGCACCTGCCGGACACGTTCGACCGGGATGCCGCCTGGGCGCAGATGGCGGCCTTCCTCGGCCAATGGGCGCTCCGGGGAATGGGGCTGTGGGCCGTCGAGGAGCGGTCGACGGGCCGGTTCCTGGGACGGGCCGGCCTCCACAATCCGGAGCGGGTCGACTGGCCGGGCGTCGAGGTCGGGTGGACGTTCGATCCCCGTTACTGGGGCAACGGGTACGCCACCGAGGCGGGGCGGGCCGCCCGCGACTTCGGCTTCGAGGTGCTCGGCGAGGAACGCCTCTACTCGTGCATCCTCCCCGACAACCTGGCTTCCCAGGCCGTGGCCCGGCGGCTCGGCTTCGAACTGCAGGAGGAACGGGTGATGGCCTGGTACCCCGACGCCCCCCACGGCCTGTGGGTGACGGAGTTGCCACCCTCCGCGCCGGACTAGCCGATGGCAATGGGGGTCCGCCCGCCTTCCGCGTCGACGAGCAGGAGGGTGTCACAGTGGCCCGCGTCGACACCCAGGCCGATGGCGCCGCGGTGCGTCTCGAGCCGGGTGGCGAGGAGCTCTCCGGTCTCCGCCCAGCCGTCGAAGGCGAAGAGTTCGCCGGTGCCGGGACGCAGGAGGACCACCGTGGCGCTTCCGTCACAGGTGCCCGCTGGGCCCGGCCAATCGCCCACGACGGCCACGTCACCGGCGCGTCCCACCTGGTAGCGGCGCCCCTCGAACTCGACGATCGGTCCGTCGTCGGCGAGGCTCGGACGGTCGCCGCGGCCCACGCCGACGGCGAAGAGGAGACCCGCCACGGCGATCAGGGCGAGGAGGGCGGTCCGGGGACGCGGCAGGCGCCGCGGGAGGGGAGCGACGCCCGCTGGGAGGCCGAGCCGGATGCGGACGGCCCGGGCCCGCGTGGGGGGCGCCTCGTCGAAGGCCGCCGCCAGGTCGGCCAGCGTCGTCGACAGGTCGACGGCGTCGCCGAGGCGCCGGGGCTGGAGGACCCGTGCGAGGCGTCGTCGTCGACGGCGCTCGCCGGCATCCTCGGTGTCGGGAAGGTCGGCCAGCATCCCGGCGAGCAGGACCGCCAACTGGTGCACGTCCCGCTGCCGTGCCGAAGGGTCCTCCTCGGTCGCCGCCTCGAAGCCGCTGAGGAGGGGCCGTCCGGCTTCGTCGACGAGGACCGCCTCGGACCTGAGGCCGCCGTGGGCGACTCCGGCCCGGTGGACCTCGCTGAGGGTCCGGGCCAGCGCCGCACCGAATCCGGCACAGGCCAGGGCGTCGACGGGCGGGCGTTCGGCGGCGCCCGGGAGATCGCCCCTTCCGGCGTCCGCCACCCCGGGGAATCGCACGCGGTCGAGGAGTTCGATCCTTCGCTCGCCGTCAACTCCTTCGACGGGTTCCATGGACGTCAGTCCACCTGGGTCGATCGGCCGAGGCTGCCCGGGGTGATCGGGACGAGGCCGCCGATGTCGATGCGGTCGGGAAGCCGGTCCAGTCGGGCCAGGAGCAGTCGGGCCAGCCGCGACCCGTAGGCGGCCACCGGATCGGCTCCTGGGTCCGGCAGGTCGATGCCGCCGCTGACGCGGCCACGTTCGGATCCGAGGGCGTTGAGGGCCCGACGTGCGCGACGCCGCCCGATCCGCTCCGATCCGTCGCCGAGGCGGAGGGGGACCAGGCGTTCCTCGGGCACGCCGGCATCACGAAGGTTGTCGAGCGTCCGGGCCAGGGCGGCTGGGCCTCCTGGGCCGGCACGCGTTCCGGTGCGACCCACCACGAGGAGGAGGTCGGCGAGGTCGCAGACCACCCTCGCGGGTTCGCCGGGGGTGGCGGGCCCGGTGGGCTGTTCGTCGGAGGCCAGGTCGACCCAGGGGTCCACGTCCACGACGGTGACGAGGTGGTGGCGGCAGAGGTTGCCGAGCGTGGCGCGGAGGCTGGGACCGCCGATGGTCGGCCAGTCGCGCCGTCGCCGGATTCCGGGAAGCAGCCGGTGGTCGGCACCGGGCGGCGTGGGAAGGAACCGCTCGAGGTCGTCGGCTCCCGGCAGTCCGCCACGGTGCGCCTGGGTGGCCTCCTGCAGGGTGAGGGCTGCGCCGTCCATACCGTGCAGCAGGGCCTGGTCGGCCTCGAGGCGTGCGTCGACGAGGCAGACGGAGTGTCGGAGGCGCGGGTCGGCGGCCAGGCCGCCAGCGAGGCTCCGGGCGATGGTCGGGGCGCCGGCCCCGGCCGACCCGGTGACCGCGACCAGCCGGCCACTCCACGTGCCGTCGGCCGGCTCCCGGGACCGGTGGAGGTCCAGCCGGTCGATGCGGTCGATCGGACGGGCCCGACGTGCGAGCAGCGTGGCCAGTTCGTCGAGCGGGAGTCCCGGGGCAATGACGGCGGTGGCGCCGAGTCCGGTCCAACGCTCGACGTCGCCTCCGACCACGAAGACCGGGCAGCCGGCCACCGCCGCCCGGCTGATGAGCTCACGGTCGAGGCCCACGGTGCGATGGTCGACCAGCAAGGCCGAGAACGGCCGGCCGGAGTCGAGCCGATTGAGCAGGTCGGGGATCCCGGCGCAGGGCAGGAACTCGTGGCCGCTCCCCAGGTCGGCGAGGCGCAGGTCGACGGCGGGCATCCAGGCCGGGGCGCCGGAGGCCAGGCCGAGGAGGACGTAGCGGTGGTCGCTGCCCGGGCGGCCGATGGCGCTCATCGGCGGGAGAGCTCCGGGGGGCCTGTGGCGCTCATCGGTGCGGGACGGTAGCCGCGGCGGGCCGCCGGCTCCCGGGAACGCGGATGGGAGGCTTGCTGTGGACGGAAAATGATGGAAACATCATGGAATGGTCGGAAACACCGCAAGTACACCATCGGAACCGGTGTGGCTCAACACCAAGACGGCGGCCGAGCGGCTGGGCATCACGCCCCGCACCCTCTATCGCCTCGTCGACGAGGGCCTCGTGGTCGGCTACAAGGTCGGGCGCGTGATCCGCTTCCAGGAGGCCGACATCGAGGCGGCGCTGGAGGGCTTCAGGATCCGACCGGGCGAGTTGCGGCACCTGTACCAGGAGAGTTGATGCCGGGAGGATTGCGGCGCGGAACCGGTTCCCCGCCCCGCCGGCGGGGATTTCTCCTACGGCGATAGGGTAAATCCGGCGCCGGCCCTCCACGGACCAGCCGGCGCCCGGGCCCCGTGCCCGGCCCGCCCCCGGTCCGCCA